>Ga0182737_1001020_pt1 | contig 30785 bp, 35 predicted proteins | sample eDN5th30CBELigOP_FD_128878 | JGI IMG/M metagenome (GOLD analysis project Ga0182737, IMG submission 128878) | Enriched Organic Plus compost microbial communities from Emeryville, California, USA - eDNA 5th pass 30_C BE-Lig OP (version 2) (version 2) ... | reverse complement strand
GCGTTGTTGAACAGCGGCTGGTTCTTGCCATAGGAGGCCTTGACGATCTCCTCGACGCTCTTGCCTTCCAGCTCCGTGCCGGCGAGCAGCTTGTTGCCGGTGTCCACATACGCCTGGTGGTGCTTGTCGTGGTGATACTCAAGCGTCTCCTTCGACATGTAGGGCTGAAGCGCGTCGTAGGCGTAGGGGAGCTCGGGCAGCTTGAAAGTCATGACTTCCTTCCTCCTCAGGAAAACGGCTTGCCGGCGCGGGCGTCGGCGGCCGGATGCAACTTGTTAAGCCGGGCAGGCGGCGCGGGCAAGACAATTGCCGCCAATAGGTGGGGGCGGCCAGGTTGCGGGATCAGGCGGCGCGCTGGCGCGCGTCGCGTGAAAAAACTGTCCGCGCCTTGCAGACTTTGATTGAACAATGCAATTGCGTGATCTTTTGTTCACCATTTGCCGCGAGGAAATGGCGGATCGCCGCGTCTTTCATGCCGGCGGCTGGTCGCCGCATCACAAAAGTGATCCGCGAAAAGCCGGATTGGCCGGCGACCGGCATGGGATTCGTATGCGCTGACCAGCGGGTGAGCGTATGGAATGTATCGTTATGCTCCCGGGGGGGCGACGGGCGTGAGCTGTCGCGCTCTGGCAAAGGCCTGGTGGCCATGGGCGCGTCAGCGTCTGCATGGCCTGGTCCGGTGCATTGCAGCCCCGGGGGCTGGAACGGTCAGGATGTTTTTTGGTGGATGATCGCGAATTTGCCCGGGACGTGTTTCAAATCAGGGCCGGGGCGCGGTCGTTATCCGGTTTATGACCCCGGCGCCCGGGGCAACGCCTGTCAAGAGAGGCAATAATGCTGCTGATACTTTATGCCATTGCGCTGGCGCTGACCGTGGGCGGCGTGTGGGCCCTGGCGTGGGGCATTCCGATGATCGTGCTGGAGCGCGGCTGGACGTGGGTCATATCCGGCAGCATGTACCTGACCGGCGGCGCCATCGTTTTCGCGCTGGCCATGGTGGTGCGCGCCCTGCGGCAGTTGCCCGACATGCTGGAAGCCGGTTACGCCGACGATCCGGCCCACGCTCCAGCCGGTGAGGCGGCCGAGCGGAAGGCGCGGAGCGCCGCGCCGGCAAAGGCTGCGCCAGCCCGTCAGGCCTTGTCTGATGTGGAGCCAGGCGTCGGACCGGAAACCGCCGCGCCGGCGCCAGCTGTCGGGACAAAGGGCGCCGCAGGCGCGGCCCCGGTCGCGCCGCCCAAACCCGCCGGTGGAAAGCCAGACCAGACTGCTGGAAAAGAACCGGGCGACCGTGTCTCCGCGCCAGTTCCTGTTGCGCCAATCTCCGCCAGGCCAACTCCAGCCGCGCCAGCTCCCGCTACCCCTGTCACCCCAACCGCTCCGGCTCCCGCCGCGCCAAGGGCAGCGTCGGCGATTCCCGCTGCGGTGGAAGGACGTCTGAACGATTTGCTGCGGCCAGGCGCGCTGGCGCGCGGCCCTGGCGTGGCGGAGGTTGACGCGCCAGGGGACGCGAACCCGCCGGCGCCGGCTGCGCCCACCGGGCCCGCGCCGGCCATGGCCGCGCGGCAACCGGCGCCGCCGGCGCGCGCCGCCGCGCCGCAATCCGCGGCGCCTCTGGCGGGTGTGCGGGCAGCAGCGCCGGGCAAGGGGGAAGCGCCCCAGGCCCGGCCGGCGACCCCGGCTGAGGGACTGTTGCGCGGCGCCTCCCTGGCGGGGCTGTCCGGGTTGTCAAAAAACCTGTCAAACCTCGTCCCCGGTCGCGCCGCTGGCGGCCCGGATGCCGCCGCTCCTGGCGCGCCAGCCGCCGCGCGGCCGTCGGCGCCAGAAACGAAATCCGATCTGGCCGCCCGCATCGGCTCGCTGTTTAGCCGCCGCGGCTCCAGGGCGGATGATGCAGCTGGCGCCAGGCATTCCGCCGCCGGTGCATCCGCCAGCGGCGGCAAGGCCATGCCGGTGTTCCCCGAGCGCCCGGCGCCGCGTCCGGCCGCCGCGCCGGAGGCTCCTGCGCGACCGGTTCCCGCCCGGCCGGCTCCAGCCGCGCCAGCGCCGTCTGCCCCGGCTTCCGCCCAGCCTGTCGCCCCGGCGCCCGCCGCAGCGCCGGCCAGGGCCGGGGCCGGTGAGGTGGTGTTCCCGACGCGTCCGGCTCCGCGCCCGCTGGTGGCAGGCGACGATGCGTCCGCGGCCGGTCCTGCTGTCGCGCCGGAGGCCCCGGGCGTCTCCGGCCCGGCCGCGAAGCCTTCGCCCGCGCCTGCCGCGGCGCCTGCGGGTCCGCCGACAGTCGTCGGCAGCTACACCGCCGCCGGGTCGCTGTATGTCATGTATTCGGATGGTTCGATCGAAGCCCAGACTGACTCTGGCGTTTTGCACTTCCCGTCCCTGGACGCGTTGAAGGCGCACGTGGCCAGAGGCGACAAGGGCTGACATTCGGGAGTTGGACAGGTTCGGGATGAAGGCGCGTGAGGGTGGGCGTCGGCGCGTGATCCGGCCTGACGCCGCCGGCGCCCAACTCCCGATCAGGTGAATTGCCTGCCGGCCTGGCGTCGCGGCGGATCTGTCCCATCCAACGAAAAAGGGCCCGGTTCGGGCCCTTTTTTATGGTCGCGGGTCCAGCGTTCAGGCGCCTGGCGTGCTGTCGAAGCCCTGCGTCGCCATCAAGGCGAAGGCATACATCAGCGCGGTTTCCTTCAGGGCGTCGAAGCGGCCGGAGGCGCCGCCGTGGCCGGCGTCCATGTTGATCTTGCACAGGATGGGGCCGCCGCCCGTCATTGTGGCGCGCAGGCGCGCTGCCCATTTGGCCGGCTCCCAATAGGTCACGCGCGGGTCGGTGAGGCCGCCGAGCGCCAGGATCGCCGGATAGGCCTGCGGCTTCACCTGCTCATAGGGGGCGTAGGAGCGGATGAGGTCGAACGCCTCCTTGCTGGCGCCCGGATTGCCCCATTCCGGCCACTCCGGCGGCGTCAGCGGCAGGCTGTCGTCCAGCATGGTGTTGAGCACGTCGACGAACGGCACGTCGGCGATAATGCCGGCGAACAGCTGCGGCGCCATGTTGGCGATGGCCCCCATCAGCATGCCGCCGGCGCTGCCGCCATGGGCGACGATGCGGCCGGGAGCGGTGTAGCCTTCAGCGGCCAGGCAGCGGCAGACGGCGATGAAATCGCTGAAGGTATTGGGCTTGTGCTCCCGCTTGCCGTTGAGATACCAGGCCCAGCCTTTCTCCGTGCCGCCGCGCACATGGGCGATGGCGTAAACGAAACCCCGGTTGACCAGTGACAGCGGGTTGGTGCGGAACGACGCTGACATGGAGCTGCCATAGGCGCCATAGCCATAAACCAGCGCCGGGGCGCTGCCGTCGAGCGGCGTGTCCTTGTGGTGCAGCAGTGAGACGGGAACCAGCGCGCCGTCGTCGGCCCGGGCCATCAGCCGGCGGGTGACGTAGTCGGCCGGGTTGTGGCCGGAGGGGACTTCCTGCTGTTTCAGCACCTCCCGCGCCCGCGTCGCCATGTTGTAGGCGTAGGTGGTCGCCGGCGTCGTCAGCGAGGCGTAGGCGAAGCGGATGTCGTCGGTGTCGAACTCCAGCCCGCCGTCCATGCCCAGCGCATAGGCCTCCTCGTCGAAGGCGATGACATGCTCCTCGCCGCTGGCCATCTCGCGGATGACAATGCGCGGCCGGGCGTCCTCCCGCTCCATGCGGGCCAGATGCCGGGCGAAGGCGAGGTGCGACAGGATCATCACGCCGGGGCGATGCGGAACCAGATCGCGCCAGTTGTCGCGCTGCGGCGCGCCGACCGGCGCTGTCACCAGCTTGAAATCCTCGGCGCCATCGGCGTTGGTGCAGATAATCAGCTGGTCGCCGTGGTGCTCCACGTCGTACATCACCTGCGGCTCGCGACGCGCCACCAGCAACGGCCCGGCCTCCGTCGCCTCCAGATCGACCAGCCAGGTTTCACTGGTTTCGTGGTCGCCCGCGCCGATGATGAGGTAGCGGCTGGACTGGGTCTGGTCGATGTGGACGAACCAGCCGGCGTCCGCTTCCTCATAGACCAGCCGGTCGGCCGATTGCGGCTGGCCGAGACGGTGCAGGAACACCTTGCTCGGCCGGTGATTGGCGTCGTTCATCACGTAGAAGAAACCGCCGCTGTCCGCCTGCCAGACCAGTTCGCCCGTGGTGTCCGTGATCAGGTCGTCCAGATCGCGCAAGGAGCCGTCGGCGCTGACCTCACGCACGCGGATGTCGTAATATTCCGAACCCTTTTCATCGACGCTCCAGCCGATGCGGCTGAAATCCGGCGCGTGGTCGGCTGCCGCCAGATCGAAGAACGGCTTGCCTTCGGCCATGGCGTTGGCGTCGATCAGGATCTGTTCCGGCCCGCCGGTGCGGGAACGGCGGCAGATCAGCCCGTGCTCCGCGCCGGTTTCGAAGCGCTCGTACCACAGCCACGGGCCGTCGGGGGCGGGGACCTCGGAATCGTCCTCGCGGATGCGGCCGCGCATTTCCTTGATCAGGGTTTTGCGCAGTTTGGCCGCCGGAGCCATGACCGCGTCGCAATAGTCGTTCTCGGCCTCCAGCACAGCCCGGATGTCAGCCGGGAGGGCTTTGGGCTTCTTCAACACGTCCTGCCAGTTGTCCGCCTTGAGCCAGGCGTAGTCGTCATGGAGCGCTTCGCCATGGATCACGCGCGTCGTGGGTCGCGCCGGCGTAACCGGAGCGGCCGGAAAAGGCGTGCGGGCGCTGTCTGTCATGATGTGTTCCTGGACTGGTCCGGCGGACGGAAGGGCCGGAATGAAGGGTCAAAAAAGGCGAAAACCTCTGGATCCTTTCCAGACGCGCCTCGACGGCGACGTTATCAGGATCGGGTCCTGCACAGCCAGTCCCCAGGCGCATCAACAGGCGTGAGCGGGGCGCACGCTGCCCCGCATGCCGCCGCCGGAGACCGCTGACGCAGGCCGCCGAAAGCGCGCGTGATGAAATCCGGCTTGACTCTCGCGCAGATTTAGGAATTATTACCTATAAATCATTTGCCCTGAAACTGTCAGGCGCGGGCGTCGTCAGGCAGTGGCTGACAGGCAGGTCCGGTCGTGGAGGATATGACATATGGAACAAAAAGTGAACAATCATCCTGTGCATGCCTCCGTTTCCCGTTCAGTCGTCGCGGAGGTGAGAACGGGGGTGAAAACCGGGGCGCGGGGCGGCGCCCGGCAGACAGGCAAACCCCGCCGCGCCGGTGGGGCGGCTGGCGATGCGGACAGGGCGGAGCGGTTGCTGGCGCGCCTCGCGGTTCATGGCGCCTTTCTCACGCCGTCCGTTGACGGCCGGGACGCCTGGAGTATTGGCCTCACCGGCGCCCGCCGCCTTGCCGGCGGCGGCGGCGTCAGCCTCGGGGCCGGCGCTGTCGATGGCGCGACGGTGCGGACGCTGCTCACGGCCGGCGCGCTGGAAGAGGAGGCCGGGGCGGCGCGTCAACGTCTGGTGCTGTCGCAGGCCGGAAGGGCGCGGTTACGGCGGGCAAGGGCGACGGCCGGCGCCGGGGACGCCGACCCCTGGTTGGCCCAACATGCGGAGCTGGGTCACGAACAGCGGCGCGTCGACGGCGAAATGCAGCGGGTGCGGGTCAATCACGCCGAGAGCCCGCTGGCATGGCTGCGCCGCCGCCGCGACCGTTCCGGGGAGGCGATGATTGATGAAGCCGCCTTCGCCGCTGGCGAGCGGCTGCGCGCCGACATGACCCGGGCGCAAATGACGCCGCGCGTCACCGCCAGTTGGGAGGCGCCGGTTTCCGCCGGCACGGGCGGGCGCTTGCGCCAGGAGCCAGGGGATATGGCCCTGGCGGCGCGCCAGCGCGTCAGCCGCGCCCTGGCGGCGGCGGGCGATGACTTCGCCGGCGTGCTGGTGGATGTCTGCGGCTTCCTCAAGGGGCTGGAGCAGGTGGAAAAGGAGCGGGGCTGGCCGGCCCGGTCCGGCAAGCTCATCCTGCGCATGGCGCTGGCGCGTCTCGCCGCCCATTATGGCCTGTCCGCCGCCCAGGGGCCGGAGCGCGGCCGCACGCGCGCCTGGCGGGAATAGGCGCGGCCCATGGAGCCGTGGGGGCCGTCACCCTGCCAGGGCGCTGGCGGCGTCGGCCTTGATGCGGTTCACCATGGAGTTGAGGCCGTTGGAGCGCTGCGGCGTCAGGTGCTCCGCGAGGCCAAGCTGGCGAAACAGCCCCTGGGCGTCGGCGGCGATGATCTCCTGCGCCGGGCGCCCCGAAAAGAACGCCAGGGCGACGGCGACAAGGCCGCGAACGATATGGGCGTCGCTGTCGCCGGTAAAATGCAGCGCCGGCCCGGCGCCGGTCTGCTCAACCCGGCTTTCCAGCCAGACCTGGCTGGCGCAGCCGCGCACCTTGTTGGCGTCGGTGCGCGCGGCTTCGGGCATCGGCGGCAGGCTGCGCCCAAGCTCGATCAGATAGCGGTAACGGTCTTCCCATTCGTCGAGAAAGGCGAAGTCGTCGATGATGGTGTCGATGGCTGCGGACATGCGCCCATCCATAAAGCATTTCGGGGGAAGGTGGCTACCGGCCCGATGGCAGACGCGGGGCCAGCAAGGGGGGCTCGCCGCGCCAGCCGGCCCCCAACCCAAAGACGGGCAATCCGGTTTCGCTTTGACGTCGCCTACATCCGGCGTGCGAAAGCGGTAACGTCCTGCGCCCGGCGCCGCCACAAACCCATGGCCCGGCGCAAAAGCCGTGGCCCATCGCATGGCGGGGTCAGAGCCTGGCGTTTTCCTTGCGGCCCGCCTCTTCCTTCCCATGTGGCGTGACGGACTTCGCGGGGGAGAGGGGCGTGGGGGAGAGCGCCTGTATGAGCCAGTGCAGCAGCCCGGCCTGCTCCGCGCCGCCGGCGGCGGCGATCGCCGCCGCCTTGCGCGCTTCCGGCAGGGTGGACTGGGCGGCGATCGCCGCCTTGGCGAGCCCATCCAGGGTTTCGCGCTCCGTCAGGCCATTCACCGGCGACAGGGCGTAAACGATGGCGATGCAGATGATGCACTTCAGTAGACGCATGGCGACGGCCTGTCCTGTCCGGGGAAACCACACCCAGCTCCCTGTGGATGGCCTCACTGTTTCGCGAACCGTTTTAGCATTGCGTAAACGGCCGTCTGACATTGTCCTTTCAGAGGCCATGAAGGCGCGTGACGGCGTGATGATCGCCGTCGCGTCGGGCGGGAAGCCGGTCCCTGACAGGGCCTTTCCCGACAGGGCCCAGGCAAGGATCTCGGCAAGACCCGTGCGCACGCGGGGGCAGGGAAAGAGGGTTCGGCAGTGTTTCGCATGCTAACGGCGGCCAGGACTCTGCGCGCGTGGAACGCCCTGTTCGGCGGCGACAGGGGGGCGTCTGTGAAGGCGGACGCCGCATCCGGCCTTCCTGGGGCCGCGCAGCCAGCGGCCGGGTCGCTGGCCATGCTTGGCCACGAGTTACGCACCCCCCTTGCCGCCCTCATGGGCTATACGGAAATGCTCGCCGGCGCCGACCAGTTGACTGACGCGCAGCGCCGCGCCTGGTCCGCCAGCGCTCACGCGGCGGCGAGCCATCTGAATGCGCTTGTCGCTTCCGTGCTGGAAAACGGCGTCGAGGGACTGGGGGCGCCGTCCAGCAGCCGCGAAACGGTGGACGCAGGCGCCCTGGCGGCGGACTGTTGCGATTTCGTCCGGCCCGATGCTTCGGCGCGCGGCGTCACGCTCCATGGCCCCCGGGCGGGTTCGGGCCCGGAGCTTCATTGCGACCCCCGGGCCGTTCGCCAGATTCTGCTCAATCTGCTGGCCAACGCCATCAAGTTCACGCCGCCCGGCGGCGAGGTGCGCCTGGACGCCGCGCTTGAGGGCGCCATGGTGGTCCTCACTGTCTCCGACACCGGCATTGGCTTTGATGAGGCGCGGCGACGCCAGACCGCTGCCCGCCAGACCTCTGCTCGCCAAACTCCTGCTCACAACGTTGCCGCCAGTGCGTGTGGCCCGGAGGTGGGCGCGCCGGGTCCGGACGCCGCGGGCCTTGGCATTGGCCTGCTGCTCGTGCGCTCCCTCGCCAGCCTGCACGGCGGGGAAGCCTCGATTTACGCTGGTGAAAACGCCGGGACGGTGGCGCGCGTCGTCCTGCCGTCCGGACTGTCTGCCCCCGCCAATGAAACCAGCGCCGGATCAACGTGCGCGTCCCACATGATGGTGCCCTGCCTTGCGTGAAGCTCTCGCCAGATCCCGGAACGACTTTGTCCAGTACGAGCGCCCGGCCGCAAGCCCACGGCGTTCGCAGGCGAATGCGCGAGCCCGGTCGGGCGGCGTCGGCGCCATGGCCCGGTCCAGCGACGCGGGCGGCGTGCTCGTGGCGCTGCGGCGCCGGCTGCTGGCGCGGCCGGGGCGGGCGGCCTTTATCATCGCATCGGCCGGCCTGACAATGGGCGTGTTCATCAACGCCCTGACATTGCAGAACGGCGCGCATCCCAATCCCATGTTCGGCGGCAACCGGCCGGTGACGGTCATGGCCCATCCGCCAGCCGCCGTCCGGCCGCAGCCGGTAAAGCCGCCGGTGGTCCAGCCGCAACAGCCGGCGGCGCGGGAGGTCCCGGCCGGGCCAGCCGCCGCGGCAGCGCCGGAGCACGCGCCGCGCCGGCAGGATGCGATCGGCGACCTGCTGAGGGGAGGCTCCGCGCCAGTGCCGCCGCCACGGCCTGTCCTGGCGCCGCCGCCGCAGGCCGCGCAGCCAGTGGCGCCGCCGAAACCGCAGCCGGTTCCCCAGGTCATGTCCGCCCAGAAGGCGCTGGGCAAGCTGGGGTTTGGCGCGCTCAACGCCGATGGCCTGATGGGGCCTGGCACCCGCGCCGCCATCGAGCGCTTTGAAAAAGCCAGGGGCTTGCCGGTGACTGGCGAACTCAACCCCAGAACGTTGAAGGCCCTGGGAGCGGCGGCCGGCGCGCCGATCCGCTAGGTTGGGGACTCAATCAGGTCCACTCGCTAACGACAGCGACAAGAGCGATGGCTGACAGGAAGTTTTGCGCCAGCCGATCGTATCTTGTCGCGATCCGCCGCCAGTTTTTCAGCCTGCAGAAAAGACGTTCGATGACGTTGCGTCTTCTGTAGGCATTGCGGTCCAGCGGGTACGGGATGCGGCGCGCCCGGCTTGATGGAATGACGGCCGTCGTTCGCCGCAACCGGAGCCAGTTCCTGAGACTGTCCGCATCATAGGCCTTGTCCGCCAGGAGCCGCCGGGTGGCGCCTGCAGCCTCCAGCAGGGGAATGGCCATGGAGATATCGGCGACATTGCCTGGCGTTAGCGCGAATGCGACCGGTCGCCCGCGATGATCGGCCAGGCAATGGATCTTGCTCGTTCTTCCACCACGCGAGACGCCAATCGCTTGCGCCCACGCCCCCCTTTTTGGCCCTGAGCGGAGCGGTGTGCCTTTACGTGGGTGCTGTCGATGGAAAGCTCCGGCGGGATGGGGCCTGCGCCGGCCATCTGCTCGAAAAGTTGCTGCCAGATGCGCCGTCGCGCCCACCTGTGATAGCGGTTGTAGATCGTGGTGGGCGGACCGTATTCCGCAGGCACATCGCGCCAGCGGCAGCCGGTCTTCAGGACGTGCAGAATGCCGGAGATCACACGGCGATCATCCACCCGTGGCTTCCCGGCCTGCCCATGCGGGAGATGAGGTTCAATGGCGTCCCATGCCGAATCAGAGAGCCAGAACAAGCGCCCTTTCATCTCCATGCACCTCCAACAAACCAATTCGGAGGGTGAATATGGAAGCAAATTCAGACAATTGTATGGGTTTCCAACCTAGGCATTGCGGCAGGCATGGGGTCCACCTTCCGTAAGGAAAATGCCCCGGACACAGGATTGGCGTACAAGGGATTGGCGTATCTCCGCCGGAATGCCGCCGCTTCGCGCCGCCAGGATTTTGACGGCGGGAAAAACTGCAAGGAGAGCAGCCATGAGCGCCGCGCGCTTGCGCTCCGATTTCTGGGTGTCCGCCTATATTCGCCGCTGCGCCGTGCAGGACGTTGTCGCCGTGCTGCGCCGGCGCGGCGCGGCGGAAGCCGGCGCCATATTCGTCAAGCTTGACTGCCTCGATGGAACCGCGCGGCTGTTCGGACCGGCGCCGCAGAGTCTGGCGACTGACGATGATGGCGTGCGCCGCTTTATTGAAATCCCGCTGTCTGACAATACGCCGCTGGCGGCCGAGGAAAAACTGCGCCGCGAACTGAACTTCGACGGGGATCTCTGGATCGTTGAGGTCGAAGACCGGGCCGGACGGCATTTCCTCGATCTGGCGTGAGAGAAGGCCTCCGGGGCTTCCCGGAAAGGCGCGCGAAGGTTCAACCGTTCCCGGGCCGGGCCAGTTGGCTGCCCTTGCGCGCTGGCGTCAGTCCTCCGGCGTGCAGGTCACGCCGAGGATCGCCCTTGCCGCCCGTTCCCGCCAGGCGGGGGAGGCGGTGACGGCGCGGATCACCGCCAGGCCCCGGCTGGTGGGCGAAACCACTTCGATGGCGTCGTCCTCCGCATCGTCAGGCTGGGTCAGCCGGCGTTCTTCCTGCTGCGCCGCCGTCATGATCGTCAGGGTCACGGCGCCGCGCACGGCGGCCCGGTCGCTCAGGGAGTAGATCACCCGGCCATTGCGATCGTGGATCGACAGCGTCTGCACCAGCCCGGAGGACGGCATGACGACGCGCACCGGCCCGTCGTGCAGATCCCAGGCGCAGACGCCGCGCGCCACGGCCGGATCATCGCCGATGCCCGCCGTCCGCTTTGCGTCATGGGGAATCAACTGGGCCTCGCCATTGGCGCCGAGGCCGACATGGCGCGTGAACGCATCCGCCCGGGCCACCGCCGGAATGCGCAGGACGATGACCAGGTGGATGATCGCGCCGAGCAGCACGCCGGCGATGATCGAGGTGACGATGTCGGAGCCGCGCAGTTTCATGAACAGCTCCTGCGGCGGATGACCGGGGTGAGCTGGTCGGCCACATGCGGGCGGGTGGTGAAGCCGGTTGGGCTGTCATAAAGGCGCAGGGTGAGGCGGAAGGGCTCGCCGGCCGGGACGCGGAGCCACGCCCCCGGCTCCGGCGCCGCCGCGATCGCGATGGCGAGGGCGCCGCCCGGCCCGCGCAGCAAGCCTTCCGACGTCAGGCTGGAGGGCGGCTCACCGGACGCCTTGCCGCCGGTCGCCGTCGCGGTCAGCGTCCAGATGCGCGCTTCCGGGGTCGGGCCGGTCATGTCGTAGACGCAGTCGCCGGACAGCGGGCGGCCCTCGCTGTCGAGGTCGGCGACAAGCTCGACGCCTTCTCCCGTTCCCAGTTGCAGCGCGCCGCTGCGCTGGATGATGGCGCGGGCGTAAGGGTCGATGCCCGGGCCGCCCGTCGAGGGCCATGCCCGCCACTGGCCCAGTTGCACCGCGCCGGTCGGCGGTTGCTCGCGCAGCGCCAGCCAGGTCGAGCCAAATCCGGTGATGGCCGCGACCAGCAGGGTGATAAAGGTCATGACAATCAGCCGCAACGCAGACTGCTCCTCTGGGCGTTGCTTCCGCCGCCGCAGCCCGCCTGCGCCCTCGCATCGGCGCGCGGCGACGCGGGGCCCGGGTTGCGCTGCTCAAATGGAGGCTGTGAACCGGCTGTTTCCGCCGCCCTGCCCGAAACATTCCTGAGCACGCCCGAGAACAGAGCTCCGATATCGTTCAGCGCCGGGGCGCTGTGGGCGGACACCACATCCGCCCGCGCGGCGGCGGCGGCGCTGGCGATCGCTGGCGGCTGGCTCGGCGCGGCGCCGGCTGGCGGCGCCGGGTCGACGCCCGGCAGCGGCCGCAGGCGCACCGCGCGATGCAGCGGCTCCATCATCTCCCGCCAGGTCTGCGCCGGCAGCGTGCCGCCGGTCATCCGGTTGGTCGACGAGAAATCGTCATTGCCCATCCAGATCGCCGCCACGTAGTTCCCGGTGTAACCGCCGAACCAGCCGTCGCGATAGGCGTTGGTGGTGCCGGTCTTGCCGGCCACGCGCACCCCGTCGATCCGCGCCCGCCGGCCGGTGCCTTCCTCCACGGCCTTTGTCAGCATCTGGTTGATGTTGGCCACCACGCCCGCCGGCAACACCCGCGCCGGCGCCGGCGCGTCCCGGTCATGCTGCCACAAAATCCTGTCGTGGCTGGTGCGGATCTCCGCCGCGCTCCATGCCTTCGCGCGGAAGCCGCCGTTGGCGAACACCGCGAAGCCAGACGTGTGCTCGATGATCTTCACCTCCGCCGAACCGATGGGCAGGGAGGTTGAATCGCGCAATTCGTGCTCCAGCCCCATGGATCTGGCGATTTCGATGATGCGGGCGCGGCCGATGCGGGCGTTGCCCTTGCCAAGCATGATCGACAGTTTCACAGGAATGGAGTTGATCGATTTCACCAGCGCCGTGGTCAGGGACATGGAGCCGGCGAACGAGCGGCCATAGTTGGCCGGGCACCAGTTGCCGATGCACACCGGGCTGTCGACCACCGTGCTGGTGGGGGTGACAATGCCGGCGAGCAACGCGGTGGCGTAGACGTAGGGCTTGAATGACGAGCCGGGCTGACGCAACGAATCCGTGGCGCGATTGAACTGGCTGGCGCCGTAATCGCGGCCGCCGACCAGGGCCCGCACGGCGCCGTCCGGCTCCATCACCACCGTGCCCGCCTGCGAGGCGCCCCATTGCGAGCCATACTGGCGCAGGGCGTTTTCGATCGCGCTCTCGGCGCTGCGTTGTGCAAGGGGGTCGAGGGTGGTGCGCACCGTCAGCACCCGCTCGTCGCCGAGTTTGCCGGCTTCCGCCATGGCCCGGATATCGTCATAGGCCCAGTCAAGGAAGTAATCCGGACTGAAGTCGCGCTTGCGGTCCAGCGCCGTCGCCGGATTGCGTTTCGCCGACGTCACCTGCCCAGCCGTGAGCATGCCCGCGTCGACCATGTTGTCGAGCACGTCGCTGGCGCGGGCCCGGGCGGCCGGCAGGTTGATATGCGGCGCGTAACGGGTCGGCGCCTTGAACAGCCCGGCCAGCATGGCGGACTCGGCCAGGGTGAGATCGCGCGCCGATTTGCCGAAATAGAAATCCGCCGCCGCCGCCGCGCCGAAATTGCCGGCGCCCATGTAGACCCTGTCCAGGTACAGTTTCAGGATCTGCTGTTTGCTCAGCCGGGTTTCCAGAAACAGCGCCAGGAACGCTTCCTTGATCTTGCGCTCGAGCGACCGCTCGTTGCTGAGGAACATGTTCTTGGCGAGCTGCTGCGTGATGGTGGAGCCGCCCTGCACCACGCCGGAAGAATTGGCGTTGACGGTGAGGGCGCGCGCTGTCCCCATCGGATCAATGCCATAATGATCGAAGAAGCGCCGGTCCTCCGTGGCCAGCACGGCGCTGATGAAATAATCGGGATAGTCGCCGAGTTCGAGGGCATCGTTCTGGCGAATGCCGCGCCGGCCAATCTCCACGCCGTAACGGTCGAGAAAGGTGACGGCCAGATCGGTCTGTTTCAGCCAGTTCTCGCCCTCGGTCAGGCGGAAGGCGGGCTGGGCCAGGGCGACCAGCGCTACGCCGGCGCCAACGCTGAGGGTCAGCGCCTCGCAGGACAGATCGACAACAGCCTTCCGGAAGCCGGATACGGCGAACCTGTCGGTGAAATCCCGCCACGCCCGCCACGCTTCACCCGCGCGCGTCCCGAGCGTATACAGCCCGGAGTCGATGCGCGCATCGATGGCGAGCGCAAGATGCCGGATCTTCGTCGTCAGCGAACCCTTGCCTGGCGCCACAGTCCGTGATCCCTGCCTCCAGTGGACGCCGCACGGGCGCGTCCACGCTTTCTGTAGTATAGCAGGCGAGGGGGCGGACCGTCAGCCTTGCCGGATAAGGGAGCAATTGTTTGGTTAAGCAGCGTTGCAATCCTGACATGGTCCCGGCGGATGCGCCGGAGCCCTTCTGGCGCGTCACGGCGCTGGAAGACATGGATGACCAGCAATGGGAGAGCCTGTGCGACGGCTGCGGACGCTGCTGCCTGATCAAGCTGGAGGACGAGGACACCGGCCGCATCCACTACACCGACGTGGGTTGCCGGCTGCTTGATGGCGAAACCTGCCGCTGCCGGGACTATCCGGACCGCCAGAGCCAGGTGCCCGACTGCGTGCGGCTGACGCCGGAAGTCGTCCGCACCCTGACCTGGTTGCCGCCCACCTGCGCCTACCGCCTGCTGCGCGAGGGCGCTGACCTGCCCTGGTGGCACCCGCTGGTTTCGGGCGATCCCGGGACGGTGGTCGCCGCCGGCGTTTCGGTGCGCGGCCGCCTCAGCGGCTCTGAACAGAACATGGAGCCGGAGGAACTGATCGAGCGCATTGTGCGCTGGCCGGATCGCACGCCGCGCCAGGCGAAGGGGCCGCCAGCCGCGGTTGCCGGGCGGCTGGCCGGCGCAGCGCGGAGCCGCGCCAGAAAACTCCCCTGAAGGAGGGTCAGGCCGGCGCGCCTTCCGCGGGCTTGCGCTTCTTCTTCGGCCGGCCGGCGAGCGGCTGGGTCATGCCGTTGTGGCCGGGGCCGGAGAGCACCACCACCTTCGCGCCAAGCGGCGTGCGGGCGTAAAGATCCATCACGTCCTGGTTGACCATGCGGATGCAGCCCGATGACACGCGCGAACCGATGGTGCGCGGCTCGTTGGTGCCGTGGATGCGGAACAGGGTGTCCTTGCCATTCTGGTAAAGATACAGCGCCCGGGCGCCGAGCGGGTTGCGCAGGCCGCCAGCCACCCCGACGCCGCTCTGCAGCTTGACGACGACCTTCTTCAGCTCCGGTTGCCGGTCGATCATCTCCTTCGGCGGATACCAGTCCGGCCATTCCTGCTTGCTGTTGATTGTCGCCTCGCCCGACCAGCCAAACCCCTCGCGGCCGACGCCAACGCCGTAACGGATGGCGGAGCCGCCAGGCTGGACCAGATACAGATAACGGCGGGCCGGATCGACGACGATCGTGCCTGGCGCCTCCGGGCCGTTATACGCCACCTTGCGGCGCAGGAACGCCGGATTGATGCTGCCCTGGGGCACGCCTGGAACCGGGAATTTGTCATCCGGAACCGGTGCATACATGGCCGCGTAATCATCCGGCGTCGGATCGCCCAGGGGCGCCGGCGGTGGCGGCGGCTGATTTTGTGGCGGGACGCCGCCGCCGGGAGCCGCCGCCGTTTTCTGCAGTTCATTCTCCAGGCTGCCGGACCCGCGCGTCTGGCAGGCGGCGAGGGCGAGCGTGGAGGCGGCCACGAGGAAGCAACGGCGAGACAGAACCTGCATGACAGCTCCGGCGATGGCGGGCCCCGTCGGACATGGCCGGTCCCGGTCCGGCTGCGCGTGTGACGACGGGGCGTATTCGGAGGATGAAACGGGTGGGGACGTCCGGAAAACGTTCCTTGAAATCAGGGTCTGGCGACGATGGCGTAAAGCGCAGGATGCTGCAACACATCAGCGCCACAATCATGGCCGGCCTGCATGGCCCGGTTGACGCAAACGCCCGTCCCGCCTTGACCTTGAGCCTGACCTTCGCGACAGTCCGCCCATGAAAGAAATGGGAGAACGCGCCATGACCGAAGATGAATTCCGGATCTGGACCGGGCCTGGCGACTACGTCGATTCGGATCATCCCGCCGTCATTGCCTTCGCCCGCGATGTCGCCGGCGCCGCCGCCACGCCGCGCGAACGCGCCCGGCTGATCTACCAGGCCGTGCGCGAACTGTTCTACGATCCTTATGTGACATGGGGGCCGGAGGTGTTCCGCGCGTCCAGCGTGCTTGCCGCGGGCCGCGGTTATTGTGTCGGCAAGGCGTCGCTGATGGCCGCAGCCTGTCGCGCCGCCGGCGTGCCGGCCCGCGTCGCCTTCGCAGACGTCACCAATCACCTGGCGACGCCGCAACTGCTGGAGCGCATGGGCTCCAACATCTTTTACTGGCACGGTTTCACCGAAGTGAACCCGGAGGGGCGCTGGATCAAGGTGAGTCCGACCTTCAACGCATCCCTGTGCGACAAGCTGGGGGTGGCGCCGCTGGAGTTCGACGGCGAGCACGACGCGCTCATGCAGGCGTTCGACGGGGCGGGCAACGCCTTCATGGCCTATCTGGCCCAGCACGGCGCCTTCCATGACGTGCCAGCGAAGCACATCATGGCGGAAATGGCCCTGCGTTACCCAAAGCCGCTGACCCGTGACGGCGTCAAACCCGACATGGAGACTGAAGCCGCGGCCCTGGCCGCCGGCTGAACGCCGCGCCAGAATGCTGGGCAGGAGCAGTGGGGTCAAGAATAACGTGGCCAAGACTACTCCGGTCAAGACTACTTCGGCCAAGACTAACGCGGTCATGACTGGCGTGGTTGGGGCTGAAAACCGCAGCGGTTTCCGCCGATGGCGATTTTGCTGGAGGCGGGAGCCGCCTCCGGGGGCGGGCGCCGGATCGTTAACCAGTTGTCCGTCACATTCGACGCGCTGGCTTCTGGTGGGAAGCGGACCCTGCCGGAGGCGCGTCGCCAGCGGAGCGGGCGCATGGCTTTTACCGGGCCGGGACCTGGCGGCGCCGGCCTTCCCAACGGGCAACGCGCGCCATGACGGCCCGCATGCAGTGGAGCGACAGATGAACTTCGGAAGCATGAGAGGTTTGGCAATCGCGGCGCTGGCCGGAGCCGGCATGACCATGGCGGCCACCGCCGCCAGCGCCGCCCAGTGCGGCAACGGGCCTGAAGGTTTTGGCGCCTGGCTGGCCCAGTTCAAACAGGAGGCCGCCGCGGCTGGCGTCCGCCCGGCCGTCATCAACGCCGCGCTCGGCGACGTGGCGTATGACCGGCGCATCATTGGTCTGGACCGCAACCAGAAACATTTCAGGGTCAGCTTCGAGAAATTCATCGCCAACCGCGTCAGCCCCGGCCGCATCGCCAAGGGCCGGCAGATGATGCAGCGGCACGCCAGCACCTTGCGCCGCATCGAGCAGCAATACGGCGTGCCCGGCGAGATCGTGGTGGCGATCTGGGGCATGGAGACGGATTACGGCGTGGTGCGGGGCAATACCCCGGCCTTCCGCGCCCTGTCGACGCTGGCCTATGACTGCCGCCGCGCCAGCTTCTTCACGCGACAGCTCATGGACGCCCTGCGCGTCGTGCAGCGCGGCGATCTGAGCCCGCAGCAGATGCGCGGCGCCTGGGCCGGCGAGATCGGCCAGGCGCAGTTCATGCCCTCGGCCTACTACAACTACGCGGTGGATTACGATGGCAACGGCCACGCCGATCTCATCAACAGCTCTACCGACACCCTGGGCTCCATCGCCAATTACCTGCGCGGTCACGGCTGGTCGCGCGGCGCTGGTTACCACCCCGGCCAGCCGAATTTCGCGGTGATGCGCGAGTGGAACAAGGCGGAAGTCTATGCAAGGGCCCTCGGTTATTTCGCGGACAAGCTGAAAAACTGAGCCAGCGCCCGACCCGCCGCGTATCGGCCACGTCAGGCGGCGTATGCGCTTTTGGGGCCTGAATGCGCCAGCATCCAGGCCTTGACGGAAGCCGCGCCAAGACTCGCCTGGGGCCGCGATAATGGTTTATGGGAAAATTGTCCTTGACAATCGCACGCTGTCGGGATAAGGTTCATCCATGCTCAGAAATTGTAGCTGAAGCGCTGATGTTTCTGCGTCAGGGCTGAGGCGGGCGCTTCGTTCCGCTTCCGGTCGTCTCCGGCTGGTCATTGGATCGGGAGCGGGGTGCGCCAGTTTTTCAGGTATTCGTGTTGAACCGCGCCATTGGCGCGGTTTTTTATTGTCGTGACGCGCCGTTCTGGCCGGCTTTTTCACCGGAAACCTGGAGGCCTGATGGATATGGGAGGCGGGGGAACGGGACCTTCTGGCTGCGCCGCGCCGGCGTCGCCAGGGACGGCGGTCGGACCGGCGTCGCCAAAGCGCCGGAGCCGGGGGCAGGACAGACGGACGACGCCATCAGGCGTGGCGGCGGCTGCCGGCAGGCGTTCCGCGCCGGGCCTGACCGCCGCACAGCTGCTCGTCTGCCGCCAGCGCTTCGAGGCTGGCGAGGCGACGCTGGCGGGGCTCGCCGCCGAGTTTGGGTTTCCGGCCCGCCGGTTCAGCGCCATTCGCAAGGAGCAGCAGTGGCGGGCTCCGCCGCCGCGTTCCAGGCGTCGGGTGGGGAGGATAGCGCCCGCCGGGACCGGGCAGGCGCCCGGCGGAGAAACGACATACGCGGCAGGGGCGACCCGGCCAGAGCTTGTGGCGCGGCTCTGGGCCGCCGCCGGGCGCCACATGAACGAAATCGAAGCCGCCCTGACGGCGGAGCCTGGCGATGGCGCCGCCCGCGAGCGCGAGGCGAAGCTGATGGCCATGCTGGTGCGCGTGGCCACCGGCCTCGCCGCGCTGGAGCGCGCCATCGCCAGCGAACCTTCAGGCAAGGGAGGCCAGGGCGATGACGCCGGCGCGGGACTGCCTGACGATGCCGATGGATTCCGTCGCGAGCTTGCGGAGCGCATTGCTGCATTGCGCCGACGCGGGGCTGCTGACGACGTTTCTGGATGAACTGCCGCCCGAGGTTCTGGCGCGCCTCGCCGCCGACTGGCCGCTGTTCGCCAGGGCCGACCAGATGCCGCCGTCAGGCGACTGGACCATCTGGCTGATGATTGGCGGGCGCGGCGCCGGCAAGACCCGCGCCGGGGCCGAATGGGTGCGCGGCATGGCCCTCGGTCTGCCGCCCTTCGCCACGACGCCCGCAAGGCGCATAGCTTTGGTGGGCGAAACCTACGCCGATGTGCGCGATGTGATGATCGAGGGCGTCTCGGGTCTGCTGTCCCTCGGAGGGGCTGCCCGGCCGGCCTGGTCGCCGGCGCGGCGCCGGCTGGAATGGCCCAATGGCGCTGTCGCCCAGGCCTTTTCCGCCGAGGACCCGCAAGGACTGCGTGGTCCGCAGTTCGAAGCCGCCTGGTGTGATGAGCTCTGCAAATGGCGCAACGCCCAGGAAACCTGGGACATGCTGCAATTTGGCCTGCGCCTTGGCGCCCGTCCGCGTCAGCTGGTCACCACCACGCCGCGGCCCATGCCGCTGCTGCGCGCCCTGATGGCCGACCCGCGCGCCGTGCTGTCGCGGGCCCGCACCCGGGACAACGCCGCCAATCTGGCTCCGGCGTTTCTGGAGGCGGTGGTTGGCCGCTACGCCGGCACGCGGCTGGGGCGCCAGGAACTGGATGGGGAGCTGGTGGAGGAACGCTCCGACGCCCTGTGGTCGCGCGGCGCCATCGAGGCGGCGCGGGTCACACAGGCGCCGCCGTTCGTTCGCCTCGTCGTGGCCATTGATCCGCCCGCCAGTTCCGGCCGGCGCGCCGACCGTTGCGGGATTGTCGCGGCGGGGCGGGACGCTGATGGCGTGATCCATGTGCTGGAGGACGCAACCCTGGCCCGCGCCACGCCCGCTGCCTGGGCCGCCCGCGCCATCGCGCTCTATCACCGGCATGTCGCCGACGCGCTGGTGGTGGAAGTGAACCAGGGCGGCGAGATGGCGACGGCGGTGCTGCGCCAGTGCGACGCCGCCGCGCCGGTGACGCCGGTGCGGGCGACGCGCGGCAAATATGTGCGCGCCGAGCCCGTCGCCGCCCTGGCCGAGCAGGGGCGGCTGAAATTTTGCGGGGTTTTCCCCGAACTGGAAGACGAACTTTGCGATTTCGGGCCGGACGGCCTGTCCGGCGGGCGCTCGCCCGACCGGATGGACGCCATGGTCTGGGCCGTCACCGCCCTGATGGGCGATGGCGCGCCGCCGCGCATCCGGTCCCTGTGACGTCGGGCCCGGTTCGCGCTGTCTGAATTCGCCGCAGAATCCGTTACATACAGGGGAGCATGCCATGCCGCGTCTGTTGCGCCGGTTGCTGGATCGTTTTTCGCCGGCGCCAGGGGCGCCCCTGGCCGGAGCGGCGGAGCGGCGATCGGCGACCGCTGGCGCCTTTGTTGCCTGGTCCACGCCGGGCAGGCCGGTGTGGTCGGCGCGTGATTGCGGCGCCTTCGCGAAGGAGGGCTTTCAGGCCAACGCCATCGCCCACCGCTGCGTGCGCCTGGTCAGCGAAGCGGCCGCCTCGGCGCCCCTGCTGCTCTATGACGGGCGGCGTGAACTGACCAGCCATCCGCTGCTCGATCTGCTGGCCCGGCCCAACCCGCACGAGGGCGGCGGGGTGCTGATGGAGGCGATCTACGGACATCTGCTGGTGGCGGGCAACGCTTATGTGGAGGCGGTGCAACTCGACGATGTTCCGCGCGAACTCTACGTCCTGCGGCCTGATCGCATGCGCGTTGTCCCGGGCGCCGATGGCTGGCCCGAAGCCTGGGAATATACGGTGGGCGGCCGCAGCGTGCGGTTCCGGCGGGCCGCCGGGCGCCTCAGCCCCATCCTGCATCTGAAGCAGTTCCACCCCGCCGACGACCATTACGGCTTCTCCGCCATGGAGGCCGCGGCGACGGCGCTGGACCTGCACAACGCCGCATCCGCCTGGAACAAGGCGCTGCTCGACAACGCGGCCCGCCCGTCTGGCGCGCTGGTGTATTCGGGGGGCCAGGGCGCGGGCCTGAGCGACGCCCAGTTCACCCGGTTGCGGGCCGAGATGGAGGCGCAGTTCCAGGGCGCCGCCAACGCCGGCCGGCCCCTGCTTCTCGACGGCGGCCTTGACTGGAAGCCGCTGTCGCTCACGCCGAAAGACATGGATTTCATTGAGGCGCGGGCTGCGGCGGCGCGGGAAATCGCCCTGGCTCTTGGCGTGCCGCCGCTGCTGCTGGGACTGCCCGGCGACAGCACTTACAGCAATTACGCCGAGGCCAGCCGCGCTTTCTGGCGCCAGACCGTGCTGCCGCTGGCGCGCCGGACCGGCGCCAGCCTGGCGCACTGGCTTGCGCCGGCATGGGGCGGCGACCTGCGCCTTGAACCTGACCTGGACGCCATCGAAGCCCTGTCAATGGAGCGGGAAGCGCTCTGGCGGCGGATCAATGCGGCGTCGTTCCTGAGTGATGGCGAAAAGCGCGAGGCCGTGGGCTATGGATCTGACCGGTCATGATGAATATACAACAGTATTTTTCTAAGGTATTAATCTTTTTTACATAAGTTGATTTCATGAAATGATCTGTTAATGGATCACTGTTGATGTATAAATTTGGGGTGCTGAATGAGCGTTGTCTTGTTTCTTGCTGGGGCGGCCGGTGATTGTGGTCGGCGTGAACTGGCCAATTGCTGCAACGGGTTTCGCAATACGCCGCCGGGCTGGGTGTGGCGCGAGCAGGGGCCAGGCGGCGCGCTAAACCTTGCGCCGGAAGACGCCTGGCGTCGCCAGGGCCGTCTTGGCTCGGCGCCGCCGCCGCCGCCTCGGCAGGAGGACGACGCGCTTTTTTGCCCCCCGGATGAGGCCATGCGCCGGCAACTGGAGCAGACTGCCGCTGGCGTCTTTGGGCGACCGGCGACATTTCAGGAGATCGGCGCCTTTGAGAACGCCTGCGGCGCGCCCTTGCCGCGCGATTATGTGGAGTTTCTGCGGGCAGGTCAGTTCACCGCCCAGATCACCCGGTTTTTTGACGCGCCGGACGCGGATGGCGGGTTTGACGCGCTGCAATGTTTCTTCGGTTTTGGACTCCCGTGGCCAACCTGCAACCTGGACTATGTGCGCCAGCTGTATGACGGCGGCGCGCCGGACGGGGTGATCCCCATCGCCGGCAATGGCGCGGGCGATTATGTCTGTCTGGACCTGCGCGGCGGCGACACCGCCCGTCAGGCTCCGGTTGCATTGTGGCGCATCGACCATTTCTGGCGCGCCGGCGAATGGCGGGAGCAGGATTTCATACCGCTGGCTGAGAGTTTTTCTGCTTTCGTTCTGGGCCTTCGCCAGGCGCCGCGTCAGGCCGCCAGCGACGGGAATGCAACGCGCCAGCCGCCCTCCAGCCAGCGCGCGCCCTCGCATGTGGCGGCGCCCCCACTGACCTTTGGGCCACTGCTGGGACGCTGGTCGGCGTAATCGTCGTTATCTGCTTCAGTATTGGGAAAGGAACCGGCGATGGGATCAGTTCTCGACGCGTTCATTTCCCGCGCCGATCTGGCAGACCTTGCGTTGTTGCTATGGGCTGTGGGCGTCACAGGCCTGTTGTTGGCCGCAATGCAGCAACTGGGGGCCGCCAACCGTCGCTTTGATCTGTTTGTCCAGGAACTGGCGCGTTTCAACCGTCGTTTTGGCGGCGAATAGAAAATCGCCTGACGAAGGACGCGCGCGTCAGCGCCGTGAAAAGTCCAAACACCGCCTGACCATGGACGATGTATCCGTTCATCGCCCATTGGCCGTCGCCAATCGTTATTTCGACGCATTTGTCCGGCGCGATGGAGAAGGTCCGCTCCGCCGGGAATGTGATGAAGATGGGGGGACTGATGGTGAGAAGATTGAAGTTGGCCGCCCGGGCCGTATGCCGTCGCGCCGATGCGACCGGCTGGCCCGCGGAACAGCCACGGTTCACGGCTATCACCGCCGGCTGGGGGCGCAGCCGCAAACAACATGAGCCGGGCGCCGCCGTGGAGGTGATCGCCGCCTTCGTTGGCGTGCTGGGTCGTCTCGACGCTGGCCGCGCGGCCAACCATCCGGCTTCCCCCGGGGAGGCTGCGGCCGCCGTCAGGACTGTCGCGGAGGCTTGAACATGGACGTTCATACAGCGCAGGACGTTACCCCTGACGGGACTTTTTCCGGCTACGCCAGCCTGTTCGAGGTCCCGGATCTGGGCGGGGACATCATCCAGCGCGGCGCCTTCGCGGCCAGCCTGGGCCGTCGCGGGGCGGGACGGGTGCGGATGCTGTGGCAGCACGACGCCGCCCAGCCGCTGGGGCAGTGGCTCGATATTCGTGAGGACGCGCGGGGCCTGCGCGTGCGCGGCAAGCTCAATCTGGCGGTGCAACGCGCCCGCGAATTGCAGGCGCTGATGGCGCAGAAAGCCGTCGATGGCCTGTCAATCGGCTTTCACGCCGTGCGCGCCAGCCGGGACGGGCGCAGCGGCCTGCGCCGGCTACTGCATGTGGACCTCTGGGAAATCTCGCTGGTGACCTTTCCGATGCAGCCGGCCGCGCGGGTGATGGACACCCGTGGCGACCGGACGCTGGAACAGGGGCTGCTCGCAAGCATCAGGCGCATGTCCGGCGCCTTGCAAGGCGCCGCCTCAGGCTGACGCCCATGGGCGATGCCGCAGCCCCGCCGTTTGCCGGCCAGGCCTGAATGGGCTGGGCTTTCCAGCGCGCGAATGCGTCGCCTCTGGAGAGGACGCGGATACGTCAGCATTGTCGCGTCGGGCATGGGCTCCGGTTCGCGGCCCGCCCGCTGTAACAGGTTTCCTGAACCGCCGGCTGCTCGCCGGCGGTTTTTTGTTGCCCACAGGCATCCATTTCCAACCCTTGAACCCTGATGATGGAGTGGTCATGACCGCAATCGCCATGCCGGAGCAGACGCCCAGGATGGAGCGCAAGGCTCTTGACGTCGCGCCGCCGTCGCCGGACGTCGCGCAGGCTTTCGAGGAATTTTCCCGAAATTTCGCGGCGTATCAGGAAGCCAATGACGCCAGGCTGCGCTCGCTGGAAAAGCGCGCCGGGGACGTGCTGCTGGAGGAAAAGCTGGCCCGCATTGACGCGGCGCTGGATGAAAACCGCCGTCGCCATGATCGCGCCGCCCTCGACAGCGCCCGCCCCATGCTGGGGGCGGCGGGCGAGGGGGGCGATCCGCTCGAACGCCAGCACAAATCGGCCTTCGCCGCTTATGTGCGCAGCGGCGAGGCGGCTGGCCTCAAGCAACTGGAAACCCGCGCCCTGTCGGCCGGTTCCGGCCCCGACGGCGGCTATCTGGCGCCCGTGGAGGTCGAGCGCGACGTGCTCGGTCGCCTGGCGGCGCTGTCGCCTATCCGCGGCGTCGCCTCGGTGCGGATGATTTCGTCCGGGACATACCGGAAGGCCTTCTCCACAACCGGTCCGGCCGTCGGCTGGGTGGCCGAGACGGCGGCCCGACCCCAGACCGACGCGCCGGTGCTGGCCGAGCTGAACTTCCCGGCCATGGAATTGTACGCCCAGCCGGCGGCCACCCAGACCCTGCTCGATGACGCCATCGTCGATATCGACCGCTGGATCGCCGAGGAGGTGGAGCAGGCTTTCGCGGAGCAGGAAAGCGCCGCGTTCGTCAATGGCGACGGGGTCGCGCGGCCGCGCGGCTTCCTGAATTCGCCCAAGGTCGCCAACACCAGCTGGGCCTGGGGCAGCCTCGGCTTCGTCGCCACAGGCGCGGCCGGCGCCTTCGCCGCCAGCGACCCCTCTGACGCGCTGGTCGATCTGGTGTACGCCCTGAAGGCCGGTTACCGCCAGAACGCCGCCTTCGTCATGAACCGCAAGACCCAGAGCCTGATCCGCAAGTTCAAGGCCAGCGACGGCAGCTATCTGTGGGCGCCGCCAGCGACGGCGGGCGGCGCGGCCTCCCTGCTCGGCTTTCCGCTGGTGGAGGCCGAGGACATGCCGGATGTGGCGGCGGACAGCTTTTCAGTCGCCTTCGGCGACTTCCGGCGCGGCTATCTGGTGGTCGACCGGGCCGGCGTGCGGGTGCTGCGCGATCCCTACAGCGCCAAGCCCTATGTGCTGTTCTACACCACCAAGCGCGTCGGCGGCGGCGTCCAGGACTACGACGCCATCAAGCTGCTGAAGTTCGCGGCCTGAGCAGGGCGCCACGCCTCAGCGCCAGCCGGCGCTGAGGCCCCAGGCGGCCAGGGTTTCGTCGATCCAGTTGCGTTGCGGAGCCAGCAGCACGCCCTGCGTGGTCTGGCCGCAAGGGGCTGATCCAGCGCCCTTCGACCAGCTGGTGACAGCGACGACCTCGCCATCCATGGCGGAGATGGGGCCGCCGGAGTCGCCGGCGCAGGCCCCGGCGCTTTTGCCCTTCGGCGCGCCGATCCACAGCAGGATCTTGCCCGGCCCCCACGGCTCCACCACCGGCGCGGCGACGGAGCGGAAACGGCCGTCCGCTGGCTGCCGGCCGACGGAGCCATAGCCGCTGACGTTGACCGTGGCGCCGGCGCGCGGCTGCGGTCCGACCGAGAGGGCCGCCGGGACAAAGCGCGATGGCAGCGGCTGCGCCAGCCGCACCAGCGCCATATCGACCGACTGGCGGCGCTGGCGGATGGCGTCCTTCACATAATCCGGATGGGTGACGGAGGCGGTGGGCGTCAGCAGCACCGGCTGGCCGTTTTCCATGTAGTGCACCCGGTGCTCGCGCGCCGGATCGGCGCAATGCGCCGCCGTCAACACCGCGCGGGGCGAAACGACCACGCCGGAGCAGACGGCGCCGCCAGCGCCCAGCACCATCACCACGGCGGCGCTGGCCGGCCCGCTATCAACCGCGCCGCCAATGATGGCGTGGGCCGGCGCCGACGCCAGCAGCAGCGCCAGGATCAGGCCAACGGCGCGACGGGAGCGGGAGGCGTGGGAACGGTGGGCTCGCATGGTTCGTCTCGCACGTTCTTCCCGACCAGGGATGAGGCGTTCCAACAGAAATTCGTGGCTGCAATCCAGGCTCGACGCCTGGCGAAGACAGCCTTTGCGACGGGAGGTGAGGCATGAACCTGATGCTTGTCAACGGCCCCGCCGTCGAACCGGTGACGCTCGACGACATGAAGCTTTACCTGCGCCTCGACGGCGACGCCGAGGACGCGCTGGTGACAGCGATGATCCGGGCCGGCCGCATGACCGTGGAGGCGGCGACCCATCTGGCGCTGCTCGACCAGGTGTGGCGTATTCGCCTCGACGCCTGGCCCGTCGCCGGCTTTGTCGTCCCGCCCATTGGCCCGCTGCGCCGCATCGAGGCGGTGCGCCTGGTGTCGCGGGCGGGTGAGGTCGCCGCGCTCGACGTCGCGGGGTTTCGCGCCGATGCGGGCGCCGGGATGATCGCCATGCCGGCAACACCGCCGCAGCTGTCTGGCGGCCACGTCGAGATTGATGTGGGCGTGGGTCATGGCGTGGCGGCGTCCGATGTGCCGGAGCCGTTGCGCCTCGCCGTGCGGACCATGGTCGCCTGCTGGTTTGATAACCGGGGCGAGGCCCCGGCGCCTCGCGGCGCGTCGTTGCTGCCCGATGCGGTGCGCGCCCTGCTGGCGCCGTTCCGTCCCATGAGGCTCGTATGAATGAGGCCCGCATGAACGCGACCTGGGTCAACGGCGGCGGTTCGCGGCGCCGTCGCGTCATCATCGAGCAGCCTGTCGATACGCCAGACGGCGCCGGCGGATTCAGCCGTGCCTGGAGCCCTGAGGCGGTCGTCTGGGCGTCGTTTCGCCTGATCCGCGCCGCCCCGCGCGACATGGCTGACCGGCCAGCGCTGGCGGCTGTGTGGAGCGTGCGCCTGCGCTGGCGCGATGACATCGATGGAACCCGGCGGCTGCGCGATGGCGCGCGGATTTTCACCATCCTCGGCGGCGGCGATCCGGACGGGCGAAAGGCGTGGCTTGATGTGCGCGTCGAGGAGGAAACGGCATGAGTGGGGCGGAGCCTGGTGATGACGGGACGATTTTTTCCCCGGTTCTGGCGCTGCGCGTCGCGGTTCACGCCGCCCTGGCGGCGGATGCGCCGCTGGTCGCCATGCTCGGCGGCGCCCGGGTCTACGACGCCGCGCCGCGCGGCGTCTCTGGCCTTTACGTGGTGTTCGATGGGGCGACCGCCCGTGACCGCTCGGCCGGGTCGCAGCGCCGTGAGAGCCATGAATTCAGCCTGACTGTCTGGTCGCGGCCGGGTGGGCCCCGGCCGGCGCTGGAAGTGGCGGCGCGCATCCGGGCGCTGCTGGATGATGCGGACCTGCCGCTGGCCGGCCATCGCCTGGTGTTGCTGCGCGTTGCCCGCGAGGACGTGCGTCGCGATCCACAAAGCGGCCTGCCGCAGGTGCGGCTGACGCTGACGGCCATCACCGGGAATGGGGTCACCTGAAACAGGAGCACGGGATGGGAGCGCAAAAGGGGAAGGATCTGCTGCTGAAGATCGCCGGGCCAACGCCCGGCGTTTTCATGACGGTGGCCGGCTTGCGGGCGCGGCAGATCGCATTCAACGCTGACGCGGTGGATGTGACCAACGCGGAATCCAGCGGCCGCTGGCGTGAATTGCTGGCCGGCGCCGGGGTGCGGCGCGCCGCCGTCAGCGGCGCTGGCGTCTTTCTCGACGAGGCCAGCGACGCGCTGGTGCGCGAGGCGTTCTTCGCCGGCGACATCCGCGCCTGGCGCATCGTCATTCCCGGCTTCGGGAGCATCGACGGGCCGTTCCAGATCACCGCCATGGAATATCGCGGCGAACATGCGGGCGAGGTGACCTTCGACCTCGCCCTGGAATCCGCCGGCGCGCTGGCGTTCACACCGGTCTGACAGGGGGCTGCATGTCTGTTCCGATACAGTCTTTGGCGGCGGGTTCCCTGGCGTTCCGCCATTCGGGCAACCGCCGGCGCGGCGAGGTGGTGGCGACCATCGGCGGCCAGCCGGTGCGGCTGCGCCTGACGCTTGGCGCTCTGGCCGAGCTGGAAACCGCCTTTCAGGTCGACGATCTGGCGCAACTCGCCGCCCGCTTTGGCCGGGGCGCGCTGTCGGCCCGCGATCTGCAGGCCATCGTCACCGTGGCCATGCGGGGCGCCGGGCGCTGCGTCACCGACGCCGAAGCGGCCGACCTGCCGGTGGCTGGCGAACTGCCCGGCCTGGCGCGCGCGGTCGCTGAACTGCTGGCGCTGACCTTCGGTGATCCTGACGCGGCGCGCGCCGCAGCGCCGGAGGAGGGGGCAGGGCGCCCTTTTGTCCGGCGGCTGCTGATCAGGGCGCGCGGCCTTTTCCCTGGGATGCGGTGATGGCTTTCGGCCTCGGCCGGCTTGGCCTTGCGCCCGAGGCATTCTGGGCAATGACGCCGCGCGAACTGGCCGCCGCCATGCGGGGGACGGGAGAGGCTGGCCCCACCCCCGATGCGCCGGCGCGCGCCGATTTCGCCGGTTTGACCGCGGCGTTCCCGGACTGATTCCCCGCAAAAATGGAGGAGCTGCATGGCGGATGATCCAGGCGTGGATCCAGGAGGGCAAGGTTCCTCCTGGGATATCTCGGCGGTGCAGGACGCCGCCGAGGCGTTTCGCAATCTCGATGACATGGCCCGCCGGGCTGGCGGCGCCATGACGTCGGCGTTCGCCAGCGGCATGGCGGGCGGCAAAAGCCTCGATCAGGTGCTGGTCAACCTTGGCGCGCGCCTCAGCAACATTGCCCTCAACGCCGCGCTGAAGCCGCTGGAGGGCGCTTTGGGCTCCGGGCTCGAATCCCTGGTGAAAACCCTGGGGGCAAGTCTTGGCGGCGTCACCGCCAGCGCCAAAGGCAACGTGTTCTCGGGCGGCCGTGTGCAACCATTCGCGAAAGGCGGCGTCGTCGCCGCCCCGACCTTCTTCCCCATGACCGGCGGCGTCGGGTTGATGGGCGAACAGGGCGCCGAGGCGATCATGCCATTGAAGCGCGGCGCCGATGGCCGCCTTGGCGTGCAGGCAGCCGGTGGCCGGCCGGTCAATGTGACCGTGAATATCGCCGCCCGCGACGTGGAAAGTTTCCGCGCCTCGCGGGCGCAGGTTTCGGCCGCCGTGGCTCGCGCGGTGGCGCGCGGCCAGCGGGCCATGTGAGCCAAAGGGGGCCGGCATGGCTGATTTTCATGAGGTGCGCTTCCCCGTCGATGTGGCGCTGGGCGCGCGCGGTGGACCGGAGCGTCGCACCGATATCGTCACGCTCGGCTCCGGCCGCGAGCATCGCAACGCCCGCTGGGCCGACTCCCGCCGGCGTTATGACGCCGGTTACGGGGTCAAAACCCTCGACGCGCTGGCCGAAGTGGTGAGCTTCTTTGAGGAGCGCCGCGGCCGCCTGCACGGGTTCCGCTGGCGTGACCGGCTTGATGATCGCAGTTGCGCGCCCTCCATGGCGCCGTCCGCTATTGATCAGGCGCTGGGCGTTGGCGACGGGGCGCAGACGACGTTCCAGCTGGCGAAAACCTACGGCGGCGGCTTCGCGCCCTGGACGCGGAGCATCCGCAAGCCGGTCGCTGGCTCGGTGCGCGTCGCCGTCAATGGCGTGGAGGCGTCGCCAGCCGCGTTCGCCGTTGACCACGCCAGCGGTCAGATCGTCTTTGCCGCCGGCGGCGCGCCACAGGCGGGCGCCAGCGTCACCGCCGGCTTTTTGTTCGACGTGCCGGTGCGCTTCGACACCGACGTGCTGGACATCGATCTGGCGTCCTTCGCCGCCGGGGACATTCCGTCGATCCCGGTGGTGGAGATTCTTCCCTGACATGACACACGAGGAGGCGTCATGCGCGCTGTTCCCGAAGGCTTCGCTGCGCGCCTTGCCAGCGAGACGACGACGCTTGCCCATTGCTGGCGGCTGGCCCGTGCTGACGGCGTTGTCCTTGGCTTCACCGACCACGATCGCGATATCGCCTTTGGCGACGTGGTTTACGCGGCGGCGACGGGGCTTGAGGCGGCCGAACGCACGGCGGAGCTGGGTTTCGCCATTGGCGGCGGGGAAGCGGCGGGCGTCCTGACCTCCGCCGCTATCACCGGTGACGACGTCATGGCCGGCCGTTACGACGGCGCCCGCGTCGAAATCTGGTTGGTGGACTGGCGCGAGCCGCAACATCGCCTGCTGCTCGACGTCGGCGGCATTGGCGAGGTCAGCCGCAGCGATCATGCCTTCACGGCCGAACTGCGCAGCGTCATGCACCGGCTCGATGAAACCCGCGGCGGCGTCTATCGCGCCGCCTGCGCCGCCGACCTCGGCGACGCGCGCTGCGGGGTCGATCTTGACCGCCCCGGCATGCGCGCCGCCGGCGCGGTAGCGGAGCCAGGTGACAGTCGCAGCAGCTTCCGCTGCGACGGCCTCGCCGGCTACGCCAGCGGCTGGTTCACGCACGGCCGGTTCGTCTGGACCTCCGGGGCCAACGCCGGCGCCGTCTTCGCGGTGAAGCAGCACCACGCCCTGGCTGGCGTCGTTGCGCTCATGTTGTGGGGTGAAACCGTGCAGCCGGTAGCGGCCGGCGACGCCTTTACCGTCACCGCCGGTTGCGACAGGAGCCTGGAAAGCTGCCGCGACCGTTTCGCCAATGTGGTGAACTTTCGGGGTTTTCCGCACATGCCCGGCAACGATTTCGCCATCGGTCGCGGCGCCTCGGGCCGGGGCGCCATGGATGGCGGGAGCATGTTCCGGTGAGCGCCGGCGACAATCCCGCGGCCGGCGCTGTCCGCGTCGCGGTCGTGCGCGAGGCCCGGCGTTGGCTTGGCGCGCCGTATCTGCATCAGGCGTCGCTGCGCGGCGTCGGTTGCGATTGTCTGGGGCTGGTGCGCGGCGTCTGGCGCGAGATTTACGGCGCCGAGCCCGAGGCCCCGCCGCCTTACGCGCCCGATTGGGCCGAGGCCGGTGGCCAGGAGAGCTTCCGCGACGCCGCCCGGCGGCATTTGCGCGAGATCGCGCTGGATGAGGCCGCCGCCGGCGACGTGCTGCTGTTCCGCTTCCGGCCTTACGCGCCGGCCAGGCACTGCGCCATCCTCACCGGCGGAGGGCTGATGATCCACGCCCACGACGGCGCGGTGGTGACGGAGGTCGCGCTCACCCGCTGGTGGCGACGCCACGCGGCGTATGCCTTCGCCTTTCCTGATCTGCCCGCGCCCCGCTGATGCAATCAAACCCGATGGGAGACTGTCATGGCGACGCTGGTGTTGCAGGTGGCGGGCGGAGCCATGGGCGCGGC
>Ga0182737_1001019_pt1 | contig 30801 bp, 28 predicted proteins | sample eDN5th30CBELigOP_FD_128878 | JGI IMG/M metagenome (GOLD analysis project Ga0182737, IMG submission 128878) | Enriched Organic Plus compost microbial communities from Emeryville, California, USA - eDNA 5th pass 30_C BE-Lig OP (version 2) (version 2) ... | reverse complement strand
GCCGAACAGGTTGACGGAGAGGTCGCGCTTCACCGCGCCGACGAACATGCGCGGGATGACGCCCCAATGGTTGAAGGCTTCGGCGTTCAGGTCCTGGGTGCGCTCATCGCCGCAGCCGCCGGCCACATAGGACAGCACCCCGGGCGCCATGGCCTGTGCGGCGCGCGCCTCCAGATCGCGATAGCACATGGGGAATTTCGGGATATGCCCATGCAGGCCGCCGAAATAGATCTCGTTCTGAAAGTCGCCGAAATGAGGCATCCATTCCTCCGCAATGCGGGCGCCTCTTGCGGGCGCCGTCCGATCGCCGTCCCTGTCCTGGACCGGCGCCGCATCTGACCAGATATCCGGCGTGGCGTCAGTCCCGTTTATCGAAAGAATTGCGATCCGGCGGCGCAGGGCTGGCCCCGGACAGCAAAACCCCCGGCGAAAAGCCGGGGGCTGGCGGCGTCAGAAAACACAACGCCGTGGAAACTGCGCCGCCAGGGCATGCAGCCTGCAACCGGGGCGCGGCGCCCCGGATACGGACAGCCTGGATCAGAACGTGCGTTCGACGCGCACGCGCGAAACCCAGTTGTCGTCGTAGGTCGTGGTCCTGCCGGTCAGGTTGCCATACTTGTTCAGGTCGTAGACGCGACCCTTGCGGATATCGATGCGCTCGTAGAGCACCTCCACGCCGATATCGAGGTCCTTCACCGGCGACCAGACCAGGTTGGCGGAGCCAACGAACTGGCCATAGTCACGCAGGGCGGCGCTGTAGACGCCGGTTCCGGTATTCAGATTGCCCATCGGGCCATTGAAGCGGGCGCCGGACGGGAACAGCAGCTGGGCGTAGGAGGCCACGAAGCCCGAGCGCCATTGTGGAGCCCAGTAGTGCAGGAAGGCGCCGGTGACAGACCAGCTTTCCGTCAGCTTGATATTGCCGGTGGCCGGGTCAACGTAGCCGTCAACCTTGTTGGCGGCGAAACGGGAGCCGCCATCCACGCCGGCAGCGTTGACGCTGTCGCGGCCGGTCGGGTTATCCAGACCGGTGTAGGACATGGCGCCCCTGGCGTAGGCCGCCTGCAGCCACAGGGCGTCGCCCGGGGCGAGGAACGGCAGGTTGAACTTGACGCCGCCCTGGACAGCATAGCCCCATTTGGCGTCAGCGCGCTGGGCAAGGCCGCCGTTGGGCGCGCCGCCGGAGAAGTTGCCGACGGACAGCTGGTGCGCGGCGACCGACAGCTGGGCCGAGCCCCACCCCTGGTCAACACGCAGGTTGCCGACGAAATCGGGCGCGTTCAGACGCTGGGAAATGTCGAGGTAGGTGTAGCCAACCCGCTGGCCCGAGGCGTCATAGGTGAAGACCGGCGCGCCGAACGTGCAGCCCACGGCCGTGCCGTTGTTGCACAGGCCGGCGTTCGCCACGCCGCCATTGAGGCCCACCGCCGGCGAAACGACCACGCCATTGGCGTTGGCCGCGCCGAAGAACAGCGGGTTGCGGCGGAAGGTCGGATCTTCCATCGACAGGGTGGCGCTGAAGCCGTTGCCGAATTTGACCGTGTAGGCGAGCAGATTGGTCGACCCGACATTCGACGCCATGTCGATGCCCGTGAGGCTGATGTCGGCCGCGTAGAAATCGTAGAACGACGACGAACGGCCGGCGGTCAGACCGGCGAACTGGATAAACGCCTTGTCGACCTCAACATATTTGTAAGCGCGGTTGTAGGTGTCGACGCCCGTGGCGTTGAAGGCCGCCGGACCGTTGTTGCGCAGGGTGCCGGAAGCGCCATGCTGCTGGCCGGTGCGGCTGGCGATGTCGAAACGGACGAAGGTGCGCAGCGTGCCCCACTGGGTGGAGGTGCGGGCGTCGAGCTGGATGCGGCCAGCCGCGATGAAGTTCGACTTGTCCTGCGCCGCGACGCTGCGGTACTGGGCGAACTCGTAATCCAGCCGGGCGCGGCCGCCGACGCGGATGCAGGTGTCAGTGCCTGGAATGTAGAAGAAGCCGACGCCGTGCGTGGCGCAAACCTTCACATATTCAACCGGCGCGGACTTCGACATGGGAAGATCCGCCGCCTGCGCGCCGGCGACAGCGAAAAATCCGGCGGCGCCGCCAAGCAAAAGCGCCCTGCAAACCATCATCGTCATACTTCTGAACCCTGACTGTTGTGCGGCGGGACACGTGCTTGCGTGAAACAGGCCACATCAATGCCCTGCATGACGTTGAGTTATTTCAGTCAACATCTGTTCAAGCGTGCGTCACAAACCCGTCGCATCATTGGGGCAGAGTGTTGGCAGAGTTTGCGCTTCATTCATACAAATTATTTTTTCCGTTCATTGTATGAAAATGTTGAAAATTATAGCAAATATCAGAAGCCCCGCAGACAACGCCAACCTGTTGCGGCGCGGCAACTTACAGTTGCTTCCGAAACTAACCCGTTTTCAGAAATGTCAGGCCGTTGCCGGCGCGTCCGGCATCCCCCTGCCGCCCTGCACCGCTCCAGTCGCGCCAGCCCCTTGTGCGGCGGCCGTGGCTGACGCAAACCAGACGCATGATTCCGTCGCAGCCCCCCACGCCGGCTGGCAGCGCCAGCCTTTCCGTCTGCGTCACCTGCCGGCAGCGCACCCATGAAGCCCCTGGCTATATCGAGCCTGGCCGGGCGCTGCTGGCGGCGCTGGCGCAACGCCTGGCTGGCGGCGGCGTCATCGTACGCGGCGTCCAGTGCTTCGCCGTCTGCAACCGCCCCTGCACCATTGCCCTGCAGGCGCCGGGCAAATGGAGTCATATCATCGGTGATCTGACGCTGGCGGGCGACGTTGACGCCATTGTCGAGGCCGCCCTGCTCTATGCCCGGACGCCGGACGGGATCATCCCCTGGGCGCAGACGCCGATGGCCTTCCGCCGGGGCGGCGTGGCGCGCCTGCCGCCACCGCCCGTCTGAACGTCAGGTTTTCAGCGCCTCCGCCAGCCACGGTCCGGCGATGTCGAGGTCAGCCTTGACCAGGCCATGGCCGGCCAGCACCGTTGCGTCCCGCACGTCCACGCCAGCGGCTCGCAGATCACGCAGCAGTCGCTGGCGGTTGTCGGGCGTGACCATGGGGTCCATGGCGCCGGACACCACCAGGGCCTGGGCCGGGCTGCCCTGAGACGCCGGAGTCCGGGCCGCCTCCCCGGGGGCGAAAGCCGACCCGGTAAATGGCGCCATGGCGCGGAACAGCAACGCGCCGGCAAGCACCTCAGGCCGGCGCAGCAGCATGGCCGCCGCGATGTTGGCGCCATTGGAGAACCCCAGCGCCACCGGAGCCGCCAGGCCATGGCGATCCCGCGCCGCCGCGATGAAATCCGCCAGCTCGTCGGCCCGGAAGCGCAGATCGTCCTCGTCCAGCATTCCCTCAGCGAAGCGGCGGAAGAAGCGGCGCGCGCCGCCTTCCAGCACCTTGCCGCGCACCGACAGCAACGGCGCATCCGGCGCCAGCATGCGGCCCAGCGGCACAAGGTCGTTTTCATCGCCGCCCGTGCCATGCAGCAGCAGCAGCGGCCGCCCGGCCCGGGGCGCGCCGGGTTCGAAGCGGTGAACGAAATCTGTGTTGATGGCGCCAGTCATGGCCTGTCTCCCTTCCGTTGTCGCCGCCCTGCACGGGTGGCGACAACCTGTTTTTTGCAGCGCCCAGTCTTTGCAGCTCTCAGTCTTCGAGCGGCGGCAGCGCGGCTTCGATCTGCGCGCGATGCGCCTCGTACTGCGGCGGCAGCTTCAGCTGCTCGCCCAGATGCGCCTGCGGCTCATCGATGGCGAAGCCGGGATCGTCCGTGGCGATCTCGAACAGCACGCCGCCCGGCTCGCGGAAGTAGATCGAGCGGAAGTACTGCCGGTCACGCTGTTCCGTCGGCCTGAGGCCGTGATCCCGGGCCAGCCGGGCCGCCAGTTCCGCCTGTTCGGCGTCGCTCGCCACCCGGAAGGCCACGTGGTGGACGCTGCCGCGCCCCAGGTGACCGCCGGGGAAGTTGCCGGCGACATGCAGATCAACCACCGAGCGGCCCGCCCCGTCGCCCAGCGCAAGCCGGGTGACGGCGCCCTCGCGGCCACTTTCCTGGAAGCCGAATACCGACGTCAGGATGGCGGCCGTGGGTCCGGCTTCGCGCAGCAACAAGGTCACGCCATCGATCCCGGTGATGGCGTGGGCCGGCGGAATGCCCTCGCCTGCCGCGTCGGTTTCGCCGGCGGGAGCCGGCGTATCGCCGAAAGCGACGAGCGACAGCAAGGTTCCGTCCGGGTCCTCGAAATCGATGACGCTGTCGCCGAACCTGCGGGCGACACCGTCATGGCGCACGCCTTTCCCGACGAAGCGGTGAGCCCAAAATCCAATCGACCCGGCGGGAACGCGAAAGGTCGTGCGCAGGACATCGCCGACGCCGGCCCGACCTTTGGTTGCGTGGGGCCAGGGAAAGAACGTGATCAGCGAGCCAGGCGCGCCGGCGTTGTCGCCGAAATACAGGTGCCAGGTTCCCGGGTCGTCGAAATTGACGGTCCGCTTCACCAGCCGCAGGCCCAGAACATCTGCGTAGAAGCTGCGATTGCGGGCAGCGTCGCCGGCAATCGCGGTGACATGGTGGATGCCGTTGAAGGTCATGGCGCATCTCCTGTCGGGGCGCCCCCGGGCAAGGCCCGGGTCCCCCCGTCCTGCGAACCCGACGCGCCGGTCGCATATCGTCTGGCCGGCATATGCGCATGCCCACGCCCGGATAAAAGGAGATGTGTCTTGCAACGGCGCAAATGGACGTGTGCGTCTGGACCAACGTCCCGGATCCAGGCCTGACGTTGGGCGCCGCACATTGGGGCCTGTACATGGCGGCTGCACATTTGGGGGCCGCACAGAAAAAGCCCGGCGTCGCCGCCGGGCTTTTCATGTCTCAGGTCAGGTTGACCGGCGCTGTCAGCCGCGCTTGCGGTCCATCCAGGCGTTGAACTCGCCAACGATGCCGCGGCGGAACAGCAGCACGCAGATCACGAAGATCGAGCCGATGACCACGGGAACCGGCAGCGAGGAGGTCGCCAGATAGTTTTCGAGGCTGACCACCAGCACGGCGCCGACCACCGGGCCCATCAGGGTGCCGATGCCGCCGAGCAGGGTCATCAGCACGACTTCGCCGGACATCTGGAAGCCCACGTCGGTCAGCGAGGCGAGCTGGAAGACGATGGCCTTCACCGAGCCGGCGAGGCCCGCCAGCGACGCCGAGATCACGAAGGCGCCCAGCTTGTAGCGCGAAACCCGGTAGCCCAGCGAGATGGCGCGCTGCTCGTTCTCGCGGATCGCCTTCAGGATCGAGCCAAAGGGCGAATGCACCACCCGCCAGATGAACAGGAAGCCGATGATGAACACCGCCGCCACGAAGTAATACATGTTCAGCGAGTTCGACAGGTCGATGAAGCCGAACAGCTTGCCGCGCGGCACACCCTGGATCCCGTCCTCACCGCCGGTGAACGGAGCCTGCAGGCAGAAGAAGTAGAACATCTGCGCCAGCGCCATGGTGATCATGGCGAAGTAGATGCCCTGCCGCTTGATCGCCACGTAGCCGAAAACCACGCCCATCACGGCGGCGAAGCCGGTGCCGAGCAGGATCGCCAGCTCTGGCGGATAACCCCACTGCTTGATGGCGTGGGCGGTGATGTAGGCCGCGCCGCCGAAGAAGGCGGCGTGACCGAAGGACAGCAGACCCACGTAGCCAAGCAGCAGGTTGAACGCCGCCGCGAACAGGGCGAAGCACAACACCTTCATGACGAAGACGGGGTAGATCAGGAACGGCGCGACGAGAATCAGCGCGAGGCCGATGATCATCAGCGCGATGGTGCGCGACGACGTCTTGTGGCCGGCGGTCACGTCAGCGACGTTCGGCGAGGCGGCTTTTGTAGCCATGATTCATTCCTTCCCGAACAGGCCGGCCGGGCGCACGAGCAGCACCAGCACCATGATGACGAAGATGACCGTGCTCGATGCTTCCGGATAGAAAACCTTGGTCAGACCCTCGACAAGGCCCAGCACGTAACCGGTGACGACCGCGCCCATGATCGAGCCCATGCCGCCGATCACCACCACCGCGAAGACGATGATGACGATATTCTGCCCCATCAGCGGGCTGACCTGGTAAACCGGAGCGGCGAGCACGCCGGCAAGGCCGGCGAGACCGGCGCCAATGGCGTAGGTCAGGGTCAGCAGCCGCGGCACGTTGACGCCAAACGCCTGCACCAGGGTCGGGTTTTCCGTGGCGGCGCGCAGGTAAGCGCCGAACTTGGTCTTCTCGATCAGCAGCCAGGTCGCCAGACAGACGACAACCGACGCGACGATCACGAAGGCGCGGTACTTCGGCAGGATCATGAAGCCGAGGTTGAACGCGCCCTGGAAGGTCGAGGGGATCGAATAGGGCTGGCCGGAGGTGCCGTACCAGTGGCGGAACAGGCCTTCAATCACCAGGGCGAGGCCGAAGGTGAGCAGCAGGCCGTAGAGGTGATCGAGATTGTAGATGCGCGACAGCAGCACCTTCTCGATGACCACGCCGACAAGGGCGACGCCAAGCGGCGCCAGCACCAGCGCCGGCCAGAAGCCGATGCCGGCGTAGCGCAGCAGGAACCAGGCGAAGAACGCGCCCAGCATGTATTGCGCGCCATGCGCGAAGTTGATGACGCGCAGCATGCCGAAAATGACCGCGAGGCCAAGGCTCAGCATGGCGTAGAAGGAGCCGTTGATAAGCCCGATGAGGAGCTGCCCCATCAGGGCCGGCAATGAGATTCCAAAGACGGTGACCATGCGGGAGCGCCTTACAGACCGAGAGTTTCGTTGAGGCTGTCCATCCGGCCCTCGAGTTCGTCCGCACGGAACGTATCGATCATGTGGCCGTCTTCCATCACGTAGAAGCGGTCAGCCACCTTGCGGGCAAAACGGAAATTCTGCTCAACGAGGAGGATGGTCATGCCCTTCGCCTTGAGGGCGCGAATGACGTCGCCAATGCGCTGCACGATCACCGGCGCGAGGCCTTCGGTCGGCTCGTCCAGCAGCAGGATATTGGCGCCGGTGCGCAGGATGCGCGCGATGGCCAGCATCTGCTGCTCGCCGCCGGAAAGTTTGGTGCCCTGGCTGTTGCGCCGCTCCGCCAGATTGGGGAACAGGTGATAAATCTCGTCCAGGGTAAAGCCGCCATCGGCGACCTTCGGCGGCAGCATCAGGTTCTCGTGGACGCTCAGCCCGGAGAAGATGCCGCGCTCCTCCGGCACGAAGCCGAGGCCAGCGTAGGCGATGTGGTGCAGCGGCAGGCCCATCAGATCCTTGCCATTGAGGCGGATCTCGCCCTGGCGCTTGCGGAGCACGCCCATGATCGACTTGAGGGTGGTGGTCTTGCCGGCGCCGTTGCGGCCGAGCAGCGTCACCGTCTCGCCCCGGTGGACCTGGAGATCGACGCCATGCAGCACATGGCTTTCGCCGTACCAGGCCTGAAGGCCCTTCACCTGCAGCAATGGCTCAGTCATGTTCGGACCCCATGTATGCTTCGCGGACGCGCGGGTCCTGGCTGACGGTCTGGTAATCGCCCTCGGCGAGAATTTCGCCGCGCTGCAGCACGGTCACCGCATCGCACAGGTCCTCCACCACGTGGAGGTTATGCTCGACCATGATGACGGTGCGCCCCTGGGCGGCCTGGCGGATCAGATCAGCGATGTGGCCGATGTCCTCGTGGGCCATGCCGGCCATGGGCTCATCGAGCAGCATCACGTCCGGCTCCAGCGCCAGGGTGGCGGCCAGCTCCAGGGCGCGCTTGCGGCCATAGGGCAGCTCGCCCGCCGTGTGATTGATGAACGCGTCAAGACCCACCGAGCGGATCAGGTCGGCGGCGCGGTCGTCCAGCACGGAAAGGGCGGTTTCCGGTTTCCAGAACTGCGTCGCGAGATGCCCGGGACGCTGCAGGGCGATGCGCACGTTCTCCAGCACGGACAGGCTCGGAAACACCGCCGAAATCTGGAACGAACGCACCACGCCGAGACGGGCGATCTCCGCCGGGGCCAGACCGGTGATGTCCTGACCGCGATAGGTGATCACGCCGCGCGTCGGCTGCAGAAATTTCGTCAGCAGGTTGAAGCAGGTGGTCTTGCCGGCGCCGTTCGGTCCGATCAGGGCGTGGATCGAACCTTCACGGACCGACAGGTCGACGTCCTTGACCGCCACGAAGCCCTTGAACTCCTTGGTCAGCCCCTTTGCGGACAGGACGACGTTCCCTCCGGCGGCGCCGCCGGGGGCCGGGGCGCCGATATTCTGGTTTGTTGGCATTGTCATTTTCACTTCGCCAGCGGGCAACCGCTTTCCTCTACGGTCATGAAGGCCTGGCTTCCGGGGATGGTGGCCAGGAGTTTATAGTAATCAAACGCTTGCTTGCTCTCCGAAGGCTTCTTGACTTCAAACAGATACATGTCGTGGATCATGCGCCCGTTGGCGAGCACCTTGCCGTTGCGGCTGAAGGCGTCCTCGACCGGCATGGCGCGCAGCTTCGCCGCCACGGCGTCGGCGTCATCCGTACCCGCCGCCTCGATGGCCTTCAGGTACTGCAACACGGCGGAATAGGTGCCGGCCTGGATCATGTTGGGCATGCGGCCCGTCACCTTCTGGTAACGCTGGCCGAAGGCGCGGGCCTTGTCGTCCAGATCCCAGTAGAAGCCCTCGCTCAGCACCAGGCCGTTGGCGGCCGGCAGGCCGAGGCCATGCACTTCCGACAGGGTGACCAGCAGCGACGCCAGGCGCTGGCCGCCCTGGACGATGCCAAACTCGGCCGCCTGCTTGATGGCGTTGGAGGTGTCCATGCCGGCATTGGCCAGACCAATGACCTTGGCGCCGGAATTCTGCGCCTGCAGCAGGAAGGACGAGAAATCGGAGGCGTTCAGCGGATGCCGCACCTGACCGACGACATGGCCGCCCTTTGACTTGACGAATTTCGCGGTCTGCTCCTCCAGCGAATGGCCAAAGGCGTAGTCGGCGGTCAGGAAAAACCAGTCCTTGCCGCCCTGCTCCACCAGCGCGCCGCCGACGGCCTTGGCCATGGCGTGGGTGTCGAACGCCCAGTGAAAGCCATAGGGCGAGCACTGCTTGCCGGTCAGCTCGGACGTCGCGGCGCCGGTGACGATGTTGATGCGCTTTTTCTCACGCGTGAGCTGCTGGACGGCGAGAGCGGCGGATGAGGAGGTCAGTTCGACAATGGCGTCGACCTTGTCGGCGTCATACCAGCGGCGGGCGATGCCGGCGGCGATATCGGCCTTGTTCTGGTGGTCGGCGTCGATCAGCTCCACCGGGGCGCCCAGAACCTTGCCGCCAAAATCCTCGATGGCGAGACGGGCGGCCGCGACCGAACCCTTGCCGCCGAAGTCAGCGTAAACGCCCGACTGGTCGTTGAGAACGCCAATGCGGACGACCCCATCCGAAATCTTGCCCGCGGCGGCGCCCGGCTTTTCCTGTGCGTGGACGCCATGGGCGACCAGCGCCGAGACCGCCGCGGCGGCCATGGCGATGCGCCTGATTCGGGCGCGGATCGTCACAATTCCAGCCATATTTCGCCTCCTGAACACACTGTGTTCATCGCTACAGTCTGCCCTGAGATGCTTCCAGTGCATAGGTCAATTTTTCACTCCGGCCGCTAATGACCTTGCCCTACAGCGACTTGTCAAGGCGATTCGCGCGAATCGGGGGCCCCCGCCCCGCAAAGCATCAATGCCCTGGTGTTTTCTGATGCTTGCCACAATTCGACATTCTGACGGGTTGCATTTTTTGCCCGGGCCCGGTCACAGCGCCGCCACGTCATCATCATGATGCGCCGCTAACTGCGGTCCAGATTGAAGGCTCGACCAAGTCTCGAAAGGATTGCGACATGGCAGACGCCGCCAGCCCGGATGCAGATGCATCCAAAACCGGCAAGACCGACGCAGGCCAGGGAAAACCGACGCCTTCCGACGCGAAAGCGCTCCCAAAAACCAGTCCTGCTCCGGGCGCCGCCGCGCCAAAAGCCGCCGGTTCCGCTCCGCCTGCGCCAAGCGCCGGCAGCACTGGCGAGGCGGCCGCTGCTGTCGCGGCTGACGCAGGCAAAACGTCCGTGAAGGCCGGCGCCTCCCAGGCGACCGCGGCCAGCGCTCCGGCCGGCGCCGCCACGACGCATGCTCCGGCCGCCGGAAAGCCGGCTGACAGGTCTGCCAGCGCGCCCGCGTCTGGCGCGCCGCCCGCCAAAAGCGCGCCCACGCCGGTCGCCTCGCCATCTGACCGGGTCGGCGCGACAGTGGCGAAGGCGGATGGGCAGACCGCCAGCCCCGCCGCCACGAAGACCGCGGACCCCGCAACGTCAGGACCCGTGTCCGCAGGAGCCGCCGCATCGTCATACAAGCCCCGCCAGCCAACGTCCGACTGGCGGCCCGATGGCGCGACGGCGACGGCGGCGGCAAAGCCATCGGCCCTGCGTCCGCTGCTGCTGGGCGCGGCCGGCGGCGCGCTCGCCGCGCTGCTGGTGATCGCCATCGCCGGCGCCGGGACCCGAAACGGCGCGACGGAAACACAGGCCGACAACGGCAAGATCGCCACGGCGATGGAAGAGCTGGAGAAGGAGCGCGCCGCCGCGCGCAACTCCGCTGTTGAAACAGTGGAAAAAACCACTGCGGGATTGAGCGCGCGGCTGGACGCCCTGGAGCAGAAGGCCGGCGCCGCCGCCGTTCTGCCAGATGCGGCCGAAAGCCGCCTCAAGGCGCTTGAACAGAAAATCGCCGCTCTGGAAAGCGCGGGTCCGGCAGGCCGTGGCCAGGGCGGCGCGACCGCGCGGGAGGATGCGGCGATTGCCGGCCTCGACCGGCGCATCGCCAGCCTCGAACAGCGCCTCGCCGCGAATGGCGGGGAACGGGGTCAGGTCGATCCAACAGTGGGTTCTCCAGCGCCGGCGGAACGGGCGCCGCGTGAGACGCCGCCGCGGCAGGAGCCGGCGCAGCAGGCCTATGCGCCGAACGGGGAGCCGCAGGATGGCCTGCGCCCGCCGGGCTTCATTCCCGAGCCGGCGCAGCCGCCGCGCCCCACGGGCCCGGTGCGCGGCTGGGTGCTGCACAATGTCTATGGCGGCGTCGCGGTGCTCGAAGGCCGCACCGCCGGCATCGTCGAGGTGCGGCGCGGCCAGAGCGTGCCCGGGCTTGGCCGCATCGCCGGGATCGAACGGCGCGGCGGGCGCTGGGTCGTCACCACCGATCGCGGCGTGATTTCCGCGCCGGTTTACTGAACGGGCGCCAGGCCGGGGCGGGCGATCGCCGGCCCCGGCGCCGGGTTCCGCCGGGCTCTGCCGGCGTTCGGGGGGAGCCTTCAAGGGGGGCGTTCATGAGGCGCATTTTGGGGCGCATTTTGGGGCGAGCGACCAGCGCCATCCGGCGGGAAACGGTGCTTGACGGGCAGGCCAGGCAGGCGTAAGCCTTTCACATCCGTGGTGATTTGGCCGGCCGGCTTGCAGCCACGTTAAACAATTCGCTAAAGGGCCGCGGACGTTTTTTGAGCGACCCGGCTTTCTGGCCGGGTTTTTTCATGCCCGCCCGGACCGCGGCGCGGAGCATGACGCGCCGCCGCGCGGCGCTTGTCGGGGAGACGATCGTGGCCATCAACCGCCCTCTTCATCCAGAATCGCGCCTGGTTCACGCCGGATCGCTGCGCTCGCAGTTCGGCGAGACCTCGGAGGCCATGTTCCTGACCCAGGGACACGTCTATGAGACCGCCGAGGAATGCGAAGCCCGCTTCAGGGGCGAATCACAGGGCTATCTCTACGCGCGGTTCTCCAACCCAACCGTCGAAATGTTCGAGCAGCGCATGGCGGCGCTGGAGGGCGCGGAGGCCGCCCGCGCCACCGCCTCCGGCATGGCCGCGGTCACCGCCGCCATCCTCGCCCAGGTCAGCGCCGGCGATCATGTGGTGGCGGCGAAGGCGCTGTTCGGCTCCTCGCGCTGGCTCACCGACGAACTGCTGCCGCGCTATGGCGTGGAAACGACCCTGGTCGACGGCGAAGACCTGGACCAGTGGCGGGCCGCCGTGCGGCCGACCACAAAAACGGCGCTGATCGAGAGCCCGGCCAATCCCACCCTGAGCATCGTCGACATCGCCGGCGTGGCGGAGATCGTGCATTCCGTCGGCGCCTCGCTGGTGGTGGACAATGTATTCGCCACGCCGTTGTGGCAGAGCCCGCTGGAACTGGGCGCCGATTGCGTGGTGTATTCAACCACCAAGCACATTGACGGTCAGGGCCGCTGTCTTGGCGGCGTCATTCTCGGCGCCGAAGCCTTCATCCAGGCGCACATCTTCAATTTCCTGCGCCAGACCGGTCCGGCGATGTCGCCATTCAACGCCTGGGTGATGCTGAAGGGGCTTGAGACGCTCGCCGTGCGCGTGCGCCAGCAGACCGCCAACGCCGGCGCCGTCGCTGACGCGCTGGCGAGCCACCCCAAGGTGTCGAAACTGATCTATCCTGGCCGCGCCGACCATCCGCAGGCAGCGCTGATCGCCCGGCAGATGCGGGCCGGCTCGACGCTGGTGGCGCTGGAGGTGAAGGGCGGCAAGGAGGCGGCGTTCCGCTTCACGAACGCCCTGTCGCTGGTGAAGATTTCCAACAATCTCGGCGACGCCAAGAGCCTGATCACCCATCCGGCCACCACCACGCACCAGCGCTTCGATGATGCGGCGCGGGCAGCCATGGGCGTCTCCGATGGCCTGCTGCGACTTTCGGTCGGCCTGGAGCACGCTGACGATCTGATCGCCGACCTGACGGACGCGCTCGACAGGACCTGAATCCTGCCCACCCGGGGATCTGGGTCCCGGCGCGCCGCCCTGCTCCGGTCATCGCGCCGGGCCCGATTGGGCGGGCATGATCTATCTGTTTGTTCTAACGCATTTTCTTCATGAAAAGTGGATTCCACTTTGCATGAAAATGCTCTAACAAGCGGAACGATCGGAGGCCTGTCCGCGCCCTCAGGCCGGGCAGCCCTGCCGTTTGATTTGACGCGTTTTCCAGGCGAAGCGGATCCACTTCACCGGACAACGTTCTGGCGCGTCCTCTTGTGAAAACTGCTTCACGGATGACGCGCCAACCCTTTGTATTGATGCATTTTCTTTACGAAAAGCGGGCAGCCGCTTTTCCCGAAAATGCTCCAGCGTGAGCGGCGCCCATGCAGACCTTCTTCGTCCAGATCAAATGCAAGCTTGGCCAGACCTACGCCGTGGCCAGCGCCCTCGCCGACCGCGAGATCGCCTCCGAGATCTATTCGATCGCTGGCGATTTCGACATTATCGCCAAGTTCCATGTGGATCGGGACGTGGACATCGGCCATTTCGTCGCCGACCAGGTGCAGCCGATTCCCGGCATCGCCGACACGCGCACGCTCATCACCTTCAAGGCGTTCTGACATCGCCACAACCCGGGGAGCAGCGCCCCATCCACCCGCGATGCCCATGACCGTCGACAGCGTCCCCCACGCAGACGACGCGCCCGCCGGGCGCGCGCCGCTGCTCGCCTTCCTGATCACCGAGGACTGGTTCTTCGTCTCACATTTCCTGCCGATGGCGCGGGCGGCGCGGGAGATGGGTCTGGACGTGGTCATCATCACGCGCGTGCGCGAACACCGCGCCGCGCTGGAGGCGACCGGCGCGCGCGTCATCGCCCTGGAGGCCGAGCGCAGGAGTTTGAATCCGCTCGCGGTGCTGGCCAATGTGGCGCGCCTCACCGCCATCCTGAAACGTGAGAAGCCCGACATCCTGCACATGGTGGCGCTGCGGTCGATTCTGGTCGGCGGCGCAGCGGCGCGGCGCGCTGGCGTGGCCCGCCGGGTGTTCGCCCTGACCGGCCTCGGCTTTCTCGGCGCCCGCAAGGATGCGCTGGGGACCCATGCGGCGCGGGCAATCCGCGCCCTGGTGCGCGGTCCGCTGGAGAACGCCAGGACCCGTTACCTGTTCGAGAACCCGGACGACGCCGCCGGCCTTGATCTGGCGCCAGACGATCCGCGCGTGGTGATCGTCGGCGGCGCCGGCGTCGATCCGGAGCAGTTCACGCCCGCGCCTCAGCCGGGAGGCCCGACGCTGCGCGTCGCCGTGGTGGCGCGGATGTTGTGGTCGAAGGGCGTCGATCTGGCGGTGGAAGCGGTGCGCATTGCCCAGGCGCAAGGGGCCGACGTCGCCCTGTCGCTCTACGGCGCCCCCGACCCCTCCAACCCGCGCGCCATTCCTGAGCAGACGCTGCGTGAGTGGAACGCGCGTCCGGGGGTGACCTGGCATGGCCGCACCAGCGATATTGCCGGCGTCTGGCGCGATCATCATGTGGCGCTGCTGCCATCGCGCGGCGGCGAGGGTCTGCCGCGCACCCTGCTGGAGGCGGCGGCCTGCGGCCGCGCCATCGTCACCACCGACGTGCCAGGCTGTCGCCTTTTCGTTCGCGACGGCGTCGACGGCTTCATCGCCCCGCCGGACGATGCGACGGCGCTGGCGGATATTCTCGTGCGCCTTGCCGGCGACCGCGACCGCGTTCTGGCCTGTGGCGCGGCGGCGCGGGAGCGCCTGCTTTCCGGCTTTACCGAACGGCATGTGATGGAGCGCGTCAAAGCCATGTACGCTGAGCTGCTGGACGCCCGGCCATGATCGACGACCACGACGCGTTCATTCGCGCCCACACCGCCGTCACGCCAACGCCGCACGCCCCGGAGATTGCGCTGCATCTCGTCACCGAGGCGACGGAGTTGTGGAGGAAAACCGAAGAAGAGCTGGGCGAGATCGGTCTGCCGCCGCCGTTCTGGGCCTTCGCCTGGGCCGGCGGCCAGGCGCTGGCGCGCCATATTCTCGACCACCCTGAAACGGTAGCCGGCAAACGGGTGCTGGATTTCGCCTCCGGCTCCGGCCTGGTGGCGATCGCCGCCGCACGCGCCGGCGCGGCCCATGTGGAGGCGGTGGACATTGACCCGTTTTCCGCCAGCGCCATCGCCATCAACGCCAGGCTGAACCAGGTTTCCGTAAGGGTGCGGACCGACAATTTGCTCGGCGAGCAGCGGGACGGCGTCTGGCCCGCCATGGACTGGCGCGACGATGGCTGGGACGTCGTGCTCGCCGGCGATATCTGCTATGAGCGCGATCTGGCGGCGCGGGTGATCGGCTGGCTGGAAGCGCTGGCCAGACGCGGCGCCAGCGTGGTGATCGGCGATCCGGGGCGCAGCTATCTGCCAAAAGCCCGCCTTGCGCAGGTCGCCGTCTATGAGGTGCCGGTGACGCGGGAGCTGGAGGACAGTGAGGTGAAGCGCACCTGCGTCTGGCGGCTGCGCCGGGACTGAGACGGCCAGACATGGAGCAGCGAACAACGCATCCACGCCGGTCGGGCGCTGCGGCGGGCCCGCCGGAACGGACCTGCGGGTTGCGCCAGGGGACGCCGGCGCCCACAATATGAGCGAGGCGACGGAGGGTTCGCCAGGATCAGGATCATGACCATCAGGCACGCGCAACAGGGCGCCCACCAGCACGGCGACCATGGCCGCCATGACCACGGCCAGCACGCGCACGAGCGGCATGATCACGCCCATTGCGCCCATGCCGACGCGCGCCGCAGGCAGGCGCCCATCGCCATGGCCGAGGCTGACCGGCTGTGCCGGGAGCGCGGCGTGCGGCTGACCGAACTGCGCCGTTCGGTGCTGGCCGCTCTCCACGAAACCCACCGGCCCCTGGGCGCCTATGATCTGGCCGAAATCCTGGCCGGCCAGTCTGGCAAGCGGATCGCCCCAGTCACCGTCTACCGGGTGCTGGAGTTTCTGACCGGTCAGGGGTTCGTCCACCGGCTGGTGACGCGCAACGCCTTCATCGCCTGCCCGCACCAGCACGACGCCGGCGACGTCACCGTGTTCCTGATCTGCGCCCGCTGTGGCGGGGTTGATGAACTGGAATCGCCGGCGATCAACGCCGCGATCGGCGACCTGCTGGCGACATCAAAATTCACGCCGGCGGCGAAGATCGTCGAGATCGACGGCGTCTGCGCCCATTGCCACGGATCGGCCAGCGCGCCGGGCGGCGCGGCATAACGCATTCAGGCCCACACCGCATCATGCACCAGTCCTCCGCCATCCAGGCTTCCGCCGTTCCGGCGCGCGCGCCCTTTGACGCCGGTTTCGGCGTTTACGTGCACTGGCCGTTCTGCGCCTCCAAATGTCCCTATTGCGACTTCAACAGCCACGTGCGCCGGGCGCCGGTGGACGAGGCGCGTTATGTGGCGGCGTTCAGGACAGAGCTGGCGCATCGCGCCGCCATCGCCCCGGATCGCACGGTGACCAGCATCTTCTTTGGCGGCGGCACCCCCTCCCTGATGCAGGGCGCGACCGTCGGCGCCATTCTTGACGCCATCGCCGCCCTGTGGCCGGTGGCGCCGGACGCGGAAATCACCCTGGAGGCCAACCCGACCAGCGTCGAGGCCGGCCGTTTCCGCGATTATCGCGCGGCTGGAGTCAACCGCGTGTCGCTCGGCGTCCAGGCGCTCAACGACCCTGACCTGAAACGGCTTGGCCGCCTGCACAGCGCGGAAGAAGCTCTGGCGGCGGTGCGCGTGGCCGGGGACATCTTCGAGCGCTACTCGTTCGACCTGATCTACGCCCGCCCGCACCAGACCGCCGGGGCCTGGCGGGCCGAGCTGGAGCAGGCGATTTCGCATGCCGTCGAGCACCTGTCGCTGTACCAGCTGACCATCGAGCCCGGCACCTGGTTCGACCGGCTGTATCGCGCCGGCAAGCTGACGACGCCGGACGAGGATCTGGCGCGGGCGCTGTGGGACGTGACCCAGGAGGTGTGCGACCGCCACGGGATGCCGGCCTATGAGGTGTCGAACCACGCCCGACCGGGCGCGGAAAGCCGGCACAACCTGGTTTACTGGCGCTATGGCGAATACGCCGGCGTCGGTCCCGGCGCCCACGGCCGGCTGGTCGGCGCGGACGGACGCCTGGCCATGGCCACCGAACTGGCGCCAGAAAAATGGCTGGAGCAGGTGGAGCGCCAGGGACACGGCCTGACCGGGACCGAGCGGCTGACGCCCGAAGCCCAGGGCGACGAATATCTGGTGATGGGCCTGCGTCTCGCCGAGGGAATCGTCCCCGCGCGCTATGCGGCCCTCGCCGGCCGTCCTCTTGACGCCAGCCGCATTCGCGACCTGAGGGAGCTTGGTCTGCTCCGCGTCGAAGGCGAACGGCTGGCCATCACCCCCGCCGGTTTTCCGGTGCTCAACGCGGTGATCAGCCAGCTGGCCGCGTAAGATTTTTCCGGTATTTTCCTCCTGGTATTTCCGCCGGGCATTCTCCCGCCAGTTTTAATATTGCTGGCGTTTGTCATCGACTGCAGATTATCGCCGCCATAGCCACCCATGCGGCGGCGTTTTCAGGGGCGGCGTGCTATAATGGCAATGCTGTTTTCGTCTGAATGGCGAAAGCGGCGCATTCTGGTTTGGCGCATTTTCTTCGGGCGAAGCGGTTTCGACTTCGCCTGAAACTGCTTTGAAGCGTGAGGCGGCGGGGAGCTGGACAATGGCTGATATGCTCAAACACCAGCGACCGGAGCAGGAGCAGCGACGGCAAGGCGCGCATGGGGGCGCTTCGCGGCGCGAGGCGCAGCCGTCCCGATTCACGGCTTTCGGCATGGCGGCGGAGGTTGAACCCATCGCGCCGGGGCTGCATCTGGTGGCGACGCCGATTGGCAACCTGAAGGACATCTCTTTCCGCGCCCTGTCGACGCTGGCCGCCGCCGACGCCATCCTCGCCGAGGACACCCGCGTCACCCGCGTGCTGCTGGCGCATTACGGCGTGACCACGCCGCTGCTGAACTATCACGAACACAACGCCGCCCAGATGCGCCCGAAGATCATGGCGCGGCTGGCGGAGGGGCAGGCGCTGGCGCTGGTTTCCGACGCCGGCACGCCGCTGGTGTCGGACCCCGGCCACAAGCTGGTGGAGGAGGCGTTGGCGCAGGGCCACGCCGTCACCACCGCCCCAGGGCCTTCGGCGGTGCTCACTGGCCTCGTGCTCTCCGGCCTGCCCATGGACGCCTTCTTTTTCGGCGGCTTCCTGCCCTCAAAACAGGCGGCGCGCAAACATCGTCTGCTTGAGCTGGCGAATGTGCCAGGCACGCTGGCGTTCTTCGAATCGCCGCAGCGGGTCGGCGACATGCTGGCGGACGCCGCCGCGGTGCTCGGCGACCGACCCGCGGCCGTGGCCCGCGAACTGACCAAGATGTTCGAAAACGTGCGGCGCGGCCGCCTCAGCGAACTGGCGGCCCAGTACGCGCAGGAGGGGCCGCCGCGCGGCGAGATCGTGGTGATGATCGGTGGGCCGGACCGGGCCCAGGCCGCCGCCGACGCCGGCGCCACGGTCGACGACCGCCTGCGCGCCCTGCTGCCGGCTCATTCCATGAAAGAAGCGGTGGCGCTGGTGACGGCGCAGACCGGCCTGCCGCGCAAGGAGGTTTACGCCCGCGCCCTGCTGCTGGACCGCCCTGACGGCGACGGCTGAGCCGGTCGCCAGCCGATGCACGGTCGCCAGCGCCCGGAGCACAATCGTTATCTGGCCAGCGGCGCGCGGGGCAACCGCGCCGAAACCATGGCGGCGTGGCTGCTGCGCCTGAAAGGCTACCGCATCCTGGCGCGGCGGTTTCGCGCCGGGGCCGGAGAAATCGACCTGGTCGCCGCGCGCGGCGACGTCATCGCCTTTGTCGAAGTGAAGGCGCGACGGCGCAGGGATGACGCAGCGATCGCCATCACGGCGGACAAGCAGCGGCGCATCGCCAGCGCCGCCCGCATCTGGCTGGCGCGCCATCCGGCATGCGCGGATCGCATCCTGCGGCTGGACGCCGTGTTCATTGGCGAACTGTCGTGGGGCGGGCTGCGCGACGCTTCAGCCTGGCCGCAGCACCTCAGCGACATCGCCCCGCTGGCCCTATAGGACGCATTGCAGAACACCGATACGCGCCGTTGCGCCTGGAGCCTTCGCCGCCATAGATTGACCGACGCCGGACCTGGCGGACGCCAGCCGCCGGCATGAGGAGCAGCCGTCTCTGGCCCGTTGACCGGAGCCGGTTCTCGCGCCGCCGGAGTGGTCCGCAGCCAGACGGACGCGCCAGGCCTCCGGCATCCTGATTTGTCGCGTTTCCGGCGAAGCGAGGCTCGCCGCGCCTGGAAACGCCATGAGACGAGGCCCCCATGGTCCTGAATGTTGCGGTCCAGATGGACCCGATCGAGCGCATCAACATCACCGGCGACTCCACCTTCGCCATGCTGCTGGAAGCGCAGACCCGGGGACACCGGCTGTTCTATTACGCGCCGGATCAGCTCTCGATGCGCAATGGCGAAGTCAGCGCGCCAATGCGCGCGTTGCAGGTGCGTGACGTGGCGGGCGACCATTTCACCGTCGGCGACGCGGAGCGCACGCCGCTGGCGCAACTGGACGTGGTGCTGATGCGCCAGGACCCGCCGTTCGACCTGGCCTACATCACCGCGACGCACCTGCTGGAGCGCGTTCACCCCAGGGTGCTGGTGGTCAACGACCCGGCCGAGGTGCGCAATGCGCCGGAAAAGATTTTCGTCACCCATTTCCCGCAGCTGATGCCGCCAACCCTCATCAGTCGCGACAAGGCGGAGATCGAGGCGTTCCGCCGCGAGTACGGCGCCATCGTCATGAAGCCACTGCATGGCCACGGCGGCGCGGCGGTGCTGCGGGTGCTGCCGGAGGATCCGAATTTCGGCTCGATGTTCGACCTGTTCTCGGTGACGTTCCGCGAGCCGTGGGTGATCCAGCGCTTCCTGCCGGAGGTCACCAAGGGCGACAAGCGCATCATCCTGGTTGAAGGCAAGGCGCTGGGCGCGGTCAACCGGGTGCCCGCCGCCAATGACATCCGCTCCAACATGGTGCGCGGCGGCGCCGCCAACGCCACTGAACTGACCGAACGGGAGCGCGAGATCTGCGAAACCATTGGACCGGAGCTGGCAAGGCGCGGCCTGATCTTCGTCGGCATCGATGTGATCGACGGCAATCTCACCGAAATCAATGTCACCTCGCCCACCGGCATCCGGGCAATCCGGCGCATCGGCGGCCCGGATCTTGCTTCGGCCATGTGGGACGCCATCGAGACGCGCCGGGCCTGACGACCAGGCCTGGTCCGCCAGAAATGCATGGGCCGGCGCGGCCAGTCCCGCGCCGCGACGTCATGGAGTTTTCGCTTGAACCAGGCCGCTGAAACCACCGCCATTCCCGCCCTGTCCGACGCGCCGGCGCACAGGGAGGCGCTGACTGACGCCGTGATGGCGCTGGCCGACGCCCATGGCGACGACCTGGACGGACTGCGCCGCGCCCTGCTGGCCCTGCTGAAGCAGACGCTGGCGGAGGGGCGCGCGGCGGCGCGGGCCAGGCTGCTGGAGGAGCGCGACGGCCTGCGCTGCGCCCGCCGCCTGTCGTGGCTGATGGATTCGGTCGTGCAGGCGCTGCACGCGGTGTTCACCCGGCGGTTCTTCCCGGTCAGCAACCCATCCACCAGCGAGCGGCTGGCGATCGTCGCCACCGGCGGCTACGGCCGGGGCGCGATGGCGCCCGGCTCCGACGTCGACCTGCTGTTCCTGACGCCGTGGAAGCCGACGCCGTGGAGCGAGAGCATCGTCGAGGCCGTGCTCTACCTGCTGTGGGACCTGAAGCTGAAGGTCGGTCACGCCACCCGCTCCATTGACGAGTGCATCCGTGAAAGCCGTGGCAACCTGACCATCCGCACCTCGGTGCTGGAGGCGCGGCTGGTGGCTGGCGACGCGGCGCTGTTCGAGGAGATGGCGCGGCGGTTCGACGCCGAGGTGGTGGAAGGCACGGCGGCGGAATTCGTCGAGGGCAAACTGGGCGAGCGCGACGCCCGCCTGCGCCAGCTGGGCGCGGTGTCACGCTATGTGGTCGAGCCCAACGTCAAGGAAGGCAAGGGCGGCCTGCGCGATCTGAATACGCTGTTCTGGATCGGCAAATATGTCTACCGGGTCCGCGACGCGCGCCAGCTGGTGCGGGCCGGGCTGTTCCTGCGTCAGGAATATGCGCGCTTCAATGAATGCGAGGAATTCCTGTGGCGGGTGCGCTGCCACATGCATTTCATCACCGGCCGGGCCGAGGAGCGGCTGTCGTTCGATCTGCAGCCCCAGGTGGCGGCGGAGCTCGGCTACACCGATCACGGCGCCCTTTCCGGCGTCGAGCGCTTCATGAAGCGCTACTTCCTTATCGCCAAGGACGTGGGCGATCTCACCGCCATCGTCTGCGCCGCCATGGAGGCGCAGCACGCCAAGAAGCGGCCCATGCTCGACCGCTTCATGAAGCGGCTGAAGCCGGCGGCGCGGCTGAAATCCACTGATTTCCTGCTGGAAGGCGATCGCCTTACCGTCCGCTCCGAGGATGTGTTCCGCAATGATCCGGTCAACCTGGTGCGGCTGTTCTCGCTGGCGCAGCAACACAATCTGGCGCTGCACCCCCACGCCAGCCGCCTCGTCACCCGCTCGCTGAAGCTGATCACCAGGGCGATCCGGGAGGACAGGGAAGCCAACCGGCTGTTCCTTGGCATCCTGACCTCGAAAAATTCACCGGAAGCGGTGCTGCGCGCGATGAACGAAACCGGCGTGCTTGGCCGGTTCATCCCGGAATTTGGCCGGGTCGTCGCGATGATGCAGTTCAACATGTATCACCACTACACGGTGGATGAGCATCTGCTGCGGGCGGTTGGCGTGCTGGCCGAGATCGACGCCGGGCGCATGCAGGACGAGCATCCGGTGTCAAACCGCATCATCGGCACGCTGCAACACCGGCGCGCGCTATATGTGGCGGTGTTCCTGCACGACATCGCCAAGGGCCGGCCGGAGGACCATTCGATCGCCGGGGCGCGCGTCGCCCGGCGGTTGTGCCCGCGCCTTGGCCTGACGCGCACGGAGACCGAGCTGGTCGCGTGGCTGATCGAGCACCATCTGCTGATGTCGATGACCGCCCAGAGCCGCGACCTCGCCGATCCGGTGACCATCGACACCTTCGGCCAGGTCATCCAGACGGTGGAGCGCCTGAAGCTGCTGATGATCCTGACCGTCGCCGACATCAAGGCGGTGGGACCGGGCGTCTGGAACGGCTGGAAGGGCGAACTGCTGCGGACGCTGTATTTCGAGACCGAAAGCTACATCACCGGCGGCCACGGCGACACGGCGCGCAGCGAGCGCATCCGCAACGCCCAGGAAGCGTTGCGGGCGCTGTTGCCGTCGTGGGACGACGCCACATTCGAGGCCTACGCCGCCCGGCACTATCCCGCCTACTGGCTGAAGGTGAACCCGGAGCGCAAGGCGCGGCAGGCGGAGCTGTTCCGCAGGACCGGGGCGGACGGGCACACCACCGCCACCGCCGTGGTCACCGACCAGTTCCGCGGCGTCACCGAACTCACCGTGATGGCCCCGGACCACCCGCGCCTGCTGGCGATCATCACCGGCGCCTGCGCGGCGGCGGGCGGCAATATCGTCGACGCGCAGATTTTCACCACCGCCGACGGCATCGCCCTCGACACCATTTTCATCTCGCGCGCCTTCGATGAGGACGCCGACGAATTGCGGCGCGGGGAGCGCATCGGCGAGGCCATGGTGCGGGCGCTGAAGGGTGAGGTGAAGATCGCCGATCTGGTGGCGGCGCGCGGCTCGAAAACCCGGACGCGGCCGTTCCGGATTGATCCGGAGGTCATCATCGACAACAGCCTGTCGAACCGCGAGACGGTGCTGGAGATCTCCTGCCTCGACCGCACCGGCCTGCTCTACGATCTGACCACGGCGATCGGCGGCCTCAACCTGAACATCTCGTCGGCGCACATCGTCACCTTCGGCGAGCACGCGGTCGACACCTTCTACGTCACCGACCTGACCAACGCCAAAATCGTTGCGCCATCACGTCAGGCGGCCATCCGCCGCCGGCTTCTGGAGGTTCTGAAAACGCCGTCCGCGGCGGGGCCCCAGGGCCAGCGCAAAACGGGCGTCCGCACAGCCGCGCCTTGATTTTGCAGACAGGTCATCTGATATGGCTGTCAATTCCTTTTCCGTTTTCAACCAGCCGGGTGACATGAACCAGAAGCCGAATGAAGACCGGGACGACCCGGTCGCCACGCCAGATCAGGCAACCCCTGCTTCCCAGGAAACCGACGCCGCCGGGGCGCAACGTGACCCGGGCGAGGTGATCGCCGCGCTCGCCGCCGAGAACGCCGAGCTGAAGGACAGGTCGCTGCGCGCCCTGGCGGACGTGGAGAACATGCGCCGCCGCACCCAGAAGGAAGTGGCCGACGCCCGCGCCTATGGCGCGACCAACTTCGCCCGCGACATGCTGACCGTCGTCGACAATATCAGCCGGGCGCTGGAAGCCGTGCCGGAGGCCGACCGGGCCGGCCTGGACGAGCGGACGCGCGGCCTGGTGGAAGGCATCGAGCTGACCCAGCGCGACATGCTGAAGACCCTGGAGCGGCACGGCGTGAAAATGATCTCGCCGCTGGGCGAGCGCTTCGATCCCAATCTGCATCAGGCGATGTTCGAGGCGCCTGATCCGTCCGTGCCAAACGGCACCGTGGTGCAGGTGCTGCAAGTGGGCTTCACCATCGCCGACCGGGTGCTGCGGCCGGCGCTGGTGGGCGTGTCCAAGGGCGGGCCGAAAGCCGGCGCCGAGGCGCCACAGACCGGCAACGCCTGAGGGACAGGGCTCGGTGCGCCCGCATCACGAACAGGCATTCTGGCCCGGGGCGTTTGCTCCGGGCCTTTTCATTGCCCTGACGAAACGCAACGGCTGGCGCCTGCGCCATATCAAACGACGGGTAGCCGGCCGGTCAGCCCGAATGGCTCCGGGAAGCTGAGCCGGCGCCGAACCGCTGCTCGATATAATCCTCGACCATGACCCGGAAATCCGAGGCAATGCCCGGGCCGCGCAGGGTGGTTGCCTTGGCGCCGTCAATGAACACGGGCGCCGCGGGGCTCTCGCCAGTTCCCGGCAGGGAAATGCCGATGTCGGCGTGCTTGGATTCGCCCGGGCCGTTCACGATGCAGCCCATCACCGCCACATTGAGATTCTCGACCCCCGGATAGCGCTGCTTCCACATCGGCATGGAGGTGACGATCCAGTCCTGGATGTCGCGGGCCAGCTCCTGGAACACGGTGGAGGTGGTGCGGCCGCAGCCGGGGCAGGCGGCCACCAGCGGCACGAAGGTGCGGAAGCCCATGGTCTGGAGCAGTTCCTGGGCGGTGCGCACCTCAACCGTGCGGTCGCCGCCCGGCTCCGGCGTCAGCGAGAAGCGGATGGTGTCGCCAATGCCTTCCTGCAACAGGATGCCGATGGCGGCGGACGAGGCGACGATGCCCTTGCTGCCCATGCCCGCCTCGGTCAGGCCGAGGTGAATGGCGTAATCGGCCCGCCGCGACAGCTCGCGGTAAACGGCGATCAGATCCTGCACCGCCGACACCTTGGCCGACAGGATGATGCGGTCGCGGCCCAGTCCCATCTCCTCCGCCCGTTCGGCGGAGCGCAGGGCCGACTGGATCATCGCCTCCCGGGTAATGGCCCGGGCGTCGCGCGGCGTGGCCGACACGGCGTTCTCGTCCATCAGCGCCGTCAGCAACTCCTGGTCCAGCGAGCCCCAGTTGGCGCCAATGCGCACAGGCTTGTCGAAACGCATGGCCATTTCGATGATGGCGCCGAACTGCCGGTCGCGCTTGTCCCTGAAGCCGACATTGCCCGGGTTGATGCGGTATTTGGCCAGCGCCTCGGCGCAGGCGGGATGGTCGGCCAGCAGCTTGTGACCGATGTAATGGAAATCGCCGACCAGCGGCACGGTGACGCCGATGCGCGCCAGCCGGTCGCGGATGCGCGGCACGGCGGCGGCGGCCTCGTCACGGTCAACGGTGATGCGCACCAGTTCCGAACCGGCGCGGGCGAGCGCCGCCACCTGGCGCACGGTGGAGTCGATATCAGCCGTGTCCGTATTGGTCATCGACTGGACAACGATGGGCGCGCCGCCGCCGACCTGGACATCGCCGACCATGACGCCAACGGTGGGCCTGCGCGGCGCGGGGCCGGCGATATCGGTGTCCTGCGGCGCGTGGATGGCGGCGGGGCAATCTGACGGAGAGGTCGGCAACGGGGCGATGGTCACTGCGTTGTCCTGAATGGCCGCCCCGGAAAGCGGGCGCCGGGCTGCTGCTGGTGGGCAGCCTTATAGCGCCAAAACGGCCGTCCGCACAGGGCGGGACGCCAGAGAGGCGCCCTGGCGGCGGACGCGCAGGGCCAGATACGTTTTTACGGAGCAGCCAGCGCCCCGTGCGCCAGGACACATGCCCGCGCTTTCCGTGCCCCTGCGTCAATCGTCCAGCAATGTTTTTTGAAATCAACGCCTTGAAACGGCCTCACGCCGTTTCGATGTTAGATGGAACGGACCGGGGAGCAGCCGCTTTCCGGAGCGATCCGATGCTGATGGCGCGCGGTGTCCGGCAGGATGAACGGCGCGCCGCAGCGCTGGTTTTGTCCCTGGATTCTGCCCTGGAGATGAAGATGTCCAACACCGCCTCGACCTCCACCACCTCGCCCCCGTGGGATGGCGCGCGGGCCGGCGGCAAATGCGGCCGCGGCCCCAGGCGCGCGCTGGAAATCGTCGGCATTGTCTTTGCCTTTATCTGGTTCTGGCCGCTCGCCCTCGCCTATATCGCATGGAAACTGATGGGGTATCCCGTGCCGAACGAATTCCGCGCGTTCATGGAGCGCAATTTCACGCATCTCGGCGATTTCCCGTTCGGCAACAGCAATCGCGGCGCGCAGCCGCGTCCGTCCAGCGGTCCCACCGGCAACAGTCACTTCGATGACTATCGCCGCGCCGAGATCGAGCGCCTGGAAGCGGAGCGGCGCCGCCTGGATGAGGAAGTCCGGGAATTCGGCGAATTCGTCGAAGAGCTGAAGCGCGCCAAGGACCGCGAGGAATTTGACGCCTACATGCGCAAACGCCGCGCCATGAGCCCGACGACCGAGGCCTGACGCGCAACACCGTCAGACACCGCAAAAGAAAAGCCCGGGCGCGCGCCCGGGCTTTTTCGTTGGCCCAGAGCCGTCAGGCTTTCTGCAGCAGCGCTTTCGCCAGGGTGACGAAGGCGCGGGCGCGGTGCGACAGGCCGCCGGCGCCGCCCTGCGCCGCCGCATCCCAGTCGACGCCGTGCTTGGCGTCAGAGTCCATTTCGCCGAACGTCAGTTCATGATCGTCAGGCCGGAAGATCGGGTCGTAGCCGAAGCCGCGATCGCCGCGCGGCGGCCAGACCAGGTCGCCGAACACGCGCCCCTCAAACAACGCCTCGGCGCCATCCGGCCAGGCCACCACCAAAGCGGAGACGAAATGGCCGCGCCGGCGATCATCTGGACCAACGCCGCGCAGGTTCAGCTCATCGTTGATGCGCGCCATGGCGCCGGGGAAATCCTTGGAAGGCCCCCCCCAGCGCGCCGAGAAAATGCCCGGCGCGCCATCCAGCGCCGCGACGCAGATACCCGAATCATCGGCCAGCGCCGGCAGGCCGGAGGCCTTCGCCGCCGCATGGGCCTTGATCGCCGCGTTCTCGGCGAAGGTCGTTCCGGTCTCCTCCGGCTCCGCCAGGCCAAGCTCGCCCGCCGACACCGCCACGACGCCGAACGGCGCCAACAGTTCGCGCATTTCCACCAGCTTGCCGGGGTTGTGGGTGGCGATCACCACCTTGCCCGAAAGGCGCCGCGCCGCGTTCATCGGGGTGCTCACCTGGTTTCTCACCTGGGCGCTCACTGGCCGACCGCCTGCTTTTGCAGCGCGACGAGGCCATTGGCGCCGACGCGGGCGAGACGCAGCAGTTCCAGCAGCTCCTCGTCACTGAACGGCTTGCCTTCCGCCGTGCCCTGCACCTCGACGATGCCGCCAGAGCCGGTGAGCACGAAATTGGCGTCGGTCTCGGCGGTGGAATCCTCCGCATAATCGAGATCGAGCACCGGCGCGCCCTGCACGACGCCGCACGACACGGCGGCGACGTGGTCCTTCAGCGGATGGGTGTTGATGATCGAGCGGGCGCGCATCCAGGCGATGCAATCGTGCAGGGCGACCCAGGCGCCGGTGATGGCGGCGGTGCGGGTGCCGCCGTCGGCCTGGAGCACGTCGCAATCGATGGAAATCTGCCGTTCGCCAAGCGCCGGCAGATCAACCACGGCGCGCAGCGAACGGCCGATCAGACGCTGGATTTCCTGGGTGCGGCCGGACGGTTTGCCAGCGTTGACCTCACGCCGGGTGCGTTCGGCCGTTGCGCGCGGCAGCATGGAATATTCCGCCGTGACCCAGCCCCGGCCCTGGCCGCGCAGCCAGCCTGGGGCGCGATCCTCGAGCGAGGCGGTGCAGAACACATGGGTTTCGCCAAAGCGCACGAGGCAGGAGCCTTCCGCGTAGCGCGCCACGCCGCGCTCCAGCGTGACCTTGCGCATTTCATCAGGGGCGCGTTTTGAAGGGCGCATCTGTCTGTCCTGGGTTGTGTGGGTTCAAATGTCGGTTTGAGACGTCGCACAGAGCTATAGCGGCCCGGACGCGAAGCGGTAAGCCCCTGAACCGGCTTCAACGGCGGGTGATTTCGCGCCCGGCGGCGGCGCGGCGCTGCCTCTGGCAAGGCGAACGGCTGCCAGCTACATTATATGCATGGGGACAGGGGTCCGCATGGACAGGAGCGCGACAGCATTGGGGCCATTTCAGGAAAGGGGCGCGCAAACGGCCCTGAACGAACGGTCTCGCGAGATTTTCCGCCAGATCGTGGAAAGCTATCTGGCCACGGGCGAGCCCGTCGGCTCGCGCAACCTGTCGCGCATAATCCCCATGCACCTGTCGCCGGCTTCCGTGCGCAACGTCATGTCCGATCTGGAGCACGCCGGCCTGATCTACGCGCCGCACACCTCGGCCGGCCGCCTGCCAACCGAAACCGGCTTGCGGTTTTTCGTCGACGCCATGCTGGAAACCGGAAGCCTGGCCGATGATGAGCGCCGGCGCATCGCGGCGGAAATGCGCGCCGCCGCCGCGGACAATCCGCTGGACGCCGCCCTCGCCCAGGCGACGCAACTGCTGTCGGGCCTGTCGCGCGGCGCCGGCGTGGTGCTGACCACCAAGACCAACGCCCGGCTGCGGCAGATCGAATTCGTGCGGCTTGGCCCCCAACGCGGTCTTGTGGTGCTGGTGAGCGACGACGGCAACGTGGAGAACCGGTTGCTCGACCTGCCGGCCGGCCTGCCTTCATCAGCACTGGTGGAAGCAGCAAATTTCCTCAACGCCCGCATCAGCGGCCGCACCCTGGACGAGTTGCGCCAGGACGTCGCCGCCCAGCGCACGGCCATGGAGCGCGAACTGGACACGCTGACGGCGCGGCTGGTGGAAGCCGGGCTGGCCACCGCCATCGGCGGCTCATCGGACACGCGCCAGCTCATCGTGCGCGGCCAGGCCAATTTGCTGGAAGACGTGAGCGTCGGCGCGGACCTGGAGCGCATGCGGCTGCTGTTCGCCGACCTGGAGACGCAAAAGGACGTGATCGATCTGCTGTCCCGCGCCGAAGACGGCGAAGGCGTCCGCATCTACATCGGCTCCGAGAACCAGCTGTTCTCGCTTTCCGGCTCCTCCACCATCGCCGCGCCGTTTCGCGACGCGGAGGAGCGCATCGTCGGCGTCATCGGCGTGATCGGCCCGACGCGACTGAACTACTCGCGCATTATTCCCATGGTCGATTACACGGCGCGGGTGGTGTCACAGCTTTACCGCCGGCGGTAAGGCGGGCCGCGCGGTTCAGTCCCCCGTCAGGATTTTCTGCATCCACAGCAGATCGAGCCAGCGGCCGAACTTGCGGCCGACCTGGGGCATCAGGCCGGTTTTCTCAAAACCGAACGCCGCGTGCAGGCGGATCGAGGCTTCGTTATCGGCGGCGATGGCGCCAACCATGACGTGTTTGCCGCAGGCGCGGGCCGCGTCGATGAGCGGCGGCATCAACGCCCGGGCGACGCCGCGCCGGTGAAACTGCGGCCCCACATAGACCGAGTGTTCCACCGTGGCGGCGTAGCCATCGAAGTGGCGGAAATCGCCGAAAGTGGCGTAACCGGCGACCACGCCGCCAGCCAGTTCAGCCACCAGAAACGGATAGCCGCGCCCCGCGCGCTCCGCCATCAGCGCCAGCCGGTTGTCGAGGGAAGCCGGCGTCTCGGTCCAGACGGCGGTGGTTTCACGCACCGCGTAATTGTAGATGTCGAGAATGGCGGGAGCGTCCGCCGTTGTGGCCGCCCGCACCCGCGGCGCCTCCGGCATTCCCGCCATGCCCCGTGCCGCCGGATCGCCCGTCATCGCCTGCTCCCTCCACCATCGCGCCGGCCATCTGTCTCCGGTCCGCGCCATTGTGCAAGAATCATTTGTGCAAGAGTTATTCCCCAAGCAGTCATTCCCCAAGCAGTCATTCCGCAAGCGCCTTTCTGCAAGACGGGGTCATGGGCCGGAGGAAAGCGCCCGGGGCTGGCCCGGCAGAAAACCCATGCTGACGGGCAAGGGGAACGTAAACGGGCTTGAACCCTGTCCGCCGAGCAGCGAACATTGCCGCCGCCAACAAAGCCGGTACAGACGGCCCATTGCCCGACGCGAAATCCGCGGGGCGCCCAGGCGGGAGGATACATGAGCGGACTGTTTTCACTCAAAGGTCGCGTCGCGCTGGTCACCGGCGGCTCGCGCGGCATCGGCAAGATGATCGCGCGCGGCTATATCGACAGCGGCGCCAAAGTCTACATCACCGCCCGCAAGGCCGCAGCCTGCGACGCCACGGCGGCCGAGCTGTCGCGGAACGGCGGCCAGTGCATTTCTCTGCCTGGCGACATCTCCACCGTGGAAGGCGCCCAGGCGCTGGCGCAGCAGATCGCCGAACGTGAGGACAGGCTCGACATTCTGGTGAACAACGCCGGCGCCGCATGGGCGGCGGCGTTCGACACGTTTCCGGAGAGCGGCTGGGACAAGGTGGTCGACCTCAACCTGAAAACGCCGTTCTTCCTGACCCAGGCGCTTGCCCCGTTGCTGCGCAAGGCCGCCAGCGCCGAACAACCGGCGAAGGTCATCAACATCGCCTCCATCGACGGCATTTTTGTCAATCCGCTGGAGACTTACCCTTACGCCGCCTCGAAGGCCGGCCTGATCCATCTGACCCGACGCATGGCGGCGCAGCTCATCGCCGACCATATTGTCGTCACGGCCATCGCGCCCGGCCCGTTCAGCTCCAACATGAACACCGCGGCTCGCGACAGCGCCGAGGGCGTGGCCAGGCGCGTGCCCGCCGGCCGCATTGGCAATGATGACGACATGGCCGGCGCCGCCATTTTCCTGGCGTCACGCGCCGGAGACTATGTGGTGGGCTCGACGCTGACCGTCGACGGCGGCGTCGCCTTCGCCCGACCCGGTTTTGAGGGCGAGAGCTGGTCCGAGGACGGCTGAGGCGTTTTCAGCCACGGGGCGCCGACCGGAAGGCAGCGCGCGACGGCTCCGGTTTGGCCGGATCGCGCGCTGGCGGATAACCCCGGTCCGCCCGGACGGAATTGCCGTAACCATTTGCCGTTCCACCTTTCGCGGAGGCGGCGCGCAGGCGATGAAGCAGCCCTTGGCGAAGCAGCCCAAGGCTGGTATTGCCCATGCAAAGGCCATCGAGCCCCCGCATTGCCGGCCGGCGCGTTTGCCGCCGGGACAGCCGCCCCCAGAGAGAGCATGGCGACG
>Ga0182737_1001016_pt1 | contig 30950 bp, 28 predicted proteins | sample eDN5th30CBELigOP_FD_128878 | JGI IMG/M metagenome (GOLD analysis project Ga0182737, IMG submission 128878) | Enriched Organic Plus compost microbial communities from Emeryville, California, USA - eDNA 5th pass 30_C BE-Lig OP (version 2) (version 2) ... | reverse complement strand
GCACTTCAGGCAGCGGCCCACGGGCCGCCGCCTGAGCGGCTGCTGTGCGTCTCTTCTTCATCGGCATATCCATGATCGTCAGTCCTCATGATATGCCCCGCACACAAAATCACGGATAAGCCCTAAAAAAGCGGCCCAGAATGCTGGCGGGTCAGCAAGACAGCCTTGCCCACCCGCGCCAAACGACACTTATAAGGAGACAAATCACATGGAACACACCCCGCCTCTCGATCGCCAGCGGCGCCGGCTGCTGGCGGGCGCCGCCTGTGCCGGCGCCGCTGGCCTGCTGGCCCCCCTGGCGGCGCGCGCCGCCGGCTACCCCGCGCGCGCCATTACCTTCATCTGCCCCTGGCCGGTAGGCGGCACGGCGGACCAGTCCATGCGCGCGCTGTGCCAGGTGGCGTCCGGCGTGCTGGGCCAGTCCATCGTGGTCGAGAACCGCGCCGGCGCCTCGGGCATGATCGGCACCACGGCGCTGTCGCAGGCCAAGCCCGACGGCTACACCATCGGCCAGATCCCGATCTCGGTCACGCGCTTCTCGCAGCTGGGCATGCTGCACCTGGATCCGCGCAGCGACCTGACCTACCTGGCGCGCACCTCGGGCCAGACCTTCGGCATCGCGGTGCTGGCCAGCTCGCGCTTCCAGACCCTGCAAGACGTCGTCGCCTACGCCAAGGCCAACCCCGGCCGGGTCACCTACGGGCATGCGGGCGTCGGCGGCGCCACGCACGTGGGCATGGAGCAGTTCGCCATGGCCGCCGGCGTGCAGTTCAATGCCATCGCCTACAAGGGCGGCGCGGCGGCGCTGCAGGACCTGCTGGGCGGCCAGGTCGACCTGCTGGCCGACTCCAGTTCCTGGGCGCCGCATGTGGAAGCCGGCAAGCTGCGCCTGCTGGCCACCTGGGGCGAAGCGCGCGCCTCGCGCTTCAGGAATGCGCCCACGCTGAAAGAACTGGGCTATGACGTCGTGGTCGAGGCGCCCAACGGCATCGGCGCGCCCAAGGGCCTGGACCCGGCCGTCGAACTCAAGCTGCGCGAGGCGTTCCGCACCGCCGTGCAAAGCGATGTGTTCCAGCAGGTGGCCGGCCGCATCGACGCGCCGGTGATGTACCTGGACGGCCCCGACTACAAGGCCTATGTCGCCTCGGTGTATCGCCAGGAAACCGACCTGATCGCGCGCCTGAAGCTGAAAGACCTGCTAAGCAAAGGCTGATCGCGCGGTGGACACCAACCCCTTGATCCGGCTGCACGCCAACGACAACGTCCTGATCGCCAGGCAGGCCCTGGCGCTGGGCCTGGCCGTGCCGGCGCTGGGCCTGCGCGTGCGCGCGCAGGTTCCCGGCGGGCACAAGATCGCCGCCTGCCGCATCCCGGCGGGCACGCCGGTGCGCAAGTACGACGCCATCATCGGCGTGGCCGCGCGCGACATCGAGGCCGGCGAGCACGTGCACACGCACAACCTGGCGCTGGCGGACTTCGACCGCGACCCGGCGTTCTGCCGGGACGCGCGCCCGGTCAACCTGCTGCCGCCAGACCAGCGGGCCACCTTCCAGGGCTACGTCCGGCCCGATGGCCGGGTGGGCACCCGCAACTTCATCGGCATCCTGGCATCCGTGAACTGCTCGGCCACCGTCATCAACCATATCGCCGCGCATTTCACCGCCGAGCGCCTGGCGGCCTTCCCGCATGTGGACGGCGTGGCGGCTTTCGCGCAAACCAGCGGCTGCGGCATGTCATCGCCCAGCGAGCATTTCGACGTGCTGCGGCGCACCCTGGCCGGTTATGCGCGTCATCCGAACCTGGCCGGCGTGCTGCTGGTGGGGCTGGGCTGCGAACGCAACCAGGTGGCGGACCTGCTGCAGTCCCAAGGCCTGGCGCCCGGCGCGCAACTGCGCACGCTGGTCATGCAGGACAGCGGCGGCACGCGCGCCACCATCGCGGCGGGCATCCGCGCCGTCGAAGAGATGCTGCCCGCGGCCAATGCGGCGCGGCGCCAGGCCGTGCCGGCCAGCCATCTCAAGATCGGACTGGAATGCGGCGGGTCGGACGGTTTTTCGGCCATCACCGCCAACCCGGCGCTGGGCGCCGCCATGGACATCCTGGTGCGGCACGGCGGCACGGCGATCCTGTCGGAAACGCCGGAGATCCACGGCGTGGAATACTTGCTGACCCGCCGTGCCGCCACGCCCGAAGTCGGCCAGAAACTGCTGGACCGCCTGGCCTGGTGGGAACAGTACACCGCCGGGCAGAACGCGCAATTCAACGGCGTCGTCGGCCACGGCAACCAGCAGGGCGGCCTGGCCAACATCTTCGAGAAATCGCTGGGCTCGGCCATGAAGGGCGGCACCACGCCGCTGCAGGCCGTCTACCAGTACGCCGAGCCCATCGACCGCGCCGGGCTGGTGTTCATGGATTCGCCGGGCTACGACCCGGTGGCGGTCACCGGGCAGATCGCCAGCGGCGCCAACCTGATCTGCTTCACCACCGGGCGCGGCTCGATGTTCGGCTCGAAGCCGGCACCGACCCTGAAGCTGGCCACTCATTCAGCCATGTACGCGCGGCTGGAAGAAGACATGGACATCAACTGCGGCGCGGTGCTCGACGGCGAGCTCGACATCGGCCAGATGGGCCAGCGCATCTTCGACCACATCCTGCGCGCCGCCTCGGGCGAACCGACCAAGAGCGAAATGCTGGGCCTGGGCGACCACGAGTTCGTGCCCTGGCACCTGGGCATCGTCAGCTGACCCCACCTTTCCCCGGTTTCTTATCGAAGGCCTGTCGATATGCCTGCTCACAATCCCTTCAAAGCGGCGCTGGCCGCCGGCCGGCCCCAAGTAGGCCTGTGGCTGTCGATGGCCGACCCGTATCTGGCCGAAGTGTCGGCGACGGCCGGCTTCGACTGGCTGCTGATCGACGGCGAACACGCGCCCAACGACCTGCGCGGCACCCTGGCCGCGCTGCAATCCGTGGCGCCATACCGGTCGCACCCGGTGGTGCGGGTGGTGGCCGGCGAAACGCCGCGCATCAAGCAGCTGCTGGACATCGGCGCCACCAGCCTGCTGGTGCCGATGGTGGACACGGCCGAACAGGCCCGGGCGCTGGTGGCCGCCACGCGCTACCCGCCGCATGGCCTGCGCGGCGTGGGCAGCGCGGTGGGCCGGGCCTCGCGCTGGAGCGACCGCGCCGACTACCTGGACGTCGCCGACGACGAAATCTGCCTGCTGGTGCAGGCCGAAACCGTCACGGCCCTGGACAACCTGGAAGCTATCTGCGCCGTGCCCGGGGTGGACGGCGTCTTCATCGGCCCGGCCGACCTGGCCGCCTCGATGGGGTTTCGCGGGCGCCCGGGCAGCCCCGCCGTGCAGGCCGCGATCGAACGCGCCATGCGCATCATCGTCGACAGCGGCAAGGCCGCCGGCACGCTGACGTCGGATCCGGCCCTGGCGCGGCGCTACCTGGACCTGGGCTGCACCTTCGTGGCCACCGGCGTCGACATCCTGCTGTACGCCCAGGCCGCGCGCCGGCTGGCCGCCCGATTCCTGGCGCCAGCAACCGGCGCCGGGCCCGCGGCCGCCCCCGGCGCGGCCTACTGAGCCGACGCGCCGGCGCAACGCTTGCCTGATACAACGCTTACGCCGGCTTGCATCTGCAGCCCTGCCCGCCCCGGGAACCCGGGTATTTGTCACGCCGCCGAACAGTCCGTCACGAATAAGCGGTTTGGTCACCAATCAGTGATTTCTAAACCATTACAAAGCCGAACGCGTCGCTAAGCTCTGTGCCTAAATGGGTACGAGTGCGCCGACTGCCGCGCACGTTGGAGCTGCGTCATGAAAACAATCGCCTCACTGCTGGTCATGGCCGCCACGCTGGCTGGATGCATCGTGGTGCCCGCCGGGCGGGGCCATTATCACTCCAGGCCCGAATACGCCTACCCGCGCCCGCCGGTCTATTACTACCCGGCGCCCCGCTATTACCGCTATTGATTTTCCCGTGGGGAGATCGCCATGAAACGACTCAAGCACCTGTCCGCCGGCCTGCTCATCTCGGGCGCGCTGGCCGTGACGGCGGCCGTGCCCCTGCCGGCGGCCGCCGACGTCGCCATCAGCATCGGCGTCAACGCCTGGAACGAACCGCCGCCGCCGCTGCCGGTCTACGACCAGCCCATGATCCCCGGGCCGGGCTACATCTGGACGCCGGGCTACTGGGCCATCACCCCGGCCGGCTACCAGTGGGTGCCCGGCGTCTGGGTGCTGCCCCCCTTCGTGGGCGCCCTGTGGACTCCCGGCTACTGGGCCTACGTCGGCAATGTGTACCGCTGGCATGGGGGGTACTGGGGCCGCCGCGTCGGCTACTACGGCGGCATCAATTACGGCTTCGGCTACGTCGGCCGGGGCTATGAAGGCGGCTACTGGAAACGCGACCGGTTCTACTACAACCGCGAAGTGAACAACATCAACGTCACGCGCGTCACCAACGTCTACAACCGCAAGGTCGTCTACAAGAACGTGGACAACCGCCGCATCAGCTATCACGGCGGACGCGACGGCGTGCAGCGCGGCCCCACCAGGCGCGAAGCCGAGATCGACCGCGAACACCGCAGGAACGTGGCGCGCGACCAGCAGAACCGCGCGCGCCAGGCCGCACATGACCGCAACGACGGCCGCCCGTCGCACCTGACGGCCGACGATCGCCGGCCGCAGGGCCAACCCGACCGCCGCGACGCGCAACAGCGGCCCGCCACCGGCCGCGACCAGGATGTGCGCGAACGCGACGCGCGGCAGGCGCAGCAGCAGGCCCAGCAACGGCAGCGCGACCAGGCCGAGCGGCGCCAGCAACAGCAACACCAGCAGGCCCGCGACCAGGACCAGGCGCGGCAGCAGCAGGCCCGCCAGCAGCAGGCGCGTGAAGACCAGGCGCGCCGGCAGCAGGCGCGCGACCAGCAGGCCCGCCAGCAGGAACGGCAGCGCCAGCAGCAACAGCAGCAAGCCGACCAGCGCCGCCAACAGCAGCAACAGCAGCAGGCGGCCGAGCGGCGCCAGCAGCAGGCCCGGCAGGAATCCCGCCAGCAACAGGCTCGCCAGCAGCAAGCACAGGCACAGCAGCAGGCCCGCCAGCAGCAAGCCATGCAGCGCCAGCAAAGCGACATGCGCCGCCAGCAACAGCAGGCCCAGCGCATGCAGCAGACCCAGCGCGAACAGCGCCGCGAGGCGCCGCGCGCGGACCGCGGTTCGCAAGGACAGCGCCAGGGCGGCGGCGACAACGGCCGGGGCAACCGCGACCGCTGACACGGCAGCGCCCCTGGCGACGCCTACTGCGCCGCGCGCAGCACGTTCGCCAGGGGCCGCCCTTCGGCGCAGGCCGCCACACTGGCCGCCATCAGCCGGGCGCGCCGGCGTATGGTGCCGTCGGTCCAGGCCGACATGTGCGGCGTCATGACGATGTTGTCCAGCTGTTCGAACGGCAGGCGCGCTCGATGAGCGCCTTCAGCATGTCTTTTTCTTCCGGCTTCAGGTTGGTCAGCGGCGCGCGCACCGGGCCCGGCGTGTGCCCGATCAGCTCCACGCCCGCCTTGATGATGGACACCGCATAGCCCTTCTCGCGATCGCGGATCTCGGCGAAAGGAAAGAAGAAGTCGTCCAGGATCCGCGCCATGGTGGCGTTGTCGCCGGCGCGCAGCGCGTTGTAGAAGCCCAGCGCCAGTTTCGGCACGAAATTGAATACGGCCGACGAATAGGTGCTCAGCCCGATGCCGTTGAAGCCCTGGGCAAACAATTCGTGCGTGGGCATGCCGCCGATGTAGCTGAGCCGGTCGCCCAGCTTGGCGGTGATGTGGCGCACCAGGCCCGTCTGGCCGGTGCCGTCCTTGAAGCCCACCAGGTTGGGGCAGGCATCGGCCAGGCGCGCGATGGTATTGGCGTTGGCCACGGAATTGGCGCGGTTGTAGATGATGACGCCCAGGCCGGTCGCATCGCATACGGCCTTGATGTGCTGGTAGATGCCCTCTTGCGGCACTTCCATCAGGTAGTGCGGCAACAGCAGCAGGCCGTCGGCCCCGGCGGCCTCGGCGCGGCGGGCGATGTCCTTGGCCAGTTCGGTGCCGTAGCCGCAGCCCGAAATGATCGGCATGTTGCCGGCCGCCTCTTTGGCGGCGCGGGTCACATCGCCGATTTCCTGCGGCGTCAGCGAAAAGAGCTCGCCGGTGCCGCCGGCGGCGAACAGTGCCGCGGCGTCGAAGCCGGACAGCCACCCGACGTGCGCCTGGTAGCTGGGCAGGTTCAGGCTGAAATCGTCATTGAAGTGGGTGACGGGAAACGACAGCAGCCCGGATGCGATACGAGCCTTCAGTTCTTGCGGTGTCATGCGTGCCTCGCGTTGTCATATTATGTATTTCGGCGAAATCATATTATGACTTTTGCAGGCACGTCAATCCGCCTGCGCGGGGCTGGGCGCGCGCCGGGTCAGCGCCCGGTAGCGCTGGATGCCGATCAGCAGGTGGCGCCGCATGGCGTCGCGGGCGCGATCCACGTCGCTGGCGAAGATGGCCTCGGCGATTTCCTCGTGCTCGGCCAGGATGGTGTGGTCCCGGTTGGGCAGCGGGTCGACCCCGCCCATGACCGTGCGGAACTTCACCCGCGGGATCATGCGGCGCCCGATGTGCTCCAGGAACGTCTTGAAGCGGCTGTTGTTGGTGGCCGCCGCAATGGCCATGTGGAAGCGGAAATCGGAATCGTCGGTAGACCGCCCTTCCGCCATCAGTTGGGCGAAGTGGTCCAGCTCGGCCTGGATGGCGGCCTCCTGGGCCGGCGAGCTGCGCGCCGCCGCCAGGCCGGCGGCCTCGACCTCGATGCCGATGCGCAGTTCCAGTTCCTCGATGATGTCCGAGATCTTGTCGGTGGCGTGCGAGAACAGCATCAGCGTCTCGCCGGACTGCTGCGGCCCCAGCACGAACACCCCCGCCCCCTGGCGGGATTCCAGCAGGCCGTCGGCCCGCAGGGTGGCAACGGCTTCCCGGATGACCGTGCGGCTGAAGCCGAACTTTTCCACCAGCGCCTGCTCGGTGGGCAGCTTGTCGCCCGGGGCGTACATGCCGCCTTCGATACGGGCCCGGAGCTCATCGGCCACCTGCGACGAAAGCGTCTTCTTGCGGGCCTGGGCGGGGGGGGATTTCATGTCTTCTCCTGCTGCGCGGCGCATTAAGCCATCATATTACTTGATACTGACATAATATGACTCGGCTTTCCCGCACCAATGTCTTCCGGGCCAAATAGTAGCGCCCCCTTGCTCCGGCCGGGACAGCGGCGGGCGCCATGCCCGCTTGCTAAGATGGGCGCCGTCCTTGCCGCCCGGCCAGTCGCCGGAACCCTGCCCCACCGCCCGCCAGGCCAATCGCGATGCCCCTCCTTCCGCCTCGCAACGAAGACGACACGGCCCGCGCCGATGCCGCGCATCGCCCGGCGCTGCGCCGCACCGTCGGCATCGTGGCGCTGGCGAACCTGGCGTACTTCGCGGTCGAGTTCGGCGTCGCGCGGCACATCGGGTCCGTTTCGCTTTACGCCGACAGCGTCGATTTCCTGGAAGACGCCGCGATCAACCTGCTGATCGCCGTGGCGCTGGCCTGGCCGGCGCGGCAGCGGGCCTGGGTGGGCATGCTGCTGGCGGCGATCATCCTGGTGCCGGCCGCCGCCGCCCTGTGGACGGCCTGGCAAAAATTCCACGCGCCGGTTCCGCCCTCTCCCTGGTTGTTGTCGGCCACGGGCCTGGGCGCCCTGGCGGTCAACGTGGGCTGCGCGCTGCTGCTGACGCGGTTCCGCCACCATAGCGGCAGCCTGACCCGCGCCGCTTTCCTGTCGGCGCGCAACGATGCCTACGCCAACGTGGCGATCATCGGCGCGGGCCTGGCCACCTTGTTCTGGATGTCGGCCTGGCCCGACCTGATCGTGGGCATCGGCATCGCGCTCATGAATGCCGATGCCGCCCGGGATGTCTGGGCCGCGGCCCGGCGGGAGCACCGGGCCGCGCAGCCGGCGCGGCGGCGGACTTCCGGGACACGACACTAGCCGCCCGGCCGGCGCCCGGCTATTTCGCGGGCGCCGGCCCGCTGCCCGCCAATTGCCGGAACTGCTGGTCCAGTTCGGCCAGCGACCGGTCGATATGGTCGCGGCGCTGCTTGATCCAGTCCCCTTGCGCCGCCAGCCGGCCGCGCGCTTCCTTCAGCATGCGCTGCATTTCGGCGGGCTGCGGGCCGCCCAGGGTCTGGCGATGCTTGACGATCGCCACCGGGTCCAGCGTGGCGCGGAACTCGGCCTCGTCCATGGGCAGCTCGGCCGGGTAGGTCGAGCCCTTGACGGCGTCGGCATAGATGCGGCGCGCCTGCTCGTACGGGAAGTCCAGCGGCTTGATGTTGTTGGCCTTGGCATGGTCCACCACTTCGGACGCGAAGTGATGGCCGACGCGGAACGGCAGCTTGTACTTGCGCATCAGCACGTCGGCCAGTTCCTGCGACGCGGTCCAGTCGCTGTTCAATTCCTCCAGCGCGCGCTCGGGGCTGATGACCATGGCCTTGAGCACGCGGTCCCAGCGCTTGAGCACGGCGATGGCGCTGTCGACCATGGCGGAATTCTGCTTGACGCTCTTGGGGTCGCTCATGCCCGGGGTGATGTTGTGGGTCTGCACGATGGGCCCCATGGCCAGCGTCACGGCGGTCGAGGCGTCGCTGCGCGTGCTGTTGAGCAGGCCCGGGTTGCGCTTCTGCGGCATGGCGCTGGACACATAGGTATTGTCGCCGCCTTCCTGCAGCAGGATCCACGGGCGCGACTGCGCATACTGCGTCATCACGTCTTCCACGAAATTGCCGGCGTGCAGGGCGATGCTGGTCACGATCGAGGCGACTTCCACGGGCTGGTCCATGGACGAGATCTGCGAGGCGTCGTACGCATTGTCGACCAGCGCCGCGAAACCCAGGTACTGGGCCATCCGCTTGCGGTCCAGCGGCCAGCTGGTGCCGTTGAGCACCGTGGTGCCCATGGGCGAGCGGTCGATGCGCGCGTAGGCCTCGCGGATGCGCTGCGCGTCGCGATCCAGCGCCGCCGCATGCCCCAGCAGATAATGGCCGTAGCTGTTGGGCTGGGCCGCCACGCCATTGGTGTAGTTGGGCACGATGGTATCGGCGTGCTTGGCCGCCAGGTTCACCAGCGTGGTCGAGGTGGCATTCAGCTGGTCGGCCAGTTCCAGCAATTTGTCGCGCAGGATGGCGCTGCGATAGGTGGCGTGCATGTCCTGGCTGGACCGGCCCGCGTGCAGCAAGGTGATGTCCTGCCCCGCCGCCTTGATCAGCAGGGGTTCGAAGGTGATCACGGTGGAAGGCCGCTTGGCGCCCGGCTGGTTGCCGTCGTCGATCACCTTGGCCACGCCGGCCGCCAGGCGCGGCGCCATGGACTTGTCGAGCAGGCCTTCGTCGGTATTGATGACGGCCGTGGCCTTGTTGATCTCGCCCAGCCAGAAGAACGGATCGCGGGGCGGCTGCTGGGCGGAAGCGGCCGCGGGCGCGGCGCCGGCGGCCGACGCCTGCTGGGCGCACGCGCCCATCGATGCCAGGGACAGGGCCAGCGCCAGCGGCAAGGTGGTCAGGGGATGTCTCATGATGTTCTCGTTGTGCGGGAAAAAGTAGTTTAACGACGCCCGCCGGCCGCGTCGCCGGTTTATTCCGCCCGTGCGCCCCGCCCCGCGCTACGGCCGGCCCCGCCCGCGCATGGCCTGGCTGGCCCCGCCCGCGGCCAGGCCCACGGCCAGCCAGGCCGCGCCGCCGGCCAGGCCGACCACGCCGCTGGACACCAGCAGCAACAGCGCCATGGCCAGCGCCAGGGGCAGCAGCACGGCCGCGAACGGCATGCGGAATGCCGGCGCCGGGCCTTTCCGGCGGCGCAGCTTCACCAGTACCCACAGCGGCAGCACGAAATGCAGCACGTAAAGGAAACCGCCCACCGCGGTGGCGATGTGCAGCGACCCGGTCAGCGCCACTAGCGCCAGCAAGCCGCCGTTGCACAGCACGGCCACCCAGGGCGCGCCGGTGCGCGCCCCCACCCGCGCCAGGCCGGCGGGCAGCAGGCCGTCGCGCGCCATCGCGAAACTGATGCGCGAGGTCACCACCAGCACGGCATTGGCGGTGGCGGCCATCGTCAGCACCGCCACCGCGGCAACCAGCCGGCTGCCCGGCTCGCCCAGGAAAGACCGCGCCGCGTCCGCCAGGGGTGCGGTGGACGCGCCGAGCGCGCGCCAGTCGAGCGTACCCAGCGCGACGAAAACCACCAGCAGGTAGGCGAGCAGCACCAGGGCCAGCGTCAGCAGGATCGCCAGCGGCAGGTTGCGTTCGGGGCGCTCGATCTCTTCGCCCGCGGCGGCCACCATGTCGAACCCGCCGAAGGCCAGGAACGCGGTCAAGGCGGCCGACAGCAGCCCTGGCAGCCCGTTGGGCAGCCAGGGCGTGAAGTGTTCCGCCCGCACCGAGGGCAGGCCGGACACGGCAAAGCCCAGCAATCCCGCCAGCACCAGCACCACCACCAGCACCTGTACCTGGCCCGACAGCCTCACCCCGGCCACATTGACCAGGATGCAGGCCGCCACCAGCCCCACGGCCCCCCATACGGGCGGCACGCCGGCCAGCGCGTGCAGATATCCGCCGAAGCCCAGCGTGACGTAGCCGCTGACGAACAGGTAGGCGCCCCAGAACACCCACCCCATCACGAACCCCCACGACCGCCCCATCGCCTCGCGCGCGAAGGCGTAGCCGCCCCCGGCTTCCGGATAGCGGCAGGCCAGTTCGGCATAGGGCAGCGCGATCAACAGCGACGCGACGAACGCCAGCGCGAACGCCAGCAAGGCCGCCGGGCCCGCCAGCGCGGCCGTGTGGCCCACCAGCACGAAGATGCCGCCGCCGATGGTGCCGCCCACCCCCAGGGCCACCGCGCCCCGCAGGCCCAGCCCGCGCCGCAGCCGGACGCGGTGTTGCGCATGCGACGGCGTGCTCATGTGTCCGCCAGGCCGATGCGCACGCGCCGATTGTGGCGGCCCTTGTTGTCGATCTTCAGAATGCGCAGCGGCCGCGACAGCCCGGTTTCCGCAAGATGCGTGCCGCCGCAGGCCTGGCGATCCAGCCCCACGATCTCGACGATGCGGATGGCGCCGTCGGCGGTGGGCGGCGGCGCGACGGATTTCGAGCGGATCAGCCCCGGCTGCGCGCGCGCCTCGTCCAGGCCGACGTAGGCGCACCGGACCGCCAGGTTCTGCCGGATCGTGTCGTTGATCGGGCCTTCCAGCGCGCGCAGCCGGTCGTTGTCGGCCTCGGGCAGGTCGAAGTCCATCCGCGCCGTGCCGTCGCCGTTCATCTGCACGCCGGTCACCAGCGCGCCGTCGAACGCCCGGAAGACATAGGCGTTGAGAATGTGAGTGCCGGTATGCAGTTCGCGCATCAATTGGCGGAACGCCGCGTCGACCACCGCCTGCACGGTTCCGGCCAGTTCGGCGGCGGGGTCCTGCAGCAGCGTCCAGACCTGGTCGCCGACGGTTTCGAATCCGGCCACGCCCAGTTCCCCGCCCGGGTGCCGCAGCACGCCACGGTCGGCCAGCTGGCCGCCCCCGCCCGGATAGAACGGCGATTGCGCCAGCAGCACGCGGCCGGGCCGGGCATCGACGATGGGGGTTTCCAGGGCCAGCGTATCGGGGTGCTCGTGATAGAACGGTCGTGTCGCCATGCGGGTTTCCTGTCGTTGCAGTCCAGGAAGTATCGTCCGCGCCGTACCGGATGTATTGGCGAAAATTGCGGCGGGGCCGGCCCGCCGCCACCGCTTCAGTGCACCGGCCCCAGCGCCGCCGCCCTGGCGAACTGCAAGGGCGTGATGCCGTAGCACCGCTTGAAGTGCCGGTTCAGGGCACTTTGGTCGTAGAAGCCGGTGGCGGCGGCGACCTGCGCCACCGGCAGGCCGCGCCGCAGATAATGGCACGCCCGCCGCAGCCGGACCTGCGTCAGGTAGGCGTGCGGCGTCAGGCCCACGCCCCGCTTGAACAGGCCGATCAGCTGGAAGGGGGTCAGCCCGACGGCGGCGCTGAGGTCTTCCAGGCGCAAGTCGTGCGCGTGCCGCTCGTGGACCAGGTCGGTGGCCAGGCGGATCAGGGCCTGGTCGCGCGGCGGCGGATCGATGCGCCCGCCGCCGCTGCCGTGGCGCCGGTACAGCTGCCCGAAGGTGGAAAACAGCAGTTCCCTTTGCTGGAAAAGATCCTGCCCATCCTGCAGCGCGTGGTGCAGCGCCAGGAAGCTGCCGATCAGGTCGGCGTCGCCGAAGCGGTTGCAGGTGAAATAAGGCACCTCGTCGATGCCCAGGCCGCGCGCGACGGCGTCGATGGCCGACTGCGTCAGGTAGAACGAGCGGTAGCGCCACCGTTCGCTGCGCCCCATCCAGCCCGCGTGCGCCTCGGCCGGATTGAAGACGAACAGGGTCGATGCGCGCGCTTCCTCGATCACGCCGCGGCTCTTTATCACCGAGCCGCCTGTTTCCGTGACCGCGATCACGAAGCCGTCGTGCGTATGCGGCGGGTATTCCTGCGTGGTGAAGTCCGCGCACATCAGGCTCAGGCCCGGGGTGCGGCGGTCCCACCAATATTGCGAGAGGTTCTTCGGGTCGGTGCGGGGCATGCTGGGCGCCCTCCGGCGCAGCGCTGGGCCGGCCTGCGGCCGTTGCCGGCAGTATGCAAGAAAACCGGCCGGCCCGCCATCGGGATGGAATCCCGGGCGCGCCATGCCCTCAGGCGGGCAGCCGGTTGATTTCCACCGTCACGTGCGCCAGTTCCTCGTGCACGCCAAGCTGCCGGCGCACCTGGTCGGCGGTAACCTCGGTCGACGTCGCCAGCGACACGATGCACGCATACTTGCCCTTGCCCACCCGCCAGACATGCAGGTCGGTGATGTGCAGGCCGGGAAGCTGCCGGATCGCCTCGCGGATTTCGTCGACCACCGGCGCATCCATTTCCGCGTCCAGCAGCACGCGCCCGGTCTGGCGCAGCAGCCCTTGCGCCCATATCGCCACCAGGGCGGCGCCCACGATGCCCATCACGGGGTCGAGCCAGGCGGCGCCCCACAGCTTGCCGCCCAGCAAGGCCACGATCGCCAGCACGGACGTTGCCGCGTCGGTGATCACGTGCAGATACGCCGAGCGCAAATTCAGGTCGTGATGGTGCGCGTGGCCATGGTGATGGGGATGCCGATCGTGGCCGGCGTCATGCGCGTGGCGATGCGGGTGCTGATGATGCCCATGGCCTTCCTGCAGCAGCCAGGCGCAGGCCAGGTTCACCAGCAGGCCGGCGGCCGCGATGCCGATCGCCTCGTTGTAGTGGATCTCGGTGGGGGCAAGCAGCCGTTCCACCGACTGGAAGAGCATCAGCCCGGCCACCCCCACCAGCATGATGGCGCTGGAATAGCCGGCCAGGACTTCGATCTTCCAGGTTCCGAAGGCGAAGCGGCGGTCTTGCGCATAGCGCCTGGCGGCCGCATACGCCACCACCGATAGCCCCAGCGCCAGGGCGTGCGAACTCATGTGCCAGCCGTCGGCAAGCAGCGCCATGGAATTGAACCACCAGCCGCCCGCGATCTCGGCGACCATCATGACGGCCGTCAGCCATACGGCCCAGCGGGTGCGGCGCTCGGCAATCGGGTTGCCGGTATCGAATACGTGCGAATGTTGCCAGCGATGCGCGGCGCGGGATGTCATACGGGCCTCGGCGACGGGTTTTACATACTATACGGCCGCTGCCGGCCGCGGCGGCATCAAGGCCGAATGACCGGTCCGCGCCGCGCCGTCAGGTCTGCGCGAAGATCGAATAGCCGACGGCCCGGCCGATGCCGCGCCGCAAGCCCTCCAGGCGCAACGCCTGGCCCAGGGTGACGTTGGCCAGGTTCACCTGGTTGCCCAGCTCCTGGATCATCTGCGCGTGCTGTTGCGGGAACTTGTACGGATCGGCCTCGATCAGCACGCGCCCGAACCAGTCGGCCTGCTTGAGCGCCTGCATGTCGGCCGGGCGGGCGGCGGCCAGCAGGTCGAGCTCGGACTGCTCCAGCGTCACGTATTCGATGCCCAGCTTGCGCAGGTCCCGCATGATGGCGTCCAGGTCGCCCACTTCCATGGGCAGCTTGGGATCCTTGGCGCCATACTCGTAGACCACCTTCAGGCCGCGGCACTGCAGTTGCTCGATCGCCCCCAGCCGCTGGTCGCGCGTCAACGAGATGCAGTTTTCCGAGACTTCGAGCGCGTCCAGGCCCAGCCGCTGCAGCAGCCCGATCATCGATTCCAGTTCGTTGCGCACCCACGCATACTCGAACAGGACGCCGCCCGCGTAGACCGACACGCCGAAGTCGCGATAGCAGTCGATGGCGGCCCGCAGGGTGGGTTGCGGCATCAGCAGCAGATTGGGCGCGAATATCTTGGCGAAATCGATATAGTCGGCGGCGCACTCCAGCGCATTGCGGACCCCGGACGCGCCCCCGCCCCACCCGAAGGTGTCGGGCCCCCAGTCGATGACCGAGGTGATGCCGCGCTGGCGCGGCTTGGCGTCGCGCTCGGGCAGCCGCAGGCCGCCGAGGGGCGCCGGCTGGGATGTCGGTGCGGTGTTGTGCATGGAGTCAAGCCTCGTCGAAAGGGTCGGCATGGCGCGCGCCGGATGGCCGCGCGCGGCGCTGGGCGACGTAGTCCAGTGCGCGGTCGACCGCCTGGGGCGCCAGGCCCAGGTAGGTCCGGTGGTCCAGCAAGGCATCGATGCGCTCGGCGTCCAGGTGCGGGGCGATCCCGGCGTGGTCGAGCAGCGCCTGGCGAAAGCCGACGCCCTGCTCGCGGCCTTGCCTGGCGGCTTCTCGCACCAGGGTGTGCGCCTTGTGTTTGCCCACGTGATCGCCCAGTGCGAACATCACGCGCTCGGCCATGATCAGCCCGCCGGTGCGGCCCAGGTTGCGGTCCATGTTGGACGGGTGGACGATCAGGCCGGACAGCAGCCCGGCCGCCGCCTGAAGCAGCCGGTCCATGTTGCCCGCGATCGATCCCAGCGAACTGTCGTTGCTGATCTGGTCGCGCTCGTAGATCGAGACCATCCAGTCGAGCAACACGCCGGATTCGTGCGCGATCTGGCGCGCCAGCCCGATGATGGCGGTGGCCTTGCGGGGATTCGACTTGTGCGGCATGGTGCTCGAGCCGACTTCCTGGTTGCCCTCGTCCACCTCGGCAAGATCGTCGCCCTGCATCAAGAAGATGTCCTGGGCCATGCGCGCCAGGCTCTTGGCGGCAATCGCGAGCAGGCAGCCCCACTCGGCATGCTTGTCGCGCGTGCCTTTCCAGTCGGCCGGCTCGGGCGTGCCCAGGCCCAGTTCCGCCATGGTCTGGCGTTCTACCTCGAAGCCCAGGTCTCCCAGCGCCGCGTAGCTGCCCACCGCGCCGGCCAGCACGCCGGCATCGGTACGCCGCAGCCAGCCTTGCATGCGGTCCAGGTTGCGGCGGTTTTCCAGCATCCAGGTCGACGCCTTCAAGCCGAACGTAATCGGCAGGGCGTGGCGGCCCACCGTGCGCCCCATCATGGGCGTGGCGCGGTGCGCGCGCGCCATGCGCATCAGGATGTCCTCGATCTCCAGCGCGCGTTCGCAGTACCGCTGCATGGCCTGGCGCATCTGGATCACCTGGGTCGTCAGCCGGATGTCCGGCGTGGTGGCGCCGTAATGCAAGTAGGCGGCCGCCTCGTCGCCCAGCTGTTCCGACCAGGCCGTCAACACCGCCACCAGGGGATGGCCGACCTTCCGCGCATGGCCGGCGATGGCCTCGGCCGGGGCGTACTCGGGCCGGGCGGTCCGGTCGATGGCGGCGGCGGCCGCTGCCGGGATGATGCCCAGCCGCGCCTGGGCGCGCGCCAGCGCCGCCTCGATGCGCATGATGGTCGCGACGGTCGCCCGTTCGCCGAATATGTCTTCCATCGGCTAGTCCTGCTTCATGCCCAGCTGTTCGATCACCTTGCCCCAGCCCCGCTGCTGCTCGGCCAGCCACGGGCCAAAGCCGGCCTGCCCGCCGGCGACCGGCTCGAAGCCGATGTCGCGCAGGTTCGCCTGCACCGACTCGGTGGCCAGCATCTGGTCGATGGCGGCGCGCATGCCCTCGACCGCTTCCGGCGGCGTGTCGTCCAGCCCCACCAGGCCGATCCACAGTTCGACGTCGAACTCGCCATAGCCGGCTTCGCGGAACGTCGGCACGTCGGGAGCCTGGCTGTTGCGGCGCTCGCCGGTCAGCGCCAGCGCCCGCAGCTGGCCGTTCTTCAAGTGGTTCAGGATGGGGGCCAGCCCGATGAAGCCCATGTCGATGCGGCCGGACACCATGTCCACGATCGACTGGCCGCCGCCCTTGTACGGGATGTGCACGATGTCGATGCCGGCCTGCTGCTTGAACACCTCGCCCGCCAGGTGGTGCACCGAACCCGTGCTGGAAGCGGCGAAGGTCAGGCCGCCCGGCTTGGACTTCGCCAGTGCCACCAGCCCCTTCACGTCCGTCGCCGGCACATCGGGATGCACCACCAGCACTTCCGGCGAGGTGGCGATCTTCGCGATCGGCTTGAACCGGTCCATGTCCCAGTTCAGGCCGCGGTTGAGCAGCGGCTGGATGGGTATGGAATCGGTGATCAGCGCGAACGTGTAGCCGTCCGGCTTGGCGCGCGCCAGCTCGCTCATGCCCACCGCGCCGGCCGCGCCGCCCTTGTTCTCGACGATGACGGTCTGGCCCAGGATCTTGCCGATCCGGTCGGCGGTGATCCGCCCGACGATGTCGGTGGCGCCCCCGGGCGCGAACGGCACGATCAGCGTGATCGGCCGTGCCGGCCAGCCCTGCGCGTGGCCGGGGGCCGCCATGGCCGCCCCCGCGGCGAGCGCCGCCGCGGCGGCCAGGAATGTTCTGCGCTGCATGGTGGGTCTGTCTCCTTCCCCGTCATAAATCGTCCGGGCAGTATGCCCAGCCCAGCGATAACCGTAAAATCAAAAAAACTGCTCATGTGATAAAGGATGTCTTTCACTTGACTCAAGCTCTCTCGCCCCGGGTGTCCCAGCTCAGGTTCCGCAGCCTGCATCTGCTGCGGCTGATCGACGAATGCGGGTCGGTCCGCAAGGCGGCCGAATCGATGCACGTGACCCAGCCCGCGGCCAGCGCCATGCTGCAGGAAGTCGAACGGGCGCTGGGCATCGAACTCTTTGTCCGCTCGCATACCGGCATGTCGGCCACCCCCGCGCTCAAGGCGCTGCTGCGCCGCGCCAGCGTCATCGCGCACGAACTGGATGCCATCGTCGACGATGCCGCGGCGCAACAGGAACGTTCCCGCGAAGTGCTGCGCCTGGGCGTGCTTCCCCGCAGCATGCAGAACATCATGCCCGCCGTGCTGGCCGACATGGTGCGGCAACATCGCGGCCTGGAGTTCGCGCTGACCGAATCGACGTCCGACGTCTTGCTGCACGGCCTCGCGCGCGGCGAATTCGACGCGATCGTCGGCCGCTATACGCGCGACGCGGCCCGCCTGCCCGACGGCGGCCGCATGTTCAGGCTGCACACGCTATATGAAGAAGGCATGTGCGTGGTGTCCGGCCGGGCGCATCCCCTGGCCGGCAAGAAGCAGCTGACCCTGGCCGATACGCTGCAGTACGACTGGGTCCTGCCGCCGCAGGGTTCGGTGACGCGCAACCTGCTGATCGACGAATTCCTGCACATCGGGTTGCCGCCGCCTGCGCCCCGGATTCAATCGACCAATTTCCTGTCGAACCTGGCGCTGGCGGAACAGGGCCTGCTGACGGTGTCGCCGGTCTCCGCCGCCAGGAAGTTCGAACGGCTGCAGGGCATCCGCATCCTCGACCTGCCGCTGCACATGCCCCTGCCGCCCATTTCGCTGCTGTGGCACAAAGACAGGCCGCTTGCCGGCCCGCTGCAAGCGCTGCAAGCCGGGCTGGCCGAATCGCTGGCCCGGCGCCCGCCCATGCCCGAATGAACCCGGCGCCTGGCTGGCCGCGGGCGCCTACCGGCCCAGCCAACGCCGGGCGCGCTGCACCAGGGGCTGGTCGATCATGCGGCCATCCAGCATCACCACGCCCTTGCCTTCGGCGCGGCCGCTGTCGGCCGCCTGCACCACCCGGCGGGCCCATTCCCGCTCTTGCTCGCTGGGCGCGAACCCCCGGTTGATCACCGGCACCTGGCGCGGATGCACCGCCACGCTGCCCGTAAAGCCCAGGTTGCGGGCCTGGCGCACCGACGCCTCGAAGCGCGCCATGTCGGTCAGGTTCGCAATGCTGTCGGCCAGGCCCCAGCATCCCAGGCCGAACGCCCGCGCGGCGTTCGTCACCTGCTGGGCGGCCCATTTCAGGTTGTCCGGTTCCGGCGCGATCGACATCGCGGCGGCGTAATCTTCCGCGCCGAAGCCCAGCGCGCACAGGCGGCCGCTGGCGCACGCGATCTCGGCGGCCCGCACCACGCCCAGCGGCGACTCGACCAGCGCGGCGATGGCCACCTGCCGCGGCGCTGCAAGCCCGCGCTCCAGGCGCCCCAGCGCATCGTCCAGCGCCGCCACCTGCGCGGCGCTTTCCACCTTGGGCAGCATCACCGCGTGCAGGCTGGCCGGATCGGCCGATTCCAGGTCCAGGGCCCACGCCCGCGGGTCGGCATTCACGCGCAGCAGCACCGGCAGGCCGTGCCCGGCCAGCGTCCGCGACGCCGGCGCCACCTGCCGCCGGGCCCGGGCCTTGTACTGCGCGAGCACGGCATCTTCCAGGTCCAGGATCACGGCGTCGGCGCCTCGCTGATGGGCTTTCTCGACGAACGTCCCGGCGTCGGCGGGCACGAACAATAATGAACGGCACTCGCTCAACTGCATTTGATGTGTCCTTGATCGTGCAGCTCGCGTATGCGTTCGCCGCTCAGGCCCAGTTCCGCCAGGATGTCCCGGGTATGCTGCGCGTGCCCGGGCGCGGGGTGGCGCAGCGTTCCCGGCGTCGCGCTCATGCGGGGCACCACCGCATGCATGACGACCTCGTCGGGGTCGTCCGGCCGCTGCGCCGCCACATACACGCCGCGCCCGCGCACGTGTTCGTCCTGATGGACGCCCGGCGCATCGTGGACAGGCCCCACCGTCACGCCGTGCCGGCGGAAGTGCGCCAGGCACGCCTGCAGGTCCAGGCGGGCGATGAACGCCTGGATCATCGCGTCCAGCTCTGCATCGTGCGCCAGCCGCGCGGCGTTGGTGCGGAACCGGTCGGACTCGAACAGGCCGGGTTCGCCGATGGCGGCGAACACCTTGCGCGCCATGGCATCGGTCGAGCCCGACATGGCCACCCATTGGCCATCGCGGCAGCGGTACGCCCCGCGCGGCGAGGCGATCTTCAGGCCCCGCCGCGGACGCTGGCCCGTGCGCGCGAAGTGGGTCACGTCCGGCCCCATGATGGACAGCATGGGCTCCAGCAACGACAAATCGATGACCTGCCCCACGCCCCGGTTGACCTCGACTTCGCGCAGGGCCGTCATCACCGCGAACGCGCCCGTCAGGCCGGCCACCATGTCGGCCAACGCAATGCCGGGCAATTCGGGCGGCGCGTCGTCGCTGTCGCCGCCTTTCATCGCGTAGCCCGAAAAACCCTCGATCAGGCTGCCGAACCCCGGCAGGTCCCGGTAGGGGCCGGTCTGGCCCCAGCCCGACAGGCGCACCACCACCAGCCGGGGGTTGTGCGCATGCAGGACATCGGGCCCCAGCCCCATGGCCTCGAGCGTGCCCGGGCGGAAACTTTCCACGAAGACGTCGGCGCGCCGGCACAATTGCCGCAGCAGCTCGATGGCCTGCGGGCTTCTCAGGTTCAGCGCCAGGCTGCGCTTGTTACGCGCATACACCTGCCACCAGCCGTCGAAGCCCTCCGGGCGATCGGCCAGCGGCTGCGTCCACTGGCGCAGCGTATCGCCCTCGGCCGCCGACTCGACCTTGATCACGTCGGCGCCGAAATCGGCCAACTGCAAGGTCAGCATGTTGCCGGCCACCAGCCGGCTCAGGTCCAGCACCCGCACGCCGTGCAGGGTGCCGCGCGCCGAAGCGTCGAAGGCGGCCCGCGGCCAGCCCGGAATCGAACGGTTCGCCATCAATTCTTGACTTCGGGTTCCAGCTTGCGCGCGACGGCTTCCCAGCGCGGCGCCTCGTCGGCCAGCATGGCGGCGAACTCCTGGCGCGTCGCGATCAGGGGTTCGGTCTGCAGCGTGGCGAAGCGTTCCTGCACTTCCTTGCTGCGCAGCACCTTGTCCATGGCCGCCGCCATCCGGTCGGCCGCGGCGCCGGAACTGTCCTTGGGCGCGAACAGGCCGCCGATCACGGCGATCACCAGGCCCTGGTAGCCGGCTTCCTGCAAGGTCGGCACGTCGGGCAGCGCCCGCTCGCGCGCCGGGCCGGTGACGGCCAGCGCGCGCAGCTTGCCCCCCTTGATCAAGGGCATGGAAGCGGTCAGCGAATCGGTGGTGAAGGTCACCTGTTCGCCGATCAGGTCGTTCAGCGACGCGCCGCTGCCCTTGTAGGGCACATGCGTGGCCTTGACGCCCGCGCGCTGCAGCAGCATCTCGCTGGCCAGGTGCGTCATCGTGCCGAATCCCGCCGAGGAAAACGCCTGCGGCTTGGCGCGCAGGCTGGCGATCAACTCCTGCAACGTCCTGGGCGCCGTATCCGTGTTCGGCACCAGCACGACAAACGGCGCGCGCATCACCGGCGCCACCGGCGTGAAATCGCCGAACCGGTAGACGGCGGCCTTGTTCAGGTACGGCACCACGAACATGGGCGCGGTGGAGCTCATCACGAAAGTGTGATCGTCGTGGGCGCGCAGCACCGCCTCGTGCCCGATGACGCCGCCCCCGCCGACCTTGTTCTCGACCACGACCGATTGCTGCAGTTCCTGGCCCAGATACTGGCCGATCAGCCGGCCCAGCACATCGCTGCCCGAACCGGGCCCCTGCGGCACGATCAGCTTGATCGGCTGGCTGGGCCATTGCTGTGCGCCGGCGGTGGCATTCAGGCCGGCGGCCAGGGGCAGCGCCACCAGGGCGGTCAGCGCGCGCCGGCGGTTTTTCGATAGGACTTGCATAGGGGTCTCCGATGTCGGTGTAATTGTCCGGCGTATGCTAATCCCAAATTAGTTTCCATTGCAACTGTTGCACTTGAGAATTTATGGCCAAGAAAATAGCTGTCGAGGAACTCATCACGTTCAAGACCTCCGTGCTCGCCCAGTTGCTGGGACGCATGGTCGACGCGTCGGTCACGCGGGACCTGGGGCTGAGCAGCCGGCAATGGCGCACCCTGGTCAGCCTGTACCGGCTGGGGCCGTCGACGGCATCGGAAATCGTGCGGTTCTCGCACCTGGACAAAAGCCAGATCAGCCGTGCGGTATTCGACAACGAGAAAATCGGCCTGGTGACCCAGACCGTGGACCCGGCCGACCGGCGGCGCGCCGTGATTGCCCTGACGCCCGCGGGCACGAAGCTACTGGAACAGGGGCTCAGGGGCACCCAGTACCGCCAGAAAACGCTCGAGGCCTGCCTGACGCCCGAAGACCGCGCCGCGTTCTACCGCATCCTGGATACGCTGACCGGCCAGGCGCTGAAGATGCTGGGCGAGCGCGATGGGCCGCGGCAGTAGCCCTGGGCGCGAAGACGCGATTTCATGGCGGCGTACTTTCAGGACACGACACTAGGCGCCGCCGCCGAACAGTTCCAGGCTGATCAGCAGGCGCACCAGTTCCGCCTGCCGCCGGCTTTCGGTCTTGCGCAGCATCGACTTGAGCTGGCCGCGCACGGTGTCGACCTTGGTATTGCACTGCTGCGCGATCTCGGCCACGGTCAGGTCCTGCAGCAACAGGCGCCCGATGCGCACTTCGGCGGGGGTCAGCCCGTACAGGTGCCGCAACAGGTCTTCCGAACGGTTGGGGCCGGGCCGGCCATTGAGCACCACCATGCGCATCGGCCGCTGCCAATCGGCCGCTGCCGCGGCGATCGGCGATAGCGCCAGGCACTGCACCACGACCTTGGCGCCGTCTTTCTGGTACAGCGACATGCCGGCCGCCCGCGCCTTGGCCAACGGTTGCGACAGGGCCAGCAGCTCGCTCCATTCGCCGGCAATGCGCGCGCCCTGCGGCTTCAGGCACCCGCCCTGCACCGCCAGGACCGGCGCGGCGCCGCGCAGGTATGCGGCGGCCGCCCCATTGGAAAAGAACACCTTGCCGCTTTCGTCGACGATCCAGATCGGGAAGCTGCAGCGTTCCAGCCCGGCCAGCCCGGTCTCGGCCATCAGCCGCAAGTGCGCAAGCTGGTTTCGCATCGACAGCGCGCGGCGCAGGTGCGGGCCAACCTCGCTCTCTATCTGCCGCAGCGCCTCGCGGCTGAGCGGGGCACCGTCCTGCTCGCGCATGAAGGTAATCGCCCAGGCCCGCTGGTCCGCCTCGGCCCGCCCTTCCAGGACTTTCAGCACCGACCAGGCGGATACGCCCTGGTTCAGCGCGAAGTCCTGGTGGAATTCGCTGCGCGACCACACCCGGGCGTTCGACTCCTGGTCCTCGTGCATCCAGGCGCCCTCGCGCACCGACGGCCATTCGAATTTGCTGGGATCGAGCCGGTGGTAATAGCTGCCATAGTCGGACAAGAAGTGATCGAACGGCACGCCGCTGGCCGAGCAGGTCGAGACGATGTCGGGCAGGTCGCTGATGCCGCCGGCCCAGCGCAACAGCATCGTCCGGCGATTGCCCAGCGCGCAGCCCAGGCCGGCGACGGCGTCGTGCAGCAGCGCGTCGTCCAGCAGCGAGCCATACAGCTGATCGATGATCCTGTGAATATCCGGGCTGCCTATCGGAACCATGTGCTCCCCTCGGTGGGCATTGATTCGCATCGTTGGAATCGGCGGCCGGCCTCCGGGCCACCGCCAGTCAGGCGGGCAGCTACGCTGCAGCTTGTCGGGCGATTGCAGCGTAATACATGAATTTACATTTTGCAATCTATCGCCAGGCCTACATGTTCGTATAGTTCGGCCCCCCGCCTCCTTCCGGGGCCACCCAGACGATGTTCTGGGTGGGGTCCTTGATGTCGCAGGTCTTGCAGTGCACGCAATTCTGCGCGTTGACGATCAACCTGGCCTGGCCGTCGGCATTGTGTTCGAACTCGTAGACGCCGGCTGGGCAGAACCGGCTTTCCGGCCCGGCGTACTTCGCCAGGTTGACGCGCACTGCCACGTCGGGGTCTTTCAAGGTCAAGTGGGAAGGCTGGTTTTCCGCGTGGTTGGTGTTGGACAGGAACACCGACGACAGGCGGTCGAACGTCAGCTTGCCATCGGGTTTCGGATACGCGATAGGCTGGCATGCCGCCGCCGGCTTCAGTGTCTCGTGGTCGGCCTGGCGATGATGCAGTGTCCAGGGAATGTGGCCTTTCAGCACCTTCTGCTCCAGGCCGACCATTGCCGACCCCAGGTACAAGCCCTTGGACATCCATTGCTTGAAGTTGCGGGCCCGATGCAATTCGCGCCACAGCCAGGAATCCCGGAAAGCCCGCGGGTAGGCTTGCAGCACATCGCGCTGGCGACCCGCGGCCAGCGCGTCGAAAATCGCCTGCGCCGCCAGGCTGCCCGACTTGATCGCCGCATGGCTGCCCTTGATTCGCGACGCGTTGAGCATACCCGCCTCGCAACCCACCAGGGCACCGCCGGGAAAGACCAGCCTGGGCAGCGACGCCAGCCCGCCGGCCGCAATTGCCCGCGCCCCATAGGCCACGCGCTTGCCGCCCGCGAAAGTGGCGCGTATGGCGGGATGGGTCTTGTAGCGCTGGAATTCCTCGAACGGCGAAAGATACGGGTTGCCGTAGCCCAACCCCACCACGAAGCCCACCACCACCTGGTTGTCGTCCAGGTGATACAGGAAAGAACCGCCATAAGTATGGGAATCCAGCGGCCAGCCGGCGGTATGCATCACCAGCCCGGGCCGGTGCCGGGACGGCTCGACCTGCCAGACTTCCTTGATACCCAGGCCGTACACCTGCGGGTCGGCATCGGCCCGCAACGCATAGCGGTCGGCCAACTGCCGGCCGAGCTGCCCCCGGGCGCCTTCGGCGAACACGGTATACCTGGCGTGCAAGGCCATGCCCAGCTGGAAGCCCTCGGTCGGCTCGCCGTTCTTGCCCATCCCCATGTTGCCGGTGGCAACGCCCATGACGGCACCGGCGGCGTCGTAGAGCACTTCGGTCGCGGCGAAGCCGGCAAAGATATCCACGCCCAGCGCCTCGGCCTGCTGGCCCAGCCAGCGGGCGACATTGGCCAGGCTCACCACGTAATTCCCGTGGTTCTTGAAGCTGTCCGGCAGCAGAAAGCTGGGAACCCGGAACGCGCCGCCCCGGCGCAGGAACAGGAAGCGGTCTTCGGTCACCTCGACATTCAGCGGCGCGCCTTGCGCCCGCCAGTCGGGCAGCAACTCGGTCAGCGCACGCGGATCCATGACGGCGCCGGACAAAATGTGCGCGCCGATCTCCGAGCCTTTCTCGAGCACGCATACGCTAATGTCCCGGCCAGCGGCCTGGCCCAGCTGCCTGAGCCGGATCGCGGCCGCCAGGCCCGCCGGCCCGCCGCCGACGATCACGACGTCATACTCCATGGACTCGCGCGGTCCATACTGTTCAACAAGATCTACGCTGCTCATGACGATTCAAGGAAAGGGCAAGTAATAGGCCGGATGGACGCGCCGACGCCCCCATCCACTTGGCCCAAGCATAGAATCGCTCGCTTCCAGGTCCGCCAAACTCAATACCGCGGCATCTCTAGGATAAGAACGGCTGATACAAGCCGCCGGTACGCCCGCGGCCGCCCTACCCGGCGGAGCCTTCCAGCCTGGCCGGCGTTCGCGACTGCTCGGCATCCCAGCAGTCGCCGATGGACGCGGACAACAAGTGCTTCTGGATACGCTGGGTCGGTGTCTTGGAGAACGCCTCGACCACGGCGATGAACCGCGGCACCTGGAACCTGGCCATGCGCGCCGAACACCACCGGACGAATTCCCCGGGATCGAATGCACCGGCACCAGGCTTGAGCTTGACGAAGAGCTTGAGGTCCTCGTCGGAAAACTCGTTCACCACGCCGATCAACGCCGACTCCTCGACCAGGGGATGGCCATTGACCACGTTCTCGACCTCCCAGGCCGAGACGTTTTCTCCCCGCCGGCGCAGGCTGTCCTTTTTCCTGCCCAGGAAATAGAAAAACCCGTCCTCGTCGCACCGGCCCAGGTCGCCGGTGTACAGCCAGCCATCGCGCAAGGCCTCGGCCGTCTTTTCGGGGTTGCGGAAATAGCCGCGGGTAACCAGGTTGGGTTCTTTCTGCCGGACCCGGATCTCGCCCACCTGTCCTGGCGCCAGCGGCCGGCCCGCGTCGTCGGCGATCTCGACATCGAAGTAGTCGACCGCCGTGCCGATGGAACCATGTCGTCCGGCCGTGTTGATGATGCTGAAGCTGGACGTCTCGGTCATGCCGTAGCCTTCCATGACCGGAATGCCGAAGCGGTCCTCGAAAGCCCGCCATACCTCTTCCGGCGCGCCCCCACCCCAGGCGACCTTGACCGTATGGCCGCGATCCCGCGGCGAAGCGGGCTGCTTCAGCAGCAGCTGCAGCACGCCGCCGACAAAGTGCAGGTGGGTCGCGCCATGCGCTTCGACCTCGTCCCAGAAGTGCGACGCGCTGAACCGGGGCACGAACGCCAGTGTCACGGGCCGCATCAATGCCAGTACCAGGACCTCGCTGCCGAATACATGGTAGATGGGGTCCCAGAAATGCAGCGTGCTTCCCGGCGCGATGTTGCCGATCCAGATAGAACCCAAGGCGGCCGCCCGGAACATGCGGTCGGTCATTTCCACCCCCTTGGCCGGACCGGTCGTACCCGACGTATACAGGATCGCCCGCAGGTCGCCGTCGGCGGCCGCGAACCCCGGCTCGACCGGCCGCCCCTGCCGCATGAGCTGCGCCAGCGCGGGCGCGTCCGGCGCCCATTCGGGCCGCCGGCCGCGCCAGAACATGCGGAACCCGGCAATGGGCTGCACAACGGGCCTGAGTGCCTCGCCGTACTCGTCCTCGAAAATGCCGAACTCGGCGCCCGAATGGCGAATAATGTGTTCCAGCCCCGTGCCCTTCAGATGCACATTGATCGGCACATTGACGGCGCCGAGCTTGGCCAGCGCGAAGAACGCCAGCGCATGGTCGACATGGTGCGCCAGCATCACCGCCACCCGGGCCCCGGGCCCCACACCGCTGGCAGACAGCGCATCGGCCAGGCGGTTTACCCGCTCGTCGAGCGCGGCGTAGGTCAAGGGCTCCCCCGCCGACCGGCAGTAGACGTGGTCCGGGTTGGCCCGCGCGCAGTCGCGCAGCAGGCGGGGAATATTGTCGTCAATCGAGAAGTAGCTCATGCCTGTGGGTTCCGTTCAAAGCGCCACTACCATTGCCATTGATGCGTGTCGGTCAGGGTCCAGCGTTCGCGCCGGGACGCCGGGTCGAACTCGCGCGCGATGCGAACGTGGCCGTTGGCCACGCGAACACCCATCTCGAAGTAGGCAAAGATCGCCTCGCGCATCGCATCCGACTCCGGAAACGGGAAAGGCGAAATCGTGTCGAAGACCAACTGGGCGGAATCCGCGCCGGTCTGCTCCCATTGGACGGAGTTCTTGAACGCCTCCAGGATGCGGGCATAGCTTTGCGCGATGGCGCCCACATCCTTGCCTCCGCTGCCGGTCGAAGCACGCAGGCTGCCGACGAACTGGATAGCCAAAATCTTCATGGTGGCGCGCAACAGGTCGCAAGCCTGCGCCATGCCGAATTGCTCGACCACGGTCTCGACGACGTGCCTGACATAATCGGCGGCGTAGTTGGCGCTGCCCTTCACGATCCGCGCCTCGGGCCACTGGGCGGGGTCCAGCCGTGGCGCCCGGGCGGGGTCGAATTCCGGCGTCTTCTCGACATGCCGCACCACGAAACGCTCTTCGGGCGCCAGATCATGGTCGTATTCATAGAAGTAGCCTTCGTCGTAGGGATGGCCTTCCACCACGAACTTGGTCGCCACCCAGCCCAGGCGCGGGCAGCCCAGCAGTTCGCCATTGCGGGGATGCCAGGTAGACAGGATGGTCCGCCTGACCGACGTCGGCACGGCCAGGGCCGATATCCCGGGGTAGCTCCCCCAGGGCGGCAGATAGCGGATCCACACTTTCCGGGGCGATTCCTCGATGTACTGCATGTTCAGTCCGCCGATGGAATTGCTGAAGTAGTGGTACTTGGCGGCGGTCACCGCCGGCGTATCGCCAACGATCCCCAACTTGTCCAGCGCGGCCACGAAGCGGTCCTTCTGCTCGGCGGCCATCAGGCGGCGCCACACCTGGTTCAGCGCCGCCTCGCCTTTTTCGCGCCACACTACGGCAGTCAGCCCCGACACCACTGCCCACCCGAAAGACTCGGCGATGGCGCCCCGCTGCTTCAGTTCGGCAAGGTCGTCCGTAAATTGACGGTGTTCGTTCATCGTGCATGTTCTCCATGTAGCGCCTGCGCTGCGGGCAATGCAGGCAGGCCATTGATCAAGACAAGGACCATTCCTTGAAGCGCCGGGTGATTTCGTCGAAGTTGGTGGTCCACCACGCATCGTCCATCAAGACGACGCTCTCCGATTCCAGGTCGGGAATCCACTTCAGGGCCTGTTCGCTCATCATGGAGCGGGCCTTCTTGCTGCCCGGCGCATTGCCCAGCAATTCCATGAAAGCCGCCTGGCATTCGGGCTTGGCGGCATAAGCCACGAATTGCATGGCCGCCTGCTTGTTGGGCGCATTCTTCACCACCGCCAGGTATTCGAAGCCGGCAATGGTCTGGTCGAACGAGAACGCCACGGACTGTCCGCTGGCCTGGGCAGGCTTGACGCGCGACGCATATGAATAGCTGTAGTCGGCCTCGCCGGTCTGCAAGAGCGTCAGCGACTGTGGAGTCTGTTCCACCCACTTCACGACACTGGACTTGATGCGATCCAGCGCCTTGAACGCGCGATCCACATCCAGCGGATAAAGCTCGCGGGCCGGCACGCCATCGGCCAGCAAGGCCGCCTCGAGCGTTTCGCTGGGACGATTGCGGAAAGTGCGCAGCCCCGGGAACTTCTGCGTATCGAAATATTCGGCGAAATTGCGCGGGTGCTGCCCTGCCCCATGCCGTTTCGGGTCCCACGCGATACCGCCCACGAACAGGTACCACGGGACCAGGTTGTTCCGGATGTCCACCACCAGGTCGCTCCGGTCGAACATGTCCAGATCCAGCGGTTCCCAGAAACCGGCATTTACGCCGGCCACGCCCAGCGCATTCGGGGCGTCGAAGACATCCCATTGCACATTGTTGGATCGTATCTGCGCACGCAGCTTGGCCAGGTCCGGCGTATCCACAATAGTGACGCGGATGCCCGTTTCCTCGGTGAAAGGCTTGACGACGGCCTGCTCGACGGCTTCCCGGTATGCGCCTCCCCAACTGACCAGCGTCATTCGGCTATTGGTGCTGGCAAGGCCGGCTCGCATCGGCATTGCCACGGCCGCCGCGGCGGCGGCGCCGGCGCCCAGCAGGCGGCGCCGGCTCAGGCTTGACAAGGATCTATCCATTTTTGACATACTTCACCCCTCGTTCGATGTGTTGACTGCCAGGAAAACGAAGTGAAACCACCCGGGCACCATGCCACCCCGGCACGACACCCTTGGTGCATCCTAGGAACAGCAGCGGCCTGCGGCGTCATTCATCTCTTTTCCTGATGAACAGGATTCGCCGCATGCATTGATTAAGCCGACCTCCACCGTGCTCCTTACGCCAGGCACCCGCACGGCGCCGCGCTGGCCGCGCATTGCATAAAGGCTGCTTATGCAATACACAACGACGGCTTGAATTGCGATGCCGCCCCCGCCGATGCCGCACCATCGCCCCAGGAGGGGACCATGCGTCACGCGATCGAGGGGCTGAATCTCAAGGCGTTGCGGGCTTTTGTTCTCGTCTGCGAGACCAAGTCGATGGGCGAGGCCGCGCGGCTGCTGGGCGTAACCGCCAGCGCGGTCAGCCAACTGATCGGCTCGCTGGAACACGACCAGGGTGTCCCGCTGTTCGACCGGCGCTTTCGGCCGGCACGCCTGAACGCGGCGGGCGCCACGCTGCTGGACCAGGCGGAAAGCCTGCTCAGCCACGCGCAGGCCGTGTCGCGCAACGTCAGGGCGGCGCTTCAGACCGAATCCCCTACCCTGCGCCTGGGCGCCCCGGCATCGCTTTGCGCGGCCCTGGGCCCGGCACTGATCGCCGGGCTGAGTCGCGATTTCCACGACATTGCCTTCCACTCCGGTGCCACCGCGGAACTGGTCGAGCACCTGTACAGCCGCGACATCGACCTGGCGATCGGCTCCAGCGCGCCGGCCGACAACCGGCGCCTGCGCAGCGAGCGGCTCTTTTCGGAACGCTTCGTCCTGGCCGTTCCCCGGGCCGCGTCGGCGGGCCAGCGTTTCCGCGACCTGTGCAGCGTGGTCGACCGCTTTCCCCTGCTTCGCTACGGCAACCGCATCGAACTGGGCATGCAGATCGAGCGCTACACCACGCACATCGGCCTGGTCGCTCCCAAGCGCTACGAACTCGATCTTTCCGCCCCGTTGCTGGCCCTGGTCGCCCAAGGGGCAGGTTGCGCCATCACGACCCCCCTATCCCTGTGGCAGGCCCGCGAATACCTGGACGACCTGTCGTTGATCGAACTGCCCGCCAGCCGCTACGGGCAGCGGGAATTCCTCCTGCTGTCGCGCCCGGACGAAGCCGACGACCTGCGCCAGGCGCTGCACGCCTTTCCCCTGCCCGCCGTCCTTCATGACCTGGCGCAACGCCTGCGCGACCGCCTGCCGCGCTTCCCGGAACGGCCGTTCGATTGAACGCCGGCCCAGTCCGGCCATGCGCCGGCGGCTAGGTTAGCGAACGGTTCTACTAAGGATCGCCGGAACTTATATTTAGCGCGCGCGACGCCGCCTGTACGACACTTTCCGCACCCCCTCGAAACGGAAGGTTGAACCGTGAATACTTACGACGTAGTTGTCATCGGCGCCGGCGTCATCGGCAGCTCGGTTGCATTTCATCTTGCCAAGCTCGGCGCCAGGAATGTCCTGCTCCTGGACCGTGGCACGATCGGCGCCGGCACGACGTCCCAATCCTCAGGGATCCTGCGCACGCACTACTCCGTCAAGGAAAATGTCGAACTGGCGCGCCAGTCATGGGCGGTTTTCAACAATTTCACCCAATACCTGGAAGACGAGGACGCTGCCTGCGGCATGGTCAAGTGCGGCTACATGATCGTGGCGCCCGAAGGCGACAAGCTCGAGCCGCTGCGCGCATCGCTGCGGCAACAACAGGACCAGGGCATTCCCCTGGAACTGCTCGACCGCGCCCAGGCGCGCGAGCTGCTGCCGATCGCCCATTTCGACGATGCCGCCCTGATCGGCTATGAGCCCGAGGCGGGCTTCGCCGACGCCTACCTGGTGGCCACCAGTTTCGCCCGCGCGGCACGCCGGGCCGGCGTCACCATACGCGAGAACGTCGAAGTCAAGAAACTGTTGATCGAGAATGGCAAAGTCGTGGGCCTGTCGACCACCGCGGGCGATTTCCATGCGGCCACCGTGATCAGCACCCAGAATATCTGGACGCCGGAGCTGGCCGGCTGGACGGGCCTGCCGCTGCCTGTCGTGCCCGAGCGCCACGCCGTCCTGGCTCTGGAATGCGAAGCGGCGCGCTACACGTATTCGATGCCCGTCTTCAAGGACCTGGCCTCGCCTGGCATGCTCTATTGCCGAAGCTATGGCGGCAACCAGATGCTGGTCAGCGAAGGCATCGTC
>Ga0182737_1001015_pt1 | contig 30995 bp, 33 predicted proteins | sample eDN5th30CBELigOP_FD_128878 | JGI IMG/M metagenome (GOLD analysis project Ga0182737, IMG submission 128878) | Enriched Organic Plus compost microbial communities from Emeryville, California, USA - eDNA 5th pass 30_C BE-Lig OP (version 2) (version 2) ... | reverse complement strand
GGTTCTGCCCGGGGACAACGTGTCGATGGAAGTGAAGCTGATCGCTCCGATCGCCATGGAAGAAGGTCTGCGCTTCGCAATTCGCGAAGGCGGCCGTACCGTGGGCGCTGGCGTGGTGGCTAAGATCACCAAGTAAGCCTTGCACACTTGGGCGGGAAGAATCCTTCCCGCCAAATTCGTTCTTTAGGAATCACCATGAAAAACCAGAAAATCCGCATCCGTTTGAAAGCGTTCGACTACAAGCTGATCGATCAGTCGGCAGCCGAAATCGTCGATACCGCCAAGCGTACCGGTGCGGTGGTTCGCGGTCCCGTCCCGCTTCCCACTCGTATCCGTCGTTACGACGTGTTGAGCTCGCCCCACGTCAACAAGACGGCGCGTGATCAATTCGAAATGCGTACGCACCAGCGTCTTATGGACATCGTCGACCCCACAGACAAAACCGTCGACGCTCTGATGCGTCTGGATTTGCCTGCTGGCGTAGATGTCGAAATCGCGCTGCAGTAATCATTGGAAGCAATGACAACCGATGCTTGCGCCTTAGCGGCACAGCAACGGTTCGCAAAGCCCTCCTTGCGGAGGGCTTTGTTGTATCTTGAGTTGAGGCTTTGTCTGTGACGTTCATTACCGACCCCCTGTTTTACCTTATCGCCGTTCCGGCGGTGTTGGTGGTGGGCATCGGTAAAGGTGGCTTCGCCGGCGGCTTGGGAATCGTCGCAGTACCATTACTGGCCCTTGTAAGCTCTCCCATACAGGCTGCGGGCATCATGTTGCCTATTTTGTGCGTGATGGACGTCACCGGAGTCAAGGCCTGGTTGCGCCGTTGGGACCGCGGGTTGATGGTCAGGCTCCTGCCGCCTGCCATGGTCGGAATCATCGTCGGTGCGCTCACATTCCGGTATGTCACCGAGTCATTTCTCGAGATCCTTATTGGCACCATGGCGCTGCTGTTCTCGTTACGCTATTGGCTGGGCGGACGTATAAAGTTCAGCATGTCGCTACCCGACGGCCCTGCTTGCTGGCTCTGGTCTGGAATGTCCGGTTATACGAGCTTCGTCGCTCACGCCGGCGGTCCGCCATTAATGATTTACCTTCTACCCAAGAAGCTGGATAAAAGTATTTTCGTTGGTACTGTCACCATCTATTTTGCCGGCGTCAATTATTTCAAGCTGATTCCCTATGGCATGCTCGGTCAGCTAAGTGCCGAAAACTTGGGTACGTCTTTACTTCTTGCTCCGGCCGCCATCATTGGAGTAAAGCTGGGTGTATGGATGCACGACCGCGTCAACGCAGTGCTATTCAACCGGCTGATGTATGTGTTTCTATTTTGCGCCAGTCTCAAGCTATTGTGGGACGGCTGGTCGCAAGTACTGGCCTGAGACGGGCGTGGCACGCTATCCGTCGCACCCGACGGCAAACGCCGTTCTCACGGTCACGATAAGGCATGATGTGGAACAGGTGCGTCTTGTGAGCCGCGTGCGTAGGCCTGGCGACCCTGTATGTACACCGCTTGCGTAGCTCTATCGTCAGCCAGCGTCATCTGGATAAATAGCGCTTCGTGGATGTCCTTGCAGTACTTCATCCGGAAATCGATGAGTGGTGTGGATTTTAGGTCGAGCACCAGAAGGTCTGCCTCCATTCCCGGCGCGATCGATCCGATCTTGTCCTCGAGATGCAGAGCGTGAGCGGCGCCCCGAGTCGCCAGGTACAAGGCCTTCGCCGCAGAAAGCGAGTAACCGCCCAGTTGCCCTATTTTGTAGGCCTGGCCCATGGTCTGCAGCATCGAAAGCGAAGTGCCGGCGCCAACATCGGTCGCCATTCCCGTACGTACGGATTTTGCCGGCGGCACGGCTTGTTTGGCCCGCTGGAAGTTGAACAGGCCGCTGCCTAAAAACCCATTCGATGTTGGGCAATGGGCAATCGAAGAATCGGTTTCCGCCAGTCGTTGCCATTCACGCTCGGATAAATGGATGGAATGACCGAACACGGCTCTTGGCCCCGCAAGACCGAAGTGCTCGTACACGTCAAAGTAATCCCGGCGCTCGGGAAACAATTGGGCAACCCAGTCGAGTTCGGCCAGGTTCTCGGACAGATGTGTCTGCATATAAGCGTCGGGCCTGAGCTTCCAAAGGGCGGCGGCGGCTTCGAGCTGTTCCGGCGTACTGGTCGGAGCGAAGCGCGGGGTCACAGCGTAAAGCAATCGGTCCTTGCCGTGCCATTTGTCGATAAGCGCCAACGAATCGTCGTATCCGCCCTGCACGGTGTCGCGTAGCTCGGGCGGCGCGTTTCGGTCCATTAATACTTTGCCGGCAATCATCCTCATGCCGAGACTACTCGCAGCATCAAAGAATGCGTCCACCGATTCCGGGTGCACCGTGCAGTAGACCAGAGCTGTAGTGGTACCGACCCTAAGGCACTCATTCAGGAAGAACCGTGAAACCGCCGCTGCGTGTTCGGGATCTGCAAATTGCTGTTCACTCACGAAGGTGTATTCATTCAGCCAGTCGATCAACTGTGCACCGTATGCACCAATCATCTGAGTCTGGGGATAATGGACGTGGGTGTCGATGAAGCCGGGAAGAATCAGCGACTCTGGATAATGCGTGACTGCCTCAGCTGGAACCTGGCCACGCAGTGCGTTATAGCTGTCTACAGCACGGATTGTCCCGCCCTGGATGATGATAAGGCTGTCAGGCTCGTACCGAAGTGCGTCGTCGCCAACGATAAAAGGATCGGCGTCGAAGTGCACGGTCGGGCCGCGTAGGGCGACGATTGCAGTGCTATCGGTGGTGGGCAGCATATACAGGCTCCGAAGGGCGGGCTATTCGCACATGTTTGCGAAACTCTACTGGCACAGCGCTGTAATGATACATACTTACCCGCCGTGGGGAGGCAGAATCCGTTGGAAGGTCGCTACGTTCACGCTTCAGCCCCTTATGAGTGTTTGCGTAACTCCGCCTAAACATGCTAAAGTGCTAAGCTTGACCGAAAAGGGTCAATTTAAGATTAGCAGGCGCTTTAAGTTACAGGCTTTTGTTTAAAGGCTTGTCGTTCTTTATAAGCGAACCTTGCAAACCCTTGCGAGTGGTTGTTTGTCGTATTTGGCGACAATGCTCGCAGTTTAATTAGCCCCGACCAATCGCAGTCGGGAATGGAGAAAACGATGTCGAACCCGACACCTACGCCTGCCGCACACCGGCTGGGACTCGTGGGACGCAAGGTTGGCATGACCCGTATTTTTACCGAGGAAGGCGAGTCCATCCCGGTAACTGTGCTGGACGTGTCGAACAACCGTGTTACCCAGGTCAAGTCGCCAGAAGTCGATGGTTATGCAGCAGTGCAAGTAGCATATGGTACGCGCCGTGCATCGCGCGTTACCAAGCCGCAGGCTGGTCACTTCGCCAAAGCAGGCGTTGAAGCTGGCAGCATCCTCAAAGAGTTCCGTCTCGATCCCGCCCAAGCCGCCGAACTTTCGGCTGGCGCTGTTCTGGCTGTTGAAAGCATTTTCGAAGCAGGCCAAAAAGTTGACGTTACCGGCACCACGATTGGTAAAGGTTTCGCAGGCACGATCAAGCGTCACCACTTCGCTGGTCAACGCAACTCCCACGGTAACTCGATCTCGCACCGCGTTCCTGGCTCGATTGGTATGGCCCAAGATCCCGGTCGCGTGTTCCCCGGCAAGAAAATGGCCGGTCATCTGGGTAGCGTTACCCGTACCGTACAGAATCTCGACATCGTGCGTGTCGACGCCGAACGTGGCCTGTTGCTGGTCAAGGGCGCTGTCCCCGGCCACAAGAACGCTGACATCGTCGTGCGTCCCGCCGTCAAGTCGCCTAAGAAAGGAGCCTAAAAGATGGAACTCAAGCTCCTGAACGACCAGGGTCAATCCTCGTCCACCGTTGCCGCGCCCGACACAGTTTTCGGTCGTGATTTCAACGAAGCGCTGGTACACCAAGTTGTCGTGGCCTTCCAGGCTAACGCTCGCAGCGGCACCCGCGCTCAGAAAGACCGCGCTACCGTCAAGCACAGCACCAAGAAGCCCTGGCGCCAAAAAGGCACCGGCCGTGCACGTGCTGGTATGACTTCGTCGCCGTTGTGGCGTGGAGGCGGTCGTGCATTCCCGAACTCGCCTGACGAAAACTTCACGCACAAGGTCAACAAGAAGATGTACCGCGCAGGTATCCGCGCGATTCTGTCTCAGTTGGCTCGCGAAGATCGTATCGCCGTCGTCGACAGCTTCGAACTCGACTCCCCCAAGACCAAGCAGGCTGCGGCCAAGCTCAAGGGCATGGGTCTCGACTCGGTGCTGATCATTACCGACGCGCTTGACGAGAACGTCTATCTCGCTACGCGCAACCTGCCTCACGTTGCCGTGGTTGAACCGCGTTATGCCGATCCGCTTTCGCTGATCCACTACAAGAAAGTGCTGATCACCAAGCCGGCAATCGCTCAACTCGAGGAGATGTTGGGATGAAAGCCGAACGCTTAATGCAAGTCATCTTGGCGCCCATCGTGACCGAAAAGGCCACGTTTGTCGCCGAAAAAAATCAGCAAGTCGCTTTTCGTGTCGTGGCTGACGCCACCAAGCCTGAAATCAAGGCAGCCGTCGAACTCCTGTTCAAGGTAGAGGTCGAGTCGGTTCAAGTCTTGAACCGTAAGGGCAAGCAAAAGCGCTTTGGCCGTTTCATGGGTAGCCGCCGTAACGAGCGCAAGGCATATGTCTCGCTTAAAGACGGTCAGGAACTCGACTTTACAGAGGTGAACTAAATGGCACTCGTAAAAGTCAAGCCGACCTCGGCTGGTCGCCGCGGAATGATCAAGGTGGTATCGCCTGATCTGCACAAGGGCGCACCATTCGCAGCTCTGCTCGAAAAGAAATCCCGCAGCTCGGGCCGTAACAACAATGGTCACATCACTGTGCGCCATCGTGGCGGCGGTCACAAGCAGCACTATCGTCTGGTCGATTTCCGTCGCAACAAGGACGGCATTCCCGCCAAGGTTGAGCGTCTGGAATACGACCCCAACCGCACTGCGCATATTGCGCTGGTGTGCTATGCCGACGGCGAGCGTCGTTACATTATCGCTCCGCGCGGTCTCGAGGTTGGCGCAACCCTGCTTTCGGGCAAGGATGCTCCTATCCGTACCGGCAACACGCTGCCCATCCGTAATATCCCCATCGGTGCGACCATTCACTGCATCGAAATGCTCCCCGGCAAGGGTGCGCAATTGGCCCGTTCGGCCGGTGCGTCTGCTGTCCTGCTGGCCCGCGAAGGCGTTTACGCCCAGCTGCGGTTGCGTTCCGGTGAAGTCCGTCGCGTTCACATCGACTGCCGTGCCACCATTGGTGAAGTCGGCAACGAAGAAAACAGCTTGCGTCAAATCGGTAAAGCCGGTGCGATGCGCTGGCGCGGTGTCCGTCCGACGGTGCGTGGCGTTGCCATGAACCCGGTCGATCACCCGCATGGTGGCGGCGAAGGCCGTACTGGCGAAGGCCGTGAGCCGGTGAGCCCATGGGGCACTCCGACGAAGGGCTACAGAACTCGTCGTAACAAGCGCACGGACAACATGATTGTCTCGCGTCGCAAGCGCAAGTAAGGGGCGAACCATATGTCACGTTCGATTAAAAAAGGCCCATTCGTCGATGCGCATCTGATCAAAAAGGTCGATGCAGCCGTCGAAGGCAAAGACAAGCGGCCGATCAAGACCTGGTCGCGTCGTTCAACCATCCTGCCCGAATTCATTGGGCTTACCATTGCTGTGCATAACGGCCGCCAGCACGTTCCCGTTTACATCAACGAGAACATGGTCGGTCACAAGCTCGGCGAGTTCGCGCTCACCCGTACGTTCAAGGGTCACGCAGCGGACAAAAAGGCCCGGAGGTAAATGATGGAAACTACAGCCATTATTCGTGGCGTCCACATTTCGGCCCAGAAGACGCGTCTGGTTGCGGACATGATCCGTGGCAAGCCCGTCGCACAAGCGCTGAACATCCTGACGTTCACACCTAAGAAAGCCGCGGGCATCGTCAAGAAGGCTCTTGAGTCCGCGATCGCCAACGCCGAGCACAACGACGGTGCCGACATCGACGAACTCAAGGTCACCACAATCTATGTGGACAAGGCCCAGTCGATGAAGCGCTTTTCCGCCCGTGCAAAAGGTCGCGGTAACCGTATCGAGAAGCAGACTTGCCACATTGTGGTCAAAGTCGGCGCTTAAGGAGTCACAATGGGACAGAAAGTACACCCGATTGGGTTCCGTCTCGCGGTAAACCGCAACTGGAGCTCGCGCTGGTACGCCGACGATAAAGCGTTCGGTGGCATGCTGGCCGAAGACATTCGCGTTCGCGAATACCTCAAGAAGAAGCTCAAGAGTGCTTCGGTTGGCCGCGTTGTTATCGAGCGCCCCGCCAAGAATGCTCGCATCACCGTTTATTCGGCTCGTCCGGGTGTGGTGATCGGCAAGCGTGGCGAGGACATCGAAAACCTCAAAGCCGATCTGCAGCGTCTGATGGGCGTGCCCGTGCACGTCAATATCGAAGAAATTCGCAAGCCTGAAACCGATGCTCAGCTGGTGGCCGATTCTATCGCTCAGCAGCTCGAGAAGCGCATCCAGTTCCGCCGCGCCATGAAGCGCGCCATGCAGAACGCCATGCGCCTGGGTGCCCAGGGCATCAAGATCATGAGCTCGGGTCGTCTGAACGGCATCGAAATCGCTCGTACCGAATGGTATCGCGAAGGTCGTGTGCCTCTGCACACCCTGCGCGCCAATATCGATTACGGTACGGCCGAAGCCCAAACGACATACGGCATCATCGGCATCAAAGTGTGGGTCTACAAGGGCGACATGCTGCCCAACGGCGAAATGCCCCCCGAGGCAGCCGCTCCTCGTGACGAAGAGCGTCGCTCGCGTCGCCCCCGCGGTGATCGTCCCGAGGGACGTCGCCCGGCAGGTGGCCGTGGCCGCGGACCCCGCAAGCCTGACGCCGCAGCGGCGCCAGCCGAAGGAGAATAACCATGTTGCAACCCTCACGCAGAAAGTATCGCAAAGAGCATAAAGGCCGTAATACCGGTCTGGCGACTCGCGGTGCGCAAGTGTCGTTTGGTGAGTTCGGCTTGAAGGCGACCGGTCGTGGCCGCCTCACCGCTCGCCAGATCGAAGCGGCGCGTCGTGCGATCAACCGTCACATCAAACGGGGCGGCCGTATCTGGATTCGTGTATTCCCCGACAAGCCCATTTCGCAGAAGCCTGCTGAAGTTCGTATGGGTAACGGTAAAGGTAATCCCGAGTTCTGGGTCGCGGAAATTCAACCCGGCAAGGTCATCTACGAAATGGAAGGCGTTAGCGAAGAACTTGCGCGCGAAGCATTCCGTCTGGCCGCCGCCAAGCTGCCCATTTCCACGACCTTCGTGTCGCGGCATATTGGCGCTTAAGGAGATCACATGAAAGCCAGCGAACTCCGCACTAAAGATGCCGCCGAGCTCCAGACCGAGCTCGAAAGCCTGCTGAAGGCCCAATTCGGCCTGCGCATGCAGCATGCCACGCAGCAACTGTCCAACACCAGCCAACTGGGCAAGGTCCGTCGCGACATCGCACGTGTCCGCACCCTTTTGACTGAGAAGGCAGGAAAGTAAAATGACCGAAACTCAAACAACACAAACAGCCAAGCGCCAACGTACTCTGGTCGGCAAGGTTGTCAGCAACAAGATGGACAAGACCGTCGTCGTTCGCGTCGAGCGTCGTGTCAAGCATCCTGTCTATGGCAAGATTCTCATTCGCTCCAATCGTTATAAAGCGCATGATGAAACCAACCAGTACAACGAAGGCGATACGGTCGAGATCGCAGAAGGTCGTCCCATCAGCCGCGACAAGTCGTGGACGGTGGTTCGCCTGATCGAAGCCGCACGCGTTATCTGATTTTGTTCTAGCCCGGCTGCACACGCTGCCGTCTGGCCACGCGACAATAATCAGATTGCAAAGAATCCCCAGAGCCTCGGGCTCCTGGGGATTTTTTGCGTATGCAAAAGACGCAATTTACTGGGCCTTAATGCACGCAATATAGCTAGACGCCCTTGGCCCCTTTACGTGTCGGTCTGTTGAGGCGATGATAAGAGGATTGAAAAAGAGGGGAACTATGCAAGACAAGTCTTCCAAAGCAGACATGCCGTTGGCGGGAGTCAAGGTGCTCGAACTGGGGTCGTTGATTGCCGGACCCTATGCATGCGCACTTCTGGCGCAATTCGGCGCCGAAGTCATCAAGGTCGAGCCACCCGGTGTAGGCGACCCCTTGCGCAAATGGCGCAAATTGCACAAGGACACTTCTCTCTGGTGGTATACCCAAAGTCGCAACAAGAAGTCGGTGACCCTTGATTTGAAATCGGCAGAGGGGCAAGAAATAGTCCGAAAGCTGGCCGCCGACGCAGACATTGTGGTCGAAAACTTTCGCCCCGGCACGCTTGAGAAGTGGGGCATAGGGTGGGAGCATTTATCTGCCATTAACCCGAACCTGATCATGGTGCGCATCTCGGGCTACGGACAGACGGGGCCCGCCAGCCAGCGCCCAGGCTTTGCCGCAATCGCGGAGTGCATGGGCGGGCTGCGGTATGTAACAGGCTACCCCGACCGCGCTCCAGTCAGAACCGGCGTAAGCTTGGGCGATACCCTCGCATCGCTATACGGCACCGTCGGGGCCCTGATGGCCCTGTACCATCTCAAGGTGAATGGGGGGAAAGGGCAATACATTGATGTGGCCTTGTACGAAGCCGTCTTCGCCGTGATGGAAAGCCTGATTCCCGAGTACGCGTACAGCGGGTTCATCCGCGAGCGTAGCGGTTCGGCATTGCCCGGAATCACGCCCTCAAATACCTATTCGTGCAAAGATGGCCACTACGTCGCGGTAGCAGGAAATGGTGACGGGATCTTCCGCAGGCTCATGACCGCTATTGGACGGCCTGATCTGGCCGAAGATCCTGCCCTGGCTCATAATGATGGCCGTGCAAAGCAGGCCGAGATGCTGGATAAGGTGATAGGTGATTGGACGGCCCAACATGACCTGACGACCGTTCTGGATACGCTCAACGCGGCGTCAGTACCGTGTGGACGCATCTACACTGCCGAAGACATCATGAACGACGCGCATTTCCATGCCCGTGAAATGCTGCAGAAAGAGGATTTGCCGGACGGAACCGAAATCTGCTTGCCCGGCATTGTGCCCAAACTCAGCGCCACTCCGGGGCGCACACGTTGGGTCGGACCAAAGTTGGGTGAACACACGCAAGAAATCCTTGAGTCCATTGGGATCACGGCTGACCAATATCAAAAACTTCGCGATGCGGGACTGGCATGAACATTTTTGAACCTGAATCTACCGCAGCCAAGCGCCTGTATATTCAAGAGGTATCGGTCCGCGATGGCTTTCAGATTGAACCCGAGTTTGTACCTACCGAGCAGAAAATCGCGCTTATCGACGCGTTAAGTCATACCGGTCTGGCCAAGATCGAGGTCACATCATTCACCTCGCCCAAGGCCATACCCAACTTGGCCGATGCTGAAGCTGTCATGAGTCGCATCCAGCGAGTGCCTGGCGTAGTGTATGCCGCCCTGGTGCCGAATGTGCGAGGCTGCGAGAGAGCATTGTCTTGTGGCGCCGATGAAATTAACGTCTTCATGTCGGCCAGCGAGGGACATAGCAAGGCCAATTTACGCATGACGCGCGATCAATCGCTGCAAGAGTTCGAACGTATCGTCCATCAAGTCAAGGGGCAGGCCGCCCTGAACGCATCGATTTCTACAGCGTTCGGCTGTCCGTTTGATGGACAGGTGCCCCCTGAACAGGTGCTGCAGATCGTACAGCATCTGGTCGACATGGGATTCCAGGCTGTAACTCTGTGCGATACCACCGGAATGGCAAACCCAGTACAGGTGCACGGATTATGTTCTGCCGTTTTGAAGCGCTGGCCATCTCTTACGGTCGCGGCGCACTTTCACAATACGCGCGGCATGGGCCTGGCAAACGTGCTGGCAGCCCTTTCAGCCGGCATCGATCGCTTTGACGCCTCCCTGGGCGGACTTGGCGGATGTCCGTTTGCACCGGGTGCCAGTGGAAACGTCTGCACCGAAGACCTCGTCCACATGGTCGATGCCATGGGATACAACACTGGTGTCGATCTGAACATGTTGCTTGAACTGGCCAGAACTCTGCCCGATATCGTCGGCCACGATGTTCCCGGTCAGGTCATGAAAGCCGGACCATATACAAGGCGCTGGCCCCTGCCCGATGTTTCCTGATCCTCTGGCATGTTTTAATGTGCGACCTGTCGCCGTAAAATCGCCGGGTCGCAGATGCGTTATGCTTCGTCTTTACCCCTGTTTTTTGGCTAGGGGTTGAGCTTCATTCAAGTTCGGTAGTCGCCCGGCTGTCTTTTAGCCCACGGGGTTGTGCGAGCGCACAGCTGGACGGGGTGGTTTTTCAGTGTTGGCGTCCGGGTATTGTCTTTTATTTTTCAGAGATCAAACATGTCACACGTCGTAAATCCGCCCGAAATTATCTCCGTTCCCGTGCATGGCAGCTCCGACACCTTTCCGGTGCGTCGCGTTTACTGTGTTGGACGCAATTACGCTGCTCACGCACGTGAGATGGGCTTTGATCCCGATCGCGAACCGCCGTTTTTCTTCTGCAAACCAGCTGACGCCGTCGTTCCGGTTGCCGAAGGCGAAACGCTCGAGGTGCCGTACCCCGCCGAAACCAGCAACTATCACTACGAAATCGAATTGGTGGCTGCCATCGGAAAAGGCGGATCCAACATCGCTCTGGAAGATGCTCTGAGCCATGTCTGGGGTTATGCCGTCGGGCTGGACATGACGCGCCGTGACCTTCAAATGAAGATGCGCGAAATGGGTCGTCCGTGGGAAATCGGCAAGGCATTCGACGCCAGTGCCCCGATCGGGCCTCTGTACCCTGCAGAGCAAGTCGGCCATCTCGAAAAAGCCGCCATTAAGCTCGAAGTCAACGGCGAAACGAAACAAAGCAGCAGTATCGATAAACTGATCTGGTCGGTGGCCGAGACTGTCAGTTATTTGTCGCGCTTTTTCCGTCTCGAACCCGGCGATCTCATTTATACCGGCACCCCTGAAGGTGTCGGTCCGGTTGTCGCCGGCGATCACATGGTCGGATCGGTCGAAGGCCTGGCTCCGCTGTCTGTCAAAGTGGTGTAAATATGGAACTTCATAGTTTCTTCAATAGCTCGACGTCCTACCGAGTGCGGATTGCGTTGGCCCTCAAGAAACTGGATTTTGACTTTGTGCCCGTCAACATCCGCGTACTCGACCATAAAAAGCCCGAGTACGTGGCGCGCAACCCAGGTGCAAGCGTTCCTCTTCTAGAGGACGACGGCTTCGAGCTTGGGCAGTCGTTGGCGATTATCGACTACCTCGACGCCAAGTACCCAGAGCCGCGCCTTATACCGCAAGACCTGCAACAGCGCGCTCGCGTTCTCGAGATCGCAAACCTCATCGCCTGCGATATGCATCCGTTGAACAACCTGCGGGTGTTGCGTTACTTGGTTACTGCGCTCGGGGTCAGCGAAGAAGCGAAAACCGCGTGGTACCACCACTGGGTGGCAGAAGGGTTTCAGTCGCTTGAGAAGATGCTTGAGCGAACGCACTCTGAAAAATTCTGTGTCGGTGGGCAGGTGTCATTGGCGGATTGCTGCCTGGTACCGCAGGTAGCTAACGCTTCTCGAATGGGCTGCAATCTGGGGGCGTATCCGCGCGTGATGGCGGTGTATGAGCACTGTAATACTCTGGAGGCGTTCAAAAGTGCGGCTCCGGCAAATCAGCCTGATTACCAGGACTGAACGCGCGAAAGCGAGAGCGATGCTCTCGCTTTTTCTCACTTATCTAACCCCGAAGCACCCCCAGGGGTTAAATAAAGTTTCTTCGACTTGATCAATGTCATGGCGCAAAATTGGCGCCGCGTGGATGATGAGGCGCGATCTGCAACGTCAGATCGATTGTTTTTCGTTGCAACATATACTATATTATCGAAAAACATAATTATTTTATAAAATAACTCATCTCGCGGATTCATGTTGCATTGAGAAACAACACCCCGCTGTTGGGTTTAACGGGGCTTGTTGCAAGACCCCCGAAGTAATAATCGATAGAAGTGAAGCTACTCAGGAGGCCTCTTAATGAAACACTTCAGTAAATTAGCCGCCGCGTTTGCCTTGGCCGCGTCTGCCAGTTTGACGCACGCCCAGGAAACCGTCGACATCGGTTTCATCGGAACATTGTCGACGCCGGCCGGCTATATCGGCGAAGACCAGCGCGACGCGTTCTTGCTCGCCATCAAAGAAGAAGGCGGCAAGCTAGGCGGCGTTCCCGTCAATCTCATTGTCGAGGACGACGGTCTGAAGCCCGCCACTGGCAAGCAGTCTGCTGAAAAAATGCTGCAGGACGGCGTACGCTTGTTTACCGGTATCAACTTCTCCAACGTTCTGGTCGCAGTCGTGCCTTCAGTTGTCAAGGAAGACAACGGCTTTTTCGTCAGCCTGAATGCTGGCCCGTCCAACTTTGCCGGTAAGGCATGCCACCCGAACTTCTTTTCGGTTGCCATGCAGAACGACAACTACAGTGAGACCGCCGCCATTGCCGCCAATCAACTTGGCGTCAAGAAAATTGTGATCATGGCACCGGCCTATCAGGCGGGACGTGACGCATTGGCTGGCTTTAAGCGTCGCTATGAAGGCGAGATCCTTGCTGAAATCTATACCAAGCTCGATCAGTCCGACTTTTCGGTTGAGCTGGCACGCATTCGCTCGCTGCAACCCGATGCAGTGTTCGAATTCTTGCCCGGCGGCGCTGGCATCAACTTCGCCAAGCAGTTTGCCAACTCTGGTCTGAACAAAACCATCAAGATGGTCACTCCGTTGTATTCCATGGACGACCGCATGTTGGCCGCCTCGGGTGATGCAGGCGAGGGTTATTACCTGACCACCCAGTGGACGAGCCAGCAAGACAACGAAGCCAGCAAGAACTTTGTCGCTGCTTTTGAAAAGGAATACAATCGCCGACCGACGGTTTATGCGGCTACCTCGTATGACACGGCTCGTCTGATTGCTTCGGCGCTCAAGGCAGTAAATGGCGACTTCAAGGGCAACCCCGATGGATTCCGCGAAGCTCTTCGCAAAGCCGACTTTGAAAGCGTCCGTGGTAATTTTGCCTTCAACACTAACCACTACCCAATCCAGGATTGGCAACTGGTTCGTGTCGAGCGCAATAGCGACGGCAAGCTTGATTACAAGGCTGTCAGTACGATCGCCGAGAACTATGCCGACCCTTATGTCGCTGAATGCGAGATGAAATAGGTCGGTTTGCCTGAAACCGTGCGCCGGCCTTCGGGCCGGGGCGCGCTAAAACAAACGGGTTCCTCCCATGTATTTGTTCCTGGAACAGGCCATGAACGGCCTGCAATACAGCGCTCTGCTATTCCTGCTGTCGGCGGGGCTGACGCTGATCTTCGGCATTATGAATGTCGTGAACCTCGCGCATGGTGCCTTCTACATGGTAGGCGCATTTTGCGCGGCGTCGGCCGTTGCCATTACCGGCTCGTTCACGGTAGCGATTCTTGCCTCGATCGTTGGAGCCGGTATATACGGGTTCATCGTTGAGCGCCTGATTATCAGCCGGCTTTATCACCGCGACCACCTTGATCAGGTGCTTGCGACGTTAGGTGTAATTTTCTTCACCAACGCGCTCGTGACCCTTATCTTTGGCCGCAGCCCACCATTTGTTGCCATCCCTCCCCTGCTCCAAGGTGCAGTTCAATTGGCACCGGGGTTCAGTTATCCGCTGATGCGACTCGCGTTTATCGGCGCGGGCGTACTTGTGGCGCTGGGCTTGTGGTTCTTGATTTCGCGCACTCGCGTCGGCATGTTGGTTCGCGCTGGCGCGGACGACGCTGAAATTGTTGACGCCCTGGGCATCAACATCCGGCGACTGTTCATGTTGGTCTTTACGCTGGGTGCTTTGCTCTGCGGCTTTGCCGGCGTCATGGCAGCACCTTTGCTGGCTGTCGAGATCGGCATGGGCGAAAAAGTGCTTATCACAACGTTTGTGGTGATTGTTGTCGGGGGCGTGGGTTCTGTGCGTGGCGCACTGCTCGGCTCGATCCTGGTCGGCATGACCGATTCCTTCGGCCGCGCGTACATTCCGATCTGGATGTCGCAAGTGCTCCCACCCGAATACAGTGCTTCAGTGAGTTCGAGCCTGGTCTCGGCAAGTATTTATATCCTGATGGCCATCGTCCTGCTGGTGAAGCCGCGGGGTCTGATCCCGGCGCAAAGGTAATCCCATGAACCGCAAAAAAATCGTCATTTTTTTGATTTTCGCTGTGCTGTTGCTGCTGCCGTTCATTGCGGCCGGCCTTAACAACAGCTTCCTCATCAACATGGGTACCCAGTTCGTGATCTACGCGCTGGCGGCCATAAGCCTGGACTTGATACTGGGTTACGGCGCCATGGTCAGCTTCGGCCATGCGGCCTTCTTCGGTCTGGGCGGATATGTCGTGGGCATCGTGGCCTACCACATGGGCATGGGTGAAACCATCTTCGGCTGGGCAGGTTCCGAGTCCGCACTGGTCTTGTGGCCGCTAGCCATGGTGTCTGCCGCCATCACTGGTCTTGTCATGGGGTTTCTATCCCTGCGCACCAGTGGTGTCCAGTTCATCATGATCACCCTGGCTTTCGCCCAGATGCTGTACTTCGTCTTGGTCGGCCTTGTGACTTATGGTGGCGATGACGGCATGTCGGTAACGTCACGCAACCTGATCCCGGGCCTGAACATGGACGATCCATCCATTTTCTATTACGTGTGCCTGGCATTGATGATGCTTTGGGTGCTGCTGTGCCGGCGCATCGTCAACTCGCCGTTTGGCATGGTGCTGCGCGGTTTTCAGCAGAACGAACGGCGTAACGTCAACCTGGGATACGCCCCGATGCGCTACAAGCTGACGGCATTTGTCATTTCCGCTGCAGGTGCAGGCCTGGCCGGAGCTTTATGGGCCAACTACGCCCTGTATGTCAGTCCAGACATGGCATCGTGGCTCAAGTCGGGCACCCTGATGGCCATGATTGTACTGGGTGGCATGGGCACCATTTATGGCTCCATCCTGGGCGCCGCCGTGTATTTGGGATTGGAACAGGCGCTTACCGCCTGGACCGAAAACTGGATGCTGTTCCTGGGCCCCGTGCTGATTCTGGTGGTTCTGTTCAGTAAGCGAGGCCTGTTTGGCTGGTTGGCAGGGAGAAACAGCCATGACTGAAGTGATTCAAGACGTCCGCTCTCAACATGCCACGGCCTCCGCGCCAAAGCTCGAGATTCGCGGCCTGCGTAAAACTTTCGGGGCTCTGGTCGCCACGAACGATGTTAATTTGCAGGTGCAGCCAGGCGAAATTCACGCCCTGATCGGCCCTAACGGCGCTGGTAAAACCACGCTTATTTCGCAAATCAGTGGCGAGCTGATGCCCGACGCCGGTCAAATTCTGCTTGATGGCGCCGATATCACCCGCATCCCTGCGCACAAGCGCGCATCGGTCGGGCTGGCGCGTTCGTTTCAGATCAGCCAGCTTTACAACGACTTCACCGCAGAAGACAACGTGGCGCTGGCGGTGCAGGCTCAGTCGAACAAGCGTTTCAATATGCTTAGTGCAGCCAGAAAGCAAGCAGATCTGCGTGAGCCTGCGCGTCGCGCATTGCAACAGGTGGGCCTGGCCGACCGGGGTCATCTGCGTGTTTCGGAACTGGCCCACGGCGAGAAGCGTCAGTTGGAACTGGCCATTGCGCTGTCGTTGAATGCTTCGGTGCTGTTGCTCGACGAGCCCATGGCCGGACTTGGCGCCGAAGAATCACAGCGCATGAAAGACATACTGCTGGGCCTGAAGGGGCAATATGCCATCTTGCTCGTTGAGCACGACATGGATATTGTTTTTGCGTTGGCTGATCGGATCACCGTGCTTGTGTATGGCAAGCCAATCTTTACTGGAACGCCCGACGAAGTGCGCGTCAACAACGATGTGCGCGATGCTTATCTGGGAAGGGAAGAATAGATATGCTGCAAGCAGAAAACCTGCAATCGGGCTACGGCGCAGCGCAAGTGCTGTTTGGCGTAGATCTTTCCATCGAATCACATCAGGTGGTGTCTTTGCTGGGCCGTAACGGCATGGGCAAGACCACTACGGTTCGCACGCTGATGGGTATGTTGCCCATCATGGGCGGCAAGGTAACGTTCGATGGACAGGTCATCAGCGGCTTGCGTCCGCACCGTATTTCCAAACTGGGCTTCGGCCTTGTGCCCGAAGGACGACGTGTGTTTCCGTCGTTGTCCGTGTACGAGAATCTGGTCGCCACCTCGCGAAATGATTACGAGGGAAGCTGGACACTCGATGCTGTGTACGAACTGTTTCCCCGCTTGAAAGAGCGCAGCAGCCAGTCGGCACGAACATTGTCCGGTGGAGAACAACAGATGTTGGCGATTGGTCGCGCCTTGCTGACCAATCCGCGTTTGCTGATTCTCGATGAAGCGACCGAAGGTTTGGCGCCGGTTATTCGTCAAGAGATCTGGGCCTGCCTCAACCGGCTCAAGGCCGAGGGTCAGACGATCTTGCTGATCGACAAGAACCTCAAGGAAATGCATCACCTGGTTGACCGGCACCATATCATTGAGAAAGGCCGCATTGTCTGGAACGGCAGTTCACAAGAACTGCAGGAGCGTCCTGAGTTGGTCACGCAGTATTTGGGGGTGTAGGCGTACAACGTGTTGGACACAACGCGGCGCGCTTGCGTCGCGAGTCGGGTCCCCAAGTACAAAAAAAGGCTGCTTCGGACGAGGCAGCCTTTTTTATTCCACTAAGAATCAGGTGGTTGAGTTTTCACTTTGTGCCAGCGATTTGGCGATGAGGTCGGTGGTGCGATTGTAGTGTTCGGTCAAGAGGGCAACGGCCAGATCTGCGTTACGCTTTACCGTGGCTTCTACAATTTCGTGGTGCTCTCTTGAAACGTCTCGGCTGCTGTCACGCCGCACCGACGTCTTCAGCATGGGACGTCGATAACGTTCGGTTTGGATATACAAGGTAGACGACAGCTCGAGCAACCAACGTGAGTCGCAAGCCGCTATCAGCGCGCGATGCAATGCCAGGTGCCTTTTCTCGACTTCTTCATACGACGTTTTGGCAGTTTCGTCGTTTCGACGCGTGGCCAGATCCAAGGCATGTAACGCTGCGACGATGTTGGTCTCCCAATCGTCTGACGCGCGCTCGATTGAGCGTCGCAAGGCTTCGCAATCGATGAGCGTTCGTACACTCATCGAGTCTTGCATTTCTTTGAGAGACAGTGGGGTAACGCGAAAGCCCTTTAACGCAATCGACTCCACCAGCCGCTCGCTCTGAAGACGGTTGAGAGCCTCCCGCAACGGTGTAAAGCTTAGCTGATAGCGACTCTTCAAGAACTCCAGGCGCAACGCCAGCCCCGGCGCCAATTCGCCCGAGAGGATGTCGCGCTTAAGCCCTATATAAGCCTGTTCGGCTAGAGTTGGGGGTTTATCCGTCGCAGAAGGATCCCGTAAGGGCGCGTTCATGATCGTGTCGTGGGCTCACTCGGGCTTGTGGACAATTCTGATTCTTCTTCGAATTCCAGGTTTGGGCCCCGAAGGGTGTCAGAGAACTGCACCGCCTGCTGCGGTTGGCGATTGACCCGCAGATCGAAGATGTCGAAGCGATTGTAGTGCCCGGTGATGTCGTGCATCTGTCGTGGCTGTATGCAGCGCGACAGGTCGACATCAGCGTAGACGATTCCTTCTTTGTCGATCAAGGGCTCGCCCACCAGCCTGCCGTCCGGACCGATCACGCCTGAGAACGCGCTGTTCTTGCGGCGGAGCATTTTCTCGGCTTCAGGATGCGAGTCCGCAAAGGCCGCGACGATTTCATCGGAGATCGTCGAACACGAAACCACTGTGAACACCTTTCCCTCAAAGCAGTGCGCCATGGCGCGGACTTTGATGGCCTCGGCCATATCGTAATCTGGGGGCGCGACGGGCAACGAGATATAGCTGGCCACGTGAAGCAACTCCCCCTGCGCCAACAGGCTGAATCGGGCCAGTGTATTGGTGTTCTCGCCGCAAGCCAGGCCGCCAAGCCGCCCGATGGCAGTGTCGTAGACCCGAAGCGAATTACCATCGCCGTTAGCCCAGGTGAGCTTTTCCGCCCACGTGGGAACGAGCTTGCGATGGCGCCCTAGCAGCTTTCCGTCTGGTCCGATGAAGACCAGTGTGTTGTAAATGGTGCTGATACCGGTAGGACTACGCTCATTGACGCCCACTACCACGTGTACACCGTGGCGGCCGGCCGCCTGAGCGATCCGTTGAATCTCGGGGCCTGGAATTTCGATTGCACTTCGGCAGAGCTTATCGAACCATGGGCTGCCGTCGACCGGATTCATGATCCAGTTCCAGTATGGATAGCCTGCGACGAAAACTTCCGGAAAGGCGATCAACTGAGCGCCTTGTCCGGCAGCTTCTTCGATAAGTGCACAGACCTTTTCTACCGTGGCGTTGGTATCCAGGAACACGGGCGCGGCCTGGACCGCGGCGACCTTGACGACGGGCAGCTTTAGCATGGTTTCCTCTTTAACTGAGAGCCGAATTAAACAGCAACGACGGGGTTACGCATCGAGCCGATTCCTTCGACGTACGATTCGATAACGTCGCCGGGCCAGACCCACTCTTGGGGCGTGCGGCCCGCGCCGACGCCGGAAGGCGTGCCGGTGGCGATGATGTCACCCGGTTCGAGCGTGATGCCTGCGCTGATATCGGCCACCAGGTGAGCCACATTGAACAGCATGTAACGGGTGTTGGACTGCTGCTTGATCTCACCGTTTACCTTCAGCCAAAGATCGAGATTCTGTGGGTCGGGAATTTCGTCAGCGGTAACAATGCAAGGACCGAATGGAGCATAAGTGTCCATGCCTTTCGAGTATACCCACTGACCGGCGCGGCGGTTATCGCGTGCGCTCATGTCGAGCATCAGGCTGTAGCCAAACACGTACGAAAGTGCGTCTTTTTCTTCGATGCGGGTGGCACGCGTGCCGATGATCGCGGCAAGCTCGACCTCCCAGTCCAGCTGTTGCGTGATCTTGGCGTTGTGCTCGATGGCATCGCCAGGACCTACAACACTGGTTGGCGGCTTGGTGAAAATAACGGGCTGCTTGGGCAGATCAGGCGAAGTATCTAGCGAACGGCTTGATTCCTCGACGTGTTCGACGTAGTTCAGGCCGATGCCAAAGATGTTCTTGCGGGGGCGGGGAATGGGTGCAAGCAACTTCACGTTTTGAAGTGGCTGTGCAACGCCGACGGGCCAGCTTTCTTTATGCTCATTGAGCAATTCGGTGGTGGTGGCGACCGCCGAGGGTCCAAGGTCGATGAAGTCGAGCATGTCGTTCGGCAGGTCAATTCCTGCAACCATGCCCAGGTATTCGACATCGATGACCATATTGTCGACGAGGGCGCCGAGACGGGCGCTTTCCAGGACATTGCGGCGATATGTGACGAGACGCATGTAGATTTCCTTGTGGTGTGGGCGTTGTCGCCCAATGCATAAGTAAAGTGTGGATCGAACAGGCGCTCGCCAAAGGGCGCGCGCCCAATGATTTAAATGGCCTGACGGCCGTCGTTCTCTTTGAGAGCCTCTTCGCGGTACAGACCCAACGCTTTCATGACGGGAAGGTCATTGAAGCTGAACAAGCAGGCGTCTTCCGTTTGGCTGGCGTTGCCGTGTTCGTGGAATGCCCATGACGGCACGCAGAAAATGTCGCGTTCTTGCCAGTCGAAGCGCTGCCCATTGATGATGGAGAACCCTTTACCCTTGGCTACCTGGTATATGAAGCTGCCGGTGTGGCGGTGAGCCTTTGTGTGTTCGCCGGGGCGCAGCATTTGCATGCTGGCACCGATGGTCTGCATGACCGGGCCACCTGTTTTGGGATTGACGTAGTTCATCAGAACGCCGTCGAAGGGCGAGCCATCCGTGACACGTGCGTACTTGCTCAGGGCTTCGTACGTAGGAGCCCATTCGTATTTGAGCAGCGGCGAGTAGCCGTGCTGCCATTTGTCGTCACCCGGCATCAGGCCGGTGCCCGACCAAGTGGCCGTGCTGTCGTCGACGGGGTACGTGACGGCTTGATTTAGATCGGGGTGGACCGCGTAAAAGTTGGCTTCCAATGCGTTGACCAGCGGGATGTCCAGACCGTCTTGCCAAATACAAGGCTCGCCGTCTTCGCTCACGCCGTGCTCGTGCCAGGTGCCGTTAGGCGTAAGAACGAAATCGTTAGCACCCAGTGTCATCTTGTGGCCGTCGACGATCGTGAAAGCGCCCTTGCCTTCCATGATGAAACGTAGAGCGCTGGCGGAATGGGCGTGAGCGGATGCCAGCTCGCCCGGGTTCATCGCTTGCAGGCCCGAATACAACCAGCCCACGGCTGCCGCTACATCTTGGCGGCCGGGGTTGTTAAGGTATACGACACGGCGTCCGGCTTTCTCGGGAGAAACCAGATCGATGGAGCGCAGTACATGGTCCCGCAGGTCGCGGTAGCGCCATAAAACAGGGACCGACGACGACTGGGGGAACCAGGGCTCAATCTTGTTGGCCACGGTCCAAAGCGCGCCTGTCTTCAACGAGTCGAGCTCTTCGTAATAGGCGAGCAGTTCAGGAGTGTCTTCGACGTTGGCGCGTCCGACCACGTCTTCGCGATAATTGGTGCGAGGGGCAATTTTCATAGCAGCCAGTCTCTCGTGTTAACTGATTTTATAAAATCGTGGTGTTTTTCGATAATATTAGATAATAATCACCATAAATACAAGCATGGAGCACGGGCTCTCTGATCAGGTTACGCGCTGCGTAGCTGTAGTGCGTGTAAAGGCGGCCCCTATTTGCCGCCAACAGTGACTTGCTCGGCTTCTGCTCGCGCAATCACGCCCGCGTTTCGGTCTTGTCTTTTTCGAACATTGTGGATCCGCCCGCATATGCCGCTACGTTTCGCCGTACTTGTCTCTTGCCAGGCTGTCCACGAATGTCCTGAGCACTGCTTTCTTATTGTCTTTACGCATGACCGCGTGGACGCTGGCCTCTAGTCCCGGCTCATCCAGCTTTCGAAACGTGAGTGCGTGCGGTTGAAAGCTTTTGGTCGACGTTGGCACCAGCGCAATGCCCACTCCCGCAGCGACAAGGCTCAATTGAGCTGGGACTTCCCCGACCGTTTGCTCTATGTTCGGCGTGAAGCCGTGTGCCGTACAGGCCAGGAAGATGCGCTCCGCAAAGGTCGAGGTTTCTCGACGCAACATCACGAATCGCTCTTGCGTCAGTTGATTCAATTGCAACTGCGTATGTGTCGCAAGGGGATGGCCGAGTGGCAGAGCAACCAACAAAGGGTCGTTCCATAGCCTGCGGCTGCAGAGCAGGTCGTCCTCGATAAACTGCCTGGAAATGCTAAGGTCAATACGGTGTTCTCGCAGAGCCTCCAGCTGGTCATTGGGGGCCATCTCGTTCAAAATTACCCGGATATCGGGGTGAGACTTGGCCAACTGGGCGATCAGGCCCGGAAGCGGGCCCAGAAAGTGAGACCCCGATAGCCCGAGCTCCAGGCGGCCGGCCATGCCAGCGTCGATTTGGCGAACTCGGAGGGTTGCTTCCTTGAGGCGGCTCTGGATGATTCGCACGTCGCGCAGGAAAGCGGCGCCTGCTTCGGTAAGTTCTACTTTGCGACTGGTGCGATGGAAAAGCTTCACCCCCAGCTCGTCTTCGAGCTGGGCGATCTGGGCGCTAAGCGGCGGCTGCGAAATATGCAGTCGCTCGGCGGCGCGAGTGAAATTCAATTCCTCGGCCAATGTCGTAAAGTAGCGGAGCTGGCGTAGTTCCATAGCTGAAATATAGCGTACGAGACGATTTTTATATTGGACCTGCTCTGCGAAATGGCCGAAGATAGTTCGGTTACTGTCTACAGTCCCTTTTTAGGTAAAGAATATGAGCACTACAGCACGTTCCTTCCGGATTGGTCAGATCGTCCCCAGTTCCAACACGACGATGGAAACCGAAATTCCCCTGATGCTTCGCAGCCGCGAAAGCAAGTTCGAAGAGCGTTTCACGTTCCATTCGAGCCGTATGCGCATGAAGAAAGTGACAGCCGAGGAGCTCAAGGCAATGGACGCCGACTCCGATCGCTGCGCACTCGAGCTTTCCGACGCCCGCGTCGACGTTCTGGGCTATGCCTGTCTGGTCGCGATCATGAGCATGGGGCTTGGTTATCACCGCGAGTCTGAAAAGCGTCTGCATCAGGTTACAGTCGACAACAACGGCGCGGCTCCCGTCGTTTCCAGCGCCGGAGCGCTTGTTGAAGGCCTACATGTCATGGGTGCCAAGAAGGTGTCAATCTTGACCCCCTACATGAAGCCGCTGACGAAGCTGGTGGTGGACTATATCGAGAACGAAGGTATCGAAGTGCACGATGCGCTGTCACTTGAAATCCCTGACAACCTCGAAGTCGGACGCCAAGACCCCCTGGCTCCGGCCGAACACGTCAAGCGTCTCAATACCAGCGGTGTAGATGCCGTGGTGCTGTCAGCTTGCGTGCAGATGCCGTCCTTCCAGTCTGTACAGCAGGTTGAGAACCAGTTGGGCATGCCGGTAACAACGGCTGCCATTAGTACTGTTCATCAGATGCTCAAGCGTCTGGGTCTGCAAGCAGAAGTGCCTAATGCGGGAAGCCTGCTTTCGGGCCGCTATTGATAAGCGTCAATCCGGGCCCTTCGGGGCCCGTTATTGTGGCTGTTACAATTTTTAGGCGTAGGTTCCCTGCTATGCGTCGCAGGCTACTCGTGTAACGAGGCGTTGCACCTTTCCAATGTTGTGGAAAGTACACGCCGGCGCGGCACTTAACGAATCTTGACAGTAAATTCGTACAACAAAAAGATTCATATTGGTACAATCAAAACTGAGTTTGCCAGGGTTTACACGTACTTGCTGGCCAGACCGGCAAGGGTTCATCTGCCAGGCAAACGTCGTAAGACGCAAGGTTATGCTCCAAGAATACGGCGCCAGAAGCCCGTAGCTCCGCCTTGCCAGATATTCACATATCTATCAAAAAATCCCGTTCTCTAGCTGACGCCGGCTACGGAAAGGGCTTTGCGCGTCCTCAAGTCTCACGTTAACCGTCGCCCACTGTGCAGTTCCAACTGCGCGGGGAAGCGTGCGCGCTGCCGTGGCTGACGACGCGATCCTCGCCTTACCCCTGAGGAGATTCTTGGTTTTGCTGATACGAAACGTACTACGCAACTTGATGCTTATCGGAGCGTTACTTCTGCCGGGGGTCTCGCTCGCCCAGGCCATCTCACTTGACGAGGCGGTAGAGGCGGCTGTGCTGAACAGCCCGCAGATTCGAGCGCAATTCAATGACTTTGTCTCGTCGCTGGAAGGCCAGAATGTGCAGCGTGGTGCCCTGCTGCCTCAGGTAAGCGTTGAAGGCTGGACAGGACGCCAGTGGAGCGGTGGAAACGATGCCGTTTCCAGCACCAACTGGACGCGTAACGGCTACGGGTTGCAGCTCAAGCAATTGTTGTTTGACGGTTTGGCAACGCTCAACCTCACTCGCCAGATGGGTTTCGAAAAACTCGCCGGCTACTACGAGCTGCTGGCTGCGGTCGATGCTGTCGCCCTCGAAGCAGCCGAAGCCTATATTGATGTGATCCGATACCGCGAGATGGAGCGCCTCGCCCGTGAGAACTACGACGTGCACGTGGAGACGCTGGATCAAATCAAACAGCGGCTTGATTCGGGCGTGGGCCGGGGCGTGGATTACGAGCAGGCCAGTGGTCGCTTGGCATTGGCTCAGGCCAATCTGATGACCGAGTCAAACAATTTGAACGATGTCACGCAGCGATATCGTCGCGTGGTTGGCAGCCTTCCGCCGCCAACCTTGATCGATCCGGTGAGCTTGAGCATGGCGTTGCCCAAGGACCCCAAGAATTTCGAAAGCTCTCTGCGCAGTAATCCGGGAGTCTTGGCAAAACAGGCGTTGTTTCAAGCGTCGGAACACGGTGTTGATGCCGCGAAGGGAAATGATCTGCCCCGGCTGGAACTTCGCGCCTCGACAGGAAGGGACACTAATCTGCCTGGCGACGCATACCGCAACATTCAGAACTCAAGCGTGCAGGTGGTGATGTCCTACAACCTGTATCGCGGTGGCGCCGACAGCGCTCGAATTCGGCAGACCAAGGCACAGTCATATGCTGCAAGGGATGTGCGCGACCATACATGCCGCAATCTGCAGCAGGATCTAGCCGTCATTTGGAACCGCGTCGAGGTACTACGCCAGCAGATGCCTTTCTTGGTTGCTCACCAGACGGCCACCGAAAAAGTGCGTTTGGCGTACCAGCAGCAGTTCGACATTGGCGAGCGTTCGCTGCTGGATGTGCTCAATACTGAGAATGAGCTCTTCGATGCCAAGCGGACTTTAAATAATGCTACGCACGATCTGCGTATTGCTGAATATCGCTGGATGGCGAAATCTCATCAGTTACTCCCCGCGTTAGGCCTGAAACAGCCCTATGACCAGCAACCGGATGAAGCGAAAAAGCTTGTTTTCCCAGATGAACTTCTTCAGATATGCCTGACGCCTGCGCCCGATACTCAGAATCTGAAACCGGTGCAGTTGCAATACCGCGACGGAATGCTGCCCCCATTGATCACGTCGGTAGGCGCCGGCGTGACTGGACAATGAAGTTGCCGGCGCAAAAAACTTGATAAGGCGGAAACCTTGGAGAAAAAACGTCTTCTGCAGAAAGTCGAACTCTCTGAAATGGATGCGGACTTTATCCGTGTCCTCGAGGATCTGATCGACGCCTTGATGGCCAACGGCACGCTTCGAGTTACTGATCTGCCGCCCGAGGCCCTGGCGAAGCTGAATCGCCGGAAGGACGCGCGAGCAAGACTGCGCGATTCTCTTGATCTTATCGACGATTCGGATGTCATATGACTCAAAGAAAAGCGGATCATGTCCAGGCCGAGGCGACGAATGCCGCGACCGATCATCTCACCAATACCGTTCCACCACACCTGACGCACGACGACCCGCTGCTGTCCTGCCTGGTGGCATTGACGCGCTTGCACGGCCGTCCCCACACAGGTCAATCGCTGATTGCGGGCTTGCCTATCGATGAGGGAAAGCGACTCACGCTTGCTTTGCTGCCCCGGGCTGCGGCCCGTGCGCAGCTTTCTGCGCGGCTCGTGCGGCGCGAGCTCGAGGGCATGCCGACTGGGTTGTTGCCTGCGCTCTTGGTGTTGAAGGGTGGCCGTGCCTGCTTGCTGCTGGAGGTCAAGCCAGATGGCTATGTAATACAGCACTCCGAAATACCCAGTGCTGTCGAGATCAGCAAAGAAGAGCTCGAAAGTCAGTACGACGGCTTCACCTATTTTATTCGGCCCGTATTTCGATTTGAGCAGAGAGTAAAGGAGAAGCTCGCCAAGCAGACCGGGCACTGGTTCTGGGACGTGGCGCTTGCTAACCGAAAGCTGTACCGCGATGCCCTGATCGCAGCCTTGCTCATCAACATTTTTGCGTTGTCGATGCCGCTGTTTACGCTGAATGTCTACGATCGGGTCCTGCCTAATAACGCGATCGATACCTTATGGGTCTTGGCCATTGGTATAGGTTTAGTGGTCGTCTTCAATCTCGTCCTGACCAGCGTGCGGGCCTACGTGGTCGACGCTGCCAGCAAGCGGGTCGATGTCACCCTTTCTGCGCAGATCATGGAGCGGGTACTTGATCTGAGGATGGAGAACAGGCCTGTGTCGGTCGGTTCGTTCGCCGCAAACTTGCGATCGTTTGAGTCAGTACGCGATTTCATCGCGTCGGCAAGCCTTACGACTTTAGTGGACTTGCCCTTTGTATTTTTGTTTCTGGCTGTGCTGGCGTGGATTTCTCCCTGGCTGCTGCTCCCGCCTGTGGTGGCGATTATCGTGGTTCTGGTCGTGTCGTTCTTTTCTCAGGCGCGCATGAACCGCTTAATCCGGCAGCAATTTCAGGCAAGCGCACAGCGCAATGCCACGTTGGTGGAGTCGTTGTCCGCCCTCGAAACCGTCAAGGCGCTGAATGCACAAGGCATCGCACAACGGCAGTGGGAGGCATCCACCCAGTATCTGGCGCGACTCGGCAATCGCATCAAGACGATCTCGTCTTTGACGGTGAATTTCGTTCAGGCTTGCCAGCAGATGGTCACCATCTCTGTGGTGGTAACTGGGGTGTATCTTTTTCAAGAGGCCCAATTGACGATGGGCGGCATTATTGCCGCGTCGATGATTGCGGGCCGTTGCCTGGCACCTTTGGGGCAGGTGGCGGGACTCATGATGCAGTTTCAGAACGCTCGCGCATCACTTGATTCCATTGACAGCTACATGAATATGCCGGTCGAGCGGCCGGCAGAAAAAGCTTTCCTCCCGCGCCCTTTCCTCAAAGGTGACATTGAGCTGCGAGATGTTGAATTTTCGTACCCGCATAGCAGTCAGCCCTCGCTGAGGGGTGTGAATCTAAAAATACGACAGGGCGAGAAGGTGGGCATTATCGGTCGCATTGGCTCTGGTAAAAGCACATTGGAACGCATCATTCTGGGTCTGTATGCGCCGACTACCGGGACGGTCCTGATTGATGGGATCGACATCAAGCAAATCGACCCGGCCGATCTGCGTCGTGCGATCGGATACGTACCCCAGGATCCGGTGTTGTTCTATGGAAGCCTGCGACACAATCTTTCGATGGGCGCGCCTTTCGCGGACGCGAGGCAGGTGATGGCGGTAGCCGAAGCGGCCGGCATCGATAGTCTGGCGGACAGCCATCCCGAAGGCTATGACATGCTCATCGGTGAGCGTGGGGACTCATTGTCCGGTGGGCAGCGCCAGTCCGTGGCCATCGCGCGTGCGTTGATCAATAACCCGCCAATATTGCTGCTCGATGAGCCCAGCAGCAACATGGATAACCAAAGCGAAGCCGCGCTCAAGGTCAGGCTCGGTGAGCTGGCTGTCGACAAGACCCTGGTTTTGATTACTCATCGCAGCACCCTGCTCGAGCTAGTCGACCGTCTCATCGTCATCGACAAGGGTGTCATTGTGGCCGATGGACCCAAAGCTCAAGTCGTCGAAGCCTTGCGTCAAGGACGCGTGGGTCAGGTCAAAAGGACGGCATGATGAGTCAGCTTGGGTTTTTCAACAAAGTCGCCCAACGCTTGGGCTTTGGAGAGAAGTCTCAGCTGCGCGACGGCGGGCTGTCCAAAGACTTGGCCGTCGATGTACATGAGGCTCTCGAGAACCAACAGGCTCGCGGCGCCCGGATGCTGTTATGGCTGTCGTTATTGGCGGTGGCAGCCTTGGTAACCTGGGCGTCGTTTGCTTCGGTCGACGAAGTGGTACGGGGCGAGGGTAAGGTGGTTCCATCGCGCCAGGTGCAAGTAGTGCAGAGCCTGGATGGCGGCGTAGTGGAAGAGATCCTCGTGCGGCCCGGACAGGCCGTAGAAGCGGGCGAAGTACTGCTGCGAATTGATCCCACGCGCTTTTCGTCTTCCTTGGGAGAGAATCTTGCCGAGCGCTTGAGTCTGCTGGCGCGCGCTGCACGGTTGGAGGCGTTGGCTTCTGGGGTCGCCTTTGAGGCTCCCGAAGAAGTCCTGAAACAAAAGCCAGAACTGGCCGACATGGAACGACGGGTATTTGAATCGCGTAGCGAAGAAATTCAAGCGGCGATAAAGTCGGCCACCGAGCAACTGAATCAGCGGCGTCAAGAATTGCGCGAAACCGAGGCCAAGCGCGATCAGGCGGCTTCTAGTTGCAACCTCACATCGCGTGAGCTGGAGGTGACCCGACCGTTGCTGAAGAGTGGGGCCGTATCCGAGGTCGATCTGCTGCGCTTGCAACGAGATGTCGCCCGGTATTGCGGAGAGCGTAAGGCCGCAGAAGCCCAAATTGACCGCATCTTGGCAGCCATAGAAGAAGCCGAAAGCAAGGTGGCTGAAGCCGAGCTTGGCGCTCGTAATCAAGCAGCGGTCGAGCTGTCTGAGATTCGTGCCAAGCTCGCTACCCTCAAGGAAGGAGAGTTGGCTCTGGTCGATAGGGTTCGCCTCGCAGAAGTGCGTTCACCCGTCCGCGGCACCATCAAAACTTTGATGGCCAATACGATCGGGGGCGTGGTTCAGCCTGGCCGCGACATCCTGGATATTGTTCCCTCGGACGACACCTTGTTGCTGGAAGTCAGAATTGCGCCGCGAGACATTGGGTTTCTGTTTCCCGGCCAGGAAGCCGCGGTCAAATTCACCGCCTACGACTTTTCCATATACGGTGGTCTGGAGGGCGTGGTTGAAACGATAGGCGCCGACACCATTGTCGATGAGCGTGGTGACGCTTATTACGTTGTCAAAGTGAGAACGGATCGCGCTTACGTAGGCGATGATGAGCGGCCCATTATTCCAGGAATGATCGCAGACGTTCATGTCTTGACGGGGAAGCGAACGATTATGCATTACCTGTTGAAGCCCATCTTGCGGGCAAAGTCGAACGCGCTCACGGAGCGGTAGAGAAAGTACGAGGGTTGTTGTATGCATGCAGTTCCGGTCTTGTGTCTGACTCACGATTCAGCGCTTTGGCAACACTGGCGCTTGATCGGCGATTCGTGGCTTCCCGCGCGTGGCCAGACGTTGGAGGATCTGGAGCGTTGGCGCGAGCAAGGCCGTACTCTCGTTCTGCTTGACGCGGATCTCCCCCGACTTCCTGGCTGGAATGAGCTGTATTGGCAATCCGGTTTATCTGAGCTCAAGGTGATTGTGGCTACGATGCGGCCCAACGACGAACAAGGAAGGCAGGTGCTGGCAGCTGGAGCCGTCGGATATTTGCACGCACTTAGTCCCGCCGAAGTGCTGTCTACAGCTCTGAAAAGCGTGTCTTCGGGTAACGTCTGGGTGGGTTCCACTTTATTGGCGCGCCTGCTGCGTCAGATCGATGCCGCCGTCCCGAGGCAGGGAGACTGGCACGAGGGCCTGACCACGCGCGAGAAAGAGATTGCGGAACGCGCAGCCATAGGCCACAGCAACCAAGCAATTGCCGATGCCTTCGGCATTACTGAGCGTACTGTGCGAGCTCATCTGTCAGCCGTCTTCGAAAAGCTGAACGTGAGCGATCGTCTGCTCCTGGCCTTAAAAGTCCACGGAATCAAGTAGTTGGGTTTCGGTTCCGAGCGGAGCGATTGAACCAATAAAGTCGCGGTTCAACCTGTCTTCGACGCCAATACCCGCACGTATTTTCGTCACATATCATCAATTTATATTTCGAAATTGTGTCTGCAGGTTACCAAGGTAACTTCGCGCGGCGTTTAATAACTCCAAACTTTTCAACATGGCTGTCACCACACTACTCGTTACGCAACTTACCGGTCAAGCTTGGATTCGTAATCCGAATGGCACATTAACGCCTGTGCGACCCGGCATGAGCATCCCCGTAGATGCGAACATCGTAACGGCTGATGGTTCTATGGTGGTGTTGGAGGCGGATGGTTATCCCCCTATCGTGATTGGGGGTGGTCGAGATGTTGTGCTTGCCGCCGACATGTTTGCCGTGGACGTCGACGTGACTACAGTGGCGGTCGAGGGACTGGAGACTTCCGATGTGCAGCGGGTGCTCGACGCGTTGAATTCGGGCTCCGATCCATTCAGCTCGCTGGATTCAACGGCAGCCGTTCTGGAAAGCAGCGGGCAACTGACGAGCAACGGGGGTTTTGTCCGACTCGCTCCTGTAATTGAAATTACCTCTCCGCTGGGCGTGGAATACCCACGGTCAGCTCCGACGTTTGAGTTTTTCAATGTCTCAGGTGCAGAGGAAAGCAGTCGCACATTTGGCCAGGCCATGGCCGCGTTGGTGAACCCTAGCGATGCAACCCCATCTGCGGACGCCCCTCCGGCACTGGGAAGTCGTCCGACAGAGGAGTCGGATAGCGACGCTGACAGCGATGCTGATGCTGATGCGGACGCCGACGCTGATTCCGACAGCGACGCTGACTCGGATGCTGACGCTGATGCCGATGCGGATGCCGATGCCGATGCTGACGCTGATTCCGACAGCGACGCTGACGCAGATGCAGACGCTGACGCAGATTCTGACGCTGATGCCGATGCAGATGCGGATGCCGATGCTGACGCAGATGCTGACGCTGATGCCGATGCGGATGCAGACGCTGACGCAGACGCTGACGCAGACGCTGACGCAGACGCTGACGCTGATGCCGATGCGGATGCTGACGCTGATGCCGACGCCGACGCTGATTCCGACTCGGATTCAGATAGCGATTCTGACGCTGATGCGGATGCAGATTCCGACAGCGACAGCGATTCCGACTCCGACTCCGACTCTGACTCGGATGCCGACGCTGATGCAGATGCGGATGCGGATGCGGATGCAGATGCGGATGCCGATGCTGACGCTGATGCAGATTCGGACGCAGACTCCGATTCCGACGCCGATTCCGACAGCGACGCTGATGCCGATGCCGATGCTGACGCTGATTCCGACAGCGACGCGGATGCTGATGCTGATGCTGATGCTGATGCTGATGCTGATGCGGACGCAGATTCCGACGCTGATGCCGACGCGGATTCCGACAGCGACGCTGACGCAGATGCAGATGCAGACGCAGATGCTGACGCTGATGCCGATGCGGATGCCGACGCTGACGCCGATTCCGACGCGGACGCCGACGCAGACGCCGACGCCGACGCCGACGCCGACGCCGACGCTGATGCGGATGCTGATGCCGACGCCGATTCCGATAGCGATTCCGATGCAGATGCGGACGCCGACGCTGATTCCGACAGCGACGCTGATGCAGACGCCGACGCCGATGCCGATGCCGATGCCGATGCCGATGCCGATGCC
>Ga0182737_1001013_pt1 | contig 31078 bp, 35 predicted proteins | sample eDN5th30CBELigOP_FD_128878 | JGI IMG/M metagenome (GOLD analysis project Ga0182737, IMG submission 128878) | Enriched Organic Plus compost microbial communities from Emeryville, California, USA - eDNA 5th pass 30_C BE-Lig OP (version 2) (version 2) ... | reverse complement strand
CGGCGTACGCCTGCATCGCACGCCGCGGAATCAGGTGCGCTGACGCAGTGGTCGCCACCCAGTCCGGATCGGGCACGAGCGCTGACTCGGCCGAAGCCTTGACCCGCTCGGCCGCTCGGGCCGGCGGGCCGCTGACTGGATCGCTGCCACGATCGACGACCAGCCAACCGACCAGGACGGCCACCGTGACGGTGACCGCCCCAGCCAGCAACAGCAGGCGCGACCGGCTCATGACGTGGTCAGGCGGGCGGCGGAGGCGGCGGCGCGTCGTCGCCAGGGAGATCGGCCGCAGCCTCGGCGCCGGTCGTCGGCTGCTCAGCGGCCTTGGCGGCGTCGAGCGCCTCCTGGACCGCCTTCGACGTCTCTGGCTCCTCGACGGTGTCGTCGACGATCTCGGCATCGAGGTCGACGCGCGTCTTCGAGCCTCCACCGTCGACGGGGATCTTGCCGAACGTGCCGCCCAACGTGCCGAGCGCCTTGGTCAGCTCGGCCGGGATGATCCAGGTCGTCGCATTGTCGCCCTCGGCGATCTTCGGCAGCATCTGCAGATACTGGTACGACAGCAGCTTCTGGTCCGGGTTGCCGTCATGGATCGCCTGGAACACGGCACTGATGGCCTGCGCCTCGCCCTGCGCTCGCAGGATCTGGGCCTGGCGGTCGGCCTGGGCGGTCAGGATCTGCGCCTGGCGCAGGCCCTCGGCGTTCAGGATCGCGGCCTGCTTCTGGCCCTCGGCCGTGAGGATCGCGGACTGACGGTCGCCCTCGGCGGTCAGGATGATGGCGCGCTTGTCGCGGTCGGCGCGCATCTGCTTCTCCATTGCGTCGATGATCGAGGGCGGCGGGTCGATGCCCTTGAGCTCGACACGGTTGACACGGATGCCCCACTTGCCGGTGGCCGAGTCCAGCTCGCCGCGCAGACCCGAGTTGATCTGCGTACGGCTGGTGAGCGCGTGCTCCAGCGTCATGCCGCCGATGATGTTGCGCAGTGTGGTCATCGTCAGCTGCTCGATGGCCTGGATGTAGTTGGAGATCTCGTACGTCGCGGCCACGGGATCGGTGACCTGGAAGTAGATGACGGTGTCGATCGAGACCGTCAGGTTCTCCTCGGTGATGACCGGCTGCGGCGGGAAGCTCACGACCTGTTCGCGCAGGTCGATCATGTAGCGCACCTTGTCGATGAACGGTGTGACGACGTTCAGGCCGGCGGGCAGCGTCGTGCGGTATTTGCCGAAACGTTCGACGATGCCGGCCCGCGCCTGCGGGACGATCTTGATCGTCATCGCGACCACTGCCGCGCCGAGCACGGCGAGCAGGACGATGACGATGGTCAACGCGGTGAACATGTCAGACCTCCGAGGTGGTGGGCGAAACTGCGGTCACGACGGCGGTGGCGCCGTCGATGCCGACGACCAGGACCTCGTCGTCGACCTCGAACCGGGTGGTGCGATCAGGGGTGCGCGCGGACCAGATCTCGCCACCGAGACGGATCCGGCCGTCGCTGTGGTCGACGGCCTCGACGACCACAGCCGTGCGCCCGACGTTGGCGTCATGGCCCTGCACGAGGGTGGGTCCGGCATGCAGGCGGTTGACCAGCGGCGGACGCACCAGCGACAACAACACCAGTGACACCACCGCGAAGACGGCGATCGAGAGCCACAGCGGGCCGCCGGCGCCGTCGACGATCGCAGCACAGCCCGAGCCGATCGCGAACATCAACAGCACCAGGTCGAGACTCATCATCTCGACGACGGCGAGTAGCACGCCGATCGCGAGGAACACGGCCCACGGGTTGTCAGCGATCCAGTCCATCAGGTCCTCTTCTCAGCGCATCTCACAGCACAGGGGTCAAGCTCGTCGGTGTACGTAGGCTGCCCGTCGCGCGGCGTAACGTCCAGCGGTGCGCGACAGCTCGAACCGGGAGCCGAACGTGCGGCTCAGCGTCTCCTCGGTCAGCGTCGACTCGATGGGCCCCTGCGCCACGACGCGTCCTTCGCGCAGCAACAGCACGTGTGTGAACCCGGGCGGGATCTCCTCGACGTGATGCGTGACCAGCACCAACACGGGCGCCTTGGGATCACTCGAGACCAGATCGAGGCTCGCCACCAGATCCTCGCGGGCCCCGAGGTCGAGTCCTGCGGCCGGCTCGTCCAGGATCAGCATCTCGGGATCGGTCATCAGCGCGCGGCCGATGAGCACGCGCTTGCGCTCGCCCTCCGACAGCGTGCCGAACGTGCGATCGCGCAGCTGGGCGATACCGAGCTCGGCCATGATCTGGTCGCGCCTCGCGATGTCCTCGTCGCCGTACTCCTCCTGCCAGCGACCCGTGACCGCGTACGCGGCCGACAACACCACATCGGCGGCGCTCTCGCGCGGTGGGATCTGATCGGCGATCGTCGTGCTGCTGTGACCGATGCGGATGCGCAGGTCTTGCAGGTCGACGCGCCCCAGGCGCTCGCCGAGCACCTTGACCTTGCCGCTCGATGGATGCATGTGTGCTCCGGCGATCTGCATCAGCGTCGTCTTGCCCGCACCGTTGGGGCCGAGCACGACCCAACGCTCGCCGTCGGCGACGGTCCATGACACCTTGTCGAGCAGTGTCTTGCCGTCGCGGACCACCGTCACCTTGGACATGTCGATGGCGGTCGGCATCACGGCTCCTGGGTCGGGCGTTGGACACGCCCAACCTATCGCGAGCTCCCCGAGGCCGGGCGATAGCCTCGGACCCGATGACGCAGCCCGTACCCACCGCCCACTTCAACGCCCCCACCGTCCTGGTCACGCTCACCGGGGCGGACCAGAAGGGTGTCACGGGACGTGTGTTCGACGCGGTGTCGGCGTTCGACGTCGAGGTCGTCGACGTCGAACAGCTGATCATCCGCGGGCGTCTCGTGCTCAGCGTCCTCCTGACGGCACCCGACGACACCGACGGTCTGGAACGGACCGTCACGGCCGTGGGCGACGAGTTCGGCCTGATCACGACGGTCGAACGGGGCGAAGGCGACAACCGGCCGCGTCGCGTCGGTCGTACCCGGGTGGTCGTACTCGGCGATCCGCTGCGCCCAGCGGCCATGTCGGCTCTTGCGGTGCGCATCCGCGAGCTCGGCGGCAACATCGACCGCATCATCCGCATGGCGCGCTATCCCGTCACGGCCATCCGGCTCGAGGTGTCCGGTGCCGATCCCGATCAGTTGCAGGCCGATCTGGCCGCCGTCGCGTTCGAGCACGGCATCGACCTCGCGGTGCAGGAGAACGGCATTCTGCAGCACGCGCAGCGCCTGGTCGTGATGGACGTCGACTCCACCCTGATCCAGGGCGAGGTGATCGAGATGATCGCGGAGCACGCGGGTTGCGCCGCCGAGGTCGCCGCGGTCACCGAACGTGCGATGCGAGGCGAGATCGACTTCGCCGAGTCGCTCCATGCCCGGGTGGCGCTGCTCGAGGGTGTGCCGGTCGGCGCTCTCGACGAGGTGTACGACTCGCTGGTGTACACGCCCGGCGCCCGCACCATGATCCGAACGCTCAAGCGGCTCGGCTATCGGTTCGCCCTCGTCAGCGGCGGCTTCACCCAGCTGATCGAGCGCATGGCCGGCGAACTGGGCATCGACTACTACGCGGCGAACGAACTCGAGGTCGTCGATGGCCGTCTCACCGGCCGGATCGTCGGCGAGGTCGTCGATCGTGCCGGCAAGGCCACGGCGTTGCGCCGATTCGCCGCCGATGCAGGCATCGTGGTGAAGAACACGGTCGCGATCGGCGACGGGGCCAACGACCTCGACATGCTCGCGGCCTCAGGGCTGGGCGTCGCGTTCAACGCCAAACCGGTCGTACGCGATCAGGCCAGCACGTCGGTCAACGTGCCGTACCTCGACGCGATCGTGTTCCTGCTCGGCATCACGCGTGAGGAGATCGAGGCCGCCGACGCCGCCGACGCCTGATCGCGGGTGCTTATTCGTCGTCTTCCAGGCGGAAGCCGAGCTTCATCGTGACCTGATAGTGCGACACCTCGGTGTCGGTGATCTGGCCGCGGATGCCGGTGATCTCGAACCAGTCGAGGTGACGCAGGGTCTGGCCCGCGCGGGCGATGCCGTTCTCGACCGCTTCGTCGATGCCCTCCGGTGAGGTGCCCACGATCTCGGTGACGCGATAGGTGCGGTTGCTCATGCCCACATCATGCACCGGGACGAAAGCTCGGCGATGGGCGACGGGGCGTAGGCTGGAGGCATGGCCGATCATCCCGTCCGTCGCGAGCAGCAGGTGTTCACCATCACCACAGCTGCAGAATCGCACAGCGACGAGCTCGGCAGCCGCGAGAAGCGCTACGCGATCTCGATGGGCATCCGCACGGTCTGCTTCCTGCTTGCCGTGGTCTTCAGCGGCCCCCTGCGCTGGGTCTTCGTGGCGGGCGCGGTGTTCCTGCCCTACACCTCGGTGATCCTGGCCAATGCCGGTGTGCGCCGCCGCGGCGTCGGTATGGAGGCGTTCGACCCCGATCAGCAGCGTCCCGAGCTCGAGCAGTGAGCCTGGCGGGGTTCGGCGGCCCGGAAGGGCCGTCGGAGCTGATCTGTTCGTCGAAGGGCTGTACCGAAGCAGCGACACACCAGGTCGTCTGGAACAACCCGAAGATCCATACCGAGGAGCGTCGCAAGATCTGGCTCGCCTGCGACCAGCACGAACCGACGCTGCGTGCTTTCCTGTCGGCACGTGGCTTCTACCGCCAGACCGAGCCCCTCTAGATCGGCTCGATAGGCTCACCGCGTGGCTGTCCCCCGCTTCCTGCTGAGTCGCCGCTGGCTGGGCCTGCTGGTCTTCGTCCTGGTCTTCGGTGCGCTCACCTATCGCCTCGGTCTGTGGCAATGGCATCGGCTGGAGCACCGCGTTGACCGCAACTCGGTCGTGAAGCAGCACTTCAAGGCCGATCCGGTACCTCTGGACTCCGTCGCGCCCGCAGGGCACAAGGTCGATGCCGACACCCAGGAGTGGCTGAAGATCGAGGCCAGCGGCGTCTACGACGCCGACGCAGCGGTCAGCGTCAAGTTCACCCCGCGCGACGGCAAGCCCGGCGTCGACGTCGTCGTGCCGCTCAAGCTCTCCGACGGCACGGCGATCCTCGTCGACCGCGGCTGGATGGAGACCGACAACAGCGCCCAGGCACCCGACCTGCCGGCCCCGCCGAGCGGGCAGATCGAGGTGGTCGGCTGGCTGCGGCCCAACAACGGCGCCGGCGGCGAGGCGGTGCGTGTCAACGGCGGACAGATCCGGGCGATCTCGAGCGAAGGATTCGCCGAGTCGGTCGACTATCCGTTGCGCGACGGCTTCCTGAACCTACGCACCGAGAGCCCGAAGAGCGCCTCGTCCTTGCAACTCGAACCCGATCCGGACCTGGGCCAGGGCCCGCACTTCTTCTACGCCCTGCAGTGGTGGTTCTTCGGCCTGCTCGGGGTGGTCGGATTCGTCTGGTTCGCGCGCGACGAGTCCAAGGGCAAGAAGAAGCCGCCGGCGCGCGATGTCACGCCAGCGTGACCAGGTCCAGGTAATCGGCGTTCCACAGGTCCTCGTCGCCGTCGGGCAGGATCAGGACCCGGTCGGGGTCGAGCGCCTCGACGGCGCCCGGATCGTGCGACACCAGCACGATCGCACCTTCGTAACGCCTGATCGCGTCGAGCACTTCGGTCCGTGACGCCGGGTCGAGGTTGTTCGTCGGCTCGTCCAGCAACAGCACGTTGGCGCTGGAGACGATCAGACCCGCGAGCGCCAGCCGGGTCTTCTCGCCACCCGACAGCACGGCAGCCGGCTTGTCGGCGTCGTCGCCGCTGAACAGGAACGCGCCCAGGACACTGCGCGCCTGCGTGTCGGTGAGCTCCGGTGCGGCATCGCGCATGTTCTGGAACACCGTCTTGCTCGTATCGAGCGTCTCGTGCTCCTGGGCGAAATAGCCGATCTTCAGCCCGTGGCCCGGTTGGATCTCGCCGGTGTCGGACTCCAGGTCGCCGGCCAGCATGCGCAGCAACGTGGTCTTGCCTGCGCCGTTGAGCCCCAGCACCACCACGCGACTCCCCCGGTCGATCGCCAGGTTCACATCGGTGAAGATCTCCAGCGATCCGTACGACTTGGACAGTCCCTCGGCCATGAGCGGCGTCTTGCCGCACGGTGCGGGCTTGGGGAAGTCGATGCGTGCGACCTTGTCGGACTGCCTCGTCTCCTCGAGGCCCGCCATGAGCTGTTCAGCCCTCCGGAGCATCTGCTGGGCGGCGGTGGCCTTGCTGGCCTTGGCTCGCATCTTGTTGCCCTGCATCGTGAGCCGCTCGGCGGTCTTGGTCGCGATCTCGCGTTCCTTCTTGCGCCGCGCCTCGTCGACCTCACGCTGCTTGAGGTAGTTCTTCCAGCCCATGTTGTAGACGTCGATCATGCCGCGGTTCGCATCGAGGTACAGGACCTTGTTGACGGTCTCCTCGATCAGGTCGACGTCGTGGCTGATCACGACCAGTCCCCCGCCGTAGTTCTTCAGGAACGACCGCAGCCAGGTGATGGAGTCGGCGTCGAGATGGTTCGTCGGCTCGTCGAGCAGCATGGTCTGGGCATCGCTGAACAGGATGCGCGCCAGCTCGATGCGACGGCGCTGACCGCCCGAGAGTGTCTCGAGCCTCTGCTCCAGGACTCGGTCGGGCAGTCCGAGCGCATGGGCGATCGTGGCGGCCTCCGCTTCGGCCGCGTATCCGCCGCCGGCGCCGAACCGGGCGTCGGCGCGACTGTAGGCGGCCATCGCCTGCTCGGCGACCGATGCGTCGTCCGATGCCATGTCGACCTCGGCACGCCGCATCGCTGCCAGCGCCTCGTCGAGGCCCCGCGCTGACAGGATCCGGTCGCGGGCCGTCACCGAAAGATCGCCGGTGCGGGGATCCTGGGGCAGGTAGCCGATCGATCCGGAGGTGCTGATGGTGCCCTCTGCGGGCTGCCCGTCGCCGCTGAGCATCCGGGTCAATGTCGTCTTGCCGGCGCCGTTGCGGCCGACCAGGCCGATCTTGTCGCCCGGGGCGACCCGGAACGAGACATCGGACATGAGCACACGCGCGCCGAAGCGCAGCGTCACATTGCTGACGGTGAGCATGAGAACTTTCGGGAGGAAGAACAGGACGAACGGGCCCGTCGACGGGGCACTGAGGGTCACTCCAACTGGATGCTCACCGGACCAGTCTAGGTGGCATGGCACGATCGGTCGCGTGGTGGTCCAGGCACACGAGTACTCAGCAGGCGGCGACGAGTTGCGTGCCATGGCGGCCCGAGTCACCGAGGTCATGACGCTCACGTCGAAGCTCAACGCCATGCCGTTCGACGACCTGCAAGGACGAGCTGACCTGCTGGCCGATGTCTTCGGGTATCGACTCGATCCGTCCGTGACGATCTACCCGCCGCTCTACAGCGATCACGGGCTTCGCACGCGCTTCGGCCGCCGTGTGTTCGTCCATCAGAGCTGCACCTTCATGGACCTCGGCGGCATCACGATCGGCGACGACGTGATGATCTCCGCTCATGTCACGCTCATCACGTCCAGCCATCCGATCGACCCGGAGCGCAGACGGCGTGCCGTGACCGTCGCACCGATCGTGATCGAGGATGGCGCTTGGATCGGTGCTGCGGCGACCGTACTGCCCGGGGTCACGATCGGTCGTGATGCGGTGATCGGAGCAGGTGCGGTCATATCGCGTGACGTCGCCCCGCGGGTCGTCGTCACGGGGCCGACAGCGGACCGGCGCCGCGACGTCTACTAGGCCAGCATGTCCTTGACCATCGGCACGACCTGCTCGCCGTAGAGCTCGATCGAGCGCGTCAGGCGGCCGTGCTCGACCTTCGCCTGGTCGTACTTGAGATCGAATCGGTTCAGTCCGAGGGTCTTGACGGTCTCGGCGATCTTCCGGGCGACGGTATCGGGGCCTCCGACATACAGCGATCCCGTCTCGATCTCACGCTCGAAGTCACCCGGCGCCGGTGGCGGCCACCCGCGTTCCTGTCCCATCCGGGTTCGCATCGCGACCCAGCCGTCGTGCACGATCTGGCGGGCCTGGTCGTCGGTCTCGCCGACCAGGCCCGGTGAATGGACGGCCACGGCCTGCCGATCGACCCCGAACTCGTCCTGAGCCTGCTCGAACAGCTCGATGTACGGCGCGAATCGGGCTGCGGGCCCGCCGATGATGGCCAGGAACAAGCCGAATCCGTGCCGCGCGGTACGGACCACCGACTCCGGGCTCCCGCCGACACCGACCCAAGCGCGGATCCCGTCGACGGTCGTCGGGAACACCCGCTGATCGTTGAGCGCGGCACGCGTGGTGCCCGACCAGGTCACCGGCTCTTCCTTCAGCAACGCCGCCAACAGTTCGAGCCGCTCCTCGAACAGCACCTCGTACTGCTCCAGGTCGAAGCCGAACAACGGGAACGACTCGATGAACGACCCGCGGCCGGCGACGATCTCGGCACGGCCGTCGGAGACGGCGTCAAGGGTAGCGAATCGCTCGAACACCCTGACCGGATCATCCGAACTGAGCACCGTGACCGCCGAACCCAGCCTGATGTGCTGGGTGCGCGAGGCGATCGCCGCCAACACCATCTCCGGGCTCGAGACGGCGAAGTCCGGTCGGTGGTGTTCGCCCACCCCGAAGAAGTCGAGCCCGAGACGGTCGGCGAGGACGGCGTCGTCGACGAGGTCGCGGATCACCTGCGGGTGTTCCAGCGGCCTTCCGTCGGCGTCCTGCGTCACCCCGCCGAACGTGTCCAATCCGAACTCGGTGCTGGTCATATGTGGTCAAACAGTGTCGAGCCGTCGATGATTCCGGACGTCTCCAGCGTCTATCCACAGGCATGTCGTCCGTATCATCGCGGGTGTCGGAGGCGCCGCCTAGCGTCAAGGACATGTTCGAAGATGTCGCTGCCGACCAGGTGCTGAGCATCGTGCGCGCGCACGCCTTCGACCACGAGCTCGACCTGGTGGCGGTCAGCCAGCTGGTCGATGCCGTCGTCGCCCTCGACCGTGCCGTCGCGGCTGCTCAAGCCACGCAGGCCGACTGCGTGGCTGCCCTGCTCGACCGGTACGGCTCCGGTTCCGGCGCCGCGGCGCTCGCCACCGTCGCCGAGGTGTCGCTGGCCCGCACCATCGGGCCCACCGCGGCCGGCAGCCAGTTGGCGCTGGGTCTGGCGCTGCGCGATCTTCCGCTGATCGCCGAGCGGTTTCGTGACGGGCGGCTGTCCGAGCCGGTAGTGCGCTCCGTAGTGCGCGAGACTGCGGCTCTCGATGCCGACGACCTGATCCTGGCCGATGACGCCTACGCCGAGGGAGGCGCGACCGTCACGTCGAATGGTCAAGGCCTCTGCACACGCTCGCACACCTTCAAACATCTGCCCGGATTCAGCGTGCGAGCCGAAGGCCGCACTACGGTCCGGCGGACACCCACCGGCCACGAATATCGCTCGAAGCCGCCGCCCCTGCTCGGCATTCCACGGTCACCGGGGCAACTGCGCCAATAAGATCACCGCATGTGGGTAGATCTAGTGGTGGATCTCGTCACCGAGATCATCAGCTCGCTCGATCGCTCACATACGTTGACCAGTGCCTACAAGCGCGCCTGGAAACGACGTCTCAAGACTGGCGACGCCTCGGTCGACCTTCTCGTGAAGACCATGAAGGAGCGGTCGGTGTCCGGTGCCTACGACGAACTCGATTCACCGCGCATCGCGCCTGCCGTACAAGCCTGGCAAGCCAATCTTCCCCCGCGGGACGCGAAACAGATGCTCAAGCGAGCACCCAAGAAGCTCTCGGACTGAAGCTCCCGCAATCCGAACGCCACTCACCCGTCACTCGGTTGCGCCGTCTCAGCACGTTCCGCATTCGAGCGCAGGATGCAGAACTCATTGCCCTCCGGATCGGCGAGGATCACCCAGCCGGAGCCGGGGCCGTGGATGCCACGGTGATCAGCCACTTGAGTCGCGCCGAGAGCCAGAACGCGCTCGATCTCCTCATCACGCGTGCGATCAGTGGGCACCAGGTCGAAATGCACCCGGTTCTTGATGGTTTTGGCCTCCGGAACCTCGATGAACAGGACCCGATGGTCACCGGCCGGCGACACGATCATGCACTCTTCGTGACCTGGTTCGTTCGGGTCGTCGGGCAGATCCCGATAGTCCAGGACCGGCTTCCACCAGGTCGACAGCGCATACGCGTCCGAGCAGTCGATCGTGGTGTGAGAGATGCGGCTCGTCATGCGCCCGATTCTGTCAGCCGATGTTGAAGCCGAGCGCGCGGAGCATCTCGCGGCCGTCGTCGGTGATCTTGTCCGGGCCCCACGGCGGCATCCAGACCCACTCGATGCGGAAGTCGTTGACCAGTCCGTCGAGCGCGGCCCGCGTCTGGTCCTCGATGACATCGGTCAGCGGACAAGCAGCCGAGGTCAGCGTCATCGACAGGATCGCGTTGCTGTGCTCGTCGACGTTGACGCCGTAGACGAGTCCGAGATCGACGACGTTGATGCCGAGCTCGGGATCGACGACATCCTTCATCGCCTCGATGACATCGTCCTGCGACGTGGCGCCCGGCTGCACGGCAGGCGCCTCGACGTCGGGCAGATCGCTGTGATCGACGGTGGTCTTGGTGTCCTCGCTCATGAGATTCCCTCCTGAGGATCGGCTTGGAGAACGGCGTCCTTGAACGCCATCCACGACAGCAGTGCGCACTTGACCCGGGCCGGGAACTGGGCGACGCCGGCGAATGCGATGCCGTCCTCCAAGACGTCCTCGTCCGGTTCGACCTGGCCCTTGCCCTGCATCAGGGTCTGGAACTCGTCCAGGACGCCCAGTGCGTCATCGACGCTCTTGCCGACCAGCAGGTCGTTGAGCACCGATGCCGACGCCTGACTGATGGAGCAGCCGAGCGCGTCGTACGAGACGTCGGCGACCGCGCCGGCGTCCAGATGGACCCGCAGCGTGATCTCGTCGCCGCACGTGGGGTTCACGTGGTGCACCTCGGCCTCGTACGGGTCGCGCAGACCGGCTCCGTGAGGGTGCTTGTAATGGTCGAGGATGATCTCCTGGTACAGCGAGTCGACGTTCGACGCGTCGGTCATGGCGCCTCCCCTCAGGATCCGAAGTAGTTCTTGGTGTGGTGCAACGCCTCGACGAGCGCATCGATTTCACCCGTCGTCGTGTACAGGTAGAACGACGCACGGGTCGTCGACTGCACACCGAAGCGCAGGTGCGCCGGCTTGGCGCAGTGATGGCCGGCGCGGACCGCGACACCACGCGAGTCGAGCAGCTGCGCGACGTCGTGCGGATGCACGCCGTCGAGCGTGAAGCTGATCGCTCCCCCGCGATCAACGGCCTCGCGCGGACCGACGATCGTCAGGCCGTCGATCTCCTGCAAGGCGCCCAGCGCATACGCCGTGATCTCCTGCTCGTGCGCTGCCACTGCGTCCATGCCGAGCGACGACAGATAGTCGGCCGCCGCCGCCAGACCCACGGCCTGAGCGATGGGCGGAGTGCCCGCCTCGAATCGCGCCGGTGGCCGTGCGAACGTCGAGCGTTCCATCGTGACGGTCTCGATCATCTCTCCCCCGCCGAGGAACGGCGGGAGCTCGGCCAGCAGGTCGTAGCGGCCCCACAGCACGCCGATGCCCGTGGGACCGACCATCTTGTGGCCCGTGAACGCGACGAAATCAGCGCCCAGACTCGCCAGGTCGACCGGGAGCTGCGGGACGGCCTGCGAGCCGTCGACCACGACCAGCGCACCCACCTGGTGTGCTCGCTCGATCACGACGTCGAGCGGGTTGACGGTGCCGAGCATGTTCGACACCCAGGTCAGCGACACCACCTTGGTGCGTTCGGTGATCAGCGAGTCGAGGTTCGACAGGTCGAGCCGCCCCTCGTCGGTCACACCGAACCAGCGCAGCGTCGCTCCGCTGCGTTCGGCCAGCAACTGCCACGGCACCACATTGGAGTGATGCTCCATCTCGGTGATGACGATCTCGTCGCCGGCAGCGATGCGGTACGGACTTCCGGGAGCGGCGTCACCGAGCACCCGCGCGACCAGATTGAGCGCTTCGGACGCGTTCTTGGTGAACACGACCTCCTCACGCAACGGCGCCCCGATGAACTCGGCGATGCGCGTGCGGGCGTCCTCGAACGCCTCGCTCGCCTCGGCACCGAGCTGGTGCATCGCACGCGCCACGTTCGCGTTGTGCTGCAGATAGTGCTGCTCGATGGCCTCGACCACCTGCCGGGGCTTCTGCGAGGTGTTGGCGCTGTCGAGGTACACCAGCGGCAGGTCGCCGGCCAGACGACGGCTCAGGATCGGGAAGTCCTCCCGAACCTGCTGCACGTCGTACATCGCGGTCTCCAGGGTGGTCATCAGCTCGCCGCCGCTGCTGCCTTCACGTACTTGTCGTAGCCCTCGGCCTCGAGCTGATCGGCCAGCTCGCGACCGCCCTGCTCGGCGACCTTGCCGTCGACGAACACGTGTACGTAGTCGGGCTTGATGTACTGCAGGATGCGCGTGTAGTGCGTGATCAGGAGAACGCCGCGATCACCCTGTTGGCTGAAGCGGTTGACGCCCTCGGAGACGACTCGCAGGGCGTCGATGTCCAGACCCGAGTCGGTCTCGTCGAGCACCGCGAACTTGGGGTTCAGCAGCTCGAGCTGAGCGATCTCGTGACGCTTCTTCTCGCCGCCGGAGAAGCCCTCGTTGACCGAGCGCTGCGCGAACGACGGGTCGAGCGTGACGCGCTCCAGTGCGGCGTTGACATCCTTGACCCAGGTGCGCAGCTTGGGGGCCTCGCCGTCGATCGCGGTCTTGGCCGTGCGCAGGAAGTTCGCGACCGAGACGCCGGGCACCTCGACCGGATACTGCATGGCCAGGAACAGTCCCGCGCGTGCACGTTCGTCGACGGTCATCTCGAGGATGTTCTGGCCGTCGAGCGTGACCGAGCCACCCGTGACGGTGTAGCGGGGGTGACCGGCGATCGAGTACGCCAGGGTCGATTTGCCGGAGCCGTTCGGCCCCATGATCGCGTGGACCTCGCCGGACTTGATCGTCAGGTCGACGCCCTTGAGGATCTGCTTCTCGCCGTTCTCGGTGTCGACCGAGACGTGGAGATCCTTGATGTCAAGCGTTGCCATGGTGTTCAGCTCCTGCTATTCGGGATGTCGAGATCGACGAGCACAGCGTCGCCGTCGATCTTCGTGGCATAGGTGGGCACCGGCTCCGTGGCCGGCAGGTTGAGGGCTTCGCCGGTGCGGACGTCGAAGCGAGATCCGTGCAGCCAGCACTCGATCTCGCATCCCTCCACATCGCCCTCGGACAGCGGGATCATGGCGTGCGAGCACATGTCCTCGATGGCATACACGTCGTCGCCGACCCGGACGAGGGCGACGTCCTTGCCCTCGACCTCGATGCCGAGCGCCTCACCGTCGCTGATCTGCGACAGTTCGGCAGCCTTCTGGAACGTCACGTGCTCGCCCCATCTGAAACGCTCGAGGTCAGCTTCTCCAGATGATCCGACAGCTCGTCCTCGATCGCGATGACGAGGCGCTCCTGCAGCTCCGGGACGCCGATGCGACGGATGATGTCGTTGAAGAATCCGTGCACGACCAGGCGGCGCGCCTCGTCGGCGGGGATACCGCGGCTCTGCAGGTAGAACAGGTGCTGGTCATCGAATCGGCCGGTCGTGGACGCGTGACCCGCACCCTCGATCTCGCCGGTCTCGATCTCCAGGTTCGGCACCGAATCGGCCTTCGCGCCGTCGGTGAGCACCAGGTTGTCGTTCTGCTCGAACGTCTCGATGCCCTCGGCGACCTTGCGGATCAGGACGTTGCCGATCCAGACCGTGTGGGCGTCCTGGCCCTGCAGCGCACCCTTGTAGAGCACGTTGCTTCGCGTCTTGGGCGCCGTGTGATCGGCGAACAGACGGTGCTCGATGTGCTGCCCGGCATCGGCGAAGTAGACCCCGTAGAGGTCGACGCTGCCGCCGGTACCGACGTAGTCGGCCGAGGTGCTGGCCCGTACGACATCGCCGCCGAGCGTCACCGCCACGTGCTTGAGCGACGCATCGCGCCCCACTCGGGCATGCTGCGTCACGACGTGCACGCTGTCGTCGGCCCACTCCTGGACCGTGACGACATTCAGCTGAGCGCCGTCCTCCAAGACGATCTCGATGTTCTCGGTCCAGATCGCCGAACCCGAGTATTCGATGACCACGGTCGCCGTGCTGAACGCGCCCGCGCGCAGCAGCAGATGACCCGCCGAGGCCTTGTCGGTGCCCGTGCCGGTCAGCCGCACATACGTGGGCTGCTCGACCACGGCGTCACGAGCGATCGTGACCTCGAAGACCGACGAGGCGGCCGCCCAGGCCCGGGCCGACACCCGGTCGACCGGGACGTAGCCCGACACGCCACGGGCCGAATCGGCAGCCGGCACGGAGACCGCGGTGACGCCGTCGGCGACCTCGACCTCGACCTTGTACGAGTCACCGTCGAGCGGAGCGTCGTCGTGCACGCCGCGCAGACGCTTCAGGGGCGTGAAGCGCCAGATCTCCTCAAGACCGCGCGGGACCGGGTGATCGGCCAGATCGAACGAACCCTCGGGGTGCAGATGCGATTCGACGGCGTCCAGTTCGAGTGCGTTGCCGATGCTGTCTGTCACGGTGCTATCCGTCACCGTCATCCGACTGCCCCCTCCATTTGCAGCTCGATCAGGCGGTTGAGCTCCAGCGCGTACTCCATCGGCAGCTCGCGGGCGATCGGCTCGACGAAGCCGCGCACGATCATGGCCATCGCCTCGTCCTCCTCCATGCCGCGCGACATGAAGTAGAACAACTGGTCGTCGCTGAGCTTGGAGACCGTGGCCTCGTGGCCGAGGGTGACGTCGTCCTCGCGGACGTCGACGTACGGGTACGTGTCGGAGCGGCTGATCTGGTCGACCAGCAGCGCATCGCACTTGACCGTGCTGGCCGAGCCCTCAGCGCCCTCGAGCACCTGCAGCAGGCCGCGGTACGACGTACGGCCACCGCCACGGGCGACCGACTTGGACAGGATCGAGCTCGACGTATTCGGTGCCGCGTGCACCATCTTGGCGCCGGCGTCCTGGTGCTGGCCCTCGCCGGCGAACGCGATCGACAGCGTCTCGCCGCGGGCGTGCTCGCCCATCAGGTAGACCGCGGGGTACTTCATCGTCACCTTGGAGCCGATGTTGCCGTCGACCCACTCCATCGTGGCGCCCTCTTCGCAGGTGGCGCGCTTCGTGACCAGGTTGTACACGTTGTTCGACCAGTTCTGGATCGTCGTGTAGCGGCAGCGAGCACCCTTCTTCACGATGATCTCGACGACGGCCGAGTGCAGCGAGTCGGTCGAGTAGATCGGCGCGGTGCAGCCCTCGACGTAGTGCACGTAGGCGTCCTCGTCGACGATGATCAGCGTGCGCTCGAACTGGCCCATGTTCTCGGTGTTGATCCGGAAGTACGCCTGCAGCGGGATGTCGACGTGCACCCCCTTGGGCACGTAGATGAACGACCCACCGGACCAGACGGCCGTGTTCAGCGCGGCGAACTTGTTGTCGCCCACCGGGATGACGGTGCCGAAGTACTCCTGGAAGATCTCCGGGTGCTCCTTGAGCGCGGTGTCGGTGTCGAGGAACAGGACGCCCTGCGCTTCGAGGTCCTCGCGGATCGAGTGGTAGACGACCTCGGACTCGTACTGCGCGGCGACGCCCGCGACGAGGCGCTGCTTCTCGGCCTCGGGGATGCCCAGCCGGTCGTACGTGTTCTTGATGTCATCGGGCAGATCGTCCCAGGACTGGGCCTGCTTCTCCGACGAGCGCACGAAGTACTTGATGTTCTCGAAGTCGATCTGGTCCAGATCGGCTCCCCAGTGCGGCATAGGCTTGCGGTCGAAGAGCTTGAGGCCCTTGAGTCGCAGCTCGAGCATCCACTCGGGCTCGTTCTTCTTCGCCGAGATGTCGCGGACCACGGCCTCGTTCAAGCCGCGCTGCGCCGAGGCTCCGGCGGCGTCGGAGTCGTGCCAGCCGAACTCATAGCGTCCGACGTCCTTGAGGCCCGGATTGGCTTCCAGGACCGCGTTGGGAACGGACTGTCCCACCGTCTGTGGATCAGTGGTCGTCATGCCGTCTGCCCTTCTCTCTTCTCGGGGGTGGTCGGGAGGTGCGTCGTGCAGACGCCATCGCCGTGCGCGATGGTGGCCAGACGCTGGACGTGCGTGCCGAGCAGGCGCGAGAACATCTCGGCCTCGGCTTCGCACATCTCGGGGAACTCGGCCGCGACATGGGCGACCGGGCAATGGTGTTGGCACATCTGGGTGCCGTGCGGGGTGGAACTGGTCGATGCGGCGTAGCCATCGGCCGACAGCGCCTCGGCCAGCACCTCGGGGCGCCGGTCGAGCGGGACGCCGGCGAGCCGGTCGGCGTACTGCCGTTCGAGATCACCGAGTCGGTGATCGGCGAAGCGGCGCACTGCGTCGTCGCCACCGTGATCGGCCAGGAACCTCAGCGCGCTGACGGCCAGTTCGTCGTACGTGTGCGTGAACTGGTCGCGCCCCCTGGCCGTGATGGCGAAGACCTTGGCCGGACGGCCACGCCCCCGCTGGCCGTACGAGCGGCTCGCCCGGGCCTCGATCGTGCCGTCGGCGATCAGGTGATCGAGATGGCGGCGCACGGCGGCCGGAGTGAGTTCGAGTCGTTCGGCCAGTTCAGCGGCCGTGGCAGCGCCATGTTCGAGCAGCATCTGCGCGACCCGAGAGCGCGTCGGAGCGTCGTCGTGCGACGACACCTCGACTGCTCCCATGTTTTTCACAACACCATTGTGTCGTTATTGATTCCGTCGATTCAACGAAGGCCAGCCTTATTTGGCCTCCTCGGGCTCTCTAGCTGGTCTGGCCCGATCCGTCGAGTTCGCCCGTGGGGAGCACCGCGGCATCGGCCGCGCGGGTTCCTGCTCGCCAGCCATGTGCGTCGAGAGACTTCTTGCCCCCGCTGGATCGCAGTTTGGGGAACAGCCGGTCGACGGCGTCGTTCACGGCCTGCTGCTGCGCAGCCAGGACCGGAAGGACCCCGCCTCCGTACGAGTCCTCGGCCGAGCGCGTCGCTTCGGTGAGACGTTCGCCGAGACGTAAGGCGTATCCGTTGAGAAACGCCTTGCGGAAGCCGATGGACCGGGCATCGGGATTCGACTCACCCGCGTGCGTCATCTCCCGGACCGCCTGCAGCAGGACCGAGGTGAACAGCATCTCGACGTGGTCGACATCGCGCTCGACGCCGATCAGCGTCACGAAGCTGGCCCACTTGCTCCAGATCGCGCGCGTGTGATTGGCCTCGGCCACCAGATGCAGCAGCAACGCCTTCTCGGCGGCGTACGGCGGCTCGATCATGACCCGCAGAGCGTCGACTCCCACGATCGAGCCATGTTGAGCCCGCACCAACGCCTCGTCGATCGCGTACCGGGTCATCAGATCCTGGGCCTTGGCCGTGAACGCCTCCGCCTCGGCGCCGAACTCGGTCGACTCGGCCTTCGCCAGCAGGCTGCGCACCCGAGCGAGCATCTTGTCCTCAGTGCGCGGACCCGCGATGCGCACCGGCAAGTCGATCGGGACCCCGCTCCCCCAGTGAGACGGTGCGGGCGCGATCAGCTGCACGCCCGGCAACTGATCGAGCACCGCGAGCGTGGCCAGCGCCGCCGTCCAGGCGCCGGTAGTGGGCGGCAGCAGTGGATGATCGTCGGTGCCGCCGGCGTGTCGCCGGATCTCACTGATCTGGGCGATCCAGCGTTGCGGGGCCAGATGAGCCACATCCGACGCCTCGAACTCGTCGAGCACGACCCGTCCCAGCCAGCCCCCGGCTTCGGCATCACCTCTCCAGCGCGCGACGTGCACGAGGTCGAGCGGTTGCCAGCCGCGCTCGTAGGCGCCAGAGAGCTGAGCCCGCACCCGGGTCAGCACCTCGACGGCAGGATCGTGCTCTGGTCTGCTCGCCGTGCGGCTGAGCACCGCGAGCGCCGTGACCTGGCGTTCAGGCGCCCGGCCGTCCCTGACCACGGCGGCGAGCGCCTGGTTCAGCAGCGCCCGGTTCTCCGCCGGGACAGGGTCAGACATCGGCTGGTTCAGACATCGGTTGGGTCAGACATCAGCTGGAGCATCTACCTGATCGTCGTGCTTCTGATCATCACGCTTCTGATCCCCGTGGCCCGGCCACCAGGCCGCGTGACCGATGAGTGCGGTGAGCGACGGCGTGAAGATCGATGCCATCACGAACGCGGCGACGACGATGCCGAACGACAACGCGAAGCCCATCGACTCGATCAGCGCGTTTCCGCCCAGCATCAGCGAGGCGAACGTACCGGCCAGGATCACGCCCGCCGCGGCGATCGTGGGACCGGCGTGCCGGACCGCATGCGCTGCCGCGGCTCTCGGTTCCTTGCCTTCGCGGGCCTCCTCACGGAGGCGGGCGACCATCAAGATGTTGTAGTCGGTGCCGAGTGCGACGACGAACAGATAGATGTAGATCGGCAGCATGAAGATCAGGCCGCTCTCGCCCAGGATGTGCTGGAACGCGATGACCGTGGCGCCCAGCGTGGCGCCGAAGCCGAGACCCACCGAGACCATCAGGTACCAGGGGGCCACGAGGCTACGCAGCAGCAGCGCCAGGATCAGCATGATCAGGCCAGCCGCGACCGGGAACACCACCGAGTAGTCGCGGTTCATGGCCTCCTTGAGATCGGAGAACACCGACGATGTGCCACCGACCAGGGCCTCGGAGTCGGCCGGTGCCGCCTTGTGCGCGGCGTCACGCAGCGGCCCCTTCACCAGGTCGATCGCGGCATCGGAGGTCGGGTCGACCGAGAGCACCGCGCTGACGAGCGCTGTGCGTCCGTCCTGCGAGATGGCAGGCTCGCCGACCGCCACGACACCCTTGACCTGGCCGATCTCGCCGGCGAACGTCTTGACCGCCGCCGGGTCGAGCGCGGTATCGGACGTCACCAAGATCGGAGTCGGGTCGGTGGCTCCGGCCGGCAGGCTGTCCTGCAGCTTCGTCAGGGCCTCGGTCGACTCCACGCCCTTCGGCAGGCTGGAGTTGAAGTCGAACGACGGATTGAAGCCGATCGCGAACGCCGCCAGTGTGGCGAGCACCAGGCCCGAGGCGGCAGCGAAGACCGCCGGGCGCTTCTCGATGCCGCGCCCGAGAGCGGCGTACCGGCTGCCGGTCGGCTCGGTGAGGTACTTCTTCGACGGCCAGAACAGCGCCCGGCCGAGCAGCACCATCAGCGCAGGCACCAGGGTCAACGCCGCTACCAGCGTGACGGCGACGGCGATGGCCAGAGCCGGTCCGATCGAGCGGAAGATGCTCAGGCTCGACAGGATCAGCGCCGAGAACGACACGATGACCGCGCCTCCGGCGGACGCGATCGCCTCACCGGCCCGTTCCAGGGCGTGGCCCACGGCTGCGCGTGGTGCCTCACCCTCGCGGAGTCGCTCGCGATAGCGGAACAACAGGAACAGGATGTAGTCGGTGCCGATGCCGTACAGGACCACGATCAAGATGACCTGAAGCGAGCTGTCGGCCTTCAGGTCGAAGGCCTCGTTGGCGAATCCGATCAGACCGGTGGCCACCGACGAGACGAGCGTGACGACCAGGATCGGCAGCAGGCAGATGATGACGCTGCGGAAGATGAGCGCGAGCAGCAGCACGATCAGGACGATCGTCGCCAGACCCACGATCGCCATGGTCTTCTCGGACGACTCCATCGAATCGAGATTCTGCGCCGCACTGCCGGTGACACCGACCTCGAGATCGGTGCCCTTGACCAGCTTCTTCAGCTCGGCCCGCATGTCCTTGACCGCATCGGACGACGGCGTGTCGAAGCCGGTGGAATCGGGCCCCAGCCCGAGCACCGCGATCTGCACCTGGCCGTCGGGTGCCGCGGGCGACACGATGCCCGTCGTGAAGAGCTTCTCGTCGAGGGTCGGATTGAGACCGTCGACGACCTTCTGGACGTCTGCGGAGTCGGCCTGCGTCAGCTTGCCCCCGTCGGCCCGGTCGAACACGAGGATCGCGCCTGGCGTCGTGGCCTGCGGGAACGCCTCAGCTTGGAGATTCGCGGCCTTGATCGACTCGTAGTGCGAGGGCAGGAACTCGGACTCGTCGGTGGTCGAGGACAGTCCGGGTGCCGTGGCGATGATGGCGATCGCGGCCACGATCCACAAGCCGAGCACGATCCAGGGACGCTTGCCGACCGTGACGAGTCGGGCGAGAGCGGAGAACATGGGCATCAATCTATCGGTCGGCACCGACCGAACGGCGCACGGACTCGGCATGGCGCGGGCCCCGATCCAACCGGATCGGGGCCCGTGGGACGGACAATGTCAGACGGTCACTTCTTCAGACCGTCGACGAAGTCCGGATGATCCTTCAGCCACGCGTCAATGGCCTTCTCGACACCCGGGATCTTGTCCTTGTCGTTGGCGTCGACGACGGTCTTCTCCAACGAGCCGTACGTCTCGTCATCGAGCTTGAAGTTGGCGAACATCTTCGCGACCTCGGGGTGTTCCTCGGAGAATCCCTTCGTGGCGATCGCCTTGAGCGTCTCAGGATCTCCCAAAGCACCCTTGGGATCCTTCAGATCCTTTATGTCGTATGCTGCGTTCGCCCAGAACGGCCGCCACAGTGTCACGACGATCTCCTGCTTGTCCTTGATCGCCTTCTGCAGTTCGCTCAGCATCGCCTGCGTGGACGACTCGACCAGGGTGAATCCAGCCTTGTCCAGCCCGTATCCGGGGATCACGCTGCTCTTGGTGACCTCGGTCAGACCGGCTCCCGGCTCGATGCCGATGATCTTGCCGTCGAGCTCGTCCTTGAACTTGGGTAGATCCTCGATCGACTCGATCGAGGAGTACTGCGGCACCGCGAACGTCAGCACGGCACCGTCGTAGTAGGTACCCAGGTCCTCCAGCTTGTCGCGGTACTTCTCCCAGTACGTCTTGTGCGTCAGCGGCAGCCATGCCGACGGGTACACGTCGATGTCGCCCTTGGCGACGCCCGTGTACAGCACACCGGCGTCCGAGATGTCCTCGACCTCGACGTCGTAGCCCTCGCCCTCGAGGACCGCCTTCCACAGGTACGCCGTGCTCAGCCCGTCGGTCCACGAGGGGATGATGCCCAGCGTGATCGTCTTGTCCTCGCCGGCCGAACCCTTGTCTCCGCCGTCGTCATCGGACCCGCACGCGGCCAGGCCGGCACACAGCGCGAGGAACGCCGCGGCGAGTCCCAGACTGCGCCGTACTCGTGTCGTGATCATCTACATGTCTCCTTGAGTTATCTGTTCAGTTCGTTATGTTCTGGAGCTCGTTCAGTTCTTCGTCGTGTTCGCTGATCTTCGGGGGGTCGTCCTCCTGCCTGCTGCGGCGAAGGCGCGACAGCCTCCGCGTTCCGGTCTTCTTACGCTGCCGTCCGACGCTCGCGGTGACCCGGTCGAGATAGATCGCGAGTACCACGACCGACAGGCCCGCCTCGAAGCCGAGGGCGACATCGAGCCGCGAGATCGCGGTCATCACCGCATTGCCGAGCCCGCCTCCGCCCACCAGGCCGGCGATGACCGCCATCGACAGCGCCAGCATGATGACCTGGTTGACGCCTGCCATGACGGTCGGCATCGCGAGTGGCAGCTGGATGCCACCCAGGATCTGGCGCGGCGTCCCCCCGAACGCCTGGCCCGCTTCGACGATCTCCGGATCGACCTGCCGGATCCCCAGCTCGGTCAGCCGCACGGCCGGCGGCAGCGCGAAGATCACGGTGGCGACCATGCCCGCCGGCACGCCGATGCCGAACAGCATCACGACCGGCACCAGCCACACGAACGCCGGCATCGTTTGCATCAGGTCCATGACCGGCCGGACGATGCTGCTGACCCCGTCCCATCGCGCCGCGGCAATGCCGATCGGCACGCCGATGATCAAGGCAATGACCGTGGCGACCAGCACCACGGACAGAGTCTGCATCGCGTTGTCCCATTGCTCCATGCCGATGACCAGCGTCAGGATGACCGCGGCGCAGACCGCGAGGCGCCAGTTCCGGGCCGCCCAGGCGATCAGGGCGAGTACCAGCACCATCACCACGGCAGGGGGCCACTGCAGGAGATCGGTCAAGGCGCTCGACGTGTTGTCCATCGCATTCGCGATCGCATCGAATGCATCGCCGGCATGATCGAGCACCCAGTCCAGGCCGTCCTCGATCCACTGCCCGATCGGTACGCGAGGAACGCCGGACTCGACGGTGTCCACCGTCGCGAACGTCGTCGTGAACATCGTGCTCATCGCAGTGCTCCCGTCTCGGTCGTACCGATCCCGTTGTCGGCGTCGTCCTCCTTGCCACCCACCGATCCGAGGGCGCTCAGCAGCGTGACGCGCGGGATGACCCCCACCAGCCGCTCACCGTCGACGACGGCCAGAGCAGTGGGGCTCTCGGCCGCCGCGCCGAACAGGTCGACCACAGGAACATCGGGTCGGACCGTGACGGCCGGCATGATCAGTCCGTCGAGTGACTCCTGGCCGCGTTCCAGCGCATGCGCCACGTCGTCCTCCACGACCACACCACGCAGACGGCGCTCGCGATCGACCACCATGAGGGACGAGATCTGATGCTCGCGCAACAGTTTGTGAGCGGCTCGCGGGCCCTGCAGGGCACCGAGTACCGCCACCGGAGGCTCCATGACCGACGATGCGGTCAGCACCCGCGTCCAGTCGACGTCCTGGACGAACTGCGCCACGTAGTCGTTGGCCGGGTCGTTCAGAATCTGCTCGGCCGTGCCGACCTGTTCGACACGCCCGTCGCGCATCATGGCGATGCGGTCGCCCAGGCGCATGGCCTCGTTCAGGTCGTGGGTGATGAACAGGATCGTCTTGTTGAGCCGATGCTGCAGCTCGATCAACTGATCTTGCATCTCACGTCGGATCAGCGGGTCGAGTGCGCTGAACGCCTCGTCCATCAGCAGCACGTCGGTGCCCGCCGCCAGCGCCCGCGCCAGCCCGACCCGCTGGCGCATCCCGCCGGACAGCTCGTCGGGCATCGATGCCCCCCAGCCGTCGAGTCCCACCATGGACAGCGCCTCCTCGGCGCGTCGCTCTCGGTCGGCGCGGTTGAGTCCACGCAGCTTCAGCCCGTAGGCGGCATTCTCGCCCACCGTGCGATGCGGCAGCAGGGCGAAGTGCTGGAACACCATGCTGACCTCGTCGCGACGGATGCGACGCAGCGACTTGGCGCTGGCGCGACGGATGTTCTCGCCCGCCAGCGACAGATCACCCGACGTCGGCGTCAACAGTCCGTTGACCATCCTGATCAGGGTCGACTTGCCCGACCCCGACAGGCCCATGACGACGAAGATCTCTCCGGCTTCGACTTCGAAGCTCGCATCGATCACCGCGGGCGTGAGCCCTTGGGCTCTCAGTTCGTCGCGGGAGGTGCCCGCTCGTAGTCGGTCCACGGCGCGCTCAGGCCGCTTTCCGAACACCTTGTAGACGTGGTCGGCTTGGATGACTGGCACGCAATCTCCTGCATCGGGGGCTGCTGGTCCGCGCCGGAGCGACCGTCCATCCACCTCGGTTCCACCGGGGTGAAACCACCATGCGATTGCCGAGTCTTGCAGGCACCACACGGCTGATCTCGTTCATCGAACGCTCACGCCGCGTCGATCACCCTAACAGCGCAACCGTTGCCGTGTGCAAACTGTTGCGTCCGCTGGACCCTACGATGACTGATATGGCGACCGACGCGATCGAGGTCCGAGCCGGTGCGCGATCGGTCCGGGTGTCGAGTCCTGACCGGGTGATTTTCGAAGCCACCGACTTCTCCGGCGAGGTCACCAAGGCGATGGTCGCGCAGTACTACGCCGACGTCGCCGATGGCATCGTCAGGGCGTTGAAGGACCGGCCCGTAACGCTGGAACGCTGGCCCAAAGGCGTGCGCGAGGGCATGGAGTTGTCGACCCGCCAAGGCGGCACCCGCGACGCCGACGCGTTCTACCAGAAGCGGATGATGCGCGGCGCTCCCGACTTCGTCGAATCGGCACGGGTGCTGTTTCCCTCCGGCCGGCGTGCCGACGAACTATGTGTGACCGAGGCAGCCTCGGTCGTATGGGCGGCCCACATGGGCGCGGTGACGTTCCATCCGTGGGCCATGCGCCGCGACGACAACGATCACCCCGACGAGTTGCGGATCGATCTCGATCCGCACGGCAGCACCTCGTTCGTCGATGCGATCCGAGTCGCGGGCGTGGCGCGCGAGCTGCTGGACGAGCTGGGAATCCGCGGCTTTCCGAAGACCAGCGGGAACCGCGGCGTCCACGTCTACGTCCGCATCGCGCGCCGCTGGACCATCACCGATGTCCGTCATGCGGCGATCGCGTTCGGTCGCGAGCTCGAGCGGCGTACGCACGGCGTCACGACCGCGTGGTGGAAGGAGGAACGCGGCGACAACATCTTCGTCGATTTCAACCAGAACGCCCGCGATCGCACCATCGCCAGCGCCTACAGCATCCGGCCCAAGCCCGGCGCGCCCGTCTCGATGCCGCTGACCTGGGACGAGCTGGCCGAGGTCGACGACCCGCGCCGGTTCACGGTGCACACCGTGCCCGCGCTGCTGGCCGACCGCGGTGACGCGATGACCGACATCGACGACGTGGACCATGACCTCGAACCGCTGCTCGACCTCTGGCGGGCCGATCTGGAGCGCGGCCTCGGTGAGATGTCGTATCCCCCGGACTATCCGAAGATGCCCGGCGAACCACCGCGGGTCCAGCCGAGCAAGAAGGTCGCCGAGCACTGGGACGCCGACGGCAACCGTGTCTGACCTGCGCGAATGCGTGCGCGATCGGCCTTGATCCGGTAAGAATGTCCGGATGCACGACAACCATCATCTCCACCATGACCCCGCCGACGATCCCGACGGGTTGTGGGACGGCGATGAGCCCGCGCTCGCGCCCCTGCCGATCAGCGAGGCCAAGCAGATCTCGTACGGCGAGTGGGGCGAGCAGTTCTTCGCCGCGGCGATCAGCGACGACCGCATCCGCGGCGCCGTCGCCGATCTGGCGGGGCAGCCGATCGACTTCGGGCCGATGGGCGTCGGCCCCGGGAGGATCGCCAAGGTCGTCGCTCGTGGCCAGATCGGCGACGCCCTCTTGCACCGACACGATGGTTTCCCGGTCACGTACGACCTGACCGTGCCGGTCGATCTGACCTTCGAGGTCGACTTGTTGCTCGAGACCGAGCGGTTCGACGCCCATCTCGAGGTGCCGATCCGGCTGATCGGTCGCGCGGTCGACGGCGTACGGATCTACATCGAGGCCAGGCCCCCACACAACTCCGAGGTTCTGGTGCAGGTCAAGGCCGACGGCCGTCGCGCCGAGTGGCTGCGCCGCATCGCGGGTGTCGACGAGGAACTGCGCCGCTTCGTGGCCAAATATGTGACCCGCGAGCTGGACAAGCCGAGCATCCGACGTGCCCGTGAGGTCGACGTCGTGCCGTTGATGGCGAAGGCCTGGTCCGCTACGCCGACGGAATAGATGGTCGGCTACGCCGACGGAGTGAACAGTCGGCTCAGGTGGGCTTATCGCCTCGGGCACATGCCTGCACGATCTTGGCGATCCGTGCCGCGCGCGTGGCCTCCTGGCGGGCCTGAGCCAGGCCGATCAGCGCGGCCTTCCGCACACCGGGCGTCAGGGCGTCCCAGGCGGCCCTGGCGGCCAGGTCTGCGTCCAGGGCAGTCGCGAGATCAGCCGAGACGATGCCGGCTTCGGCGTCGTCGAGCAGGGTCCACATGCCATTGGCCTGCGCTGCGGCGACGACCGCGCGACCGGCGGGCTGCATCCGGCCCTCGGCCTCGAGCCGGGCGACTCGCTCTTTGTTGTTCCTGACCCACGTACTGCGCGCCCGGCGAGGCGCGAACCACATCATCACGCGCTCGTGGTCGAGCACCTTGCGCGTCGAGTCGATCCAGCCGTACGCGAGCGCCTCGAGCACCTGTTCCTCGTAGTCGAGTTGCTCATGACCTGAGCCGGTCCTCCAGGTCACCAGCCAGACGCCCCGGGTGCGTGTGTGGTGCTCGGCCAGCCAGTCCCGCCACTGTTCGACCGTCGCAGGGTGTACGCGCTCGGCGTCGTCACGTGGCATCGGCGGTGTCTCCGGTTCTGGTCACGCGCGTCACGACGAGCGCGGCGGCCAGCCCACCCAGCGTGCCGAGCAGCTCGTCGCTGAGGGTGTCCTCGTATGCGCCGGTCAGCTCCGTGCCCTGGCGGATGAACGTGTACCACTCGCCGATCTCCCAGACGACGGCCAGCGCGGCACCCAGGCCCGTGATCGTCGCGACGAGGGCCCAGCGGGGGCGCACGTCGGCCATCGCGATGAACAGTCCGAGGCCCCACAGCAGCAGGAACCAGGTCACGAAGTGACTGAGGTTGTCCCACGGATCCCATGAGTCGTACAGGTTCGCCTGATTTCCGAACGCATCGAAGGCGAACGGCGCCATAACCAGCGCGCACGGCCACCACGGGACCGGGCGGGGCCGTGTGCGGCGCCGCTGCATCAGCCACCAGATCGCCGGAGCGGCCACCATGCACACGGTGTTGACCAGGATGCGGTACGCGTAGCCCTTGCCGTCCAACCGCTCGATGAGCCCGAGCGCGCCGACGAACAGGTGGACCTCAGTGAGGACGAACAAGACGACCGCCACCCAGAGGGCGGCGCGTCGATTCACCCGAGGACCTCGGAGAGGTCGTACGAGGCGACCTCTTCGAGCTGTTCGTACGTGCACGACTCCGGCTCGCGGTCGTCGCGCCAGCGTTTGAACTGCGCCGTGTGGCGGAACCGGGTGCCCTCCATGTGCTCATAGCCGACCTCGGCCACGAGCGTCGGGGCGATCGCGTACCACGACAGGTCCTTCGTGCCGGTCCAGCGGCTCACGCCACCTGGCAGCCGGCCGCTCTCGTGTGCGTCGGCGTCCATCCACGCGCCCCAGGGGTGTTGATCGAGGCCGACCTGCATGGCTGACAGCTGATCGAACAGTTCGGCACGCCGCGCCTCGGAGAACGAGGCGCTAACGCCGACATGCTGAAGCTGGCCCTCGGCGTTGTAGAGGCCGAGCAGCATCGAACCCAACAAGGGCCGCTCGGGGGTCGAGGTCTTGTGCAGCCGGTAGCCCGCGACCACGACATCGGCCGTGCGTGCGTGCTTGATCTTGAGCATCACGCGGCCGTTTTCACGATAGGGCTGGTCGATCGGCTTCGCGACGACGCCGTCGAGCCCTGCCCCCTCGAAGTGGTCGAACCACTCCTCCGCGACCTCGGCCTCGGTCGTGGTGCGTGTGACGTGCACGGGCGCTCGGACCCCGTCGAGCGCCTCGACCAGGCGCTGCCGGCGTGTCGAGAACGGCTCGTCGATCAATGACTCGTCATCGAGTGCGAGCAGGTCGAAGGCGACGAAGAACGCCGGGGTGGTCTCGGCCAACAGCTCGACCCGCGAAGCCGCCGGATGGATGCGCTGCGACAGCAGATCGAACTCGAGCCGGCCGTCGCGGGCGAGCAGGATCTCGCCGTCGAGCACGACCCGATCGGGCAGCTCGCGCCGGAACGCCTCGACCAGGTCCGGGAAGTAGCGGGTCAGTTCCTTGGTGGAGCGGCTGCCGAGCACCACCTCGTCGCCGTCTCGGAACACCAGACACCGGAAGCCGTCCCATTTCGGTTCCATTTGTACGTAAGGCAGCAGATCGAGTGCCTTCTCCATCGTGACCGACTTGGCCAGCATCGGCCGGATCGGCGGCATCACCGGAAGGTCCATACGCGCCACCCTACGGTCATTCGCTCCCGGTGTTCGGTGCGCGCCACAACCGGTCGATCGGCAGGACGTGGAGGCGGTCATCATAGGTGTAGCTGCGGTTGCCGGTGTAGAAGACCACCCCGCCCACGAACGAGCTCCCGAGCAGGTCGCGGAGCTGGCGCATTCCCCGAAAGTCGTCGTGGGTGACGCGTGATGCGGACTTAATCTCGAAGCCGAGGACCCGGCCATCGTGGGTTTCGAGGACGAGATCGACCTCGACTCCGTCGCGGGTGCGCCAGTGTCCAAAACCGGCGATCTCGTCGGACCAGCTCACTTCCTTGAGGATCTCGCCGACAACGAAGTTCTCGACCGGATGCCCGAACTCGGTGAGGGCGGTGGGATCTCGGCGCGCGAGCTTCTCCCCGGTGAGGCGGAGGAGCCGAGTCGAGATCCCCGTATCGAGCAGATGGACCTTCGGGCGTGCGTTCGTCCGTTTCGTCAGGGTCCGATCCCAGGGCGGCAGCAACTGTATCAGGAAGACCGCCTCCAGCAGGCGGAGATAGTCGCGGGCCGTCGTCTCGTCGACGCCGGCTGCGCGGGCGAGTTCGGCGGCGTTGAGTACCTGGGCGCTTTGCCCGGCCACACGTTCCAGGATCACCGGCAAGGTGTGAGCCTGCCGCACACGGGACAGTTCCTGGACATCTCTCTCCAGCGTGAGACGCACGTAGTTGTCGATCCAGCGCCAGCGCGCACGGTCACTGCTTGTAGCCAACGCCATCGGAAACCCACCACGAACAACGCGCCCGATGTACTCCTCGCGCGATGTGCTTGAGGGTCGCCCGCGTACGGCGCTCTTGGCGTCGGTGACCAGGCCATGTAGGAGGTCGGGACGAGTCTGGTCGATCTCGCTCTGGGCAAGTGGCAGAACCTGAAGGCGGTGAAGTCGCCCAGTCAGTGCTTGGGCCGCCTTGGGGAGAGCCTCGTGTCGAGCGGAGCCGGTGAGAATGAACTGCCCGGCCTGGGACGACTGATTGAGCCGGGCCTTGATCGCATCCAGAACCAACGGTGCGTGCTGGTACTCATCGATGAGCACCGGACGCGTCTCGTTGATCATGGTGGCGGGATCGCTCGTGACAGCATCACGAGTGTCGAGGTCATCCAGATCAAGAACCACGCCATCGACACGCTGCGCCAGCTGTCGCAGCAAAGTGGACTTCCCGACGGTCCGCGGGCCCTCAAGGAGCAACACCGGACTCTCCTCACGGCGCTCGAGCGCGATATCGAGGAGCCTGCGCGCGAGGAGTCCGTCACCGCCAGTCATCTATCCGATCTTACACCCTGACCCGGAATTGCCAGCACCTTAATCCCGGAACTGCCGTAACGTGAATCCCGGAACTGCCGATCTATGAACCCCGGAACCACCGCAGAGTACCGCTGCTTCGACAGCGTCCCACTTCGGTTCGTACAACAGCCCGCCCGGCAGCGAGTCCGCGGCAGGCACGCCCTTGACCGACTTGGCCAGCATCGGGCGCACCGGTGGGTTGACGGGCAGATCCATCGCTAGCGACCTCCGAACAGGCGCGACAGCCACCCGCGTTGCTCCTGGATGACCGGCCCCGCGTGGGCGGTCGTCGTGCTCGCGTCAACAGAGCGTGCGCCCGCCAGGCTCTCGAGGAACCGATCGACCTCGGCCATGTTGTAGCCCTCGCGGATGCGGACCGGAGTGAAGCGCGCGCCCCTGATGAGCGGGACCAGGTCCCGGCCTGCGTCAGCGGCCGCCGCCAGCTCGTCGAAGAGCGCGTCGACCTCGCTCATGTCGTAGCCTTCGCGCAGCCGCACCGGCGTGAAGCGCGCGTTTCTGATGGAGTCGCCCAGCGCTGACATGCGCCGAGCCTAGGCGACAGATCAGACCCCCGGAACGAGTCCCAGCGACCGATCGGTCCACTCACGCAGATCGCGGTACAGCGACGGGTTCTCGGCCAGCGAGACACCGTAGGACGGCACGAGCTCCTTGAGCTGCGGCTTCCAGTCGTCGAGACGAGACGGGAAGCACCGTTCCAGCACGTCCAACATCGCGGCGACGGCCGTCGAGGCTCCCGGGGACGCGCCGAGCAGGCCCGCGATCGAGCCGTCCGCGGAGTTCACGACCGTGGTGCCGAACTCCAACGCACCGCCGCGACCCTTCCGCCGCACGACCTGGACACGCTGGCCCGCCGTGATCAGCTCCCAGTCCTGGTCCTCGGCCAGCGGCGCGAAGACCCGCAGATCGTCGACCTTGCGGCCACGGGTCTTGGCCAGCTCGAGCACCAGGTACTTGATCAATGACCACGACGTCACGCCGATGGCGGCCATCGGCAGCAGATTGTCCGCTCGCACCGACATCGGCAGATCGAGGAACGAGCCCTCCTTGAGGAACTTCGGTGTCCAGCCTGCATACGGCCCGAACAGCAGCGAACTCTTGCCGTCGATGACCCGGGTGTCCAAGTGCGGGACCGACATGGGCGGCGCGCCCACGGCAGCCATGCCGTAGACCTTGGCGTGGTGCTTCAGCGCGACGGTCTCGTCGAGGCACCGGATGAACTGGCCGCTGACCGGGAACCCCGCGAAGCCCTTGATCTCCTCGATACCCGAACGCTGCAGCAGCTGGATCGCGCCGCCACCGGCGCCGACGAACACGAACTTGGCCGAGATGTTGACGGTCCCGCCCTCAGCGCGGTTCTTCACGACGGCGCGCCAGGTGCCGTCCGTATCGCGCTTGAGCGACTTGACGTGATGGTCGTACCGGATGTCGGCGCCGCTGCGGCGCAGGCCGTCGAGGAACTGCGTGGTCAGAGCACCGAAGTCCACATCGGTGCCGTGATCGGTCCAGCTGACGGCTACCGGCTCTGTCGTGTCGCGCCCCTCAGCCATCAGCGGCAGACGCCGTGCGAACTCGTCGCGGTCCCGGATCATCTCCAAGCCCTCGAACAGCGGGTGACCGGCGAGCGCGTCGTAGCGCTTCTGGAGGTAGTCGATGTTCTGGGCGCCCTGCACGAAACTGACGTGCGGCACCGGATTGATGAACGACGCCGGGTTCGTGAGCCAGCCCTGATCCACTGCGTGTGCCCAGAACTGGCGCGAGAGCTGGAACTGTTCGTTGACCGCGATGGCCTTCGTCACGTCAACGTCGCCGTTCGGCAGCTGCGGCGTGTAGTTGAGCTCGCACAGGGCCGAGTGACCCGTGCCGGCGTTGTTCCACGGGCCG
>Ga0182737_1001011_pt1 | contig 31093 bp, 26 predicted proteins | sample eDN5th30CBELigOP_FD_128878 | JGI IMG/M metagenome (GOLD analysis project Ga0182737, IMG submission 128878) | Enriched Organic Plus compost microbial communities from Emeryville, California, USA - eDNA 5th pass 30_C BE-Lig OP (version 2) (version 2) ... | reverse complement strand
CGGGAACGGCGGAGGGGCCGGTGCCTGTGCACCGGCCCCTCCGCCGTCGAGACGACTACTTCGTCGAGAACGCGGCGTCGAACGCCGCAGCCGACGGCTGGATCGCCGACATCCGACGCACGAAGCCGAGCGCCTCGGGGGCACCGACGAGCCGGTCCATGCCGGCGTCCTCCCACTCGACCGAGAGCGGGCCGTCGTAGCCGATGGCGTTCAGCATCCGGAACGCGTCCTCCCACGGCACATCACCGTGGCCGGTGGAGATGAAGTCCCAGCCGCGGCGCGGGTCCGCCCAGGGCAGGTGCGAGGCGAGACGGCCGTTGCGACCGTTGCCGACGCGCTTGCGGGTGTCCTTGCAGTGCACGTGGAAGATGCGGTCCTTGAAGTCCCACAGGAACCCGACCGGGTCGAGGTCCTGCCACACCATGTGCGAGGGGTCCCAGTTCAGGCCGAACGAGGCGCGGTGGCCGATCGCCTCCAGCGTGCGGGCGGTCGTCCAGTAGTCGTACGCGATCTCGGAGGGGTGCACCTCGAGCGCGAAGCGCACACCGACCTCCTCGAACACGTCCAGGATCGGGTGCCAGCGGTCCGCGAAGTCCCGGTAGCCGGCCTCGATCATGGCGTCCGATGCCGGCGGGAACATCGCGACGCACTTCCAGATCGACGAGCCGGTGAAGCCGGTGACGGTCTTCACGCCGAGCGCCGCGGCCATCCGTGCGGTGAGCTTCATCTCCTCGGCCGCCCGCTGCCGGACGCCCTCGGGATCGCCGTCGCCCCACACGCGGTCGTTCAGGATGTCGCGGTGACGCTCGTCGATCGGGTCGTCGCACACGGCCTGGCCGACGAGGTGGTTCGAGATCGCGAAGACCTGGAGGCCGTTGCGGGCCAGGATGTCCTTGCGACCCTGCACGTACTCGGCGTCGTCCCAGCGGGAGACGTCGAGGTGATCGCCCCAACTCGCGATCTCGAGGCCGTCATAGCCCCATTCGCCCGCGAGACGTGCGACCTCTTCGAAGGGGAGGTCGGCCCACTGGCCGGTGAACAGCGTGATCGGTCGTGTCATCTCTGTCTCCTCAGTCGTTCCCTGGCACCGATGCCCACGTCGAACCGTTCGCGGCGCTCGCCCCGACCGCTTCCAGCACCCGCTGGACGCTCAGTCCCTCCGCGAACGTACCGTGCGCCGGGACGCCGGAGTCGATCGCCTGCACGAGGTCGACGACCTGGTGCGTGAAGCCGTGCTCGTAGCCGAGCATGTGCCCGGCCGGCCACCATGCCGACACATACGGGTGCACGTCCTCGGTCACCAGGATGCGGGTGAAGCCCTGCCGCTCCGCGGGGGCGGTGCGGTCGTAGTGCTCGAGGACGTTGAGGTCCTCGAGGTCGAACACCAGCGCGCCGTCCTCCCCCGACACCTCGAGCGTGAGCGCGTTCTTGCGGCCGGTTGCGAAGCGGGTGGCCTCGAACGTCGCGATCGCGCCGTCGGAGAGCCGGCCGGTGAACACGGCCAGGTCGTCGACGGTGACCTCGCCCATGCCGTCGCCTGCGGTGCCGGTCAACCCGGACGCTTCGGCGAGCAGCGGCCGCTCCTTCACGATGGTCTCCAGCATCCCGGAGACCGCCGTGACGGTCTGGCCGGTGACGAACTGGGTCATGTCCACGATGTGGGCGCCGATGTCGCCGAGCGCACCGGAACCGGCGTGCTCCTTCTGCAGGCGCCACACGAGCGGCGCCTGCGGGTCGACCAGCCAGTCCTGCCGGTACGCGGCACGCACCTGGCGCACCGGGCCGATGAGCCCCTGCGCGATGAGGTCGCGCATGAGGGTCACCGCGGGAACACGGCGATAGGTGAATCCGACCATCGCGTGGACACCGTCGGCGGCTGCGGCCGCTGCGGCATCCGCCATGGCCTCGGCCTCGGCCTGCGAGTTCGCCAGCGGCTTCTCGCAGAGCACGTGCTTGCCCGCCCGGAGCGCGGCGATCGCGATCTCCGCGTGGGAGTCGCCCGGTGTGACGATGTCGACGATGTCGATGTCGTCACGGGCGATGACCTCGCGCCAGTCGGTCGCGGATTCGGCCCAGCCCCACTGCGCGGCCGCGGCGGCGGTCTTCTCCGCGTTGCGGCCCACGAGCACCGCCATCTCGACGTCGCGCGGCAGGGAGAACACCGCCGGCGCCTGCCGCCAGCCCACCGAGTGCGCCGCGCCCATGAACCCGTGGCCGATCATGGCGACGCGCAGCGCGCTCACGGGAGCACCACCGCGCGCTGCACCGGGACGCGGTTGGTCACGTACCGGCCGGGGCCGCCGTCGACACCGGGCATGATCTGCATGTAGAGCAGGCGCATCGTCAGGACGACCTCGACGGTCACCGACGCCCCGGCGGGCACCGGCTCGTCGAGCGAGATGACGATGTCGGGCCGGTCGGCGACGAACCACAGCGTTTCGAACTGCTCGGGCAGCTCCTCGATGCGGTAGCTCGTGCCGTTCAGCTCGAACCGGATGCGGTCGGTCGAGACCGCCCGCCCGTCGACCGTCGCCTCGACGCCGTCGACGGCCGACAGCCAGAGGCTGCGGTACCACGGGAGCTGCACCGAGACCGCGAGTCCGTCCGGATGACGCCGGACGTCCTCCTCGCGGAAGAGGGAATTGTGCGTAGCCATGTGCTGCGGTGTCCTTCCTGGGTCAGCTCGCCGTGGCCGGGGAGCCCGCGGCGGCGACCTGGTCTTCGATGGCACGCCGCATGAGCGCGTGCTGCTGCTTCACCTGCGCGATCGGGTCGGCCTCGCCGAGGTCGCTGAACGCGTGGCCCTCCCACTCGCTGGAGAGGAAGCCGCGGTAGCCGCCGTCGACGAACTGGCGCACGATGCGCGGGATGTCCATCGCCGGCTCCTGACCGTGCTCGTCGATGTCGTAGAACTTCGCGTGCACGTGGAAGATCTGCGGCATGATGTCCAGCCACTCCTCCGGCGGCACGAGCCCGTGCATGTTGAAGGCGAGACGGGTGAAGGGCCCGAACTGGGCGCTGTCGAAGCGCTCGGCGGCCAGGAAGTCCTCGAACTCCTGGTTGCGCACGTGCATCGGCAGCGGCTTGCGCCAGATCTCGTCCATGACGGCGAAGTACTCCTCCGGCATGCCCATCTGCTGCAGCGTGCGCAGGAGCCGCGGCGACAGGCTGTGCATGGTGGAGGAGAAGTCCGCCGTGAACCCGAGGCGCTCCGAGCCGAGCTCCTCGTACATCTCGCGGATCTGCGTGATGTGCGGGTCGTTGGGCCCTGCCGGCGCGTGCAGCTCGTAGCCGAGGCGCTGGTCGTACTGCTCCGCGAGGGGCAGCAGCCGCCGCAGCAGCTCCTTGCCGGCGGATCGGATGACGATCATGTGGAAGCCGAGCGCGTGCGCGGTCTTCAGCTGCCGGGCGAAGAACTCGAACTCCTCGTCGGGGGTCATGTCGCGGTCCTTGCGACGGCCCATGTCGAGGTTCGTGCCGATCGCGCTCGGGACCAGCCCGTACCGGTCGATGCTGTCGCGCCAGAGCCGGACGAATTCGTCGTCCACGTCCGGATAGGTGCGCAGCATCTGCGCGATGTTGAACTCGATGCCGGGACCGAGGCCTTCGTCGGCGACCGCTTTGATGAGGGTCTCCGGGGTGTACAGCCCGGCGGCGAACTCGGAGGTCAGCGAGTACAGGGTGATGCCGAGTTCGATGCCGGTCCCTGCGATGCCTTCACGCGTCATCGTCGTCTCCCTCACCGCACGACCGGCAGGTGCGCGGCCAGTGCGGCGCGCGCCTCGGCCGCATCGGTCAGCATCCGGCTGCCGGCATCCTGCGCGGCGGAGCGCTGGACCGCCTGCTCGGCGCGGACGATGTCGAAGGCGTCCTGCCAGTGGTTCCAGTGCCAGCCCTCGTACTCGGAGGAGATGGCGCCGTTGTAGCCGTTGCGCACGAGCAGCTTCACGAGCGAGCGGACCGGGACCGAGGGCTCCTCGCCGTGCTCGTCGATGCCGAAGAACTTGCCGTGCACGTGGCGGATCCACGGCATGATCTCCAGCCAGTCGTCGACGGGCGCGGGGCCGAAGATGCCGGTGCCGTTGATGCCGAAGTCGATGCCGAACTCGGGCTGGCCGTGCTGGGCGGCGAGACCGATGAACGCCCCGAAGCGCTGCCCGTGCTCGGCTTGGTCGGCCGGCGGACCCTGCTCGAAGTAGCGGTTCCACAGGTCGACGACCGCGGCGAGCATCTCCTCCGACGCGCCACGGCGGCGGTAGGCCTCCAACAGCGACGGCGCGAAGCCGATCGTGGTGGCACCCCAGTCCATCGTGAAGCCGAGGAAGGGGGACCCGACCTGCTCGAACCGGTCGCGCAGCGCGAGGATGCGGGGGTGCGAGGCGTACTGGTCGGCGTGCACCTCGAGCGCGAGGGTGACGCCGTACTCCTCGGCGACGGGGGCGAGCTGCTCCATCGAGTCGGGCGTGAGCGAGATCTGCACGCGCGCGATCGGGAAGCCGAGCACGGATGCGGCCTTGATCTGGCGGCGCATGTACTCGACCAGCTCGTCCTGGGTCATGAGCCGGTCGCGGCGGATACCGATGTCGGCGTTGACGGCGAGCGAGGTCTGCACGAAGCCGAGCTCGTCGACCAGCTCGCGGAAGCGCTCGGCGTAGGCCGGGTCGACCTCCGGGAAGCCGCGGAAGCTGGAGAAGCCGATGATCTCCAGGCCCGGGCCGAAGCCCTCGGCGGCGGCCTTGCGCATGAGGCCCTCGAGGTCGTACTCGCGGGCGTGGAAGGCGCGGGTGAAGCTGTAGAGCGTGACGCCCTGGATGGGAGTGCCGAGGGTCGTCATGCGGCCACCGCCTTCATGGTCTTGCGGTCGTGCTCCTCGATGCGGAGCACGTCGCTGTCCGAGATGATGATGTACGGGATGTAGAGCTGCAGCCCCACCTCCACTTCGTGGTCGGCGTCGTCCGCCGCCACCGGGAGCTCCCCGGAGAGCACGGCCGAGTCGGCGGGGAACCACCACTCCTCGAGCTCGTCGACGAGCTCCGCGAAGGTGAACTCGCGGTCGTTCATGCGCCACCGCAGGCTCTCGGCCGGCGCGTCGACGCCGTCGATGCGCAGCGTCGCGCCGGCGATGCACGAGCCGGGCAGTGCCCGGTACCACGGGATCCGCACCTCGACCGCGGCGCGGGCGCCGTCGGTGCGGAGCGTCCCCTGTTCGATGATCCGATCGGGAATCAACACGTCCTCCTTGTCGTGTCGCGTCGGCGCCGTCGGCGCCGGTACACGATGTTCTGGTCAGTCCTGCAGTTCGTTGTTCTCTTCTGATGCCGGCGCGGTCAGCGGCCGATCCGGGCGGCGATCGCCCGGGCACCGCGCACGGCGAGCGCGACGGCGGTGAGCGTGGGGTTGCACGCGGTGGCCGTCGGGATCACGCCGTTGCCCGCGACGAAGACGCCGGGGGCGACCCACACCTCGCTGTCGGGCGAGCAGACGCTGCGCCCGTCGTCGACCGCGCCCATGCGGGTCGACCCCTGGTAGTGCAGCGAGCTGCCCAGCGGCATCGTGAACGGACGCTCGTCGAGCGGGTCGCCCACGGCGCGACCGAGCCGCACGATCTCCTCGCGAGCGCGGTCGATCGTGGCGCGGTCGCGGTCGGTGAGCCGGTAGCGGATGCGCATGGCGGGCATGCCGTAGCCGTCGACGGCGGTGTCGTCGAACTCGACCCGGTCCTCCCACTGCAGGTCCTTCGCGCAGAACAGCCCGATGCCGACGATCGAACCGGGCACGATCGGGTCGTCCTCGGCGAGCGGCACCGGCGAGGCGTCGAGCTGCATGATCTGGCCGTGGAACGGGAGCGCATCGGTGAACGGCACCCAGCTCACGCCGCTGTGCTCGCTGAGCGTGCCGGCGGCCGCCATCGCCGCCGCCTCGGGCGGGGGCGTGACATCGCGCAGGCGCGAGGCGAACACGACCTGCATCTGGTCGTTGAGGGTGCGGCCGAGGGCGTCGGGGCGGATGCCGGAGGCCCACAGCAGCTGCGGGGTGCGCAGCGCGTCGGCGGCGACCACGACGTACGGGGCGCGCACGACGTGCTCGGTGTCGTCGGCGAGGTCGCGGACGGCGACGCCGGTGACCTGCTCGCCGTCGCGGATGATCCGCGTCGCGAGCGCGCGGTCCACGAGGCGGAAGTCGGGGTTGGCACGCGTCACGTCGCCGAGCACGACGTCGGAACCGGACCACACCAGGCGGCCGTCCTCACGGCGGTGGACGGCCAGCGGCATCCGCTGCACGCGCTGGTGGGCCGGACGCCCCTCGTCGACGGCCGCGGCGAGGCGGTCGCGGACGAGCTGAGCGAACGGGGCGCCGTCGAACGCGTCGGTGGTCACGCCGAGCAGGCGCTCACCCTCGGAGAGGAGCTCGTCCATGTCGTCGAGGAAGTCGATGCACTCGGAGTCGTTCGGACGCGGGCAGGCACCGGTCCAGTGGGCGGCCATGCCGCCGACGTTGCTGGAGAACGCGACGACGGGCAGTCCGTCCTCACCCTCGGTCTGGAAGCCGTCCTGCAGCAGGAAGGTGCCGGGACGGGCGCGGCGGTCGCCGGCCTTGACGGCACCGGGGCCGTCGACGGTCGCGGCCCCCGCACCGGGTCCTTCGGATGCGCGCTGCGCCTGGGCGCGGGCGGCGGGGTCCTCGATGTTCTTCACGTGGGCACCGGGCGGGTCGGAGACGACCGGGCCGACCTCGAGCATCACGATGCGGGCGCCGGGCGCCTGCTCGCTGAGGATGCGGGCGTAGGCCGCACCGGTCGGGCCGGAGCCGACGATGACGACGTCTGCGGATTCGGGGATGCGTGTGCTCATGCTCGTGCCGCCAGTTCACGGATGTAGGTCAGGGACGCCACCGATTCGGTGGTCGGGTAGTACTCGAGGCCGATCGGGCCGTCGTACCCGCTCGCGCGGAGATCGCGGAGTCGGGCCTCCCAGTCGATCGCGCCCGAACCGGGCTCGCCGCGACCGGGGGCATCGGCCAGCTGCACGTACCGGACGAGGTCGCCCGCATCCGCGAGCGCCTCGGCGACGTCCTCGCCCTCGACGGTGGAGTGGTAGAGGTCGTAGAGGATGCCGAAGTCGGGCGAGTCGACGCCGCGGGCGATGTAGGCGGCCTCCGCGGTGCGGTCCAGCAGCGAGCCCGGGTGGTCGACGCGGACGTTCACCGCCTCGAGGACGAGGGTGACGCCGGAGCCGGCGATCTGGTCGACGCCCTTGCGGTAGATCTCGATGAGCTCGTCGAGCTGGGCCTGGCGCTTCATACCGCCGAACCCGGTGCCGCTGCCGACGACGATGCGGGGGCAGCCGAGCGCGCGGGCGTACTCCACGCCTTCGTCGAGGCCCTCGTAGAAGGGGGTGTGGTCCTTGGGCGGGATCATGAACTGCACGCGCGGCTCGGCGACCTGTGCCTGGATCGTGACGCCCGTCTCCTCGAGCGCCGCCTTCAGCGCGGGCACGTCCTTGGGACGGGAGGGGGCGGACTTGCCCGCCGGTCCCCACATCTCCACCGAGGTGAAGCCGGCCGCGGCGGCGGCGCGGACACGGGCGGCGTAGTCGTCGCCGGCCTCAGTGAAGAGGAGTTCGATGTTCGGTGCGAGATCGAACACGGTGGTTCCTTCCTGGATGGGCCGTGACGGGCACGGACCGGATGAGTCGGAGGCGCAGGCGCGGGCGGTCAGCCCTTGAGTCCGCCGGCGTAGCCCTGGATGAACTGCTTCTGGGCGAACATGTAGAACGCGAGGATCGGGATCATCGAGATGATCACGACGGCGAAGATCTTGTTCCACGCCGAGATGAGGCTGCCGACGTAGGTGTACATCGCGACCGGCAGCGTCTGGACGTTCGATCCGCCGAGGAAGATCAGCGAGTTGAAGAAGTCGTTCCAGATGATGAGGCCGCACAGGATCGCGACGGTGCCGGTCGCAGGCGACATGAGCGGGAGCACGATCCGGAAGAACGTCTTCGTGGGTCCCGCGCCGTCGATCGTCGCCGCCTCCTCGTATTCGGTGCTGAGCCCGCGGAAGAAGCTCGAGTAGAGGAAGACGGCGAGGGGCATCATCATGCCCGTCCACAGCAGGATCATGCCGAAGGCCGAACCGGTGAGGCCGAGGTTGCGGGCCCCGATGTAGAGCGGCACCGTGCCGAGCTGGGCCGGGAGCACGATCGCGATGAGCACGAGGTAGAAGGTGAACGTGCTCCAGGTGCGGGTCCGGCGGGAGATGACGTAGGCGCAGAGGGACCCCAGCAGCACCAGTCCGACGATGGACCCTGCGGTGATGATGACGCTGTTCAGCATCGCCAGCATGATGCTGTTCCGGCCCGTCGAGGTGATCACCTCGACGAAGGCACCGAAGTCGATCGCGGTGGGCGGGGCGATCGCGCTGGAGGTGATCGCCTCTTCGTCGCTCTTCAGCGCGGTGACCACGAGGATGTACATCGGCAGCAGCATGAGCAGCGCGATGATCCACATGATCACCTCGCGAACGGCGGTGGCCTTGGTGTAACGGAACACGGGTCAGTCCTTCGGGGAGCGGGTCAGGTACTGCTGGAGCACGGCGAAGCCCAGGATCACGAGCGTGAGCACGAGCGCCAGCGCGGAGCCGAAGCCGAACTGCCCGAGCTGGAACGCCTGCTTGTAGATCTGGGTGGCGAGCGTCTCGGTGGCACCCGCGGGACCACCGCCGGTGAGGGCGTAGATCTGGTCGAAGATGCGCAGCCCCTGCACGATGCCCAGCGTGGTCGCGATCGCGACGGAGGGACGGATGGAGGGGAGCACGACGTGCCAGAAGCGACCCCAGACGCCGGCGCCGTCGATGGCGGCTGCCTCCTCGACCTCCTGCGGCACGGATGCGAGTCCGGCGAGGTAGATGACCATCGTGAAGCCGGTGGACTGCCAGGCGATGGTGACGAGGATCGCCCAGATCGACCAGTTCGGGTCGGCGAGCCAGGTCTTCTGCCAGGACTCGAGGCCGATGAGCCCGAGGAAGCCGTTGAGCGGACCGTCGAACTGGTAGATGAACTTCCAGACGTAGGCGACGGCGAGCGGACTGAGCACGACCGGCATGAACAGCAGCGTCCGCAGGATGTAGCGCGACTTCAGCGTGCGGTTGATGCCGAGCGCGAAGAGGATGCCGACGACGTTCGTGAGCACGACCGACCCGATCGCGAGCAGGAACGTGTTCCACACCGCGAGCGTGAGCTTGCCGTCGCTGAAGATCCGGGCGAAGTTCTCGAACCCGACCCAGTTCCACCGGCCGAGGCCGGTCCAGTCGGTGAACGCGAAGAACCCGCCGGTCAGGGTCGCGGCGTAGTGGACACCCACGACGAGCACGATCGCGGGGAGCGCCCACCACCAGTGGCCGTAGTTGATGAGGGGCTTCTTGGTCGGTCGGGTGCGGATCCGGTGCCGCCCGGGCGGCACTGTGATGACCCTCGTACTGTTCTGGGAGATCGACACCGTTGCTTCACTCTCTGACGTCTTCGTCGCACGGTTGCGGACAGAGTGCACTCACTATGGCACGCTTTTGTCTCAAACACACATTACTGTCGCCGATAACTGGTACAAGTGCCGCGGCGACGTGAGGAGGCATCGATGACGACGGCCGAGGGACGAACGGTACGGAGCTCCGCCGACGCCCGCCTCGCGGCGTTCATCGACCCGCCTGATGACGCCCGCCCGCACGTGTGGTGGCACTGGATGGACGGGAACGTCGATCCCGACGGCGTCGAGCGGGATCTCCGATGGCTGCACCACGTCGGCGTGCGCGGCGCACACCTGTTCGAGGGCGGCATGGGCGGACCGCGCTTCGTCGACCCGCCGGTCCGTCCCGGCGACGCCCGCTGGCGCGAGGCGATCGACCGCGCCGGCCGCGTCGCATCCGAGCTCGGGATGGAACTCGCCGTCGCCACCTCCTCCGGCTGGAGCGCTGCGGGCGCACCGTGGGTGCGACCGGAGGACGCGATGCAGAAGGTGGTGTGGGCGGCGACCGAGGTCGAGGGCGGGACGGACCTCGCGCTCACCCTCCCGCCGCTGCCGGCCGTGGCGGGCCCCTACCTCGACCATCCCCGTTGGGGCGCCGATCCGCGCCCGGCGCTCGCCCGCGACTGGCGGGTGATCGCCGTGCCCGCCGATCCGGCCCGGACCCCGCTCCGCCCCGCCTGCGTCCGCGCATCCGCACCGGTCCCAAACCCCGGCGTGCTGGTCGACGGCTCCGCGCACACCGCCCTCACCCTTCCCCGTGATCCGGACCGCACCTCCGAGGCGTGGGTCGAGTACCACTTCGACGAGCCGGCCACGGTGCGCGCGATGACCACCGGGACCCCGGGACCGCAGGGGTTCGGCGTGGCCCCACCGCCCGCGCTGACGCTGCTCGCCGCCGGCACGGACGGCGAATGGCGCGAGGTGATCGGTCTGGATCCGTCCCCCTTCCCGGTGCGCACGGTGTCGTTCCCGCCGGTGACCGCTCGCACCTTCCGGCTCGTGCTGCGAGCACGGAGCGCCGCCGAGGCGCTGCCGCCACAGGGAGCGGGGCTCCGCCTGCCACCGGTGCTGCGCACCCTCGACACGTTCACGATCACGGCGTTCGAACTGTTCGCCACGGGCCGGGTACACGAGGCACAGGCCAAGGCCGGGTTCGGCATCCTCCCCGACTTCGACGCGGTCCGATCCCCGGCATCGGCGGATGCCGGTGCGATCCCGCCTGCGGACGTGCACGACCTCACACCGTTCCGCGACGGCGACCTCCTCCGCTGGCCGGACGCGCCCGCCGGGCGGTGGTGCATCCTGCGCCTGGGCGGCTCCCCGACCGGGAAGACGAATGGCCCCGCGCTCCCCGACGTCACCGGCCTCGAGGTGGACAAACTCGACGGCGCCCGGGTGCGCGCCTACCTCGACCGGCACCTGACGGACTTCGCAGCGGCGGGGGTGACCGCGCTCCTCAGCGACAGCATCGAATCGGGCGCGCAGAACTGGACCGACCGCATCGCGGAGCACTTCGCCGAGCGCCGCGGCTACGACCCGACGCCGTGGCTGCCCGCGCTCACCGGCCTGGTGGTCGGCGACGCGGAACGCACCGACCGCTTCCTGCACGACTACCGCACCACGATCGCCGAGCTCCTCGCGGACGAGTACTACGGCACCCTCGCCGCCTGCGCGCATGAGCGGGGGCTGACGTATTACGCCGAGGCGCTGGAGGACAAGCGGCCCCAGCTCGGCGACGACCTCGCCATGCGCGCGCGGGCCGATGTGCCGATGGGTGCGATGTGGTGCTTCGACCCGGCGGACGGGCCGGCGCCGACCTATGTCGCCGATCTGAAGGGCGCCTCCTCGACCGCGCACGTCTGGGGGCTGCGGCACACCGGCGCGGAGGCGTTCACCGCCTTCACCACTCCGTGGTCGTTCTCCCCGCGGTGCCTCAAGCACGTCGCGGACCTGCAGCTCACGCTCGGTGTGACGCGGTTCTGCATCCACACCTCGCCGCATCAGCCGATGGCGGCGGCCGCGCCCGGCGTGAGCCTGGCGCCCTTCCTCGGGCAGGCGTTCACCGTGCACGAGACGTGGTCGTCGATGGCGCGGCCGTGGATCGACTACCTCGCCCGGTGCGCAGCACTGCTCGGCACCGGTGAACCGGACACGGACGTCGCGGTGTTCATCGGCGAGGAGGGGCCGGTGACGGGGCTGTACGGCACGGGCCCGGACACGACCGTCCCGGCGGGATACGACTTCGACTACGTCGACCTCGACGCGCTGGAGGACGCGCTCGACGTGCTGCCGGACGGGCGCCTGCGCGCACGCGGCGCCACCTACCGGATGCTGGTGCTCGCCGGCGCGAGCGATCGCCTGTCGGTGCGGGCGCTGCGTCGGATCCACGCGCTCGCGCGGGAGGGCGCCGTCATCGTCGGACGGCGCCCGATCGGGCCGCGCTCATTGGCCGACGATCCGGCCGAGCACGCGCGGCTCTGCGGCGCGCTGTGGGGCGACGGGTCCAGCCCCGCGCTCGCGCTGGACCTCTCCGTCGCGGACGCCCTGACCCGACTCGGTGTGCCGCCCTCGGTCGAGGTGGCGGGACCGGCCGTGCGCTGGATCGCCCGCCGCGACGACGGCGGGCAGCTCGTTTTCATCGCCAACCCGGCCGGGGCGCGGCGTGACGTGCGGGTGCGCCCGCGCTCGCCTGGCCCGCTGGAGGTGTGGGACCCGGTCGCCGGCACCCGCGCGCCGATCGCCCGTGACGCCGGCGGCTGGGTCACCGTGTGCCTGGCGCCGTTCGGCTCCTGTTTCCTCGTGCCCGCGACGGATGCACGTCCGGGGCCGCACGCGGACGAGACGCCCCTGCCCAGGACCGGCCCGTGGACGCTGTCGCTGCCGGAGACGCCGGACCACGTCTTCCCGGGCGAGCCCACGCACTGGCAGGACCTCACCCCGCAGGCACGGGGATTCGCCGGCATCGGCGAGTACCGCACCACCTTCCGCCTCGACGCACCCGTGTCCCGCGCGCGAGTGCGGTGCGGGGACGTCGCGGACATCGCCGAGGTCACGGTGAACGGGGTCGCCTGCGGGATCATGTGGACCGCGCCGTTCGAGGCGGAGGTCGGCCACGCCCTCCGCGAGGGGGAGAACGAACTCGTGGTGCGGGTCGCGACGCCCTGGCGCAACCGTCTCATCGCCGAGGCCGCAGCCCCGAGCGGGGAGGTGCCGGCGGCCTACGCGGCGGTGTACCTGCCGGACGCCGCGCCGATGCCCGCGGGCATCCAGGGCCCGGTCTCTTTGTGTGTGGCCGCCACCGAAGCGTGACCCATAAGCGCCGGAGTTGGTTCCTATCTCAAATCGTTATGTCTAAAGTCTGCAAATGATGGCATGCTTTCGACAAGGCTGTCCTGCCGAGTCAGCAATGCCCCGCTGGCGACAACGAAGTCACGAAAGGGTTGATATGCCACAGCACCCCGTTACCCGACAGCTGCGGTGGACGCTCCTCGCAGCACCTCTCGCCGGTGCGCTGGTGCTCGCCGGCTGCGCCGGCGGCGGCGATGACTCCTCCGGCGGCGGCGACGCGGCCACCGAGGAGGGCTTCAGCATCATGGTCGCCGTCGCCAACGACGGCGACGACGCGTACGCCCGCATCACCGAGGTCTTCTCGGAGGAGACCGGCATCCCGGTCGAGGTCATCGACTACCCGTCCGAGGCCTACAACCAGCAGATCCGCACCCAGCTGCAGGCCGGCACCGCGGCGGACGTCATGGTCCTCGCCCCCGGCACCGGCCAGGAGATCTCGGTCGTGCCGCTCGCCGAGGAGGGCTTCCTCGAGCCCCTCGACGGGCCCACCAAGTCCGTGATCCCCGCCGGCACCGAGGCGCAGTACGAGGTGGACGGCAAGATCTACGCGCAGCCCACGGGCCTCATGCCGGTCGGCTTCGTCTACAACGGCGCCGCCGCGAAGGAGGTCGGGATCGACGAGTTCCCGGCGACCTTCGAGGACCTGATCAACGCGTGTGGTGTCGCCCGTGAAGGTGGCAAGAACTTCACCGCCCTGGCCGGCGCCGCCGCCCCGAACACCGGCATGCTCGGCATGAACCTCGCCGCCGCTCGCGTGTACGGCGAGGACCCGGAGTGGAACGCCAAGCGCGCCGCGGGCAAGGTCACCTTCGCCGACAGCGCCTGGGTCGACGCCCTCCAGGCGGTCGTCGACATGAACGAGGCGGGCTGCTTCCAGGACGGCGCCGCGGGCTCCGGCTTCGACGCCATCACCAACGGCGTCGTGGGCGGCACCGCGCTCACCGGTATCGTCCCCGGCTCGGCCGCGCTCTCGATGAACGCCGCCAAGGAGGGCGCCGGCATCGTCGTGCAGGCCGTCCCGGCGCCGAAGGGCGAGGCGACCATCCTCTACGCATCGGCCAACTACGCGTTCGGCCTGAACGCGAACGCGACCGACGGCGCCAAGGCATCCGTCAAGAAGTTCCTCGAGTGGATGACCAAGCCCGAGAACGCGGTGGCCTTCGCCGACATGTTCGGCCTCGTGCCGATCAGCGGCGCCACCGATGACAACCTCATCGACGAGTTCCAGTCGATCTCCCCGCTGATCACGAGCGGCAACTACGTCGGTCTGCCCAACGCGGAGTGGCCGAGCGCCGCCGTCTACGACGCGCTCGCGACCGGCGTCCAGGGTCTGCTGACCGGTCAGACCTCGCCGCTGCAGGTCGCGGAGGCGATGGACCAGGCCTGGGGCTGATCTCCCCCAGAACCCGATGCGGCCGTCCGGTGATCCCGGCCGGCCGCATCGCTTTCTCCCGACGAGAGGACACGGATGCCCCTGCCCGACGCCGCGCCGACGTTCCGCAACCCGATCCTGCCCGGGGACCGACCCGACCCCGCCATGGTGCGGGTCGGCGAGGACTTCTACCTCACGTACTCGTCGTTCGACACCGTCCCGGGACTCGCGATCTGGCACTCCCGGAACCTCGTCGACTGGACACCGATCGCCGACGCGCTCCCGAACCCGCCCGGCACCGTGTTCGCACCCGACCTCGTGCACCACGACGGGCGCTTCTTCCTCTACATCCCCTGCATCCCGGCGCCGTGGTCCGCGCTCACCGAACCGGAGATCTTCGTCATCACCGCGGACGACCCGGCGGGACCGTGGAGCGAACCCGTCTCGACCGGTGTGCGCGGCGCCATCGACCCCGGCCACGGGGTGGATGAGGAGGGCCGCCGGTGGCTGTTCGTCAACGGCATCCGCAGGGCACCGCTCGACGCCGACGGCCTTCGGACGACCGCGCCGCTCGAGCACGTCTACGACGGGTGGCGCTACCCGGACGAGTGGATCACCGAGGCGTACGCCCTGGAAGGCCCGAAGCTCTTCCGTCGCGAGGACTGGTACTACCTGGTCAGCGCGGTGGGCGGGACCGCCGGCCCGCCCACCGGGCACATGGTGATCGTCGCCCGTTCCCGCTCACTGCACGGCCCGTGGGAGAACTCCCCCCACAACCCCGTCACCCGCACACAGGACGCGTCCGAGGCATGGTGGTCGCGCGGGCACGCGACGATCCTCGACGCCCCCGACGGCACCTGGTGGATGGTCTCGCACGGCTATGAGAAGGACTACCGCACGCTCGGCCGGCAGATGCTGTTGGAGCCGATCGAGTGGACCGACGACGCCTGGCCGATCGCGCCGGCGCGCGACCTCGGCGCGGCGCTCCCACGCCCGCTCCCCCACATCCCCGCCGCACCGGCCCTCCCCGCGCCGCGCTGGCACGTCGAGGACGGCGGCCCGCAGGCGACCGCGCGCGTCCGCACCGAGGGGGACCGCATCCTGCTGCGCGCCACCGGCACCTCACCCGCCGACTCCGCGCCGCTCGCGACCCTGTCGCTGTCGCACCGGTACCGGGTCGAGGTCACGGTCGATCCGGCCGAGGGCACCACCGGCGCGCTCCTCCTGTACTTCGACTCGCGACTGTTCTGCGGCATGGCCTGGGACGGCGAGCACATGATCAGCTACGCCGGCGGCATCGCCACGCATTGGCGTGAACCGGTGACGCACCGGGGACCGCTGCGACTGCGCCTGGAGAACATCGACCACATCGTGACCGGCTGGTACGCGGCACCGGGCGGCGACTGGCAGCGCCACGGCGTGCGCTACGACGCCTCCGGGTACCATGCCGCGACGATGCAGGACCTGAAGTCGCTCCGCCCGGCCCTCGCCGCGTTCGGCACGGGCGAGGTGGCCTTCACCGACCTCGTGTACGACCCCTCGATCGAGGAGGACCGATGACCCGCACCCCCGAGCAGATCCTCGCGGCGATGACCCCGGCCGAGAAGCTCGCCCAGCTGCAGATCGTGTGGCGCCGCGACGACGCCGAGGCGGCGGACCTCGCCCGCCGTGGGATCGGCGCGCTGTTCTGGCCGCAGTCGGCCGCGCGCACGAACGCGCTGCAACGCGCCGCCGTGACGGAGAGCCGCCACGGCATTCCGCTCCTCATCGGACTCGACGTGGTGCACGGGCAGTTCACGATCTTCCCGACCCCGCTCGCGCAGGCCGCCTCGTTCGACCCGGCGGTCGCCGTCGCCGACGCCCGGGTGTCGGCGACCGAGGCGCGCTCTTCCGGGGTCAACTGGACGTTCTCCCCCATGGTCGACGTCTCCCGCGATCCGCGGTGGGGCCGCGTCGTCGAGGGCTTCGGCGAGGACCCGCATCTGGGCGCGGTGTTCGGGGCCGCGAAGGTGCGCGGCTACCAGGGCGAGGACCTGCGCGCCTCGGACGCCGTCGCCGCCTGCCTGAAGCACTTCGTCGGCTACGGCGCCGCCGAGGGCGGGCGCGATTACAACACCGCCGACATGTCGCTGCAACGGCTGCGCGAGGTGTACCTCGAGCCGTTCCGTGCCGGGGTTGCCGCGGGAGCTGCGAGCGTCATGGCGTCGTTCAACACGCTCAACGGTGTGCCGATGCACGCCAATCGCCGACTGCTCACCGACGTCCTCAAGCGCGAGTACGGCTTCGAGGGGACGGTCGTGGCGGATGCGGAGGGGGTCGCGCAGCTCGTGCCGCACGGCGTCGCGGCGGATGAGTTCGACGCGATCGCCCGATCGATCGGAGCGGGACTGGACACCGTGATGGGCGGTGCGCTGCTGTCCGATCCGGACACGGCGGCGGCGCTCCTCGACGCCATCGACCCCGCGCGGCTCGATGACGCGGTGCTCCGGATGCTGCGACTCAAGCAGCGGCTCGGCCTGTTCGACCGGCCGTACGTCGACGAGTCCGCCGAGCGGACCGCACCGACCCCGGAGACGCTCGCCGCGACCCGGGCAGCGGCCGAGCGATGCCCGGTGCTGCTGAAGAACGACGGCCCGCTGCTGCCGCTGCCGTCCCGCGGCGCCCGGGTGCTGCTGACCGGCCCGTTCGCCGAGTCCACGGACCACCTCGGTGCGTGGGTGCAGCACTTCGCCGCCGGTGCCGGCTCGCTCGCCGATGCGCTGCGCGAGCGACTCCCCCACCTCGACTGGGTCGTCGACCCGTCGATCGACCCGGTCCGTCCGAGCGCCGACGGCGTCGCCCGGGCGGCCCGGCTGGCGACCGACTGCGACCTCGTCGTGGTCGCCGCCGGCGAACCCAGCGCACTCTCCGGCGAGGCGGCGTCCCGCAGTGACATCCGCCTGCCCGGCGATCAGGAGGCCCTCATCCGCGCGGTCGCCGCGACCGGCGTGCCCGTCGTGGTGCTCCTCGCGACCGGACGTCCGCTGGTCGTCGAGGCATGGGCGGACGAGGTCGGCGCCCTGCTCGTCACCTGGCACCTCGGCACGCAGGGGCCGGAGGCGATCGCGCGCCTGCTGGCGGGCGACGTGAGTCCCGCCGGGCGCCTGCCGATGACCTTCCCCCGCAGTGTCGGGCAGATTCCGGTGCACCACGACGCACTGCCGACGGGTCGCCCCGCCCGCACCGGCGGCTCGCTCACCGCGGAGCGGGTCGACGTGGGGCTGAACGGCCCGGACAACCTCGACGACACCTTCACCTCGAAGTACCTCGACCTGCCGCTCGGCCCGCGCTTCGGGTTCGGCGAGGGCCTGTCGTACACGACCTTCGAGATCGAGGACGCGCACCTTTCCACGCACACCGTCTCGACGGAGTCGCTCGCGAGGGGCGCACGGATCCGCGTGACCGCGACCGTGCGGAACACCGGCGACCGCGACGGCGACGATGTCCTGCTCGTGTTCCTGGGCTCGCCGGTCGCGCGGATCTCCCGACCGGTGCAGCGGCTCGCGGCGTTCACCCGGGTCGCGGTCGCAGCCGGTGGCGTCGCCCGGGTCGAACTCGACATCGACGCCGCGCAGCTCGGATTCTTCGACGACGACGTCCGGTTCGTGTTCGAACCCGGGCGCGTCGAGCTCGTGCTGACGGACGGCGGGAGCGCGCTCCCGCTTTCACTCGAGATCACAGGATGAGGATGGACATGCAGGATCACGCTCGGCCTCGTTGGCGACTCAACGGACGGCAGCTCGAATTCGGCGGGGCCGAGGTGCTCCTCCTCGGCGGGCAGGTGCACAACTCCACGTCGTCGCACCCGGCGGCGATCGACGAGGCGTTCGCGCGAACTGCCGGGCTCGGCGCCAACACGGTGCTCGCCCCCGTGTGCTGGGACCTCGTCGAGCCCGAGGAGGGGCGTTTCGATTTCGGCGTGGTGGACCACCTGCTGCGCAGCGCCGACGCCCACGGTCTGCGCCTGGTCCCGCTCTGGTTCGGCGGGTTCAAGAACGCGGGATCGACCTATAGCCCGAGGTGGGTACGCGCGGATCGGGCACGGTTCCCCCGGGCGGTGACCCACGGGACGATCCGTCCCGCGTTCACCTACGAGGGTGCGACGGCGAAGCCGGTGCTGAGCGTGTTCTCGACGGAACTCGTGACCGCGGACGCGACCGCATTCGAGGCGTTCATGACCTTCCTGGCCGCGCACCCGCTCCGCGATGTCGTGCCGCTCGTCCAGGTCGAGAACGAGGTCGGGCTGCTCGCCGACAGCCGCGACCGTTCCGCGCCGGCGCAACGCATCTGGGACGCGCCGGTGCCGACGGCGTTCATCGACGCGCTCCGCGGCTTCAGCACGGCCTCGATGGCCGGCACGATCTGGCGCGAGCACGGTGCGCGCGCGGACGGATCGTGGGCCGCCCTCTTGGGGGACGACTGGCGCGCCGACGAGGTCTTCATGGCATGGGGATTCGCCTCCTACGTGGAGCGGGTGGCGGCGCGGGGCGCGGCCGTGTGGCCGGTGCCGCTGTCGGTCAACGCCTGGCTGGGCCCGCAGCCGGGCCAGGACCGTCCGGGCCTGTATCCGAGCGGCGGCCCGGCCTCCCGGGTGCTCGATGTGTGGCGGGCGGTCGCACCGTCGATCGCACTGCTGACGCCGGACATCTACGTGGACGACGCCGCGCCGGTGATCGAGGCCTACGCCGCGGGCGAGGCGCCCCTCTTCGTCCCGGAGTGCCGCCCGCGCGCCGGGGACATCGTCACGACCCTCGCGGCAGGGGGGATGGGCTGGTCCGTGTTCGGTGTGGAGGACCTCCAGGAGGAGAGCCTCGTGGCAGGGCTGCTGCGCCTGCTCACCGCGGCCGAACGCGACCTCGTGTCGGCCCGCGCCACCGGTCGGCTGTTCGGGGCCGCGGTCGGGCCGGACGAGGAGCGGGAGATCCGCGTCGACGGCCTCACGGTGACCCTGCGCGCCACCGGCGCCCTGTTCCGCCGCATGTTCCTGGATGCGGGCGTCTTCGTGCCCGATCCGGTGCCGGGACAGGCGCGCACGGAGACGTTGCCGGGGGTCGCGGTGTCGAGTCCGCGGGACGAGCGGGCCTTCGGCCTCATCGTCGCCGAATCGTCCGAGTCCTTCCTCGTGATCGGCCGGGACCTTACGATCGACGTCGCGTCCGCCGAGGGTGACGTCGAGATCGACCGGGTCGTCGAGTTGCGGCACACCGACGGCCGGTGGGTCGAAGGACGCGCGCTCAACGGCGACGAGCGGCTCCGCGTCCTGCCGTTCGACGAGGTCGGTGCGGTCCGCATCCGCATCCTGCGCTCCGCCGCACCCGAGTCGGCGGCAGGCGGCGACGCCCTCGACGTGGGGCGCGCGTGATCACCTGGGGCATCGTCGGCACGGGCGGCATCAGCCACCAGATGGCGGAGGAGTTCACCCGCGTCGCCGGCTCGCGGGTCGTCGCGGTGTGCTCGCGGAACCGCGCGGTGGCGGACGCCTTCGGCGACGCGCACGGCATCCCGCGCCGGTTCGACTCCCTCGAGCGGATGCTCGACGACGGCGTCGACGCGGTCTACATCGCGACGCCGCACATCACGCACGTCGACTACGCATCACGGGCCATCGCCGCGGGCGCGCACGTCCTGTGCGAGAAACCCATCGCCATGAACGCGGCGGATGCGGGGAACTCGCCCGGCTCGCGCGAGCGGCAGGCGTGTTCCTCATGGAAGCCATGTGGATGACGTTCTCCCCGCTGCACCGCCGCCTCGCGTCGCTCGTCGCGGACGGCGTCGACCTACACGCGCAGTTCGTGCTCGAGTACGCCGACGGCCGCCATGCGCACGGCGCCGCATCCCAGGTCGACTGGCTCGACCCCACGGCGGCGATCGGCGGCACCGACGGCTGGATCACGATCGACCGGGGCTTCTGGTACGCGAACCGCATGACCGTCCACCACCCCGGCGAGCGCGGGCAGAGCGACGACGAGGTCTTCGAGTTCGAGCGCGAGGGGTACGTGCCCATGCTCCGCGCGGTCACCGCGTCGATCGAGCGCGGCGATCTGGAGCATCCGCTGCACCCGGCGGCGCGGGTCGACGAGCGCTACCGCATCCTCGACGCCATCCGCTCGCAGCTCACCCGGCGTCCCGGCTGACGTCCACAGGACCCACCGGATGCGGTGACGCTCACCGTGCGGTGGCCGCCGCGCGGGCTGCGTGCAGCCGCATCCGGGCGAAGAAGTCGCCGAACAGCAGACGCACGTCGATCCGTTCGTAGACCGTCGGCGGGCGCGGATACGGGTGGGCCGCGTACCCGCCGTCCGCGGTGATCCACGGCGTCGGCACGCTCCGGGACTCGCTCGACTCCACGGAATCGGTCGTGATGAGCACGGGAGGGCTGTCGCCCATCGGCCACACCCCGCCGATCTGCACCCAATCCGGCGGGGTCGTGAACCGTTCATACAGCCAACGCCCGGCGCCGCCGGCATCCATACAGAGACCGGCCTCGAGTTCGGCGACCGACATCGCGCACTGCCGGTAGGTCGGCTGCGGCACCTGGACGATCGGGATGCGGGACTCGTTGAAGACGAACCGGGCGGCGGCCAGATCGTGCTGGAGGTTGTACTCCCAGCCCCCATCGGGGTATCCGCCGCCACCGATCCACACCACCGTCGGTCGGAGCCGCCGCCGGGTCGAAGCGCGCGGCCGCGTCGGCCGAGATGGGCGGCGGGGCGACGCCGAGGTGCTCGCACAGGGCACGGGCGATCCGCGCCGCGGGGTCGGTACCGGGGTCCTCTTCCTGGCGGAAGGGGATGGAGGTCCCTGTGAGGGCGCGCACCTCGCAGGCATCGACGAGCAGATGATGCGCGAGCGCGACGAGCCCGTCGGGGTCCGCCGCGAAGTCGTTGTCGATGACGGCGCGGAACCGCGCCCGCACCGGGATGCGGCGCCGGCTCATCGACACAGCCACGCCCGCATCCGCTCGAGGGTGCGCAGCGCGTCGTCCGCGCCGGGCTGGTCGATGTGCGCGTGCGCGGCACCCGGCTCGCAGTACAGCTCGATCTCGCGTCCTGCGGTCTCGAGCGTGCGGGCGAAGGCCTCGCCCGAAGGGCGGAGGTCGTCGTGTTCGCAGACCACGATGAGCGTCGGGGGGAACCCGGCACCGTCGCCCATGCCGGCGAAGGCGAGCGGGTCGCGGAGGGCGGTCTCGGAGCCGGCGTAGTTCAGGGCGAGCTGCCCGTGCGGGGAGTCGAGGTCGAGGTCCGCGTTGGCGGCGGGCCCGTTCGGGTGCAGCACCGGGTAGACGAGCACCGCCCGAACCGGGAGCGCGTCGGGCGTCGCGGTGAGCCGCTGCAGGAGCCCACCCGCGAGCGCACCGCCGGCGCTCGCACCGCCCAGGCACAGCCGGGCGGCGGGCACACCGGTGCGGGCCTCGACCTCGGCGCGGGCATACGCCCAGGCCGCGGCGACGTCGCGCGCGGGCGCCGGGTGGTGCACGCCGCCGAGGCACTTGCGGTAGTCGACCGACAGCACCGGGACACCGCGGGCGGCGAACTCGAGCGACACCCAGTTCGCCTCCGGCATGTCCAGGTGTCCGCCGATGAACGCCCCGCCGTGGATCCACACGAACGCGGGCCCCGCGACCGCGGCCGTCGGGTCCACGTACCAGCGGGCGGCGACCGGGCCGTCCGCCGTGGGGATCACGGCGTCGTCGCACCGGACCGCCGCGAGGTGCGGGAACCGCTCCCGCAGCGAGGCGGTGTCGATGCCCGGCCGGGGGTCGACGGGCTCACCGTGCTCGGCGAGCCACGCCAGCGCCTCGGGCACCGGCATCCGTCGGAACGGGGGAAGGTCGTCGTCCGCCATGATCGATGCCTCGTGCCGGCGCGGGTCAGCCCTGCGCGAGCCCGCGCATGGTCGCGCGGATGAGATCGTGCTGCTTGCGCACCAGCAGGAGCGGGTCGACCTCGCCGAGCTCGGCGAACGCGTGGCCCTCCCACTCGCTCGACCAGTAGCCGCGGTAGCCGCCCTCGACGAACACGCGTACGTGCTCGGGGTAGTCGATCGCGGGCTCCTGCCCCTGCTCGTCGATGTCGTAGAACTTCGCGTGCACGTGCATGATCTGCGGCATGATGTCGGCCCACTCGTGCGGGTCGACGTGGCCGTGCATGTTGAACGCGAGGTGCGCGAAGGAACCCAGACGGCCCGGGTCGAAGTCGCGCCCGCGCAGGTAGCCGATGAACTCCTCCTGCCGCTCGCGCATCGGGGCGTCGGTGGCCCAGATCGCCTGCAGCCGGTCCACCGCCTCCGCATCCAGCCCGGCACGGGTGACCGCGCGCAGCAGGGTGGGCGACATCGCGTGCATCGTGGAGGAGAAGTCGGCGACGAAGCCGAGCAGCGGCGAGCCGAGCTCGTCGTACACCTCCCGCACCTGCATGATCTCGGGCGCGTTCGGACCCGAGGGCGCGTGGATCTCGTAGGCGAGTTTCAGCTCCAGCTCCTCGGCGACCGGCATGAGGCGGCGCAGCAGCTCGGGCTTGGCCGACTGGATGCGCACGAGCGGGAAGCCGAGCTTCTTCGCGCCGCGGAACAGCAGCTCGGTGACCTCGAACTCCTCGTCCGGGGTCATGTCGCGGTCGCGGCGGCGCCCCATGTCGAGGTTCGCACCGAACGAGCTGGCATCGAACCCGTGGCGGTCGAACGCGGCGCGCCAGGAGCGCTCGAACTCGTCCGTGACCACGGGGTAGGTGGGCACCATCTGGGATGCGACGATCTCGATGCCGGGGCCGATGCCGAGCTCGGCGACGCGGTCGAGCAGCCCGTCGAAGTCGAACCAGCCGGCGCGGAACTCGGCGCTCGCGGAGTACAGCGTGAGCCCGAGCTTGAACGGGTCCGCGTCGGTCGCGGGCGGGGCGGGCGGCACGTCGCGCACCATGACCGGCACCTCGGCGTCACGGTCGGTGACCGTGAGCGTCTTCACGTCGCGAACCACGTTCGGCACGTACATGCCCGGGCCGCCGTCCGCACCCGGCGCGATCTGCATGTACGGCAGCCGGAGCTGGCCGAGCAGGGTGACCTCATGGGTCTCGCCGAGCGCGAACGGCTCGTCGCGGCGGACGATGAGCAGCGGATGCTGCTGCAGGTACCAGAGCACGTCGTGCTGGGCTTGCAGCTCGTCGAGGCGGTACCGGGTGCCCTCGAGCTTGAAGACGATGTCCTCCGCCGGCACCTCCTCGCCGTCGACCGTGAGGTCGAGGCTCGTGACGCTGGAGAGCCAGAGGCTCCGGTACCACGGGATCGTCAACCGCAGCGCATACCCCTCGGGGTGGACACGGAGGCTGTCGTCGTGGATGAGTCCGTTGGGCATGGTGCGGTTCCTTCGACGGCTCAGAGGGTCGCGGCGATGCGGCGCATGAGGGTGTGCTGGCGACGGACCTGCTCGATCGCGCGCCACGGCTCGCGCTCGCCCTCGTACTCGCTGGAGAGATAGCCCGTGTAGCCGGCGTCCGCAAGCCCGCGCAGCACCGGCTCCCAGGGGATCTGGTGGTCGTGGAGAGTCTCGTCGATGTCGTGGAACTTGGCCTGCACGAACACGACGTACTCGGCGATGTCGGCGATGTCCGCCGGGTCCACGCCGATGCCGTCGAGGAAGGCGGGCCGCTTGCCGGGCAGCTCGCCCGGGCGCAGCGGGATCGGGCGGTCCTGGAAGATGCCGGTGTCCAGCAGCAGGCCGAAGTGCTTCGTGCCGGTACGGCGGATGAGCTCGACGTAGTCCTCGACGACCTTGTGCTTGATCGGGGTCGGCGAGTGGATCTCGGGGCAGATCACGACGTCGAGGTCGGCGGCGAGGTCGAGGGATCGCTCGACCGCCTCGTTCCAGATCGGGTGCGGGACGAGGTCGCCGGAGACGACACCGATCTTCGGTCGCACGAAGCGGAAACCGAGGGTCTTGGCCAGACGGAGGTCGCGCTGCAGCATGGCCGCGCCCTCCTGGGCGGTGAGGTCGCGGGCGGCGGGACCGCTCGAGTGCAGGCGGGTGTCGATCCAGGAGCCGTAGTTGGTCGGCTCGAGCTTGTAGGTCTCCAGCAGCTGGAACCAGCGGTCGATCCACGCGCTGGTGGGGGCGGGATAGCCCGGGATGTGTCCCTCGCCGAGGATCTCCACACCGGTCGCACCGATGTCGGCGATACCGGCGAGCGCCGTCTCCAGGTCCATGACGGTGCCGAAGTCGTGCATGTAGCTGTAGAGGCTCACGCCGTAGCGGAACGGGCCGCCGTCGGTCTCGGGCGAGAGCGTGATGTGGCGGGTCGTGCGGTAGGTGGAGGGCTGGTGCTCGAGCGGGATGTAGGACATGCGCAGCCGCAGCTCGACGCTGACCTCGTGCACGCCGTCCGGCAGCCCGTCAGGGAAGGGCACCGTGACCACGGCCGCCTCCTCAAGCGGCCAGCGCACGCCCTCGGACTCCCAGAGCTCGGTGAGCGTGTAGGTGCGCCCGCCGAAGGTCCACAGCGGCACCTCGGGACCCACGTCGACGAGGTCCCCCACCTTCACGGCGACGCCGTCGATGAGCGAGGCGGCCATGCCCCGATACGAGGGCATCCGCAGCCGGAGCTGGAAACCGACGACGGTGTCGCCGTCACGGACGTTGCGGAAACCGACGGACTGGATCAGTTCGCGTTCGAGAAGCATCTGCGCACTCCCTGTTCTGCGGTCCGCGACGCCACGGACTCGGGGTTCCCGATCCTACCGGTATAGGTCGGTGTGAGACAAAAGTTTGGATGCTTCACACGAAAGCGCGCGCGGGTCTCACCCGGAGACGGCGCCGCCGGGGGTCTTCACGTCCCTATAGCCTGAGGGAATGACCGGGCGAGGCGAGCACCGCAGACGACGACTCACCCGGATGCCGAACCAGGCCGCGATCGTCGCCGTGCTCGCCGCCGGCGGCCTGGCCGCATCCTTCATGTACACGCTCGTGCTGCCCATCCAGGCCCAGCTGCCGGTCCTCCTGGACGCGAGCCGTGACGACACCGCCTGGGTCACCACCTCGACCCTGCTCGCCGCGGCGATCATGACCCCGATCGCCGGGCGCCTGGGCGACATGTACGGCAAGCGTCGGGTCGTGCTCGTGCTCCTCGCCCTCCAGGTCATCGGCTCGATCGTCGCCGCCGCCTCGGCCGGGATCGTCACGATGATCATCGGCCGCGCCTTCCAGGGCGCGATGTCGGGCGTCATCCCGCTCAGCATCTCGATCCTGCGCGACGTGCTCCATCAGAAGCGGGTCGACTCCGCGGTCGCGCTCATCAGCGCCACGCTCGGCGTCGGCGGCGCCGTCGGCCTGCCGATCAGCGCGCTGGTCACCGAGTACCTCGACTGGCACATGCTGTTCTGGATCGCCGCCGCCATGGGCGCCATCGTGTTCGTCCTGGTGCTGTGGATCGTGCCGGTGAGCGTGCTCCGCTCCGGCGGCAGGTTCGACCTCCTGGGCGCGGTCGGTCTCAGCGGCGGTCTCATCGGCATCCTGCTCGCCGTCTCCCGCGGCAACGAGTGGGGCTGGACCTCTCCGGCCACCCTCGGGTGCGCGATCGCCGGCGTGGTCGTGCTCCTGCTGTGGGGCTGGTACCAGCTGCGCGTGCCGGTGCCGCTCCTCGACCTGCGGGTCGCCGCCCGCCCGGCGGTGCTGCTGACCAACCTCGCCTCGATCGCGATGGGCTTCGGCCTGTTCGCATCCAGCGTCGCCTACCCGCAGATGCTCGAGCTGCCGCCCGAGTCCGGCGCCGGCCTCGGCCTGTCGATCGTCGCCGCCTCACTCGTGGTCATGCCCTCGGGTCTGGTCATGATGGTGCTCTCCCCCATCTCCGGCAAGCTCGCCACCGCGGTCGGACCGAAACTCCTGCTCGTGCTCGGCGCGATCTCGCTCGTGTGCGCCTACACGTTCACCCTCTTCCTCTCCACCGAGGTGTGGCACATCCTCGTCGCGAACCTGCTCGTCGGCTTCGGCATCGGCTTCGGTTACGCGGCGATGCCGATGCTCATCATGCGCTCGGTGCCGCAGAGCGAGACCGGCGCCTCGAACGGGCTGAACGCGCTGTTCCGCTCGCTCGGCACGAGCATCGCCTCCGCCGTCGTCGGCGCCGTGCTCGCCGGGTACACCGTGCAGGTCGGGGGCGTCGCACTGCCCTCGGCCGACGCGTTCCGCATCGCGTTCGTCTGGGGCCTCGCCGCCGCGCTCGTCGCCCTCGCGATCGCGCTGTGCATCCCCCGCCGCCGCGACCCGCACGAGCAGCACCCCTCGCTCCCGGGCTGAGCCGCGATGGCAACCATCCATGCGGACCCGTTGTCGGCCGCATCCGCCCGACCGTAGCGTCGGAGCGTGCCGACGACGACGCTGCCCACCGCATCCGAACTGTTCTCCCTCGACGGGACCGTCGCGATCGTGACCGGCGCGACGAGCGGCATCGGCCTGGCGACGGCACGGATGCTGGCCTCGGCCGGTGCCCGGACGGTGCTCACCGGACTCGCCGCCGACGACCCGGAGGGCATCGCCGCGCAGCTCGCCGCGACCGGCCTGCCGATCACCGGCCGCGCCTGCGACATGCGCTCGGCCGACGACGTCGCAGCACTCGTCGACGACACCGCCTCCCGGTTCGGCCGCATCGACACGCTCTTCGCGAACGCCGGCCTGTCGGTCGAGGACCACCCGGTCGAGGGACTCGACGACCGGGAGGCGCAGCTCGACCTCATGCTCGACGTGCACGTGCGCGGCAACGTGCGCCTCACCGACCGGGTGCTGCCGGTCATGGCCGACGGCGGCGGGGGCGCCGTCGTCGTGATGTCGAGCCTCGCAGGCCTCCGCGGCAGCCGGAACGTGCCCCTCTACGGGGTCACGAAGGCCGCAGCCGCCCAGCTCGCCCGCAACATCGCGGTGGCCTGGGGGCCGCGGGGCGTCCGGGCGAACGCGATCGCGCCGGGGGTGATCGAGACCCGGTTCGCCGAGGCGATCACGAAGGGCGAGCTCGCGCAGGCGCGGATGCAGAAGGCCCCGCTGCACCGGTTCGGTCACGTCGCCGAGATCGCGGGCACCGTGCTCTACCTCGCGTCCGCGGCGGGCGCCTTCACGACCGGGCAGACCATCGTCGTCGACGGCGGGGCGCTCATCAGCGACTGATCGTTCAGCGATCCGTCAGGCGCACGAACGGCCGCGAGAGGTCGACGATGCGCTGCAGGCAGAGGAACGCGGTGATCGATTCCGCCACCTCGGAGGGCCGCACCCCCAGCTCGACGTCGATGACCCTCCGGTAGTCGGCGAGCGCCGCATCCGCAGCGCGCAGGAGCGCCGGCGCCTCCGGAGCGCGCAGCTCGGCACCGACGAGGTCGGCCGTGCACCGCAGGGCGCATGCGAGCGGGCGGCGCAGCTCCTCGGCGAGGCCGTGCTGCTGCGTCATGCGGACCAGCACGTCGGTGAGGTCGCGGAGGAGGAATCCGGCCCGTTCCATCGCGGCCAACCGCCGCGCGTTCTCGTCGCTGAGGTCGCGGGCTGCCGTCCGCCGCCCGCGCGGATTCCCGCGCCGGCTCTCGGCCGCCTCCTGCACGTCCTCGCCGACCTCCTCCTCGACCGTGCTGATCTCGGCGAGCTCTGCCGGCATCCGTTCGGGCTCGAGGGTCCGCTCGGCGACCCCGTCGGCGGTGCGGGTGAGGAACCCCGCGATCTCGTCCCGCAGCACGGCGAGCCGCCGGCGCACGTGTCCGACGTAGAGGGGCGGGACGACGAGCAGGTTCACGACGATCCCGACGACCACGCCGAAGCCCATCGTCACGAGGTACGACACCGAGAACCCCTCCGCGTCGCTGCCGCCGAGCAGCAGCACGAACAACCCCGCGAGACTGCCCCACTCCCCGCCGGCGCCCAGCAGGCGCAGGCCGCCGACCAGCACGCCGACCGCGAGCACCAGTGCAAGCGCGACGCCGGCCATCACCCCCGAGTGCACGAGCGCCAGACCGCCCAGCCCGATGAGGATGCCGACCCCCAGGCCGACGACCGTCTCCGCGCCCGCGCGGGCGGAGCGGGCGAGCGTGGGGTAGCTCGTCACGAGCGCGCCGAGCGGCGCGTAGTAGGAGTACTGGTCCTCCGCGAAGGGGATGAAGGGTGCGAGGTACCAGGCGAGGACGCCGGCGAGCGCGATCTTGACCGCCAGCAGCGGGCGGTGGCGGCCGGCGAGATCGGTCCACGCCGTGCGGAGCGCGCGGCGCACCCGCCCCGGCGGGGCGGCACCCCTGACGGTGTCGTGCATCCCCGCACGGTAGCGGGTGGGACCGGACGCGGACCGGGGCTTGCGTCCGCGCGCCGGACGGATGCGGTCAGACCAGGCGGGCCTCGAGCTCGATCCGTGCCGTCGTCTCCAGCAGCCGCGGCAGGAAGCGGTCCACGAGTGCGGACACCGGCTCGACCGTCGCCGCAGTGGACACGTTCACCGCCGCGATCACCGACCCGCCACGACCGCGGATCGGCGCCGCGAGCGAGCGGAGGCCCTGCTCCAGCTCGCCGTCGACGGCGGCCCAGCCCTGCGCTCGCACCCGGTCGAGCTCGGCGCGCAGCGCGGCCGGCTCGGTGAGGGTGCGGTCGGTCAGGTGCACGCGCGCGGACGCCGCGAGCACCGCATCCCGTTCCTCGTCCGGCAGGCCGGCCAGGAGCACGCGGCCCATGCTCGTCGCGTACGCCGGGAAGCGAGTGCCGATCATGATGCGCACGCTCATGATGCGCCGAGTCGGCACGCGCGCGATGTAGACGATGTCGGTGCCGTCGAGCACGGCCGCCGACACGGACTCCCCCACCTCGTGCGAGAGCCGCTCCAGGTGCGGCTGCGCGATCTCCGGCAGCGACAGCGAGGAGAGATAGCTGAAGCCGAGCTCGAGCACGCGCGGGGTGAGCGCGAACAGCCGGCCGTCGGTGCGGACGTACCCGAGCGAGGTGAGCGTGTGCAGGAACCGGCGTGCCGCGGCGCGGGTCAGCTCCGCCCGGCGGGCGACGTCGCTGAGGGAGAGTTCCGGATGCTCGCCGTCGAAGGCCCGGATGACCGCGAGCCCCCGCGCGAGCGACTGCACGAACTCGCCCGCGGGCGCAGCATCCGTCTCCTCCGTCACCGTTCCATCCTCCCGCCCGCACCGGGCATGTCCCAGTTTCTGCCGTTCTGGACGGGCCGAAGCGGCAGAAACTGGGACATGTTCCGCAGGAACTGGGACACCGTCAGCGCTCGAGCACCACCGCGAGGCCCTGGCCGACGCCGATGCAGATCGCGGCGACCGCGACACCGCCGCCGCGGCGGGCGAGCTCGTGCGCGGCGTGGCCGAGGATGCGGCCGCCCGAGGCACCGAGCGGGTGCCCGATCGCGAGGGCGCCGCCGTGGATGTTCACCTTCTCCGGGTCGAGCTCGGGCCAGCCGGCGATGCAGGCGAGCGACTGCGACGCGAACGCCTCGTTCAGCTCCACCACGTCGACGTCCGCCCAGGTCTTGCCGGCGCGGGCGAGCGCCTTGTTCGCGGCCTCGATCGGCGCGATCGGGAACCGGTCGGGGTCCACGCCGTGCGTGGCGCGACCGGCGATGCGGGCCAGCGGCTCACCCGGCAGCGCACCCTCGGCGCCGACGAGCACGGCCGAGGCGCCGTCGTTGATCGACGAGGAGTTGCCGGCGGTGACCGTGCCGTTCCCGTCGCTTGCGAACAGCGGCTTGAGCCCGGCGAGCTTCTCCACCGAGGTGTCGTCGCGGATGCCCTCGTCACGGGCCAGCTCGGCACCGGGGACCTGCACGATCTCACGGTCGTACACGCCGTCGGCCCACGCCTTCGCCGCGAGGCGGTGCGAGCGCACGGCGAACGCATCCTGCGCCTCACGGGTGAGGTTCCACTCGCGGGCGGTCTTCTCCGCGGCCTCACCGTTGGAGATGGTCCACTCCTTCGGCAGCTTGCGGTTGGTCATCCGCCAGCCGATCGCGGTGTTCCACAGGGTCTGGTTGCCGACGGCCGGCCACGGCTTGGGCGACTTCTCCATGACGAAGGGGGCGCGGCTCATCGACTCCACGCCACCGGCGAGTACGAGCTCGGCGTCGCCGGTCTCGACCGCGCGGGCGGCCTGGATGACGGCCTCGAGCGAGGAGGAGCAGAGACGGTTGACGGTGACGCCGGTGACGGTCGTCGGGAAGCCGGCCAGCAGCGCGCCGAAGCGGGCGACGTTGCGGTTGTCCTCACCGGCCTGGTTCGCGTCGCCGAAGACGACGTCCTCGATGCGGGCCGGGTCGATGCCGGTGCGCTCGACGACGGCCTTCATCACGACGGCGGCGAGGTCGTCCGGGCGTACCCCGGACAGGCCCCCCGCGGCGCGGCCGAAGGGGGTGCGTACGGCGTCGTACACGAAGGATGCGGTCATGTCAGTTCCCTCCCTGGGAGGCGGTGGCGTCGATCAGCTCGAGCCCGGTGAGCCCGCGCAGATCGTCCATGGTGTTGTCGCCGAACAGCTCGCGCACCGCGAAGCCGTCGGGGGTCACGTCGAACACGGCGTGGTCCGTGTAGACGCGGGAGACGCACCCGACGCCGGTGAGCGGGTAGCTGCATTCGGCGACGAGCTTGGACTCACCGGTCTTGGTGAGCAGGTCGGTCATGACGTAGACGTCCTTGGCGCCGATGGCGAGATCCATCGCGCCGCCGATCGCCGGGATGGCACCGGGCGCGCCGGTCGACCAGTTCGCGAGGTCGCCGGTCTGCGACACCTGGAAGGCGCCCAGCACGCACACGTCGAGGTGGCCGCCGCGCATCATCGCGAACGAGTCCGCGTGGTGGAAGAACGCG
>Ga0182737_1001010_pt1 | contig 31099 bp, 36 predicted proteins | sample eDN5th30CBELigOP_FD_128878 | JGI IMG/M metagenome (GOLD analysis project Ga0182737, IMG submission 128878) | Enriched Organic Plus compost microbial communities from Emeryville, California, USA - eDNA 5th pass 30_C BE-Lig OP (version 2) (version 2) ... | reverse complement strand
GTCGAGATCGAGCAGACCTATGTGCTGAGCGGCAGCATCGTCGACGACGAGGGCGAAGTCCGCGAAGGCAATTATGTGTGGCGCCCGAAGGGCAATCGCCACATCGCCCGTTCGCCGAACGGCGCGCTGGTGCTGTCGTTCTTCCTGAAGCCGAACAAGTTTCTGGAAGGCGACCTGGCCGGCAAAGAACTGAAGTGAACAAACCGGACATCGTTCCAAGAACTACACAGGAGAGACACGTGAAATTCCAGTACAAGAGCATTGCAGCGGGGCTGGCGGCCGCCATCGTGGCCGGCATGTCGATGCAGGCCGGCGCGGCCGACATCCAGGAACGCCGCGCGAAGTTCAGCCATCCGGTCAGCAAGACCAACCCGGTGGGCATGGCGACCGACAAGTTCATCGAGCTGGTCGACCAGAAGACCAACGGCAAGATCAAGATCACCGGCTATCCCGACGCGCAGCTGGGCAACGAGCTGCAGGCCATGTCGTCGGCCCAGGGCGGCATCATCGAGCTGACGGTAGTGTCCACTGCCGGCGCGGCCAACAACGTGAAGGAACTGGGCATCTTCGACCTGCCGTTCCTGTTCCGCACCGTGCAGGAGGCCGATGCCGTGGTCGACGGTCCGGTCGGGAAGGAACTGCTGAAGAAGTTCTCCGACAAGAACCTGGTGGGCCTGTGCTACTGGGACTTCGGCTTTCGCCAGGTGTCCAACAGCAAGCATCCCATTGCCAAGCTGGAAGACTTCCATGGCCTGAAGCTGCGCGTGCTGCAGAACCGCATCTATATCGACACGTTCAAGGCGCTGGGGGCGAACCCGCTGCCGCTGCCTTACCCCGAGACCTACACGGCCCTGGAAAGCAAGGCCATCGACGGGCAGGAAAGCAGCTACCTGGTTACCAAGAGCAGCGGCTACCAGGAAATCCAGAAGTACATGACCGAAACCAACCACGTGTTCCTGCCGGCGGTGGTCATGGCCAGCAAGCGCTTCTGGGACCGCCTGAGCAAGGACGAGCAGGCCATCTTCCAGCAGGCGTGCGACGAGTCGGTGGTGTATCACCGCAAGATCAGCCGCGAGATGGAACAGAAGGTGGTCGGCGAGCTGGGCGCCGCGGGCATGGCGGTCAACAAGCTGGACCCCGCCGAGAAAGAACGCCTGGTCAAGGCCACCGCTGCCGTGACCGAAAAATACAAGGCCGAACTGGGGGCCGACCTGGTCGACCGCGCGATCGAGTCGATCAAGCAGGTTCGTCAATAAGCCAGGCGGCTGACCAAGCAGGCGGCCCCGATGGCCGCCTGCATTTCTTCAAGGACGTCGACGATGTCAAGAATCGTGCACGCCTATTTCACATTATTGAAAGCCATCATCGTCCTCTGCCTCGCGGCCATGGTGGTGATGGTGTTCGCCAACGTCGTCATGCGTTTCGTGTTCAACACGGGCATCCCGGTTTCCGAGGAACTGTCGCGCTGGTGCTTCGTGTGGCTGACTTTCCTGGGCGCCATCCTGGTGCTGCATGAGCGCTCGCACCTGGGCGTGGACGTGGTGCTGCAGGCGCTGGGGCCGGCCGCGCGCCGGGCATGCCTGGTCGTCGCCAATGTGCTGATGCTGTATGCCACCTGGCTGATCCTGGTCGGCAGCATCGAGCAGACGTCGCTGAACATGGGCGCCAGCGCGCCGGCCAGCGGCCTGTCGCAGGCCTGGTTCTTCGGGGTGGGCGTGGTGTTCGCGGCCTCGACGGGGCTGATCCTGCTGTATCAGTTGTACCAGCTGTTCACCGTCCCGGCGGCCGAACTGGACAAGTTCATTTCCCCCCACGAGTCGGGAGCCGAATAATGACGCTGGCACTCTTTGTCTTCGTGTTGCTGGCGGGCCTGGCCATCGGCCTGCCGGTGGCGTACGCGCTCATCCTGACGGGCGTGGCGCTGATGTACAAGCTGGATTTCTACGACGCGCAGATCGTCGCCCAGAACCTGCTGAACGGCGCCGACAGTTTCCCCCTGATGGCCGTGCCTTTCTTCATGCTGGCCGGCGCGGTCATGAACGCGGGCGGGCTGTCGGCCCGGATCGTCGACCTGGCCTTGACGCTGGTGGGGCACATCAAGGGCGGGCTGGGATACGTCACGATCCTGGCCGCCTGCATCCTGGCCAGCCTGTCGGGCTCGGCGGCCGCCGATGCGGCGGCCCTGTCGGCCCTGCTGGTGCCGATGATGATGAAGGCCGGGCATAGCCGCGCGCGATCGAGCGGGCTGGTGGCCTCGTCCGGCATCATCGCGCTGGTGATTCCCCCCTCGATCGGGCTGGTGCTGATCGGCGTGACCGGCAACATCAGCATTACCGGCCTGTTCATGGCCGGCATCGTGCCCGGGATCCTGATGGGCGTTTCCTTGTGCGTGGCCTGGTGGCTGCTGTCGCGCAAAGAGCAGATACAGCCCTTGCCCCGGGTGGAACGCAAGGTGGTCATGAAGACCCTGGTGGAAAGCTTCTGGGCGCTGCTGCTGCCGGTGATCATCATCGTCGGCCTGCGTTTCGGCATCTTCACGCCGACCGAAGCCGGGGTGGTGGCGGCGGTGTATGCCATTGTCGTGGCCACCTGCGTCTATCGGGAACTGTCGGCGCGCCAGCTGTACCAGGTGTTCCTGACGTCGGCCAAGATGACGGCGATGGTGATGTTCCTGGTGGCGGGCGCGCTGGTGTCGGGCTGGATGATCACCGTCGCGGGGCTGCCCGCACAGGTTACCGAGATCGTCAGCCCGTTCCGGGACAGCCCCACCTTGCTGATGCTGGTCGTCATCGGCCTGGTGATCGTGATCGGCATGGCCATGGACATGATTCCCATCGTGCTGATCCTGATTCCCGTGCTGCTGCCTTCGATAACGGCCGCGGGCATCGACCCGGTGTATTTCGGCGTGGTGTTCATGCTGGCCTGCGCCATCGGGTTGATCACGCCGCCCGTCGGGGCCGTGCTCAATGTGGTGGCGGGGGTGACGGGCGTACGCATGGTCGAGCTGATCAAGGGCGTATGGCCTTTCCTGTTGGCGCAATGCACGACCCTGCTGCTGCTGATCCTGTTCCCGCAGCTGGTGCTGGCCCCGTACCGCTGGATCATGGAATGAGGCGCACCGGCCCCGCCACAGAAGAGAGTCACGAAATGGATCCTCAAGACGATTTCACCGGCTGTCGCGTCATGGTTTCCGCCGGCGCGTCGGGCATCGGCCTGGCCATTGCCCGCGCCTTCCACGAGCGTGGCGCGCGCGTGCAGGTGTGCGATGTCTCGCAAGAAGCGCTGGCGTCGGCCGCCGCCGCCCTGCCGGGCCTGGGCGTGTTTCGCGCCGACGTGGCCTCGGAAGCCGAGGTCGATGCCTGGTTCGCGCATGCCCTGGCCGGCCTGGGCGGGCTGGACGTGCTGGTCAACAACGCGGGCATTGCCGGGCCGACCTCGGCCATCGGCGACCTGAGCGTCGACGACTGGGACCGCACCATGGCGGTCAATGTGCGCGGGCAGTTCCTGTGCGTGCGGCGCGCCATCGAGCCGCTGCGCCGGTCCGGCCGCGCGGCCATCATCAATCTCAGTTCCGTGGCGGGACGCCTGGGGTATCCCATGCGCACGCCGTACGCCGCCTCGAAGTGGGCGGTGGTCGGGCTGACCCAGAGCCTGGCCATCGAGCTGGGCGACGACGATATCGCCGTCAACGCCATCTTGCCCGGCATTGTGGAGAGCGAGCGCGTCAACCAGGTGGTGGCGGCGAAAGCCAGGCTGCGCGGCATTCCGGAACCGGCCATGCGCGCCGAGGTGCTGCAGCACGTGGCGCTGCACCGCACGGTGCCCATGGACGACATCGCCCGGACGGCGCTGTTCCTGGCCTCGGGCACCGGCCGCAGCATTACCGGGCAGTGCATGAATATTTGCGCGGGCGTGCAGACGCTGCGTTGAACACCGGCCTGGACAGGCCTAGGAGAATGGCGTGGACCCTCAGTTCTTGAATTCGACGTTCGGCCTGCAAGGCCGGACCGTATTGATCACCGGCGGCGCGTCGGGCCTGGGCCTGTGCATGGCCGCCACCGTGGGCCGGGCGGGCGCGCGCGTCATCGTCAACGATGTGCGCGATGCCGCCTGCAATGAAGCGGTAGCGGGCCTGCGCGGCCAGGACATCGACGCCCGCCCCGCCGTGTTCGACGTGTCCAGCGCCGCGGCCGTGTCCGAGGCCGTGGCGGCGCTGGCCGGCGACGGCTGGTCGCCCGACGTGCTGGTCAGCAACGCCGGGAACCAGAACCGCACGCCGGTCGTCGAGCAGGACCCGGAAGTCTGGCAGTCGATCTTCAATGTGCACGTCAACGGCGCATTCAATTGCGCGCGCGCGGTGCTGCCCGGCATGGTCGGCCGGGGCGGCGGGCGGATCATCATCACGTCGTCGGTGGCGGCGCTGGCCTGCATGCCCGGCATCGCGGCCTATTCGGCGGCCAAGGGGGCCCTGGCCGCATTCACCCGCGCGCTGGCCGTGGAATATGGCGGCCAGGGCGTCACCTGCAATGCGTTGGCGCCGGGCTTCGTGCGCACGGGCTTCACCACCGCCCTGCAAGAGCGCGAGCAATTCAATGCGTTCCTGAAGAGCCAGGTGCCGCTGGGCCGCTGGGCCGAGCCCGAAGACGTCGCGCCGGCCGTCGTTTACCTGGCCTCGCAGGCGGGCGGGTTCGTCAATGGGCATGTGCTGGCCATCGACGGCGGGCTGCTGGCGCACATGTGATTCGGGGCAGGGCAGAGGGATTGCGATGTTCTTGCATATTGTGATGATGGAATTCGACGATCGCGTCGACGCCGAATTCTTCCGGACGGTTAACGAGTACGTGGCGCGCATGAAGCGGGAATGCGACGGCTTGCTGCTTTACCATTTCGGCGAAAACGTGGCCGCCCGTTCGCAGGGCTACACGCACGCGACCAGTTCGGCCTTCATCGATTCGGCGGCCCATGACGTCTACCAATCGTGCCCGGCGCATGTGGCCATGAAAGACTACATGGGCCCGCACATCAAGCGGGTCGTGGTGTACGACGGCGACATGCCGGCCATCGGGCAAGCGCAGGCCGGTGCGGGGTGAACGCGGCCGGCCGTGGGGTCAGCTGCGCACGGCGCCGGGCGGGGGCAAGGGCTGGCCGGCCGCGTCGTCGCCCGGGGTGACCAGCGCATAGTTGTACCCTTGCCCCGACCAGTAGCGGGCCAGCAGGTCGCCGTCGCGCCGGCTGCCCTGCGGCAGGAACTGGTTGCCCGGCCCGGGCGGACGGATGTAGAACGTGGCGCGCTGGCCGGCGTTCTCGTAGATCACGATGGCCGCCGGCCCCTGGTCGGTGGCCAGCAGGCGCGCGGCAACGGGCTTGAACCCGCTGGCGCTCAAGTCGGGCAAGCGCTGCGCATGGGAAAAGTAGTCGTCCAGCCAGCTTTGCAGATCCTGGCCATCGGCGCGCACATCCGGCCTGGGCGCGTCCGCCGAGGCAAACAGGCGGTAGGCCTGCATCGCATCCTGCATGGGCAGGACGCGGTTTGCGATGGCCGTGTCGCGCGCGCTCCAGCCCGAGACGCCGCCCAGTCCCAGCGCCACGACCAGGCTGGCCGCCATGGCCAGGCGGCGCCGCGAACGGGCGCGCAGCCGCGCGCGCACCGCCACCGGGTCCAGCGCGGGATTGGGCGGCAGGCTGTCCTGGCCGGCCGCGGCGCGCAGCCGCCGGGCATCGCGCTGCCAGTCGGCAAGCTCTTGCGCCTGCTCGGGATGCGCGCGCAGATGAGCGTGCATGGCCTGTTGCTGCTCGGGGTCGAGCTGCCCGTCCACAAACGCGTGGCGAGCCAGCTCGTCGATGGGGCGATGATTCATTTCAGTATCCTCAGGCGGGCCTCGCCGGACTGGCCCTCATTCAGGTCGCGCAATGCGCCGCGCGCGCGGGACAGGCGCGACATCACGGTGCCCAGCGGAACGTCGAACAGGTCGGCCACGGCCTTGTAGCTGAGGCCTTCCACGCAGACCAGCCACAGCAGGGCGCGCTGGGCCTCGGGCAGGCGCTCGAACGTATCCAGCGCGGACCGCGCGATCGCCGCGCGCTCGGCCGACGGCGCCGCCGCGTCCGACCCGGCGAACCAGCCCAGCAGCCTTGCATAGCGGCGCGCCCGGCGCTGGGAATCCAGGAACTGGCGGTACAGGATCGTGAACAGCCAGGCCCGCACATCGCCTTGCGGACGCCGCCCGGGCCAGCGCGTCAGGGCCCTTTCCAGGGTGGCTTGCACCAGGTCGTCGGCCGCTGCCGGGTCGCGCGCCAGGCGCAGGGCAAACCGCCGCAGGCGCGGCAATAGCTGGCGCAGCAAGGTGTCGGACAGTTCGTCCGCGGGGGCCGCGCCGTCGTCGTGGGATACCGGGCCGGGGATAGGCATGCGTACCGGTCGAATCATGGTCGGGGGTCCTGTCCGGGCAGTGCCCGGGACGCCACAAGGTTACAGGCTAATTCCGTTAGACGCCGCCCGCGCGGGTTTATTCCCTGCCGGAATAGTTTTCCCGGGCCGCCGTCTTACAGGGGTATTCAGCGCCCGACGGGCAAGGAGCCTCATGCAGCAACGACCTGAACGCGATGCCCGGCCGCTCGATGCCTGGCGAACCTGCCTGCGCCTGGGCGCGATCGGCGCCATCGTGCTGGGCTGCGGCGCCGCTTTTGCCTACGTGGGCGGCTGGCTGGACCCGCAGCGGCTGACCCCGGACCGGATCGTGGATGCCCTGGAAACCAACAGCGGCGTGCACGCGGGCTTTCGCCGCAACCACGCCAAGGGCGTCTGTGTCGTGGGCCATTTCGAAAGCAGCGGGGCGGCGCATGCCCTGTCCACGGCGGCCGTGTTCGCGCCCGGCAACACCCCCGTGGTGGGCCGGCTGGCCCTGCCGGGCGGCAACCCCTATGCCCCGGATTCCAGCGTGCCCATCCGCAGTTTCGCGCTGCAGTTCACCGCTTCCGACGGCGAACAGTGGCGTACCGGCATGAACAGCATGCCGGTATTCGCGCTGGCGACGCCGCAGGCCTTCTACGAACAGCAGCTGGCCGCGCGGCCCGATCCCAAGACCGGCAAGCCCGACCCGCGGCGCATGCAGACATTCTTCGCCGCGCACCCCGAGACGGCGGCATTCCGGGCCTGGGCCAAGACCGCCAGGCCGTCGGCCAGCTACGCCACCGAAAGCTATTACGGCCTGAATGCCTTTTATTTCGTCGATGCGCAGGGCAAGCGGCAGCCGGTGCGCTGGCACCTGGCGCCCCTGGATGCCGTGGCCGCGCCGGCCGCCCAGCCCCGGCACGACGCCAATTACTTGCAAGCCGACCTGCAGCAACGCCTGGCCCAAGGGCCCTTGCGCTGGCGCCTGCTGGTCACGCTGGGCGCCGCCGGCGACCCGACCGGCGACGCAACCCGGCAATGGCCGGCCGACCGCCCCACCATCGACGCGGGCACCGTGGTGATCGCCCGCAGCATGCCGCAAGACGACGGCCCCTGCCGCGACGTGAATTACGACCCGACCATATTGCCGCGCGGCATCGCCATTTCCGACGACCCGCTGCTGCCGGCACGTTCCGCCGCCTATGCCGCGTCTTATGAGCGCCGCACCCGCGAGGGCGCGCCCCAGGGCGGCATGCCTTCATCCCAGTCGACCCAACCGGAGCGCGCACAATGAGCTTGCCTGCCTATTCAGTCAATCGGCCGCCGGCCAAGTTCAGCCTGCTGGCGCGCCTGCTGCACTGGTCGATGGCGGTCGGCATCGTGGCCATGCTGTTCATCGGGGTCGGCATGGTGGCCTCGGTGTCCGAACGGCATCAATGGCTGGTGCAGGTCCACAAGCCCCTGGGCGTGGCGTTGCTGGCGCTGGCGTGCATCCGCCTGGGCAGGCGGCTGGCCAAGGGGGTTCCGGCCTTGCCGGCCGGCATGCCGGCCTGGCAGCGCCAGGCCGCGCTGGCTTCGCATGTCCTGCTGTATGCGCTGATGTTCGCCATGCCGCTGATCGGCTGGGCGATGGTATCGGCCGGCGGCTATCCGGTCACCGTGGCCAGCTGGCAACTGCCGCCCATCGCGCCTGCCGATGCGGCCCTGTTCGCCTGGCTGCGCGGCGCGCATCGCTACCTGGCCTATCTGCTGTTCGCCACCGTGCTGCTGCACCTGGCCGCCGCGTTGTTCCACGGCTGGATACGGCGCGACGGCGTGCTGGAATCGATGACGCGGGGACGTTGAGCAGGTGCGGGGCGATGGGGCAAGAATCCCGCCGCCCACGCCCGGGGCCCCGGCCCGACGGCCGGAAGAACCCTATGCCCGCACCAAGAACAACGTCATCCCTTCCCGCCAACCGCCCGCAAATACTGCACCGGCCACCGCGTAGCCTCGTCCAGCTCCGCCGCCGCCCGCAGCGGCCAATACGGATCCCGCAGCAGTTCCCGCGCCAGCAACACCATATCCGCGCTGCCGCGACGCAAGATATCTTCAGCCTGCACCGCCTGCGTAATCAACCCCACCGCGGCGGTCGCCACATCGGCCTCGCGCCGGATCCGGTCGGCAAAAGGCACCTGGTACCCCGGCGCCGCCTGCCCCTGCGACCCGGGAACGATAGACCCGCTGGAGCAATCCACCAGGTCCACTCCCAGGGCCTTCATGCGCCGCGCCAGCTCTACCGACTGCGCCACATCCCAGCCGCCGTCCAGCCAGTCGGTGGCCGACAGCCGCACGAACAGCGGCAAGTCTCGCGGCCATGCTTCGCGCACCGCGGCCGCCACCTGCAGGGGCGCCCGCACCCGTCCGTCGAACGAGCCGCCGTAAGCGTCCTGGCGTCGATTGCTCAATGGCGACAGGAACTGGTGCATCAGGTAGCCATGCCCCATGTGCAGCTCGACCACCTTCATGCCTATCGCCAGGCTGCGCCGCGCGGCCGCCGCGAAGTCGTCGACGACGCGGGCAATGTCGGCCCCGGTCATCTCGGCGGGCATCGGATAGACATCGTTGAACGGCACCGCGCTGGGCGCGCGCACGTGCCAGCCGCCTTCGGCCGGCGGCACCGCCTGCCGTCCCTGCCAGGGCACTTGCGTGGACCCCTTGCGCCCCGCATGCGCCAGCTGGATGGCGGGCACCGCGCCCTGTTCGGCGATGAACTGCGCGATCGGGGCCAGGGCGGCGGCGTGCGCGTCGCTCCAGATGCCCAGGTCGGCCGGGCTGATGCGGCCGTCGGCGGACACCGCCGAGGCTTCCACCATGACCATGCCGGCGCCGCCCACCGCGCGGCTGCCCAGGTGCACCAGGTGCCAGTTGCTGGCCAGCCCGTCGCGGCACGAATATTGGCACATCGGGGCCACGCCGATGCGGTTCTTGAACGTCACGCTGCGCAGCTGCAGCGGGGTAAACAACAGACTCGGCATGCTCAGTTCACTGTAACGTGGGCGTTGTGCACGACTTCGCGCCATTTGGCCGTTTCGCTGGCCAGGTACTTGCCGAATTCGGCGGGCGTGCCGCCGCGCGGTTCCAGCCCCATGTCGGCGAAGCGTTTTTGCAAGGCATCGCCGCGCAGGGCGCGGTTGACCGCCTGGTTCATGGCGTCGACCACCGCGGCCGGCGTATCGCGGGGCGCCACCATGCCATACCATGGCGTCACATCGTAACCGGGGGCGCCGGCTTCGGCCAGTGTCGGCACATCCGGCAAGACCGGCACGCGCGCCGGGCTGGTCACGCCCAGCGCGCGCACCTGGCCGGACTTGATGCGCGGCAGCGCGGCGCCCACGCCGTCGATCATGACCGCCACCCGGCCGGGAATCAGGTCGCTGTAGGCGGGCGCCGTGCCCTTGTACGGCACGTGGGTCATGTCCGTGCCGGTCATGTAGCGCAGCACCTCGGTGGCCAGGTGCGCGGAACTGCCGGCGCCGGCCGAGGCGTACGACAGCTTGCCGGGATTCGCCTTGGCGTAGGCGATCAGCTCGCCCAGCGTCTTGAAGGGCGATTGGGCGCTGGCCAGCAGCACATGCGGCGCGGCCGCCACCAGCGCCACGGGCGCGAAATCGCGCAGGTTGTCGTAGGGCAGGTTCTTGTGCAGGCTGGCATTGACCGCCAGCACGCTGAAGGGCGCCATCATGTAGGTGTAGCCGTCGGGCGCGGCCTTGGCGGTGGCGTCCGCGCCGATGATGCCGCTGGCGCCGGGCCGGTTTTCCACGATGACCTGCTGGCCCAGTTCGCCGCCCAGCTGTTCGGCGACGGCGCGGGTCATCAGGTCCAGCGTGGCGCCGGCCGAGAACGGCACGATGATGCGCACGGGATGCTGGGGGTAGGCGGCGCGGGCCGCCGGCAGCATCGCGCCGGCAAGCAGCAGGCAGGCGCAGGCGCGCAGCAGGCGGCCCCACGGCCGCATGGCGGGTGTGTTCATCTTGGCTCCTCTTCGTGGAACCCCGGCGGGATGCCGGGGTCGCGCGCCTGTGGCCGGCGCTGTTTACCGGCCGCAGTATAGGAACGCACTCCGCCCCGGCATAGGGCCGGATCAAGAATTCGGTGTTTCCGCTGTGGAAACTATGTGGGCCCCAGGCCGCTCCAGTCGGGGTGGTTGAACCATGCCTTCAGGAAGTCCAGGAACGTGCGCACGCGCATGGGCAGGTTGCGCCGGCTGGGGAAGACGGCATAGACGTCCAGGCCGGTGGGGCGGTAGGCGGGCAGCACGATTTCCAGGCGCCCCTGGCGGATGTCGTCGGCCACCATGTAGGTGGGATGCATGGAAATGCCGTGGCCCAGCAGGGCGGCATGGCGCAGCGGCTCGCCGAAATTGGCGCGGATCGTGCCGCCCACGCGCACCGAGCGCGGCGCACCCTTGGGGTCCTGGAAGGTCCAGGTGTTGGTGGGGGCCTTCAGCGCGTGCACCATGCAGTCGTGCCCGGCCAGGTCGGCCACGCTGGCCGGGCGGCCGCGGCGCTTCAGGTAGTCGCGCGTGGCCACCAGCACTTGCGGCGCCACGGCCAGGCGGTGCGCCATCTGGCTGGTGTCTTTCAGGCCCGAATTGATGCGCACCGACATGTCCAGCCCTTCGGCCACCAGGTCGGTACGGCCGTCGTCCAGGTACAGCACGACCTGGATGTCGGGGTGCGCGGCGGAAAACGCCGTGATCACCGGCACCAGGTGGAATGCCCCGAAAGAAGGGGGCGTGCCCACCCGCAGCATCCCCTTGGGTTCCTTGACCGAGCGGCGCGCCGCGGCCTCGATGTTCTCGACGCGCTCGAGCAGTTCGCGGCCGTTTTCCAGCATGGCCAGGCCGGACTCGGTCAGGCTGACGCTCTTGGTGGTGCGCATCAGCAGCTGCACGCCCAGGTGATGTTCCAGCCAGTTCACGTGCTTGGTCACGTTGCCCTTGGCCATGCCCAGGCGCTGCGCGGCGCCCGAGAAGCTCAGCCCCTGGGCCACTTCGATGAACACTTCGATGCAGCGCAGTTTGTCCATGGCGGCGTCCGTTTGTTTTCGTTTGGGAAACGATAAATTCCCGATCAGATTCTATCCCGGCGGGAAAGGCGTCGATACACTGCCCCTCGATCGCCGCAGCCGGATCGCCGGCCGCGGCGCCCCGTTGATGCCGACTATGCAGACCGAACCCGACCGCTTCATCCATCAGGCCTTGCGCACCCGACTGGTGTTCGGACCGGGCGTGCTGGCCGAGGCGGGACGCGAGGTGGCCGCGCTGGGCTGTCGCCGCCCGCTGCTGCTGGCCAGTCGCCGCTCGCGCGCGCTGCCGGCGTATGCCGAACTGCGCGCGGCGCTGGCGGGCATGCGGATCGCCGAAAGCGGCGACGTGCCCGCGCATTCGTCGCCGGAAACGGTGCGGGCGGCCGCCCGGGCCGTGGCGGAACATGGCGCCGATTGCCTGGTGGCGTTCGGCGGGGGCAGCGTGGCCGATACGGCCAAGGCCGCGGCGCTGCTGGCGGCCGAAGGCGGCGAGCTGCACGCGCATGCCACGCGCTTCACGCCGCCGGCCACGGTGCACAGCCCGCCGCTGCTGCAGCCCAAGCTGCCCATCGTGGCGGCGCCGCTGACGGCGTCCGGCGCCGAGGTGACGCCGTCGTTGGGCATCCGCACCGCGGACGGCGAGAAGCTGCTGTTCTGGGACGCGCAACTGGCCAGCCGCGTGGTGCTGCTGGACCCGCTGGCAAGCGCCGCCATGCCGGCGCCCGTGATGCTGGAGACGGGCATGAATGCGCTGGCCCATTGCATCGAGGGCCTGTATTCCACCCAGGGTTCGCCGATTGCCGGCGCGCTGGCGCTGGACGGCGCGCGGCGGTTGCGCGACGCGCTGCGGCGCGTGGCGGCCGAGCCGGCCAGCGTGCCGGCAATCGGCGACCTGCTGGTGGCCGCGCACATGGCCGGCATGGTGCTGGCCTCGGCGCGCAGCTGCCTGCACCACGCGCTGTGCCACGTGCTGGGCGCGGCCTGTGGCGTGGCGCACGGCGCCGTCAATGCCGTGATGCTGCCGCATGCGCTGCGCTACAACCTGCCCGCCGCGCGCGGCCCGCTGGCCGCGCTGGCCTCGGCATGGTCGGCCGGCGATACGCCCGAAGCGGCCATCGACCAGGTCGTGGCGCTGCAAGCCGAGCTGCGCGTGCCGCGCCGGCTGCGCGACCTGGGCATCGCCCGCGAACGATTGCCCGGCGTGGCCGCGCGCACCCTGCGCGAACGCGGGCTGGCCTGCAATCCGCGCCGCGTGGGCGGCGCCGCCGAACTGGAAACCTTGCTGGACGCCGCCTGGTAGCGGCGGCCCGCGTTGACCCGATACGGAGAGTGAAATGATGAAAGTCGTCGAAAGCGGATACAGCCTGGGCGCGCGCGTCGAAGGGCTGGACCTGTCGCAACCCATGGCGCCCGCTACGTTCAAGCAGGTCGAGGGCCTGCTGGGCCGCCACGGCGTGCTGAGCTTCCCGGACCAGACGCTGACGGCCGCGCAGCTGAAAGACTATGCGCGGCAGTTCGGCACGCTGGAAGTGAACGTGGCCAACAGCTACCAGGAGCCGGGCCTGCCCGAGGTGATGATCCTGTCGAACATGGTCGAGAACGGCAAGCCCGTGGGCCTGGCCGACGCGGGACAGGACTGGCATACCGACATGTCGTACAGCCGCATGATCGCCTTCACCAACATCCTGTACGGCATCAAGATCCCCATGCGCGACGGCGAACCCCTGGGCTGCACCGAGTTCTGCAATATGCACGCGGCCTACGACGAACTGCCGCGGGCGCTGAAGGAGCGGCTGGACGGCATGACGGTGCTGCACGACTTCAACAAGTTCTGGGAACGCATGCGCCAGGAAAAGGGCAGCACGCGTCCGCCCTTGACCGAGGCGCAGCGTCGCGCCAAGCCGCCCGTGTCGCACCCGATCTTCCTGACGCACCCGATCACCGGCCGCAAGGTGCTGTACGCCAACCCGGGCTATTCGGTGCGCATCAACGAACTGCCGCCCGAAGAAAGCGACCGCACGCTGGAATTCCTGTTCCAGCACCAGTTGCAGGACAAGTTCCGCTACCGCCACCGGTGGAGCGTGGGCGACGTGCTGATGTGGGACAACATGGGCACCATCCACAATGCCGTGGCCGACTACGCGCCGCACGAGCATCGCCTGATCAAGCGCTGCCAGGTCATGGCCGACCGCTATTTCGGCCAGGAGGCGCCATGAAGCTGGTCAGCTATCGCGAGCGCGGCGGCCGGCCGCAGGTGGGTGCGGTGCGTGCCGACCGCGTGCTGGACCTGACGGGCTGGGTAGGCAGCGTGACGCCGGACGATGCCGTGCAGGCCTGCCTGGCGCGCGCCGGCGTGCTGCCGGCATCGCAGGGCATGTTGCGGCTGCTGCAAGGCGGCCCGCGCGCGCTGGATGCGTTGCGGCGCCATGTGGCCGCCGCGGCCGCCGACCCGGGCCCGCGCCTGGCCGAGGTCGAACTGCTGGCGCCGGTGCCGCGTCCCGGCAAGATCGTGGCGGTGGGCCGCAATTACGCCGACCATGCCAAGGAAACCGGCGTCGATCCGTTCGAGCAGCCCCGCCTCATCAGCAAGCTGCCCTCCAGCGTATGCGCGCCGGGCCAGGCGGTGGTGCGGCCGGCCGGCGTGGCCAAACTGGATTTCGAGGCCGAGCTGGCGGTGGTCATGGGCCTGCCGGCGCGCGATGTGGCCGAGGCCGACGCCCTGGCCTGCGTGGCCGGCTATACGGTGCTGGACGACGTCAGCGCGCGCGAGTTCCAGTTTGACGTATCGCCCGCCCAGACCACGTTCGCCAAGAGCATGGACGGCTTCGCGCCGATGGGGCCGTGGCTGGCGACCGCCGACGAAGTGGGCGACCCGCAGGCGCTGGCGGTGCGCACCTGGCTGAATGGCGAACTGATGCAGGACGCCAGCACCGCCGACATGCTGTTTCCGGTGGCGCGGCTGATCGCGTATGTGTCGCGCTACATGACGCTGGAGCCCGGCGATGTGCTGGCCACTGGCACGCCGGCAGGTATCGGCGCGTTCCGCAAGCCGCCGCGCTACCTGCAGCCCGGCGACCGCCTGCGCATGGAAGTGTCGCGGGTGGGCGTACTGGAACATGCGATTGCGTAAGTCAGCAAGGGCAGGGAACGCCTGCCGTGCGGGGAACAAGAACATAACAACACCAGAGCAGAAGCATTACCCGGCATCGCCAACACAACAGTGCATCATCCAAGGAGAGAGACCATGAGGAGATCCATCGTCCGGGCGGTCTGTGCCGCCCTGTTCGCCGCCACGGCGCTGTCGGCGACGGCCGCGGCGGCCGACGCGTATCCTGCGCAGCCCATCCGCATGATCGTCGGCTTCGCCGCCGGCGGCCCCACCGATGTCATCGCGCGCCTGCTGGCGCAGGACATGAGCCACACCCTGGGGCAGTCGGTGGTGGTCGAGAACAAGACGGGCGCCAACTCGCTGATCGCCACGCGCGAAGCCGCCGGCGCCGCGGCCGACGGCTATACCGTGCTGTTCGCTTCGCTGTCGCACAATGTCAACCGGCTGCTGCTGGGCGAGAAGGCCGGCTACGATCCGCTGAAGGATTTCGCGCCCGTCTCGAATGCGGCCTCGCTGCCGATGGTGGCGGTAACTGCCTACGATTCGCCGCTGAAATCGATGAAGCAACTGATCGACCAGGCGCGCGCCAAGCCCGACAGCATCAGCTACGGGTCGGCCGGCAATGGCGGCTCGGCCCACCTGGCCGCAGCCATGATGGGCACCATGGCGGACCTGAAGATGATCCACGTGCCGTTTCGCGGCAACGGGCCGGCGCTGACCGAAGTGATGGCGGGGCGGGTGTCGTTCATGTTCTACCCCATCATCGGCGTGGCCGAGAATGTGCAGGCCAAGCGCCTGCGCGTGCTGGCCCTGGGCAGCCCGGAAGCGCGCGCCGATTTTCCCGGCGTGCCGGCCATGTCGGACATCGGCTTTCCGGACTTCCAGGACACGGCGCCGTGGGTGGGGCTGCTGGCGCCGGCCGGCGTGCCCGAGGCGGTCGTGCAGAAGCTGAACCGGGCCATGGTGCGGGCGCTGAAGCAGCCGCAGGTGCAGGCGCGCCTGAAAGACCTGGGCGCCTTGCCCATCGGCGATACGCCGCAGCACTTCCACGATTTCCTGGTGGAAGACCAGAAGCGCTGGGCCGCCGTGATCAAGGCGGCCGGCATTTCGGCGCAATAGGGCGGGACATGGCGGTATCCCGAGCCCAGAGTATCGAAGACCTGCGCCGCGCGGCGCGCCGCCGCCTGCCGCGCGCCATCTTCGATTTTTTCGATGGCGGCGCCGAGGACGAACTGACGCTGGCCGACAATCGCGCGGCCTACGCGCGGCTGCGCCTGGCGCCGCGCGCGCTGGTGAATGTGGCACAGGTCAGCACGCAGGCCCAGGTGGTGGGCGGGCCGTCGGCGCTGCCGCTGGCGGTGGGGCCCACCGGCGCCGTCGGCTATGGCCGGCCCGGCGGCGACATCGCCATCGCGCGCGCGGCGGCCGCGGCCGGCGTGCCTTATACCCTGTCGACCTCGGCCACCGCATCGATCGAGCAGATCGCCGCAGCCGCCCCGGGGCGCCTGTGGTTCCAGGCGTATATCCTGCGCAACCGCGAATTGCTCGATGCGCTGATCGCGCGGGCGCTGGCCGCCGGCTACGAGGCCTTGATGATCACCGTCGACCTGCCGGTGGGCGGCAAGCGCGAACGCGATGCGCGCAATGACCTGTCGTTTCCGTTCCGCTACACGGCCCGCAACCTGGCGGACTTCGCCAGCCGGCCCGCCTGGGCCTGGGCGGTGCTGCGCCACGGCCTGCCGGTGATGGAGAACCTGAAGGGCCTGGAGGCGCCCGCCGCCAGCGCCACGCGGCTGGCCTCGTCGGTGGGACGCAGCTACGACCCGTCGTTCGACTGGGCCCGCCTGCAGGCCATTCGCGATGCCTGGCCGCGCAAGCTGATCGTCAAGGGCATCCTGCGCCCCGACGATGCCGGGCGGCTGGCGGCCATGGGCTGCGACGCGATCGTGGTGTCGAATCACGGCGGTCGGCAACTGGACGGCGCGGCGGCGACGCTGGACGCCTTGCCCGGCGTCGTGCGCGCCGTGGGCGAGCGGGTGCCGGTGCTGGTCGATGGCGGCGTGCGCCGGGGCGCGGATCTGCTGAAGGCCCGCGCGCTGGGCGCGCAAGCCGTGCTGGTGGGGCGCGCCACCCTGTGGGGCGCCGTGGCGGGCGGGCAGCCGGGGGCCGGGCGCGCGCTGGAGATCCTGCGCGACGAATTGCAGCGCACCATGCAGTTGTGCGGCGTGTGCGATGTGGCCGGCATCGACGCCGACCTGCTGTTCCGGCCCGGGCCGGCGGCACAGGGCGCCGCGTGTCGCTAATGTCGCCTGGCGGAAGTTGCCCCCCATTCCTGCACGAAGGTGTCGCGAAAGGCGCGCAGCCACGCCAGCCGCGCGTCGGCCAATGCCCGCGCGGCGGCCGTGTGCATGGCGGCGGGCAGGGCGGCCAGCTTTACCTCGATGTGGTCCAGCGCATAGGCGCGGTCGTCCAGCGGCCGTTCGTGCGCCAGCGGGTCGCCGGGGTGCGCGAAGGCCGATCCCATCCGGCCCGCGGTATAGAACAGCCGCGCCAGCCCCACCGCGCCCAGCGCGTCGAGCCGGTCGGCGTCTTGCACGATCATCGCTTCCAGCGTGGCCGGCGCGATGCCGGCCGAGAAACTGTGCGCTTCGATGGCGTGCGCCACTGCGTCGAGCTTGCCGGCCGGAAAGCCGGCCGCCGCCAGGCGGTCGCGCGCCTGCGCGGCGGCCATGCGCGAGGCTTGCGCGCGTTCGGGGTGGTTCTTGGGCAGGTTGACCAGGTCGTGCAGGTAGCAGGCGGCCAGCACGACCAGGGCGTCGGCCTCGGGGTGGCTGTCGAGCAGGGTGCGGGCCACCTGCCAGACGCGGTGCAGATGGTTCAGGTCGTGCGCACCGTCGTCCTGGCCGTCCGCCGTGGCAATGGCGATCAGGTGAGGTGTCCAGGCGGCTAGCGTGTCGGGCATGCGGGAATCCGGTCGGGGAAGCGGCCGCGCGGGGGCGGGCAAGCCGCAAGCATACGCCGGGCGCCGGGCGGCGGCAGGGCCGGGGTATCCACGCCTTGACCCCCAATCTACTAGTAGGTAACAATCGCGGCATGAGTACCGCCACCACCCGCGAACAACTCCTGGGCCATGCCCAGGCCCTTATCCGGCAGCGAGGCTACAACGGCTTCAGCTACCGCGACCTTGCCGAGCGCGTGGGGGTGAAGACGGCCAGCATCCACTATTACTTCCCCTGCAAGGACGACCTGCTGATCGAGGCCATCGACTGCTATGCGGCGCAGGTATCGGCCCTGCTGCATGGCATCGACGACACCCTGCCGGCCAGGGAACGGCTGGATCGCTACGCGGCGCTGTTCCAGGGCCAGCCCACCGACCAGGTCTGCCTGTGCGGCATGCTGGCGGCCGATTTCGCGTCGCTGTCAGAGCGCGCGCGCCAGTCGCTGCAGGCGTTTTTCCGCATGCACGAAAGCTGGCTGGCCAGGCTGATGGCCGACGGCGCGCGCGACGGCACCTTGAAGTCGTCGGGCAACCCCGAGGCCGACGGCCGCTGGCTGTTCGCGGCCTTCCAGGGCGCGCTGATGGGGTCGCGCCTGTTCCAGGACCAGGTACGCCTGCACGACGTGGTGGCCGCGGCGCAATGCAGCCGCGCGGCGGTGGATTGAACGTTTCCGTATAGGGGCGTCTGGCGCCAAGGTGCGCGAGGATGGTTTCGCTCACCGAACGGTGTCAGTGTTCATTTCTTGGCGGGGGTCAGACACCGCCCCATCACTCGGATTCGGCAAAGCCCACTACGCCCGGCAACAGGTCTTCCACGCGTTCGCTGTTCTTGAACAATCGCGCGCCGATCAGGCTGCCTTGCAGCGCGGCGAACAGTGCGCGGGCGGCGGTGCGGGCATCGCCGGGCACGCGCAGGCTGCCTTCGCGTGCGCCCTGTTCCAGCAGCGCCGCCAGCCAGTTCTCGTTGGCGGTGAAGAAGTCCTGCAGGGCCTGGCGCACACAGTCCGGCAGCGACGCCACGTCGGCCGCCAGCGAGGCGCCCAGGCAGATCCGTTCGGTGCCGCAGAAGGCGTGCCGATGCACGTCCACATAGGCGCGCAGCTTGGCGTCGGCGCGCAGGTCCGGATCGATGTTGCGCATGGCGGCGTGCCAGCGCGAGTGGTACTGCTGCACGACGGCCAGCAGCAGGTCTTCTTTCTGCGGAAAGTAATAGTGGATGCTGGAAGTCTTGATGCCGATCAGCGCGGCCAGGTCGCGGTAGCTGAAGCCGTTGTAGCCGCGCTCCTGGATCAGGCGCTGGGCATGCCGCACGATCTGCGTGCGAGTGGTTTCGGTGTTCATGATCGGGACGCTACCGGGTAGTCGATGGGGCTGATGGGCTCCTGCCAGACAAGCAAAGAAAAGGATCGGGCCGCCCGGCTTGGCCGGGGCCGGCCCTGGTCACGCATGATGCTCAGCCGCGCGAGGCGTCGGGGCCGTAGCTGGCCTGGTAGTCCAGTTCGCCGAACGCATCGGCGCCACTGTCGCGGGCCGCGTGCGCATCGGCACGGACTTCGGCGCGGGTGGGCGCCGGGCCGGCGGCATAGGCGGCGGGCTGTTCCAGTTCGCCGAACGTGACCTGGCCGGCCGCCTTGGCGGCTTGCAGTTCGGCCTGCACCTGGGCGCGGGTCACCGTGCTGGCGGCTTGCTGGGTGGGCGGGTAGTCCAGTTCGCCCGAGGGTTCGACGGCATAGGCGGCGCCCATCATGGTCATGGACAGTACGGCGGCGGAAATGAGGGTCTTCATGGCAGTGCTCCGGGAATGGCAGTAAAGTGAAAACTATCTATTTATAGATAGGTGAATAGGGAAATAAAAAGGGGTTCAGGCGCCGGTGTCGGGGTAGCCTGCGCCGCCGAACGCGACCGGGCCGTGGGCACGGGCGGCTTCGGCTTGCGCGCGGACTTCGGCGCGCGTCAGGGTGCTGGCGGCAAGCTGGGTGGCGGGCTCATCGGTTTCGCCGAAGGTGACTTGGCCGGCGGCACGGGCTTGCTGCAGTTCGGCCACGACCTGGGCGCGGGTCAGCGAGCTGGCCTGGTCGATGGCGGGCGGGTAATCCAGTTCGCCCGAAGGTTCTTGCGCGTAGGCGGCGGTGCCGGCCAGGGAAGCGGAAATCAGCAGCAGGGAAGCGAGGGTTTTCATGATGGGTCCTGATCTCAAGGTGAAGGTTCTAAAACTATCTATCTGTAGGTAGATAACGAGGGAAATAAAAACGCGCTTGGGGCGCGGTGGCGGGAAGGCAGCTTGTTTTCCGACCATGGGGTGAATCTTATCTACTACTAGGTAGATGAGTCAAATTCTTTTTGTATTCGTTTGTATCAAAATGCGCTATCGCTGCGCAGATTCGGGCGAAACACCGTCGGGAAGCCGGGGTCGAACGTGTACCATTCTTGCGTATCCTCGCCATACTTTCGCATTCCGACGTGGCCAACGATTCTGCGACAGTTTCCTCGAAACCCTTGACCAAGGGCGCGCGCACGCGGCAGCGCCTGCTGGAGGCCGCCAGCATCGAATTCGCGCGCCATGGCTACGAACGCACCCGCGTGTGCGATGTCGTGGCCAAGGCGGGGGTGACCCAGCCGGTGTTCTATCAGTACTTCAACAGCAAGAAGGCGGCCTACGACGAATTGGTCGAGCTGTTCGCCCAGCGCCTGCGCAGCGCGGTCATGCAGGCTCGGTTGCCGGATGACACGCCGGTGCACCAGGTGGACGAGCGGGTCCGCGGCAGCGTGCAGGGCCTGCTGGCCACGCTGCAAGACAACCCCAGCCTGACAATGATCGGCTTTCAGCAGTCGGCGGGCGCGGCGGCGCTGAAGAACGAACTGGTGGACCTGATCGCCAGCAATATCAAGAGCGAGCAGCAGGCCGGCCTGCTGCGCCGCGATGTGTCGCCGTTCTGGTTTTCGCAGGCCTTCGTGGGCATTGTCGAGCGCTTCGCGCTGCTGGAACAGAATGCCGCCAGCGACCGCGACCTGGCGGTGTTCATCGTCGACCTGTTGATGGACGGCATGCGCGTGCCGGGCAGCCGCCAGGCGCGCCACGGCGCCGATGGCGCCGACGGCGTGGCGCGGCACCGGTCGGCCTGAATTCCCGGGGCCGCGTCTTCAGGCGGCTGCCTGGGCCTGGGTGCCCATGTAGATCTGCGCGTAGCCTTCGCGGATGGCCGAAGTGATCTGGCCCAGCCGGCGCTCGATATGCTTTTCCAGCAGGGCCGTGCAGCGGGCCTCGTCGCGCGCCAGCAAGGCTTCCAGGATGTGGCGGTGTTCCAGCTGCGTGTTGCGGCGGTCCCCCAGCCGCATGTCGATCCAGCGCACGAAGCGGATGCGCGCATTGACGTTGTGCAGCACGCGCAGCATTTCGGTGTTGCCCGACATTGCCAGCAGGCGTTCGTGGAAGGTCTCGTCCAGGTCGACCAGTTCGGCCACGCTGCGTTCGCCCGGCTCGGGCCCGGTGGCGTCCAGGAAGTCCAGCAGCCGGCGGATCTCGTCGTCTTGCGCCCGCGCGATGGACAGCCGGGCGCCCGCGACTTCGACGACCTTGCGCAGTTCGTACAGGTGAAAGATCTCGTGCACGTCCAGGTCGCGGCAGAAGAAGCCCCGGCCCGGCTGGAAGCGCAGCAGCCCCTCGATGCCCAGCCGGTTCAGCGCTTCGCGCAGCGGCGTGCGGCTGACTTCCAGGCGCCTGGCCAGCGCCACTTCGTTGAGTTTCTCGCCCGGCTTGAATTCGTAGCCGATGGCCATGGACCGAAGCTGGTTGTAGACACGGTCGACGGTGCTGTCGGTAGCGGCGCTCACGGGGTCTCCGGTGAAAGGTGGGGCCGCCGCGGGGCGGCGGCAGCCGGCCGGCCGTGCCGCTTCGTGGGCGGCCGGCCGCAGCCTGCATGGCGGCGGCTCAAGCGGGAATATTAGTACATTCGAACGCGCAGGCCCCGGCGCCGCGCGGGGCGGCTGGCCGGGGCCTGCGGGCGGGCAGGGGCCCGCCGCCGACGGGCGGGCGGAGCCTACTTGGCCTGCGGCGTGAAGTCGCGCGCGTGCGACTGGGCGCGCGGGTCCAGCCTGCAGTGCAGGATGGCCGGCTTGCCCGAGGCCAGCGCGCGCTCGAAGGCGGGCGCGAAATCCTCGGTGCGCTCGACACGTTCGCCGTGGCCGCCGAACGCCACCGCCATGGCGGCGAAGTCGGGGTTGCGCAACTGCGTGCCGACGACGCGGCCGGGGTAGTCGCGTTCCTGGTGCATGCGGATCGTGCCGTACTGGCTGTTGTCCAGCACGATGACGATGATGGCGGCCTGGTATTGCACCGCCGTGGCGAATTCCTGGCCGTTCATCAGGAAGCAGCCGTCGCCGGCGAAGGCCAGCACGGGGCGCTGCGGGAACTGCAGCTTGCCCATCACCGCGGCCGGCACGCCGTAGCCCATCGACCCGCTGGTGGGGGCCAGCTGGGTGCCGAAGGTATGGAAGCGGTGGTGGCGATGCAGCCAGCCGGCATAGTTGCCGGCGCCGTTGCACACCATGGCGTCGCGCGGCAGGCGCTCGCGCAGCCAGGCCAGCACCTGGCCGTACTGGAAGTCGCCCGGCAGGGTGCGCGGGGTTTCGGTCCAGTCCAGGTAGTCGGCGTGCGCCTGTTCGGCGATGCCTTGCCAGGCGGGCGCCTGCGGCACCGCCAGTTGCGCCAGCGCGGCGCTGAAGGCGCGCGGGCCGGCCTGGATGGCCAGCGCCGGCTGGTAGACGCGGCCCAGCTCTTCGGCGCCGGGATGCACGTGCACCAGCTGCTGGCGGGGCACGGGCACCTCCAGCAGGGTGTACGACGACGAGGGCATTTCCGACAGGCGGCCGCCCACCAGCAACACCAGGTCGGCCTCGGCCACGCGCGCTTTCAGGCGGGCATCGGGGCCGATGCCCAGGTCGCCCGCGTAGCAGGGGTGGTCGGCCGGAAACAGCGAGGCGCGCCGGAACGAGGTGGCCACCGGCAGGCCGGCGCGCTGCGCGAAGTCGGCGAACTGGCGGCAGGCGTCCTCGTCCCAGCCCGAGCCGCCCAGCACCGCGATGGGCCGGCGCGCCTGGGCCAGCATGCCTTCCAGCGCCCGCAGGTCGGCCGGCGCCGGCCAGGCTTGCGCCGGCTCGACACGCGGCGCGTCGGCCACGGCGCAGGTATCGACCAGCATGTCTTCGGGCAGGGATATCACCACCGGGCCGGGGCGGCCCTGCATGGCGACGCGGTAGGCGCGCGCCACCAGTTCGGGGATGCGGTCGGCGCGGTCGATTTCCACCACCCACTTGGCCATGGCGCCGAACATGGCGCGGTAGTCCACTTCCTGGAACGCCTCGCGCTCGCGCATCGACCGGTCGACCTGGCCGATGAACAACAGCATGGGGGTCGAGTCCTGCATGGCGATGTGCACGCCGTGGCAGGCATTGGTGGCGCCGGGGCCGCGGGTGACGAAGCACACGCCGGGCCGGCCGGTCATCTTGCCGTAGGCTTCGGCCATCATGGCCGCGCCGCCTTCATTGCGGCAGATGACAACGTCCACGCCGCTGTCGTACAGCGCGTCGAGCGCCGCCAGGTAGCTTTCGCCGGGCACGCAGGTGACCCGTTCGACGCCTTGGCGCCGCAGTTGATCGATCAGGATTTGCCCGCCGGTGCGGACGGAAAGGCCAGTGGTCATGGGGCTGTGTCTCGCCAGGAAAAGGGGGCGCGCGTGGGTGGCGTCCCGGTCGCGGCAAGCATAACACTTGACTGTATACAAAACAATATTCATCATATGTAGACAGTTTCGTGTGCAAAAAATGGCCGGGCTGTCGTATGCTCGGCATGTTCCCCGTCCGAGCCGACCTTGCCGGTAACCCACGCATGATTTCCGACACCGATGCCCCGCAGGCCGTCCCGCCCGGCCACGTCTACGACCGCATCAAGGCGATGGCCACCACGTTCCGCCTGCGCCCGGGCGAGCGCGTGAACGAGCTCGAACTGGCGCGGCAGCTGGGCGTCAGCCGCACGCCGGTGCGCGAGGCGCTGAACCGCATCGCCGCCGAGGGCTTCCTGGTGGCCACGCCGAATCGCGGCTATACCGTGCGGCCGCTGGATGCCCGGCAGCTGATGGATTTGTATGAGTACCGGGCCACCGTCGAGCTGGGCGTGGTGCGGCTGGTGTGCCTGCGGGCATCGGACCAGGCGCTGGCCGACCTGGCCAGTTTCGTCGAGGGCAGCCGCGACGAGGTCGACACCGATGCCCAGGCGCTGCGCCTGCTGTGGCGCGACGAGGCATTCCACGAACACCTGGCCTCGCTGGCGGGCAACCCGGAATTCCTGCGTTCGGTGCGCTCGCTGAACGAGCGCATCCGCTTTCCGCGCTGGATCGACCTGAAGGCGCGCCGCAGCCAGACGCGCAACGACCATCCCGACATCGTGCGCGCCCTGCAGGCGCGCGACGTGACGGCCGTGCAGGCACTGATGAGCCAGCATATCGACAAGCACCTGGACCATGTCATCGAACTGACGCGCGCCGGCTATGCCGAGATCTACATGGGCAACGCGCTGGCCGACTACGCCGAATCCCGATTCCTCCAGGCCGGCCGCGCGCCGGCTGCTTCCTGACCTTTTCCATCGAACCCTTACCCAGGATTCCTACATGAAAGCCATCTTCGTAGACGCCAACCCCACCCTGTCGGCCGTGGCCGAGCGCCTGCACCGCGCAGACGACCTGCCGCTGACCATCAACCGCCAGCCCGACATCACGTCGGACCAGTTGCCGGGTGTGATGGGCGATGCCGAGATCGCCATCATCGACCATACCCACCTGCCGACCGACATCGCGCGCCAGTGCAAGGGCCTGAAGCATGTGGTGTTCCTGGGCACCGGGCCGCGCTCGTACATGAACCCCGAGGAACTGGCCGAGCACGGCGTCCAGGTGCACATCATCAAGGGCTATGGCGACACGGCCGTGGCCGAATGCGCGTTCGCGCTGATGTGGGCGTCGGCCAAGGGCTTTGGCCGCATGGACCGCGGCATGCGCGCCGGCAACTGGCTGCGCTCGGACGGCGTGCAGCTGACCGGCAAGACGCTGGGGCTGGTGGGCTTCGGCGGCATCGCGGCCGAAGTGGCGCGCCTGGCCGGCGGCGCCGGCATGGAAGTGATCGCCTGGAACCGCAGCCCCAAGACGCACCCGGGCGTGCGCTTCGTCGAGCTGGACGAACTGCTGGCCGCCAGCCACGTGGTGTCGATGCACCTGCTGCTGACCGACGAGACCCGCGGCCTGATCTCGCGCGAGCGCATCGCGCGCATGCGCGACGGCGCCATCCTGATCAACACGGCGCGCGGCGCGCTGGTGGACGAGGACGCCATGATCGAGGCGCTGGAATCGGGCAAGCTGGGCCATGCCGGCCTGGACGTGTACGTGACCGAGCCCATGCCCGCAGGGCACCCCCTGACCAAGCTGGACAACGTGACGCTGTCGGCGCATTCGGCGTTCCGCACGCCCGAGGCCAGCGACAACCTGATCCAGGCCGCGCTGAACCATTGCCGCCGCATCTCGGGCAAGGGGGTGCAGCAATGAGCGCCGCCATCACCCGGCTGGACCAGAATTCGCGCCGCTCGCGCGCCGTCATCCACAACGGCACCGTGTACCTGGCCGGGCACACCGCCGACGACCGCAGCGCCGATGCCGCCGGCCAGACCCGCCAGGTGCTGGCCAAGATCGACGAGATGCTGGCCGCGGCCGGCACCGACAAGTCCAAGGCGCTGAATGTCACCATCTGGCTGCAGCACATGTCCGACTTCCAGGCCATGAACCAGGTCTACGATGCCTGGATCGTGCCGGGCCAGGCGCCGGCGCGCTGCTGCGGCGCGGTCGAGCTGGCCGCGCCGGACATCCTGGTCGAAATCATGGTCACGGCCGCGCTGTAGGCGCGCGGCTTTCTATATATATAGGGATGCAAGGTTGAACATGTCTACCGATCTTTCCCCGGCGCCCGGATTCCGGCGCGCCAGCCGCATTGCCCGCATCGCGGTCTCGGAAATCCTGCGCATCGGCGCGCGCGCCGCGCAGCTCAAGCGCGAGGGGCGCGACGTGATCGTGCTGGGCGCCGGCGAGCCCGACTTCGACACCCCCGACAACGCCAAGGAAGCCGCCATCCGCGCCATCCGCGCGGGCGACACCAAGTACACGCTGCTGGACGGCACCCTGGCCCTGAAGGCCGCCATCGCGCGCAAGTTCGAGCGCGACAATGGCCTGTCGTACGGGCTGGACGAGATCACCGTGGGCGCGGGCGCCAAGCAAGTGATCCACAACGCGCTGATGGCCACGCTGGACGACGGCGACGAGGTCGTGGTGGGCGTGCCGTACTGGACGTCGTACGCCGACATGATCGCCATTGCCGGCGGCAAGACCGTCGAGGTGGCCTGCCGCGAAGATAACGGCTTTCGCATGGACCCGGCCGACCTGGAACGCGCGATAACCCCGCGCACGCGCTGGGTGATGCTGAATTCGCCTTCCAATCCCACCGGCGCCGCCTACGGCGAGGCCGACCTGCGCGCGCTGGCCGACGTGCTGCTGCGCCATCCGCATGTCTGGCTGATCTGCGACGACATCTACGAACACCTGATCTACGGCGACTTCGCGTTTCGCACGATGGCGCAGATCGAGCCGCGCCTGAAGTCGCGCACGCTGACGGTCAACGGCCTGTCCAAGGCCTACGCCATGACGGGCTGGCGGGTCGGCTATGCCGGCGGCCCCAAGGAACTGATCGGCGCCATCGCCGTGGTGCAGAGCCAGAGCACGTCGAACCCGTGCTCGATCAGCCAGGCCGCCGCCATCGAGGCGCTGGACGGCCCGCAGGATGTGCTGGCCGAGCGCCGCCGTTCGTTCCAGGCGCGGCGCGACCTGGTGGTCGACGGGCTGAACGCGATCGACGGGCTGAGCTGCCGGCGCCCCGAGGGGGCGTTCTACACCTACGCCAGCTGCGCCGGGGTGCTGGGCCGCCGCACCCCGGCCGGCCAGCGCCTGGAAAGCGACGCCGATTTCTGCCAGTACCTGCTGCAGGACCACGACGTCGCCGTGGTGCCGGGCACGGTGTTCGGGCTGGCGCCGTATTTCCGCATCAGCTACGCCACGTCGCAGGCGCAGCTGCAGACCGCCCTGCAACGCATCGGCAAGGCGGTTGCGCAATTGAGCTGATTCCGTCAACCGCCGCCCGCTTCGGCGGGCGGTTCATCGCAGCACAACTTCACAAGGGGAACAAACCATGTTGCGTATTCTGAGCATTGCCGCGGTGGCCGCGGCCAGCCTGGCGGCCGCCATGCCGGCCGCCGCCCAGGACAAGTGGCCGAGCCGTCCGATCACCATCGTCGGGGGCTTCCCGACCGGCGCCGGCACCGACTTGTATTCCCGCAAGCTGGGCCAGGGCCTGACCGAGAAGCTGGGCGTGCCCATCGTGGTGGAAAACCGCACCGGCGCCGGCGGCAACGTCGCCTCGGACATGGTGGCGCGCGCCGCGCCCGACGGCTATACCTTCCTGTTCGGCACGGCCGGCACGCATGCCATCAATGCCGCGCTGTACAAGAGCCTGACCTTCGACGTGTGGAACGATTTCACCCACATCGCCCTGCTGGGCGACGTGCCCAACGTGCTGCTGATCAATCCGCAGAAGCACCCCGACATCAAGACCTGCAAAGACCTGCTGGCGCTGGCGCGCAAGAACCCGGGCAAGATGAATTACTCGTCCACCGGCAACGGCGCTTCCGGCCACCTGGCCGGCGCCCAGTTCACGCACCAGGCCAAGGTCGACATCGTGCACGTGCCGTACCGCGGGCAGGGGCCGGCCATGACGGCGCTGCTGTCGGGCGAAGTCGACTTCTTCTTCAACCAGAGCGCGCCCAGCATCCCGGCGGTGAAGTCCGGCCAGGTGCGGGCGCTGGGCGTGACCACTTCCAAGCCCATCGAGGCGCTGCCGGGCGTGCCCACGGTGGCCGAGGGCTGCGGCCTGCCCGGTTACGAAAGCAGCACCTGGTATGGCCTGTTCGGGCCGGCCAAGCTGCCGGCCGACATCCAGAAGCGCATGAGCGACGTGGTCATCAAGGAAATGTCGACGCCCGAGTTCCAGCGCTGGCTGATCGACGTGCAGGGCATCACGCCGCCGGCCGATCCCAGCCCGGCCGCCTTCGAGCGCGTGCACAAGGCGGACATGAAGCGCTGGGCCGAAGTGGTGAAGCTGTCGGGCGCGAAGGTCGACTGACCCGGCCAGGGCGGCCGTGCCGCGCGCACGGCCGTGCATGAAGGGCCGGCGCCGGGCCAGGGGCCGGGCGCCGGGGGGCGTTCAGCCCAGCACCACCACGGCCACGGTCAGCAGGCCCAGCGCCAGGTTGATCGTTACCCAATTCTTGATGGTGCCCATGGCGGCGCCGGCCGCCGGCCATTCGCCGGCCTGCACGGCGCGCGCCAGCCGCGGGTATGCCGCGTAGCGGATGTGGCCGAAAATCGCCGTCATGATCAGGCCCAGCAGCGCCATCGCCATCCAGGCCGGGGGCATGTGGAAGCTGCCGCCGGATTCGGCGGCCTGGCGCGCCGAGCGGCCGATCATCCAGGCGCCGCTGCCCAGCGCCACGACGACCGCCCACAGCACGGCGTTCAGGAAGCGCCCCAGCACGTCGCGCATCAGGCGCAGCCGCTGGGGCGGCTCCAGGGCCGCGACGGCCGGGCGCAGGAAACAGTGCGCGAAGATCATGCCGCCCACCCACAGAATGACGGCCAGCAGGTGCGCGAATTTCAGGGCGTTGTAGAACATGGTCGTCTCCGCAAGCAGCGCGGCCCCCCGGGGCGGGGCGCCGTCCAGTGCGCATCATATCGCCGCCCGCCCCGGCGGCGCCAAATCGACATAAACTGGCCGGACAGGCGCCGGCGGCGGGAGGCCGCCGTTGATTCACTTTTTTGATAGGTTGCAACCATGCCCAGTTTCGACGTGGTTTCCGAGGTGGACAAGCACGAACTCAGCAACGCGGTCGACCAGGCCAATCGGGAATTGGCCACGCGCTTCGACTTCAAGGGTACCGACGCCAGGTTCGAGCTGGAAGGCTATGTGGTCACCCAGACCGCGCCCAGCGCCTTCCAGCTCAAGCAGATGCTCGACATCCTGCGCGGCCGCCTGTCGGCGCGCGGCATCGATGTGCGCTGCCTGGAAGTCGCCGACCCGCTCGAGAACCTGGGCGGGGCTCGCCAGAAGATCACCGTGCGCCAGGGCATCGAGCAGGCCGTGGCCAAGAAGCTGATCGCCGCCGTCAAGGGCGCCAAGCTCAAGGTGGAAACCCAGATCAACGGCGACAAGCTGCGGGTCAGCGGCAAGAAGCGCGACGACCTGCAAGAGGTCATCGCGTTGCTGCGCAAGACCGACGTCGACCTGCCCTTGCAGTACCAGAACTTCCGCGACTGACGGCGCCGCGGCGGGGGCCGCGGAATAAACCGGCCGGCACGGACGTCTGTAGCAGTGCAGCACCCTTTTCCCAGGAGCCCACCATGACTGTTCGCATCGCCACCGTTACCGCCCGTCGCGCCGCCATCCTGGCGGCGTGCGCCCTGTTCGCCGCCGCCGCCCACGCCCAGGCGCCCGTCAAGACCCAGGACGGCGTGCTGGCCAACCAGGCCGGCATGACCTTGTACACCTTCGACAACGACACGGCCGGCAAGAGCGTGTGCAACGACGGGTGCGCCAAGAACTGGCCGCCCCTGGCCGCCGCCGCGGACGCCAAGCCGCAGGGCGACTACAGCATCGTCACCCGCGACGACGGCTCGAAGCAGTGGGCCTACCAGGGCAAGCCGCTGTACCTGTTCGTGAAAGATGCCAAGCCCGGCGACAAGCAGGGCGACAACGTCAAGAACGTCTGGCACGTCATCAAGCCCTGACCGCGTCCGGCGGCCCGCATGCGCGCCGACGACGAAGCGCTGATCGTTGCCTGCATCCCCAGCCTGCGGCGCTATGCCCGCGGGCTGACGGGCGACCGCGAGCGCGCCGACGACCTGGTGCAGGACACGCTGGAACGCGCCTGGAGCCGGTTTTCGCGCTGGCAGCGGCGCGGCGAGCTGCGCGCCTGGATGTTCGGCATCATGCACAACCAGTTCATCGACAGCGTGCGCGCCCAGCGCCGCCAGCCCGATATCCAGGCCGACGCCGAACTGCCCGAGGTCGCGGTGCGGCCCGGCCAGGCCGACGGCCTGGAGGTGCGCGACCTGGACCGCTGCCTGCTGCAGCTGCCGCCCGACCTGCGGGCGGTGATCCTGCTGGTGGGCGTCGAGGAATTCAGCTATCGCGAGGCGGCGCTGGCCCTGGATGTGCCGGTGGGCACGGTCATGTCGCGCCTGTCGCGCGCGCGCGAACGCCTGGGCGCGTTGCTGGGCGCGCGGCCGACGGCCGTTTCCACCCTGCACCGGGTCAAATGACATGAACGACAAGACGCTGCATGCCGTGCCCGGCCCGGGGGCGCCGATTACCGAGGCGGACCTGCACGCCTATGTCGACGGCCAGTTGCCGGCGGTGCGGGCGGCCGAGGTGGCCGCCTTCCTGGAACAGCACGAGCAGGCGCGCGCCCGGGTGCAGGGCTGGCGCGACCAGAACCGGCTGCTGCGCGAGTGGCTGGCGCCGGTGGCCGACGAGCCGTTGCCGTTGCGCCTGCCGCTGGCGCCGCCGCCCGCGCCGCGCCGCTGGCCGGCCATGGCGGCGGCGGTGGCCCTGGCCGTAGGCAGCGCGGCGGCCGCCTGGCTGGTGCGCGGCGCGGTGGATAGCCGGGCGCCGGGGGCGGTGGTGGCGTCGGACGCGGCGGCGCGCGAGGCGGGCTTTGTCCATCGCGCCGCGATTGCCCACGCGGTGTACGCGGCCGACGCGCGCCGCCCGGTGGAGATCGGCGCCGACCAGGAGCAGGCCCTGGTGACGTGGCTGACCAAGCGCCTGGGCGCGCCGGTGCGCGCGCCGGTGCTGGCGCAGGCTGGCTACCGCCTGGTGGGCGGGCGCCTGCTGCCGGGCGGGCAGGGGCCGGTGGCGCAATTCATGTATGCCTCGGCGGGGGGGCAGCGGCTGACGCTGTATGTCACCCGCGAGGCGGCGGGCGACAAGACGGCGTTCCAGTTCGCGCAGGAAGGGGCGGTGCGGGTGTTCTATTGGGTAGATGGCCGCTACGGCTATGCGTTGTCCGGCGAGGTGGACCGCGGGGAATTGATGCGGGTGTCCACCGAGGTGTACCGGCAGTTGGATGGGCTGCCGGGTTAGTTTCTTTTGGGGTGAGAATCCGGGGCGTCGTCTCTGTGGCGTGGGGGTGTCAGTGTTTCACCGCGCAGGGCGCGAGCGGCCCGTGATGAAAACGGGTGTAGCCGAATCGGGGACGCCGCGGATCCGGCTTTGCCGGTCCGCCAGCGTCGCCCCCTTGAGGGGGATGAGCCCGGACAGGGAACAGTCCTTGAGGACTGTTCCTTGCCTGGCGAATCCGAGCGGCCTGCCTGCCGCGAGGTGGACAGCGCGT
>Ga0182737_1001007_pt1 | contig 31174 bp, 31 predicted proteins | sample eDN5th30CBELigOP_FD_128878 | JGI IMG/M metagenome (GOLD analysis project Ga0182737, IMG submission 128878) | Enriched Organic Plus compost microbial communities from Emeryville, California, USA - eDNA 5th pass 30_C BE-Lig OP (version 2) (version 2) ... | reverse complement strand
GCGGTCGAGCTGAAGTTCAAGCTCGGTTTCGACGATTCCCTCGACGTCGTGGGAATCCACCTGGTGGGCGGCATCGTCGGCTGTTGGTTCCTGGGCTTCTTCGCCACGGACACCGGCCTGTTCACGGGAGGCGGCAACCTGAACCAGCTCGGCACCCAGGTGGTCACGTCGCTCGCGGTCCTGGTGTTCTCGTTCGTCGTGGCCTACGTCGTCGGCACCGTCATCGACAAGGCGATCGGCTTCCGGGTCAAGGAGGACGAGGAGGCGGCCGGCATCGACTCGGCGCTCCACGGCGAGGAGGGCTATGCCCTCGACTGAGGCCTCAGGCGGCGGCGCCGCCTGATCGGGCCCGCAGCTCTCGGGAGCTCGGTCCGGCACCCTGGGCGATGCGCCCGCACCGGTACGCCCGGTGCGGGCGCATCGCCGTACGGGCACGATCCGTCGACGCCGATTTCGGCGACACCGACCCGGTATGGCAGACTGGATCCTCGGCGCGAACGTCTCTGCCGCAGGGGCGACGTTGTTCGGCGCCCATCCGAACGTTTCGAATCATCCCCATCATCCGTCGGTGACCTGTGGCACCAGCGAGGAGTCATCATGACCAACCTGATCGATCAGGTCGCCGCCCAGTCGCTGCGCACCGATATCCCCGAGTTCCGGGCCGGTGACACGCTCGACGTCCACGTCAAGGTCATCGAGGGCTCCCGCTCCCGTGTGCAGGTCTTCAAGGGCGTCTGCATCAAGGTCCAGGGCTCCGGCATCGGCCGCACGTTCACGGTCCGCAAGGTCAGCTTCGGCGTCGGCGTCGAGCGCACCTTCCCGCTGCACACCCCGGTCATCGAGAAGATCGAGGTCGCGACACGCGGCGACGTCCGCCGCGCGAAGCTGTACTACCTGCGCAATCTGCGGGGCAAGGCGGCCAAGATCCGCGAGAAGCGCGAAGACTGACCCCCGCGCTTCGCTGCGTCCCGTAGGCTCTGCGCGTGAGTGATCATCGCCGGGCGGCGCAGAAGCGGCAACTCCCCGTCTGGCAGGAGTCGATCCTGCTCGTCGTCATCGCGATGGTCATGGCCATCGTGGTCAAGACGTTCTTCCTGCAGGCGTTCTACATCCCGTCGGAGTCGATGGAGCCGACGATGCTCCCCGACGACAAGATCCTCGTCCAGAAGGTGTCGTACTGGTTCGGCGACGTCGATCGCGGCGACATCGTCGTGTTCGACGACCCGGGGGGATGGCTGAGCGCGGCCGACTCGACGCAGGCCAGCAACGCATTCCAGCGCGCCTTGGAGAAGGTCGGGCTGTACCCGACCGGCGGCCATCTGATCAAGCGGGTCATCGGCGTCGGCGGCGACGAGGTCGCGTGCTGCGACGACAAGGGCCGCATCACGGTCAACGGCACGCCGCTCGACGAGCCCTATCTGATGGACGAGACGGTCAATGCCGATCAGCCCTTCGACCAGAAGGTGCCGAAGGGTTATCTGTGGGTCATGGGCGACAACCGCGGCAACTCGGCCGACTCACGTGCGCACCTGGGCGATCCGGGCGGTGGCTTCATCAAGGAGGACAGCGTCGTGGGCAAGGCCTGGGTCCGGGTCTGGCCGCTGGGACGCGCCGGCTTCATCCGTGGGGTCAAGGCGTTCGATGCGGTACAGGCCGGCGGTGAGATCGGCAGTCGCCGGGCACTGGTCCGATGAGCATCGCACCCTCCCTGCGAGTCGAACGGAAGTTGCTCCGTTCGGGCCTGGCGGCTCTGGCGTGCACCGACGAGGTCGGCCGCGGGGCACTGTGCGGCCCGGTCACGGTGGGTGCCGTCGTGGTCACCGAGGCCACCCGGACCGCTCCGCAGGGAGTGCGCGACAGCAAGCTTCTGACGGCTGAGGCACGGGTCAGGCTGGCGCCGCGTATCCGGCGGTGGGCCACGGCGCACGGCGTCGGGCACGCTTCGCCGGCCGAGATCGACCAGTTCGGTCTGATGGCGGCCCTGCGTCTGGCGGGTCACCGGGCGCTCGCCGCATTGACCGTGATGCCGGACCAGGTCCTGCTCGACGGCAATCACGACTATCTGTCGTTCCCGGCCCAGACCGAGCTGCTCGCGCCGCCGCGCGCGATCGAGCGGGTGCCACCGGTCGTCACCATGATCAAGGCGGACCTGCGTTGTGCGGCGGTGGCCGCGGCAAGCATCCTGGCCAAGACCGAGCGCGACGCGATCATGATCGACCTCGCCGAGCAGCACCCGCAGTACGGGTGGCACGACAACAAGGGCTACGCGGCGCCTGAGCACATCGCGGCGCTCGTGGAGCACGGTCCCACGGTCCATCACCGGCGCTCGTGGAATCTTCCGGGTGTCGACGTGGTCGGCGCGGTTCCGCCGCCTACCATCGAGGTCGTGACCCAGGCACCCGACATCGTGGATCTCGATGCAGACGTGGCGGAGTCGATATGAGCGCAGAGGATCTGGAGCGGTACGAGACCGAGATGGAGCTCGCGCTGTATCGCGAGTACCGCGATGTCGTGGGCATCTTCAAGTACGTCGTCGAGACCGATCGCCGGTTCTACCTGTGCAATGCCGTCGACGTGAAGGTGCGCTCCGAGACCGGCGACGCCTATTTCGAGGTGTCGATGAGCGACGCCTGGGTGTGGGACATCTACCGTCCGGCGCGATTCGCGAAGAACGTCAAGGTGCTGACGTTCAAGGACGTCAACGTCGAGGAGCTGCAGCAGGCCGAGGTCAAGGTCCCCGACTGATCGTCTCGGGCGGTGTGGGCCGTGGGCGCGGCCGGTTGTCCACAGCCGGCATCGTGATCTGACGTCTTTCCACAGGTGACTGATCGGCCCTGTCGCCACCGCCGCGCGTTCGCCCAGGCTCGTGCGTATGACCTACGCACGCAATCGATCCGTCGGGCGCTTCGGTGAGGACGTGGCCGTCCGCCATCTGCAGGACCAGGGCATGGTGCTGCTCGACCGGAACTGGCGGTGTCGTTTCGGCGAGATCGACCTGGTGTTGCGCGATGGGTCGACGCTGGTCGTGTGCGAGGTCAAGACGCGCTCGTCCGACCGGTACGGCGGACCGTTCGAGGCGGTCACCGATCTGAAGGCCACTCGTCTGCGACGGTTGGCCGGGGCATGGCTCGACCAGCACCGGATGACTCCTGCAGCGGTGCGTATCGACGTGGTGTCGGTTCTGCTGTCGAAGCGCGGCGCGCCCCACGTCGAGCGAATCGCAGGAGTGGCCTGATGCCGGGCGTCGCCCATTCGGTCACGCTCGACGGGCTGGCCGGGCGGGTCATCGAGATCGAGGCCGACATCGGTGGGGGACTACCGCGCACGGTCATCGTCGGTCTGGCCGACACCATGGTGAGCGAGGCCCGCGACCGGTGCCGCTCGGCGGTGGCGAACTCGGAGGTTTCGTGGCCCGATCGCCGGGTCACGATCTGCCTGGCGCCCAGCGCGTTGCCCAAGAGCGGCGTGCACTTCGATCTGGCCATCGCGTTGAGTGTCGTGATGGCGACGGGAGGGGTCTCCTCCGAGGCGCTCGCCGACACGGTGTTCTTGGGCGAGCTGGCGCTCGACGGCCGGCTGCGCGCGGTGCACGGTGTCCTGCCGGCTGCACTCGCGGCGGCCGAGGCCGGGTTCTCGCGGGTGTTCGTGCCCGAGTCCAACGTCGACGAGGCCGAACTGGTCGACGGCATCACGGTGGTCGGCGTCCGATCGTTGCGGCAGACCGTCGCGCTGTTGACCGGGCAGCCCGAGCCGGACGATCCGCCCGTACCGCCGCTGACCGAGGTGCCGGGAGCCTCATGGACCTCGGCCGACCGCCTCTCCGAGCTCGATCTGGCCGATGTCGCGGGCCAGGACGACGCACGGCTGGCCGTGCTGGCCGCGGCGGCCGGCGGTCACCATCTGCTGATGACCGGTCCACCGGGCGTCGGCAAGACGATGCTGGCGCAACGGCTTCCGGCGCTGCTGCCCGATCTCACCCGCGAACAGGCGCTCGAGACCAGCGCGGTGCATTCGATCGCGGGCGTCCTCCCGGCCGACGAGCCGTTGCTGTCCCGGCCGCCCTTCCTCGATCCGCATCACACCGCCAGTGCAGTGTCGATCGTCGGCGGCGGCAGCCGCACGATCCGGCCGGGTGCGCTCAGCCTCGCTCACCACGGCGTGCTGTTCCTCGACGAGGCTCCCGAGTTCGCCGCGAACGTCATCGAGGCGCTGCGTCAACCCTTGGAGAGCGGACGCATCGTGGTGTCGCGGTCGGCACAGACTGCGGTCTATCCGGCTCGATTCCAGCTGATCCTCGCCGCGAACCCCTGCCCGTGCGGGCTCGACGGGGCGCCCGGCGACGAGTGTCGTTGTTCGCCCCTGATGCGTCGGCGGTATGCCGACCGGTTGTCGGGCCCGATCCGCGATCGGGTCGACATCCATCGCACGCTGCGGTCGCCGAGTCGCCCCGAGTTGGCGGCCGCGCTCTCCGGCACCGGGGTGGGTACGGCGCGTCTCAGAGAGGCGGTCGCACAGGCCCGTGATCGGCAGGCACGTCGGTTCGCGCACGAATCCTGGGGTCTGAATGCCGATGCTCCCGGTTCGGCGCTACGCACGCGATGGCCCGTGGTCGCCGAGGCACGCGAACTGGTCGACGCCCAGTTACGCAACCGGACGCTCAATCCTCGTTCGGCCGATCGGGTGCTGAGATTGTCGTGGACCCTCGCCGATCTGGCCGCTCATGCGGTGCCGACCGTCGACGACGTCGAGTCCGCCTTGGCGTTGCGACGCGGCGAGTCGCTCGGCGGGCCGCTGCGAGAGCTGGTGGCGACGTGACGCCGCACGAACGTGAGCGACTGGCCTTGAGCCTGATCGTCGAGCCCGGAGACGCCAAGGTCGTCGAAGCGGTCCACGACCGCGGCCCGGGCGCGGTGCTTCGCCTGCAGAGCACAGAAGAGCTGGATCGCAGAATCGACGACGCCCTGGCGAGGGCGGCGCAGGCAGGCCTGCGCTGGGTGTGTCCTGGCGGCAGCGAGTGGCCTGACCTGCTCGACGGGCTGGACCACGTCGAGCCGTTGAACGGCACCGTCGGGGCGCCGTGGGGGCTGTGGGTGCGCGGCGCTGCCCGGTTGGGCGATCTCGCTTCGCGCGGCGTGGCGATCGTCGGTGCTCGATCGTGCAGTTCGTACGGTGCAGATGTCGCGGGCGAGATCGCCGCGGATGTGGCCGATGCCGGGTTCACGGTCGTCAGCGGCGCCGCCTATGGCATCGACGCTTGCGCGCATCGCGGCGCGCTGGCGCTGCGTAGGCCCACGGTGGCGGTGCTCGCCTGCGGCGCCGATCGCGCCTATCCGGTCGCGCACACTCAGCTGCTCGAGCGGATCGTCGAGGAGGGCGGTCTCGTCGTGAGCGAACAGCCGCCCGGTGCCGAGCCGCTCCGTCACCGGTTCTTGTCACGGAACCGTCTCATCGCGGCTCTGTCTCACGGCACGCTCGTGGTCGAGGCGGCGCATCGCAGCGGGTCCTTGAACACGCTGAACTGGGCCGATCGGCTCGGCCGCACCACCCTGGCGGTACCGGGGCCGGTCACGTCTCGACGCTCTGACGGTTCGCACGCCGCGATCCGAGACGGCTGTGCGGTGCTCGTCACGTCGGGTGCGCAGGTCATGCAAGAACTGCAGTCGGTGGGCGTGGTGACCCGTGAGGGCGACGGCGCAGTACGGTGAGCGCGTGGCACGCATGTCCGACCTCGAGTCGGTGTTCTGTCGTACTCCTCCCTGGAGATGGTTCGCGCGACGGTTCGTCGTTCCCCGCGTCGCCCGTGGCACGATCGGACCGCGGGTCCTCGAGATCGGCTGTGGCAGCGGCGCGATGGCCGCCGAGGTGTTGCGGGCTCACCCCGAGGTCATCCGCTACATCGCCACCGACATCGATCCGGCGATGGTCCGCCTGGCCCAGCGACAACTGCGCGAGTTCGGCGACCGAGCCGAGGCGCGCGAGGTCGACGCGTCGGGGCTGCCGTTCGAGGCGGCGACGTTCGACACCGTCTGTAGCTGGCTGATGCTGCATCACACGATCGAATGGGAACAGGTGCTGGCCGACGCCGCACGGGTGCTGAAGCCCGGTGGCCGACTCGTGGGCTATGACCTGCCCGACACCCGACTCGGTCGTTACGTGCACGTCCTGACCCGTTCCAAGGTGCGGATGATCAAGCCCGACGATCTGACTCGTCATCTGCGCACGCTGGGCCTGTCCGAGGTCGAGGTCGAGCCGGTCGGGGTCGCCGGGGCGTTCCGGTTTTCTGCCGTCCGCTGACGGCGTGCCTGGCCGCCCCGGGTGCATCGATCGGTCATGGTGTGGAGGTGGACGACGTCGGTGAGGCGTGGGCGAAGACCCTCGCGGACTACGAGCGGCACCTGACCGCCGAGCGAGACCTGACGGCGAACTCGGTGCGCGCCTACGTCGTCGATCTGCGTGGCCTGGCCGAGCACGCCGAGAAGCTGGGCGTCGACGATCCCGCCGATCTGACGATCCGGACGTTGCGTAGCTGGCTGGCGAGTCTGCAGACCCGGGGCCGGGCTCGCACCACCTTGGCCCGTCGCGCCACCGCTGCGCGGGTCTTCACGGCGTGGCTAGCGCGGACAGGACGGGCCGAAGGCGACGCGGGAGCGCTGCTGGCCAGTCCCAAGGCGCATCGTGAGCTTCCCGCGGCCTTGACCCAGAACGAGGTGCGGGCGCTCCTCGATGCCACCCTCGACGCCGTCGTCGACGATGGTCCTGCCGGTCTGCGCGATCTGGCGATGCTCGAACTGCTCTACGCCACGGGAATCCGGGTCGGCGAGCTCGTCGGCCTGGATCTTGACGACCTGGACAGGCGCCGCCGGGTCGTCCGGGTCTTCGGCAAGGGACGCAAGGAGCGAGCCGTACCGTACGGCGCCCCGGCGTCTGATGCGATCGAGATCTGGCTGGATCGGGGGCGGCGCGAACTGGTGACCGAGCGGAGCGGGCCGGCTCTGTTCCTGGGAGTTCGCGGCGGCCGTATCGATCAGCGCACGGTGCGTTCGGTGGTGCACAGCCGGCTGGCCGCGGTCGAAGGAGCCCCCGATCTCGGCCCTCACGGCCTGCGGCACACGGCGGCGACCCATCTGCTCGAGGGCGGTGCCGACCTGCGCTCGGTTCAGGAGATCCTGGGTCATGCCTCACTCGGCACGACCCAGATCTACACGCACGTCAGCACCGACCGTCTCCGTCAGGCCTACAAGCTCGCTCACCCCCGCGCCTGACCGCTGACTCCTCAGCGGTCGTTAGAGGAGTGGTGCGGGGTCGGTGGGCCTGCCGTGCCGCAGGACCATGAAATGCAGGTGGCATCCGGTGGACATCCCGGTAGTGCCGACGCGGCCGACGACCGTGCCCGTACTGACGTGCTGACCCCGGTGGACACGACGCGACGAGAGGTGGGCGTAGGCGGTGACGAGCCCGCGGCCGTGGTCGACCAGGACTCGCTTGCCGTAGCCACGGTCGGTGGGGGTGCCGATGACCCGGCCCGGAGCGGCCGCACGAACCGGCGTGCCGCAGGCCGCGCCGAAGTCGGTACCGTCGTGCAGCTTGCGCACCCCCGTGATCGGGTGCACCCGCATGCCGAATGCCGAGGTGATGCGCCCGCCGACCGGGCGCCGCAGCGAGCCGACCGCTCCGGCCGGTGGACGAGGCGGCGGACCATGCGGGCTGATCAGCCGGAATCTCCCGCCGCCGAGCAGATCGAGCGGATCGAGGTAGCGGTCGTCGGGTGCCACGCGCCCCAGGTGCAGGCATGACGTGGCGCAATGACTCGGACCCGACTGCAGCACGCCGACGGCGGCCCCCCGGTCGACCGTGTCGCCGACCTGGAGGCGCGAACGTACCGGCTGATAGGTCGAGCGGCTCGAACCGTGATCGATCGTGACGACGTCGACGGCACCGATCCGCCCGACGAACGTGACTCGTCCGGCGGCCACGGCGCGCACGGTCGAACCGGCCGCCGCCGCGATGTCGATGCCGCGGTGGCCGCTGCCGTACTCGGTGGCCGGTGGATCGAACCCACGGCCGAGGCCGCCACGGCCGAGCGGCCACGACCAGGAGTCCTCCTCGCTCGCACCGGCGCCAGCAGCGGACGGACTCACCAGCACGGCGATCGCGGCGAGACCGATCAGGACAGGACGCACGGGCAAGAACCGACTCATCCCTCCACCCTCACCGTCTCGCGGTGACGCCGGCCATGCCTCGATGCCCGTCTGTGGATCACCGGGTTCGGCGGCCGGTCCTGTGGACAACGCTGGATTTCACCTGGGGGGCCGCTCTGCCGTAGACTCGGCACATCACTTCTCCGGAAGTGAAATTCGCACGCCCGGCCCCGTGTGACGCGAGAGCCGAATGCGGACGCGATCCTGGTCCCACCAGCACGAACGGTGGGTGGAGCGCGTCGTCCGGGCGTCAGGCCGTCATCGATCCCGGTGGCGGAGACAACCAGGAACCGGCACACGCGTGCCACAAGGAGGAACGGCCATGGCCGTCGTCACCATGCGTCAGCTGCTCGAGAGCGGCGTGCACTTCGGACACCAGACCCGTCGGTGGAACCCGAAGATGAAGCGCTTCATCCTCACCGAGCGCAACAGCATCTACATCATCGACCTTCAGCAGTCGCTGGCCTACATCGACAGCGGCTACGAGTTCGTCAAGAACACCGTCGCCCGCGGCGGCACGATCCTGTTCGTCGGCACCAAGCGCCAGGCGCAGGAGTCGGTCGAGGAGCAGGCCAAGCGCGTCGGCATGCCCTACGTCAACCAGCGCTGGCTGGGCGGCATGCTCACCAACTTCTCGACCATGGCGCAGCGGCTGAACCGCCTCAAGGAACTCGACGAGGTCGACTTCGACGACGTGGCGGGCTCGAACCGCACCAAGAAGGAACTGCTCCAGATGAAGCGCGAGCACGACAAGCTCGAGCGCACCCTGGGCGGCATCCGCGACATGGGCCGCGTTCCGTCGGCGGTCTGGATCGTCGACACCAAGAAGGAGCACCTCGCGGTCGACGAGGCCAAGAAGCTGGGCATCCCGGTCGTCGCGATCCTCGACACCAACTGCGATCCCGATGACGTCGACTACCCGATCCCGGGCAACGACGACGCCATCCGCTCGGTTGGCCTGCTGACCCGCGTCATCGCCGACGCCGTCGCCGAGGGCCTCATCGCTCGTGGCGGCAGCAAGACCGGCGAGGAGGAGGCCGGCGCCGAACTCGGTGCCGATGAGCCGATGGCCGATTGGGAGCGCGAGCTGCTGGAGAAGAAGGACGAGCAGGCCGAGACGCCGGCACCTGCCGCCGTCGCCGATGCTCCTGCCGCCGAGGAGACTCCCGAGGCGAAGACCGACACAGAGGCGAAGGCCGAAAAGACCAAGACCGAGAAGACCGGTGGCGTGACGCCGCCGGCCGACGCCACCGCCACCGCTCCGTTCGGCAAGGGCTCCAAGGCTCCGCTGAAGAGCGGCAACGCGCCCAAGGGCTTCCCGATCAAGGGCAACGCCGACTCCGGCCTGTACCACACCGAGGACGGCCAGTGGTACGAGCAGACGGTCGCCGAGGTCTGGTTCGACACCGTCGAGTCGGCCGAGGCCGCCGGGTTCAAGAAGGCCGGCGCCTGACCGCCGCGATCCACCCATCCACTTCGTAACAGGAAGAGAACACACCACTCATGGCGATCACTGCCGCTGACGTGAAGAAGCTCCGCGACGCCACCGGCGCCGGAATGATGGAGTGCAAGAAGGCCCTGACCGAGACCGACGGCGACTTCGACAAGGCTGTCGAGGCGCTGCGCATCTCGGGTGCGGCCAAGGCCGCCAAGCGCGGTGCCGAGCGCGAGGCCTCCGCGGGCCTCGTGGCCAGCTCGGGCTCGGCCATCGTCGAGCTGAACTCCGAGACCGACTTCGTCGCCAAGAACGAGCAGTTCATCGCTCTGGCCGACGAGCTGGCGGCGGCCGCCGATGCGGCCAAGCCGGCGACGGCTGAGGAGTTCGGCGAGGTCAAGCTGGCCAGCGGCAAGACGGTCACCGAGGCCATCGGCGAGCTCGCCGCGGTCATCGGCGAGAAGATCGAGCTCGGCCGCGTGGCCGCATTCGACGGCAACGTCACGACGTATCTGCACCGTCGCGCCAGCGACCTGCCGGCCGCGGTGGGCGTGCTCGTCGAGTACGACGGAGACGAGTCGATCGCCCGTGGCGTCGCGATGCAGATCGCGGCGATGCGTCCGCGCTTCCTGACCCGCGACGAGGTTCCGGCCGACGTCGTCGAGAAGGAGCGCGAGATCGCCGAGGCGACCGCACGCGAGGAGGGCAAGCCCGAGCAGGCGATCGCCAAGATCACCGAGGGCCGCCTGAACGGCTTCTTCAAGGACGTCGTGCTGCTGGAGCAGCCGTCGGTCACCGACGACAAGAAGTCGGTCAAGGCCGTGCTCGACGAGGCGGGTGTGACGCTCAAGCGCTTCGCTCACATCGAGGTTGGCGCCTGATCCAACCGGAGTTGGTGCCTGACCGAGGGATCACCTTCACGAACCACAGCGACAGGAGCATCCGAGCATGACGGACACCGAGCAGATTCTGGATCCCACCTCCTCTGCACGACCGTTGCGCCGGGTGCTCCTGAAGCTTTCGGGCGAGGTGTTCGGCGGCGGCAAGCTGGGCATCGATCCCGATGTCGTCAATGCCATCGCCAAGCAGGTGGCGCTGGCGTGCAACGAGGGCGTCGAGGTCGCCATCGTCGTCGGCGGCGGCAACTTCTTCCGCGGCGCCGAGCTCAGCCAGCGCGGTATGGAACGCTCCCGCGCGGACTACATCGGCATGCTCGGCACCGTCATGAACAGCCTGGCGTTGCAGGATTTCTGCGAGAAGCAGGGTATCGACACCCGCGTGCAGTCGGCCATCACGATGGGCCAGGTCGCCGAGCCGTACATCCCACGCCGCGCGATCCGCCATCTCGAGAAGGGCCGCGTCGTGATCTTCGGAGCCGGCGCGGGCATGCCCTATTTCTCGACCGACACCGTTTCGGCCCAGCGCGCCCTGGAGATCAAGGCCGATGCGGTCCTGATGTCCAAGAGCGGCGTCGACGGTGTGTACGACTCCGACCCGCGGACGAACCCCGATGCACGCCGTTTCGACGAGATCACGTTCGCCGAGGCGCTGCGTCGCGATCTCAAGGTGGTCGACGCGGCGGCCTTCGCCCTGTGCATGGAGAACGCGCTGCCGATGATCGTCTTCGGCATGGAGGGCGAGGGGAACATCGCCCGCGTGCTGCAAGGTGAGAAGATCGGAACGCTGGTGCACGCCTGAGGCGGCACTCTCAACGTCCTGAAAGAGGAGAACCGTGATCGATCAGACCCTGCGTGAGACCGAGACCAAGATGGGCAAGGCGGTCGAGCACACCCAGGAGGAGTTCGCGGCGATCCGCACCGGCCGGGCCCACCCGGCGATGTTCTCGCAGATCACCGCCGACTACTACGGCACGCCCACGCCACTGCAGCAGCTCGCCGGCTTCCAGGTGCCCGAGCCGCGCACTGTCATCATCAGCCCGTACGACATGGGTGCCAAGAGCGCCATCGAGAAGGCGATCCGTGAGTCCGATCTCGGCGTCAATCCCTCCGATGACGGCAAGGTCCTGCGGGTCACGCTGCCCGAGCTGACCGAGGAGCGTCGCAAGGAGTACATCAAGCTGGCCAAGTCCAAGGCCGAGGAGGGCCGCGTCGCGGTCCGCAATCTGCGCCGTACGGCCAAGCAGGCGTTCGACAAGGCCGAGAAGGACTCCGAGATCAGCAAGGACGAGAACGTCGGCGCCGAGAAGCGCCTCGACGGCCTCACCAAGAAGTACGTCGACCAGGTCGACGAGATGCTCAAGAACAAGGAAGCAGAACTCCTTGAAGTCTAGTGCGGCCCACGTCGCGGGCGATTCCGCCGCGGAGTCTCCGGCCGAGGAGAAGAAGAGCCGGGCCGGCCGTAATCTGCCGGCGGCCATCGGCGTCGGAGTGACACTGGCGGCCCTCGTGCTGCTGTCGCTGTTCCTGGTCAAGGACGCCTTCGTGGCGGTCGTCGTGATCGCGTTGACCGTCGGCCTGTGGGAGATCACCCGCGCCGTCGGCACCGTGGGCATCCGTCTGCCGTGGATCCCCGTCGCGGTGGGCGGCATCACGATGCAGATCGCGGCGTTCTACGCCGACGACGGCCTCGGCAGCTCCGCGGTCGCGATGGCATTGACCGTGATCGGCATCCTGGTGTGGCGTCTCTCCGAGGGGCCTGACGGCTTCGTCCGCGATGCCACCGCCGGCATCTTCTCGCTGTCGTACCTGTACCTGATGGGCGTCTTCGTGGTGCTCATGCTGGTCGAGAGCGATGGTCCGTGGCGCATCGTCGCGTTCATCGTCGCGGCGATCGCGTCCGATACCGGCGGCTACATCGCCGGCGTCCTGTTCGGCAAGCACCCGATGGCTCCGACCATCAGTCCCAAGAAGTCGTGGGAGGGGCTCGCCGGCTCGCTGGTGGGGGCGGTCGCGGCGAGTATCGCCGTCGTGGTCCTGGCGCTCGACGGTCCCTGGTGGGCCGGGGTCGTGCTGGGTGTCGTCGGCGTCGTTCTCGGCACCCTGGGCGATCTGCTCGAGTCGCTCATCAAGCGCGATCTGGGCGTCAAGGACATGAGCGATCTGCTGCCCGGACATGGTGGTCTGATGGACCGACTCGATTCGCTGATCGCGGTCGCGCCGTTCGCGTGGCTGGTGCTCTACACGCTGGTCCCCGTGGCCTGATCCACGATCGTGACGGTTCTGCGCGACTACGCGGCGGGCATCAATCAGCCGCAGCTGGAGTCGGCCGTGGGGCCGGCATCCGGTCGCGCCAGCACCTCCCGCTATGACGAGCTGATCGCGCCCGACGGTTCGCTGCGACCGGGCTGGAGCGGGATCGCCGAGACGGCGGTGCAGGTCACCGATGAGGATCTACGCCGCATGCGTGACGACATCGAGCGAGCCCTGGCCGACGACGGTGTGACCTACCGCCCTGCCGCGGGCGACGACGAGGTGGAGCCGTGGCGTCTCGATCCGATGCCGCTGGTGCTCGCCGCCGACGAATGGGCACCTCTCGAGACGGGCCTGGCGCAGCGCGCGGAACTGCTCAACGCGGTCCTGGCCGACCTGTACGGGCCCCAGACGCTGCTCGAGCGCGGCGTCGTGCCCCCGGCCGTCGTCTTCGGCCATGCCGGGTTCCTGCGTGTCGCGGCGCGCGCGTCGGCCCGCGACGAGCGGCCGCTGCTGTTCTCGGCGGCCGACCTGGGCCGCAACGGCGACGGCGACTGGGTCGTCGCGGCTGACCGGGCGCAGGCGCCGTCGGGCATCGGCTACGCGATGGAGAACCGTCGCATCATCTCGCGGGTGCTGCCCGATCTGTACCGACGTGCGGCGCTGCATCGCATGGCGCCGTTCTTCCAGGCCCTCCGGTCGACGCTGATCGAGGCCGCTCCTGACGATCGGCCGAACCCCCGGGTGGTCGTACTGTCACCGGGCAGCCATTCCGAGACCGCGTACGACCAGGCGTTCGTGGCGGCCAGCCTGGGCTTCCCGCTGGTCGAGGGATCGGATCTGACGATGCGCGACGGTGCGATCTGGATGCGGGTCTACGGCCGTCTCGAACGGGTCGACGTCATCGTGCGTCGTGTCGACGCTCCGTGGAGTGACTCGCTGGAGCTGCGTAAGGACTCGAGGCTCGGTGTGCCGGGCCTGTCCGAGGCCGTGCGTCGCGGATCGGTGCGTGTCGTCAACGGGCTCGGCTCGGGCGTCCTGGAGAACCCGGGGCTGCTGCCGTATCTGTCGCAGGCCTGCGAAGTGCTGCTCGACGAGCCGCTACGTCTGCCGTCCGTGCAGACCTGGTGGTGCGGCGATCCCGCGAGCCGCGAGATCGTGCTCGACCGGCTCGACGAGCTGACGATCCGGGTCATCGACGATCCGGGTCAGGTGCTGTCCCCGGCCGGGGAGTCCACCGCGGGCCTGGCCGAGCGCATCGGCGCGGCACCGTACCGCTATGTCGGCCAGGAGCCGCTGGCACTGTCGCAGGCGCCGACGCTCGCGGCCTCGGGCGCGGTCGTGCCCCAGCCACTGACGCTGCGCACGTTCACGGTGCGTCATGGATCGGGCTACCGACCGATGCTCGGGGGGCTGGCCAGCGTGTATCGCGACGGTCTGCCCAGCGCCAGTAAGGACGTCTGGGTCATCAAGGACGATCCCGACGTCCCGGACCAGCGGCTCGGCGACCTCACGCCGGCGTCGCCCCAGCGTGCACCCGAAGCACTCGTTCCGCGCGCCTTGGAAGACCTGTTCTGGCTCGGTCGATACGCCGAGCGCACCGAGGACCTGCTCCGGCTGGTCGGCGCGGCACATGCATCGGCCCAGGACTTCCGGACGCGTCCTCACAGCGCCGGCGGCGAGGGCCTGGCGATGCTGATGGCAGCGATCGGACGCCTGACCGGACCCAGCGATCCCGAGACCGATCACGATGACGTCTTCCGGCACGTTCTGCTCGACAGCAGGCGGGCGGGCACGGTGGCGCAGGGGTTGATCGCGCTGCGGCTCGCGGCGCAGGGCGTGCGAGACCAGCTGTCGGGCGACACCTGGCACGCTCTGGGCGATGTGGAGCGAGCACAGGCGCAGCTGCGGTCGTATCGCTACAGCCACCAGATCGCGGAGAGCTCGGCTCGCATGCTGACCGGTGTGCTGGCGCTCCAGGGCGTGACGGCGAACATGATGCGCGATCCGGGCTGGCACATGATCGAGGCGGGCCGGCACATCGAGCGCTGTCTGCAGCTGGCCTATCTGTTGCGCTCGACCACGGTGCCGGTGCGACCGCTCGACGTCGAACTCGAGGTGCAGACCGCGGTATTGGCCGTCGCCGAGAGCGTCGTGACCCACCGGCGGCGCTATCGCGGCTACGTCCGGCTGCGCGGCGTTCTCGACCTGTTGTTGCTCGACACCGCGAACCCGAGGTCGATGATGTTCGCCCTGGAGCGCTTGCGCGAGCATCTGGCGGCCATGCCGGAGTCGACGGGCTCGACACGCCCGGAGCGGCTGCTGGACGACCTGTGCGACGAGATCGCTGCCGTCGACGTGGCCACGTTGACCGCCGACGAGGGGCAGCGGCGGGTCCAACTCGAGCAGTTCCTCGACATCTTCGTCGACCGCATGTCGCGGTTCGCCGAGGCGGTCGGTGAGGTGCACTTCGCGGCGGCACCGGTGGCACGGGTGTTCGGTCTGGCGACGGTGCAGGAGGACTGAGCCGATGACCATGCGCTACCGGGTCTCGCACCGCACCACGTACTCCTACGACGACGACGTCACCGACAGCCTGGGCATCGCCTATCTGGTGCCGCGGGATCTGCCCTGGCAGCGCGTCGCCGCGCACGAGATCACGATCGACCCCGATCCGTCCGATCGTTCGACCGACGCCGATTACTACGGCAACACGGTCACGTACTTCCAGGTCACCGATCCACACGAGGTGCTCACGATCGAGGGCGTCAGTGAGGTCGAGGTCTCAGAACCAGAGCACGACACCGTGGCGCTCGCGCGACCGTGGGAGCAGTGCCGGCCCGATGAGCGAGCCGACACCGCGGACGCCTGGCGTGCAGTCGACTTCACGCTGGCATCCCCGCTGGTCGTGAACGCCGAGGCCGCCGCCGAGTACGCCGCATCCTCGTTGACGGCGGGCCGGCCGATCGGCGACGCGGTGACGGACCTGATGCACCGCATCCATGCCGACTTCGCGTATGACAAGACCGCCACGACCGTGACCTCGACCATCGCCGATGTGCTGGACAAGCGTGCCGGGGTCTGCCAGGACTTCGCGCACCTCACGCTGTCGTGCCTGCGGTCGCACGGCCTGGCGGCGCGGTACATCAGCGGCTATCTGGCGACGACACCGCCGCCGGGCAAGGACCGCGTCGTGGGAGCTGATGCGACGCACGCCTGGGCCGAGGTCTGGATTCCGGGCGACGGCTGGCTGGCGATCGACCCGACGAACGACCAGTGGGCGGGCGACCGCTACGTCACGGTCGCGTGGGGTCGCGACTACGGCGACGTCCCGCCGGTCAAGGGCGTCATCTTCACCGATGCGAAGTCCTCCACGCTCTCGGTCGCGGTCGATGTCGCCCCTCTCGAGGTCTAGGTTGTCGCTGAGATTCGGTGGGGGAGTGATTCCCTGAGACAATGAGTGGGTGACTGATTCGCCCCGCGCGTTGCCGCTGGTGATGGCGCCGCCGCGTGGGCGGGCCAAGCCGCCACGGCACCTGGCTGACCTCGATCCCGACGAGCGCACCGCCGTCGTGGAAGGTGTCGGCGAGAAGGCGTTCCGCGGCAAGCAGGTGGCCCATCACTACTTCGGTCGGCTCGAACGCGATCCGCAGCTGATGACCGATCTGCCGGCCGCCAGCCGTGATGCGATCGTCGAGGCACTGCTGCCGGATCTGCTGACCCAGGTCCGCCGGCTCGAGGCCGACAAAGGCACGACCCGCAAGACCTTGTGGCGGCTGTTCGACGGCGCGCTGGTCGAGTCGGTGCTGATGCGCTACCCCGATCGCGCGACGATCTGCGTCTCCAGTCAGGCCGGCTGCGGCATGGCGTGCCCCTTCTGCGCCACCGGCCAGGGCGGTCTGCAGCGCAATATGAGTACGGCCGAGATCGTCGACCAGGTCGTCGACGGCGCAGGTCAGATGGCTCGTGGCGAGGTTCCCGGAGGCCCGGGCCGACTGTCGAACGTCGTGTTCATGGGGATGGGCGAGCCGCTCGCCAACTACAAGGCTGTGATCGGAGCGGTACGCCGCATGGTCGCCCCCGCTCCCGACGGTCTCGGCCTGTCGGCTCGCAACATCACGGTCAGCACGGTGGGTCTCGTGCCGCGGATCAGGCAGCTGACCACCGAGGGCATCCCGGTCACCCTCGCGCTGTCGCTGCACGCCCCCGACGACGAGCTGCGCAACGAGCTCGTGCCCATCAACACCCGCTTCAGTGTCGCCGAGACGGTCGACGCGGCCTGGGAGTACGCGAAGACCACCAAGCGTCGCGTCTCGATCGAGTACGCCATGATGCGTGACATCAACGACCAGGCCTGGCGAGCCGATCTGCTCGCCGACGTCCTGCGGGCCCGCGGGGACTGGGGCTGGGTCCACGTCAATCTGATCCCGTTGAACCCGACGCCGGGGTCGAAGTGGACCGCTTCACGCCGTGAGGACGAACGCGAGTTCGTCCGCAGGCTGGAGGCCAAGGGCATCCCGACCACGGTCCGCGACACCCGTGGTTCGGACATCGACGGCGCCTGCGGCCAGCTCGCCGCGGTCGAGTGAGTGGTCGTCCGGCCCCACGGTGATCTCGTGACGTTCAAGGTGCTCGCGACCGATCTCGACGGGACGCTGTTGCGCTCGGACGGCACGGTATCGGACCGTACGCGCGCCGCGCTCGAGGCGGCGTGGGAGGCGGGCATCGTGACCGTCTTCGTCACGGCACGCCCGCCGCGCTGGCTGCACAGTCTGGTCGACCACGTCGGTGACCACGGCGTCGTGATCTGCGGCAACGGGGCATTCGTGTACGACGTGGCGGCTCGCCGCATCGTCGAGCAGCGCACTTTCGCCGACGCGGATCTCCTCGCCCTGGCCCGCGACCTGCGCGATGCCATCGCGGGCATCGCGTTCGCGGTCGAGCGAGCCGACGGCATGGGCCGCGAGGGAGCCTACGTCTACCGTGACGAGGCCGCCGGTATCGAACGCGGCCCGCTGGAGCAGCTCCTGGGTGCAGGCGTCGGCAAGCTTCTGGCGCGGTGCGACGCGATGGAACCGTCGGCCTTCCTCGATCGGGTGGCCGAGGTCGTGGGGGACCGTGCCGCGCTCGGCTACTCGGGTGCGCTCGGCCTGGCCGAGTTGACGGCGCCCGGCGTCACGAAGGCGGCCGGGCTGTCGGCCTGGTGTGCTGAGCGCGCCATCGGTCCGGCCGAGGTCGTGGCGTGTGGCGACATGCCGAACGATCTGCCGATGCTGCGATGGGCCGGCCACGCGGTCGCCGTGGCCAATGCGCACCCCGAGGTGCTCGCCGCCGCCGACGAGATCGTCGCCGGTCACGACGACGACGGCGTCGCCACGGTCCTGGAGCGGCTCGCGGTTCGGGGGTGAACAGTGTCCGAGCAGGGCCGTACGTTCAGGACATGACCTTCGCGAACGCAGGCACCCTCGGCACCCTCCCCGGCAAGCGCGACGAGCTCGTCGCCCACCTCACTCGGCGATCCGATGCCCTGCGCGACATCGGCTGCCTGGCTTACGAAGTCGGCGTGAACGACGAGCATCCCGACACCGTGTTCGTCGTCGAGCTGTGGCAGAGCGCCGATGCCCACCGTGCGTCTCTGGAACTGCCCGAGGTGCAGGCGTCGATCGCGGCCGCGCGGCCGTTGCTGTCGGGCGAGTTCGGCGGTTTCCGGTTCGACGTGGTGGGCTCGCCGCTGCGCTCCTGACCCGTCTCGATAGCGTGTGACCGCACGACCGAACGCAGGAGGACCATGACCGACGAGCTGGGGACCGACGTGTTGGCATCACGCCGAGACGGCGACGTGGCGGTGCTGGAGCTGCGCCGCCCCGAGTTCCGCAACGCCTTGAACACCGAGCTGTGCCGGGCGATTCATACCGGCGTCGACGACGCGATCGCGGGCGGGGCCCGTGTCGTGGTGATCACGGGCGAGGGCACTGCCTTCTGCTCGGGCGCCGACCTCAACGGCGTTTACGGCGATGAGTTCCTGCAGGCCCTGTACGGCATGCTGCACCACCTCACGCAGGTGCCCGTGCCGGTCATCGCCGCGGTCAACGGCCCCGCGATCGGCGCCGGCACCCAGTTGGCCATCGCGTGCGATCTGCGGGTCGCCGACGAGTCTGCGAAGTTCGGGGTGCCGACCGTCCGCAACGGCATGGCGGTCGATGCGTGGACCATTCGCACGCTCGACCGGTTGGCCGGCGCCGGGGCAGCCCGCCGGATGCTGATCGCCGGCGAGATCATCACGCGCGACGAGGCGACGGGTTACGGCATGGTCGAGCGCACGGGCGATCTCGTCGTCGCACTGGCCTGGGCGCACGAGATCGCGACGCTCGCACCGCTGTCGATCGCCCACAACAAGCTGGTCCTCAACAGCACGCCCGCCGACGATCCGGCGATCGACGCGAGCTTCGCGAACGTCTGGGCCAGCGACGACGTCCGCGAGGCCGCTGCCGCTCGCGCCGAGAAGCGGGCCCCGATCTTCCAGGGACGCTGACCATGGCCGATCGCACCCCGAGCCTGGCCTACCGAGCCCTCGACGCCCAGGTACTGGCCGGCCGAGCCGACCAACCGGCGTTGGTCGACGACCGCGGTCCGGTCACCTATGCGCAACTGCTGCACGAGTCCGCGGTCATCGCGGGCGCACTCGCGCAGCTGGGCATCCGGCACGGCGATCAGGTCGCCGTAGAGGTCCCGCGGGGTCGCGAACAGGTCATCACGGTGCTGGCGTTGGCCCGGCTCGGCGCGGTCCCGCACGGCACTGCATCGACGCGCCTGGTCGGCTCGCCGCCGGTGCTCATGCGGGGTAAGGACGACCCGGTGCCGTGGCGGGTCCTGATCCAGGCGGGCCGTACCGATCCAGCGGCGGCGCGTCCCAGCGACACCGAGGCGTACGAAGGGCTGTTGCTCGACGCCTATGAGGACATCTTCAGCACGCTCACGGCCGGCGGCACCATCGACTGACGGATCAGCCAGCACGTCCCGCAAACAGTTCCAGTCGCGAGCAGCCGGTGCAGCGGTGGGCGATGACCGGTGCCTGCGGTAGCCGCGTCCGGTTCTTCGCATTGCCGAAGATGCCGTGTTCGAGCTTGCCGGCCAGCCAGCGGATGCGACCCTGTGCGACATCGTCGACGAAACCCGGTTCGTACTCGGTGCCTCCGCAGAACGGGCAGGTCATCGTGCGTGGAGCTGACGTCTCGGCCATGCCGGCCAGCGTAGCTTTCAGCGCCAGCCGAGCCCCGGTGCGACGTGCGTCAGGATGCTCTCGAGCACGTGAGCGTTGTAGTCGACGCCCAACTGATTGGGCACCGTCAGCAGGAGGGTGTCGGCCGCGGCGATCGCCTCGTCCTGGCGCAGCTGCTCGATCAGCTGGTCGGGCTCGGCCGCGTAGGAGCGACCGAAGATCGCACGGAAATTATCGATCTGCCCGACCTGATCGCGCGACTCGGCGTCCTGGCCGAAGTAGGCGCGGTCCAGATCGTTGACCAGCGCGAAGATGCTGCGGCTGATCGAAACCCTGGGTTCGCGCTCGTGGCCGGCGTCCTTCCACGCTTCGCGGAACACCTCGATCTGCTTGCGCTGCTGAACGTGGAACGGCTCGCCGGACTCGTCCTCCTTCAGGGTCGAGCTCATCAGGTTCATGCCGAGCTCGGCGGCCCATCGGGCCGTGGAGTCCGAACCGGCACCCCACCAGATTCGGTCGCGCAGGCCCTCCGAATGCGGCTCGATCCGCAGCAGGCCCGGTGGATTGGGGAACATGGGGCGCGGGCTGGGCTGCGCGAATCCCTCACCCTTCAGGACCTCCAGCAGCACCTCGGCCTTCTGGCGGCCCATCTGAGCGCCCGATGGGTCCCCGTCTCCGGCCGCGGAGGCGTCAGGTTCAGATCCGTAGCCGAAGTAGCGCCACCCGTCGACGACCTGCTCGGGTGAGCCACGGCTGATGCCCAGCTGCAGACGGCCTTCTGAGATCAGGTCGGCCGCGCCCGCGTCCTCGGCCATGTAGAGCGGATTCTCGTAGCGCATGTCGATGACGCCGGTGCCCAGTTCGATGCGAGACGTCTTGGCGCCTGCGGCCGCCAGCAGAGGAAACGGCGAGGCCAGCTGACGGGCAAAATGATGCACCCGGAAGTAGGCGCCGTCGGCTCCGACCTCCTCGGCCGCGACGGCGAGATCGATCGATTGCAGCAGCACGTCCGACGCGCTCTGCGCCTGTGACGTCGGATGCGGCGTCCAGTGCCCGAACGAGAGGAACCCGATCTTCTTCATGCCTACTCGAACGCCCTGTGGCGTCAGACATTCCCTTGCCGAGGCACCGGCAGGTCAGAGGAGCCCGGCATCATGCATGGTGATCGCGACCTGTACACGATTGGCCGCGTCGAGCTTGTCGAACAGATGCGAGATGTGCGCCTTCACCGTGGCGACGCTCATGTACAGGTCGCGCGCGATCTCGGCGTTCGAGGCGCCCCGGCCGATCGCCAGCGCCACCTCGCGCTCGCGCTCGGTCAGGTGGGCCACGCGTGCCGAGGCCTGGTTCTCGCGGTCGCCCGGAGCCGTCTCGGTGACCTGGCGAATGAGCTGGGCGGTGATCGTGGGGGAGAGCATGGGATCTCCGGCCGTGACCTTGCCGATCGCATCGACGATATCGGCCGGCGGGGTGTCCTTCAGCAGGAAGCCACGGGCACCGGCCGCCAGAGCGCGCACGACGTATTCGTCGGCGTCGAACGTCGTCAGGATGATGATGTGCGGGGGATCGGTCTGCGCCAGGATCTGCGCCGTCGCCTCGAGTCCGTCCATGACCGGCATCCGGATGTCCATCAGCACGACGTCGACTCCGCCTGCGGCGATCCGGTCGATCGCCTCCTGACCGTTCGAGGCCTCTCCCACGACCTCGAGATCGGGTGATCCGCCCAGCATCAAGGCCAGGCCCGAGCGCACGAGCGCGTCGTCGTCGACCAGCAGAACGCGTGTCACGCCGGCCACGGCAGCCACCCCTCGACGACGAACGTGCCGTCGTGGCTCGTACGGTGAGTCAGCCGCCCGCCGACGAGCTCGGCACGTTCGGCCAGCCCCACCAGCCCCAGCCCGGATCCCGGCAAGGGATTCGTGCGGGCATCCGCGAACGGCATCGGATTCGAGATACGCACGGCGATGCCGTCACCGGGGCCGCCGCGCACGTCGATCGCGACGGTCGTGCCGGGCGCGTGCTTGCGAGCATTGGTGAGCGCCTCCTGGATCACGCGGTAGAGCGTACGGCCCGTCGTCTCGGGCAGTCCGTCCCATGTGGCCTCGGCGGCGAAGCGCACCGACATCCCGGCCGCGGTCGCCTCGTCGACGAGCACCCGGATATCGCCGGCCGACGGCTGCGGCGGCTCCGGTTCGGCGTCGCCGACGCCCTCGCGGAGCAGGCCGAGCACCTCGCGCAGTTCTTCCAGCGCCTGGTGCGAGGTCTGCTGGATCAGGTGGGCGGTCTGCTTGACCTGATCGTTCGTGAGGTCGTCACGGAAGGCCAGCGCCCCGGCATGCATCGTGACGAGCGAGATGCGGTGTGCCATGACGTCGTGCATCTCGCGAGCGATGCGGGCCCGCTCGGCATTGCGGGCCTGCGCCACGCGTGCGGCCTGCTCGGCCTCGGCGCGCGCCGCACGGTCCCGGAGGGTGGCCAGCAGTTCGCGGCGCGATCCGACGTAGAGGCCCCAGCCGACCGTGACCCCGATGACGGCGAGCAGGAACGACACGTTCAGCGCCCAGGGATCGTTGATCGGCGACATCGTGGCCTGCACCAGGCCGCAGGTGAAGGCGATCGCGCCGATCGGCACGATCTCTCGCCAGCGGCGGCGGGTCGCCAGCGACATCAACGCCAAGGTCGCCGGGCCGCCCGAGGACGCGGAGAACAGCGACAGGGCGTTGATCAGCACGTTGACCGCGATGGGATGCTCGCGCCGCCACCACACGATCACGAAGCACACGAGGCCGAGGCCTCCGTCGATCCAGAACCACAGCGGTCGGTGCTCGATCTGCCACTGCGCGATCTGGAACCAGCCGATGCCGCTGATGAACAGCATCAGCGCGTAGCGCCACAGCTGGCTCCACCAGGCCAGCTCCGGCTGCCCTTCGACGCGTTCCACCTGACCAGGCTAGGGCCGGCCGGTTCGGCTCACCTCGGCCGATGGGTGAGGACCCCTACGACTTTCGGCCAACCGGTAGTGGCCGCCTGACCGACGCGGTCCGACCCCCGATACCAGCAGGATGGAGTCATGATCACCGTCCAGAACCTCACCAAGACGTACGGACCGTTCCGTGCCGTCGACGATGTGTCGTTCGTGTGCCAGCCCGGGCAGGTCACCGGGTTCCTCGGACCGAACGGCGCCGGCAAGTCGACGACCATGCGCATCATGACCGGACTGACCCCGGCGACCTCGGGTGACGTCCGCATCGATGGCGTCCACTACCGCGACATCCCCAACCCCGGACGCCAGGTCGGCGTCCTGCTCGATGCCTCGGCCCAGCACGCCGGCCGTACCGGCCGCGAGATCCTCATGTTGTCGGCGCTGACGATGGGCCTGCCGGCCTCGCGTGTCGACGAGATGCTCGAGCTGGTCAGCCTGACGCCGGCGGAGTCCAAGCGGCGCGTCAAGAACTACTCGCTCGGCATGCGCCAGCGGCTCGGCATCGCGAACGCCCTGATGGGCGATCCGAAGGTGCTGATCCTCGATGAGCCCGCCAACGGCCTCGACCCGGCCGGCATCCACTGGATGCGTGGGCTGCTGCGGCACTACGCCGATCGTGGCGGCACGGTGCTGCTGTCGTCGCACCTGCTGCACGAGATCGAGATCATCGCCGACGAGATCATCGTGATCGGCCAGGGCAGGATCGTCGCCCAGGGCACGAAGGCAGATCTTCTGCAGTCCGCCGGCACCTATGTGACCTCGGTCGACAATCAGCGGCTGGCCGACGCGCTCCGCGCGGCCGGGCAGACCCCGTCAGGCTCTGGTGAAGGCATCAGCGTCACGGTCGATCCAGCCGAGGTCGGCAAGATCGCCCTGGCCGCGGGCATCGCCTTGACCGAGCTCCGCCCCGCGGGCAGCGCGGGCCTGGAGGAGATGTTCCTCCAGCTCACATCCGATACGCAGCGCGAAGCCGTTGCGCCGACCGCAGGAGGTGCGGCATGAGCGCCGCGACCACGACTCCGGCCGCTCAGGTCTCCGACAGCGGCCCGGGCATTCCGTTCACGCGTCTGGTGCAGGTCGAGCTGCGCAAGATGTTCAACACCCGCTCGGGTTTCTGGCTCATGATGAGCATCCTGATCGTGGCGGTCATCGCGACGCTCGTCGTGATCTTGTTCGTTCCGGACAGCGGCATCACCTACGCGACGTTCGGCAGCGCGTTCGGGGTTCCGATGGCGTTGTTGTTGCCGATCGTGGCGATCTTGTGCGTTACCGGCGAATGGTCGCAGCGCACCGGGCTGGTGACGTTCACGCTCGTGCCGCACCGCGGCAGCATCATCGCCGCGAAGGCCGCTGCCGCGGTGCTGGTCGGTGTGGTCTCGATGGCGCTGGCCTTCGCGATCGGCGCCGTCGGCAATGTGATCGGTGCGGCGGTCAACGGGCTCGACCCGGTGTGGGACGCCAGCTTCAAGGACCTGCTCTTGATCGTCCTGGCGAACATCCTCGGACTCCTGGTCGGATTCATGTTCGGCATCTTGTTCCGCAACTCGGCCGGAGCGATCGTGGCCTACCTGGTCTATGCGTTCGTGCTGCCCGGCCTGCTCGGACTGCTCGCTGCTTTGCAGGACTGGTTCGAGAAGCTGCAGCCGTGGGTCGACTTCAACTACGCCCAGACGCCGCTGTTCGACGGCGGACCCTCGGGTGAGGAATGGGCCCAACTCGGTACGTCGGGTCTGATCTGGTTCGTCATTCCGATGGCGTTCGGTGTCTGGCGAGTGCTGAGGGCCGAAGTCAAATAGAGGACCCGGGCCCCGCGACATCCAGGGGGAGCGGGGTCCCGACCCAACCCGTGGGGGCACGGGTGGGCGAGAATGGCGACATGCACAAGCGTGTCGCCATTCTTGGTTCTACGGGGTCGATCGGGACCCAGGCCCTCGACGTGGTGGCGGCCCATCCAGACCGGTTCGAGATCGTGGCGCTGGCGGCGGGAGGTTCGAACCCGCGACTGCTGGCCGAGCAGGCGATCGCCTTCGACGTGCCGGTGGTCGGCATCGCGCAGGCCCAGGCAGCTCAGGACCTGCAGTTGGCGCTGTACGCCGAGGCGCAACGCCGCGGCTATGCGCGGGGCGAACACCGAGTGCCGCGCATCCTGGCCGGGCCTGACGCGGCCGTCGACATCGCGCGACTGGACTGCGATGTCGTCCTGAACGGCATGACCGGCGCCGTCGGGCTACTGCCGACCCTCGCGGCGCTCGACGCCGGCACGACACTGGCCCTGGCGAACAAGGAGTCGCTGATCATCGGGGGCGCCCTGGTGACCGGTGCCGCCAGGCCGGGGCAGATCGTGCCGGTCGACTCCGAGCATTCGGCGCTCGCGCAGGTCATGCGTGGCGAACGTCGCGAGGAGGTGCGGCGCCTCGTCGTCACCGCCAGTGGGGGCCCGTTCCGTGGCAGGACGCGCGATCAGCTCGTCGGGGTGACTCCAGCCGAGGCGATGGCGCATCCCACCTGGGACATGGGACCGGTCATCACGATCAACTCCGCGACGTTGGTCAACAAGGGCCTTGAGGTCATCGAGGCGCATCTGCTGTTCGACATCGGCTTCGATCGCATCGACGTCGTGGTGCATCCGCCGTCGATCGTGCACTCGATGATCGAGTTCGCCGACGGCGCCACGCTGCTCCAGGCGTCCCCGCCCGACATGCGCCTGCCGATCGCTCTCGGCCTGGCCTGGCCTGAACGTGTGCCCGACGCCGCGCCGGGATGCGACTGGACGCAGCCGGCGACCTGGGAGTTCTTCCCGCTCGACGACGCCGCCTTCCCGGCTGTGCGGCTGGCGCGCCGAGCAGGAGCGTTCGGGCGCACCGCTCCGGCGGTCTACAACGCCGCGAACGAGGTGTGCGTCGACGCTTTCGTGGACGGTCGCTTGGACTTCCTGGGCATCGTTGACACCGTGGCCGCGGTCGTCGATGAGCATGTCGCCGACCCGCTGGCGGTCACCGGCGACCTGACACTCGAGAGCGTGCTCGGCGCCGATGCGTGGGCCCGTCGCCGGGCGGCCGAGATCGTGGAGGAACTGGTGGAGCGTCGATGACCGCTGTGATCTACGCCCTGGGCGTGATCCTCTTCGCCCTCGGCGTGATCGTGTCGATCGCTCTGCACGAGGTGGGCCACATGGTGCCCGCCAAGAGGTTCGGCGTGAAGGTCACCCAGTTCTTCGTCGGCTTCGGCAACACCGTCTGGTCCGTGCGGCGCGGTGAGACCGAGTACGGCCTGAAGTCGATCCCGCTCGGCGGCTACGTGCGCCTGGTCGGGATGCTGCCGCCTGCGCCCGACGAGGACCCGCACGAGGTACGGCGCACCAACACGGGGCTCTTCACCCAGCTGGCCTCCGATGCCCGTGCGGTCGAGTACGAGCACGTCACCGATGCGGATATGGACCGCCTGTTCTATCGTCTGCCGACCTGGAAGAAGGTCGTGGTCATGGCGGGCGGACCCATGATGAACGTGGTCATCGCGGTCGTGCTGTTCACGATCGTGATCATGGGCTTCGGCACCGAGCAGCCGACCACCACGGTGCGGACCGTCTCCGACTGCGCGATCAGCGACACCGAGGCGGGCCGGGCGTGCACCGATCAGGATCCGGTGGCGCCGGCGGCGCGGGCCGGGCTCGAACCGGGCGACGTCATCACGACGATCGACGGCCAACAGGTCACGTCGTGGGAGCAGATGACACGCCTGATCCGCGCGCGCGGCGATCAGCAGATCGCGGTGGGGTACACACGCGGAGGCGTGGCCCAGACGGTCGAGGTGACGCCGTCGGTCGTCGCGCGTGCCGATCTCGACGATCCGGACACCGAGGTCAAGGTCGGATTCCTCGGGGTGTCGCCGGCCTCGGCGGTGGAGCGCGGCGGCCCGGGCGACGTGGTCGACGTGCTGGGCCAGTATGTGACCGGCACGGCCGAGGCGATCGTGCATCTGCCGGTGCGCATGATCGACGTGACGAAGGCAGCGTTCGGTGGCGAGCGGAGCGTCGACAGCCCGATCGGCGTCGTCGGTGCCAGCAGGCTGTCCGGAGAGCTGGTGACCTACGACGATCCGTCGTGGTCCGAGCGCGGAGCCCGGCTGTTGACGCTGCTGGCCGGACTGAACATGTTCCTGGCGTTGTTCAACCTGGTGCCGCTACTGCCGTTCGACGGCGGTCACATCGCCGGTGCGCTGTGGGAGGCCCTGCGCCGCGGCTGGGCGCGCCTGCGCAGGCGCCCTGACCCCGGCTTCGTCGACGTCGCGAAGGCGCTGCCGGTGTCGTACGCGGTGGGAACCCTCCTCGTCGTCATGAGCGTGATCCTGGTCTACGTCGACATCGTGAACCCGGTCCGCATCTCCTGACGGTGACGGTTTCCCAACTTAAGTTGGGAAACCGCCACGAGCGCAGGGGAATTTGCCCACGATGATGGCTTGTTCCCAACTTGAGTTGGGAAACCGCGCCTCGGCCGGATAGCGCCGGCTCGTCCTCAACCATGGGCTCAGTCGGTCTTACGTCGCGGGCCGTATCCTGGAGGCGTGAGTGAGACCGTCTCCCTGGGCATGCCCGAGGCGCCCCCGCCCGTACTGTCGCCGCGCCGCCAGACCCGCAAGATCAAGGTCGGCACGGTCGACGTCGGCGGCGATGCGCCGATCTCGGTGCAGTCGATGACCACGACGCTCACGTCCGACGTCAACTCGACGCTGCAGCAGATCGCCGAGCTGACGGCAGCCGGCTGCGACATCGTCCGTGTCGCGTGCCCTAGCCAGGACGACGCCGACGCGCTGCCCGATATCGCCCGCAAGTCGCAGATCCCGGTCATCGCCGATATCCACTTCCAGCCCAAGTACGTGTTCGCTGCGATCGATGCGGGCTGTGCCGCAGTCCGGGTCAATCCGGGCAACATTCGCAAGTTCGACGACCAGGTGGGCGCCATCGCGAAGGCCGCCTCCGATGCAGGCGTGTCGTTGCGCATCGGCGTCAATGCCGGGTCGCTCGACAAGCGCTTGCTCGAGAAGTACGGCAAGGCGACGCCCGAGGCGTTGGTCGAGTCGGCGGTCTGGGAGGCGTCGCTGTTCGAAGAGCACGACTTCCACGACTTCAAGATCTCGGTGAAGCACAACGACCCCGTCGTCATGGTCAAGGCATACGAGCTGTTGGCCGAGCGCGGCGACTGGCCGCTGCACCTGGGCGTCACCGAGGCAGGGCCCGCGTTCCAGGGCACCATCAAGAGCGCCACGGCGTTCGGTGCACTGCTCAGCCAGGGCATCGGCGACACGATCCGTGTCTCGCTGTCCGCGCCCCCGGTCGAGGAGGTCAAGGTCGGGATCCAGATCCTTCAGTCACTGAACCTGCGTCCGCGCAAGCTCGAGATCGTGTCGTGCCCGTCCTGCGGGCGTGCTCAGGTCGACGTCTACACGCTGGCCGAACGCGTGACGGCTGGGCTCGAGGGCATGGAGGTGCCGCTGCGGGTCGCCGTCATGGGATGCGTCGTGAACGGTCCCGGCGAAGCGCGCGAGGCCGATCTGGGCGTGGCGTCGGGCAATGGCAAGGGCCAGATCTTCGTCAAGGGCGAGGTCATCAAGACGGTTCCGGAATCGGAGATCGTCGAGACGTTGATCGAGGAGGCCATGCGCATCGCCGAGGACATGGAGCCGGTCGACGGCGCCTCGGCGAGCGTCACGGTCGCCTGACAGCTGCACGATCGGGAGCGGGCCGCGCGGCGATCTGCCCCCGCTGGGCTGCACAATGTGCTGAGGGCTCGCGGAAGGTGTGGACGGATGATCGGAACGCGGACGGTGGTCCGACCGCTCGACGTCTCCGATCTCCCGGCGTTGCGTGATCTCACAGAGCGCGATCCGCTGGTGAACATGTTCGTACGTTCGCGCCTGGACAGCGCGGGGAGCGACGCGCGTTGGCTCGCCGCCCAGATCCTCGGCTACTTCGACCGCGGGCGGTTGATCTCGGCGTGCCATGCCGGGGCGAACGTGGTGCCGGTCGAGACGACCCCCGAGGCGATCGCAGGATTCGCCGAGCAACTGGCTCAGCAGCGCCGCGCCTGGTCGATCGTAGGGGAGAAGGGGCCGGTACTCGCCCTATGGGAGCAACTTGAGCCCGCGTGGGGTCCCGCGCGCTCACCGCGGCGCGACCAGCCGTTCCTGGTGATCGACCACGACAGTGCGATCGCGCCCGATCCTCGTGTCCGGCGCTTCATGCTCGACGAGCTCGATCTCGTGCATCCGGCGTGCGTCGCGATGTTCACCGAGGAGGTCGGGGTCGATCCGGAGTCCTCCGGATCGGGGTATCGCGCGCGGGTGGCGCAACTGCTCACCCACGGCTGGTCGTTCGGCATCATCGAGGACGATTCGGTGGTCTTCAAGGCCGAGGTCGGTGCCCTGACCTCGCACGGGTGCCAGTTGCAGGGTGTGTGGGTGCGTCCGGACCTGCGGGGTCGTGGCATCGCGGCGCCGGCCATGGCCGCGGTGGTGCAGCAGGTCCGCGCCGAGATCTCGCGGGTCGTCACGCTCTACGTCAACGACCACAACACCACGGCCCGGGCCGTCTACGACCGCATCGGCTTCCGGCAGCTCACGACGTTCGCCTCGATCCTGTTCTGACTCCCCAGCGGGGAACGGGAGGCGCTCGATAGGGTCGGCGCATGCGTATGTCCCGGTTGTTCCTCCGCACGCTCCGTGACGATCCGGCCGATGCCGAGGTCCCGAGCCACAAGCTGCTCGTGCGGGCGGGCTACATCCGGCGCGTGGCGCCCGGCATCTACTCGTGGCTGCCGCTGGGACTGAAGGTCCTGGGCAAGGTCGAGGCCATCGTCCGCCAGGAGATGGAGGCCATCGGCTCCCAGGAGGTACGGTTCCCCGCCCTGCTGCCGCGCGAGCCGTACGAGGCGACCAACCGCTGGTCTGACTACGGCCCCAACCTGTTCCGGCTGCAGGACCGCAAGGGCACCGACATGCTGCTCGGCCCGACGCACGAGGAGATGTTCACGCTGCTGGTCAAGGACCTGTACTCGTCGTACAAGGACCTGCCGCTCAGCCTGTTCCAGATCCAGACCAAGTACCGCGACGAAGCCCGTCCCCGCGCTGGCATCCTGCGGGGCCGCGAGTTCATCATGAAGGACTCGTACTCGTTCGATATCGACGACGCCGGACTCGAAGAGTCCTACCAGGCGCATCGTCGGGCGTATGTGCGGATCTTCGACCGCCTCGGCTTCGAGTACGTCATCGTGCATGCCACGTCGGGCGCGATGGGCGGCTCGGCCAGTGAGGAGTTCCTCGCGGTGTCCGACACGGGGGAGGACACGTTCGTGCGTTCGCCGGGTGGCTATGCGGCCAATGTCGAGGCCGTCACCACGGTGGTGCCAGACCCGCTGGACTACGCCGACGTTCCCGCCGCTCACGCCGAGCAGACCCCCGACACGCCGACCATCGACACGTTGGTCGACCACCTGAACGAGGCCTTCCCGCGCGACGACCGGCCGTGGCAGGCGTCCGACACCCTCAAGAACGTGCTGGTCGTGCTGCGGCATCCCGACGGCACCCGCGAGCCGGTGGCGATCGGAGTGCCGGGCGACCGCGAGGTCGATGCCAAGCGGCTCGAGGCGCAGGTGGCGCCGGCCGAGGTCGAGCCGTTCGGCGACGCCGAGTTCGCGGCCCACCCCGGCCTCGTCAAGGGCTACATCGGCCCTGCGGTGCTCGGCAGTGAGAGCGACACCGGCATCCGCTATCTTCTCGACCCGCGGGTCGTCGAGGGCACTCGCTGGGTCACCGGGGCCAATGTGCAGGGTTCCCACGTCATCGACCTGGTGGCCGGCCGCGACTTCACCGCAGACGGCGTCATCGAGGCCGCCGAGGTGCGTGCTGGCGATCCCGCGCCCGACGGCTCGGGCCCGCTGGAGCTCGCTCGCGGCATAGAGATGGGTCACATCTTCCAGCTGGGCCGGCTCTATGCCGAGGCGCTCGACCTCAAGGTCCTCGACGAGAACGGCAAGCTCGTCACGGTCACGATGGGCTCGTACGGCGTCGGCATCTCGCGCGCCGTCGCGGCCGTGGCCGAGTACGCGCACGACGAGCTCGGTCTGCGTTGGCCGGCCGAGCTCGCACCGTATGACGTGCACCTCGTCGTGGCGGGCAAGGGTGACGAGTTGTTCGCCG
>Ga0182737_1001006_pt1 | contig 31217 bp, 42 predicted proteins | sample eDN5th30CBELigOP_FD_128878 | JGI IMG/M metagenome (GOLD analysis project Ga0182737, IMG submission 128878) | Enriched Organic Plus compost microbial communities from Emeryville, California, USA - eDNA 5th pass 30_C BE-Lig OP (version 2) (version 2) ... | reverse complement strand
TGGCAATACCATAGCGTTCGGGGATTTCTGACCATGATGACCCGGTGCGGAAGCGCCACAGGATTCCGTTGAGAACCATGCGATCATCAACCCGTGGAACGCCACGAGGTTTGCTCGGCAACAGCGGTGCAATAATCGACCATTCTCGTTCCGTGAGTTCATAGCGGCGACGTGACATCAAAGACCTCCAAATCCGAGGCCTTTCAATAACTAATCCATTCAAATAGCTAGCCTATTTAGGAGTGCACGGCCTAAGGTTTCAGCCGATATGACGATGTAGTTTGCACTGTATACGGTCAGCCATGGTTGGCGACATGCCTCTACGATCTGCATAAACGGCCAAAATCGCTACGTCTTTCGCATTTCCCACACGTTACTCATCAGATTATAAAACCACGCGGATTTAAGCCGTTTATGGAGCTTTAACAGGCGGTATTCTATTTTCCACCATCGGCTCAAACTCAATTCCACTCACCTGCATATGACGACGTCGTTGGCCAACCAGCAGGATAAGCCTCGATACAGACATACGGATTCACGCCTCAAAAACCGTCCAAATCTTTGCATCTTTGCAAATTCCTACCGGATACACACTTAATGCAAATTCAACGCTTATTTGGGCAGTTTATGACGATTGGGTTTCCGAAGTAACCGCGTCGTTTAACCCGTCTGAAAACCGTTGGATGCCTCATCCCGACGACCCACACCCGTTCAACTCGTTCGAATTTCGAAGCATTATTCAAACCAATAATTAACCCGCCCATCTCAAATTGTTTCGACTTTCGAAATAATAAACCGTCTAATACACGCCTATTTGAAGATTGCGGGGGCAAAATATGCAAGACAGATACGCCGGAGACATCGGGGACTATGTCAAACTTGCCCTACTTCGACATTTAACGGCGGGTCGAAAACTCGGCATCGCCTGGTACCTCTACCCCGATGAAGGTCACAACGCCGATGGACGTCATATAGGCTATCTCAGTCTGCCAGACCGCTGGCGACATCTCGACCCGGAACTCTTCGACGCCCTGAAGCTGGTTGCAGACAACACACGTTCCGTTCAAGCGCTGCAGCAAACAGGTCTGATCGGCGACCTGTTCCATGGTACGCCGCTCACTTCTGAGGCTCTGCCATGGCAACAGCGGTCAGCTTGGCGTCATGAATGGTTTCAAGATGTCGTTGCGCGCATGTCCGATGCCGACATTGTTTTTGCCGATCCTGACAACGGGCTCGTGGATGACGATCCTAAGCGGCGAACGAAGGCCAAATTTGGAAAGTCGATAACTCTGCAGGAGGCGACCGCCCTCGCCCGCAATCGCTCCGCAATAATCTATCATCACAACACGCGGCGGCCTGGCGGACATGATCTGGAAGTCGAATATTGGCTAAGCCATTTTGATGATAGAGCGTTTGCGATACGTGCAAATGCTTATAGCTGCCGTACCTTTTTCGTGTTGAATCCAGATAACCATATCTTTGAACGTGCGCAGGAATTTTGCTATAAATGGAGCGAACGTGGGGTGCGTTTGCATATTGGGGGATGAATGCGCGGGATTCTTTTATCTTTACCTATATTCGGTGTCCTTCTGCTGCCTGCTCTTGGCTCGGAAAGAAACCCAAACCATAACAGATTTGCCATGACAAATAGTTGGTTTCATTTACAGGGTAAAGATAATGGAGAGTATACAATATATCGTAAATACACTCTAATAGACCCCTACTCCGAAAAACCCGTCCGAAACCATTTTCTACTGAATTGTTCGAATAGTAATATTTCTTCTTACCTGAATATTGTTCTTCCCATGGAAGTGGATTTTTCATCGATAATCGGTCGCAAGAATTTAAATATTAAAAAGATGCACTTCGATACAATTGGCAATGATGGGACGACTGACTCCTTTGAGATGAACGGCGAGGTGAAGGGTAATCACCTGTTCTTCGATTTTGAAGGGAAACAGCGACGGCAATTATACAAGGTTCTAACAGCCAAATCGGTGACCATGTTTGTAGGAGGCAACGAGAAGCCCCTTGAGTTCGTGATCGATGAGAATTTCATGCTGCCTTCCATGGAAGACGATCAGAAGCGCATCCCGTTCGATACCTGGATACGCAATATGGTTGATGGCAGCGGAGAACATTCCCGCCTGATCCCGCAATCGGCCGCTCCTTACAAGTGTAACGACATAGCCAAATGGGCATCATCGGCAGAGAATAAGGATAAAAACGCCAATGAATAAGGCTGTCGACCTTGCAATTGCTGGAATACTGCTCGTGAGCTCAACCAACATGTCGCATGCCAAGGAATGGTGGCAGGATACCTTTATAAAAGACGGAAGCGGCATCTGTGAGGACAATGACAGCATTCGAACCTTTTCCGCCACCAAAATGGAAGGCTGGGAGACAAGCTGCAAAATAACAAAGCAACATAACATCAAGAATATCGACGCCGTCGTTCTTGATTACGAATGCGGGGGCAACGACCTTGACCCTGAAATCACGAAACCGCGTGAATTGGTCGTAAAATTACAGGACGGTATCCGAATTTATCCAGGCGGTGAAAAATTTCAGTATTGCGCTTCAATTAACCCCTATCTGCTGCCACAATACACACCAAAGGCCGACGATTGCCCCATTGATCGCAGCCTGATGCAATCAGACACCCGCGACGATGGCACGTATCAAGTGCTTCAGTTCACAGAAGGCTACTTACAGGGGCGAGCCACGCTCACAGGGTATAAAAACAATGAAGCCATCTGGACAACCAGACCCGACAACATGTGTTCGAATGGCGCAGTTATATGCAGAATGAGCTTTCGGACACGAGCAGGTGAAGAATATGAAGAGGCCTTCCAACCGCTATATGTCAATTCTCGTCCATGGGCCGTCTTCGCTGAACTCCGGCAAACTCTTTATATGAAAGAACGGGACGCGACTTATTACCGAAAGGCTTATGGCGGCATCGAGGTCAAGTTCCTGAATGGATATAAGCCCGCCGTCGATGAGATGATACTGCCAGAAAATGTGTATAAATTCTCTGGATGTAGCGCCCCTGAAACTCGCGCAGAATAGTCAATTCTCAAGGATGGATTTCAGTATACGCTTTCCAGGCGTCGCTGCTCGCGTTGTTATTTGATCCGTTTCCTCATATGATCGAGTTGTCTACGAGGGGCGAAATCATGGACACTCGATCTGTATATATAACAGTGACGCTCGTTATATTGGCGAACGGTGGCGTCCTGACAGCCGTCTTGGGTGACCTGCCGTCGTCTCTTCGACCTGCCGCTCGTATATGGCAAGTAGCTACTCTTTTGGTGGCGATTGGTTGCGTTATTTTTGCAATTGAAGATAGTATCCCGTATAATTTGGCTACGTCTTCTGCTAATGCAGTATTGCTGTTTGCCCTTTGTTTATATCACGCCAGTATTCGTAAGTTTCACGGGCTACAAGTCTACACCAATGCGTTTATTGTTCCCGCGATTGGCACAATTCCATACTCATATTATCTTTTCATCGTCCCGGATATTGGTGCGCGCATATTTCTTGTTGCGCTTCTATGGGGCTTCATAACCTGTGCGTCTGCAATCATTTTAATTAAGAATGTCAGAAATCCAGAATACCGTTCACGGGGCGGTTTGTCGCTGACCGTTATCTATGTCGTGTGCACAATTGCCAATCTCACACGTACGCTCATATACATATTCGATGGCAATCGTGGCCTGAACACCGTCGCCGATAACGGACATTGGATGAATGCAGTCACTCCAATGTTTCTCTGCATCATGCCTGTCATAGGCACGACATCGTTTTTGTTGATGTGCTCCGACCAAGTGAAAAAGCGATGGGAAGACGCGGCATCGCGAGATCATTTAACGGAACTGCCCAATCGTCGTTCACTTATTTCTTACGGGCAGGCGTGCCTGGAGAACAATCAGGCTAATAATGGCCGTCAAGCCGTTGCGATGCTCGATATCGACGATTTTAAAGCCATCAACGATACTTACGGCCATCAATCCGGTGACCGCGTACTACAAGATTTAGCAATACGAGTTTTGGACGTTCTGCATCCAGACGATTTCATCGCCCGCTCCGGCGGCGAGGAATTCGTTGTTATCTTCGGTAAAAAGGGCAGTATGTCGCCTGAAATCTCGGCCGAGAGAATTCGCCAAGCTGTTGCCAGCAAAACTTACCAGATTGGCACAACCGCGATTTCTGTCACGGTTTCGATTGGAGTTGTCCTCCATATCGAAAAAGCGACGTTTTCAGAAACACTTACTAGTGCCGACAAAGCCCTTTATGCCGCCAAGAATAAGGGGCGAAATCAGGTCGTTTATGCCGAAGGCGTTCCTTCAGTATCTAAATCGGCTGAATTGCCGTCTCGTCACCCGTCCAACGACTTGAGTTGATCTGGCGGTCCACGCGATACATCTGGAGATCGCCGTCCAGATGATGTTTGAGCAGCTCCTTGGCATCAGTAACCGAGGTCGTGGGATCAATCCACGCCTCGTAGACGTCAGGCTTAAGGATGATCGGCATTCTGGTGTGGATCGACGAAATCGGTTCGACTGGCTTGGCTGTCAAAATTGTGCAGCTCGCGATCCCCTGCGCTTCATTTGTGGCCCAGAGACCCGCGAAGGAGAACGGCGCGTGTTCGGGCAGATGAATGTGCCAAGGATCTCGACCACCGTCCTGGGAATTCGTTGTCCATTCATAAAAGCCATCGGCCGGGATCAGGCACCTTTTCGATTTGTAGGCTTCACGAAACATCGGCTTCTTATCGGCTTCTTCCGATTTCGCGTTGAACGTTGAGAAATTGCCGATTTCCTTAGCCCAGAATGGCACTAAGCCCCACCTGCCCTCCCGTAATCTCATCCCGTCGTCGGCGTGAGTGACAAAAAGGACGTCCTGCGTCGGGCAGATATTGTATCGGGGCTGCGTATTGCGTGCCTGATCAGCAGTCAGCGTCAAATTGTAGAGACGATGAATCTCCGACCAAGGCAGGTAAAGAGTATATCGACCGCACATTAGTTTCGATCCCTTAATATCGAGTTCTGCAATCATACCGTGCAGGAAAGTGTTGAAAATATTGTTAGCTAAGATAAATTCCAACGCGGGCTTGGAGTTGGAATCATGAAATATACTACCGCAATCGGAATTATGCTGTTCGCGACTACTGCGACATCTGCACTGGCGCAATCTTTACCGCGTTATGATCCCTCAACGTACTGCAAAGGCGTTTCGGACTACAGCGGCGGATCATCCGTCGTTTATAAGGGATGTATTGAGATGGAGCAGACATCCTATAATGAGCTGAAGCCTAAATGGCCTGCTCTCTCCTCAAAAACGCGAAATCACTGCGAAGAAGTCGCTCGATACAGTGATGGCTCATACGTCATCCTGAAGGGCTGTGTCGACATGGAAGCTGATGCGGCCGCGTCGACACCAGATTTCGAGTTTTGAAAGTTCGCGCCATGAAAACGATCAGTTTCGCTATTGCGATTTCCGCCGCAATGCTCGTTTCGGGATCAGCACAGGCTGAAAACCTGTTATGGGTCAAGGTCGATACAGTCGAGCGTAAAACCTGTCCCAGCGTTAAATGTGGAACTGTCGGGACGCTGTCCTTCCGTGAATCGGCGAAAGTCTTGGAAACGCGAAATGGCTGGGGCCGCATTACCCGTTTTTATGATGCCTCGTGTTCAGGCGGCAAATCCCAATATGTTGATTCAGGACGAGCGGTCTGTGACAAAACCAATGGGATCGTTGGCGGCAATTTCGCCGAGTGGGTCAAACTGGATGGCTTATCCAAGGACAGGCCACCGAAACCAGAAGCAGGAAACACGGCAATTGAACAAGCGTTGAAAGATTCCGACAGATACGAGGAACACAGGGACCGTTTCATCGCAGCAGCTGAAGAATTAATGGCCTCAGGCCAATGCACGCTGCAAGACTTTATTGATGAGGGTGGCTGGATGCGCTCGACACAAAAAAGCAGAGGTGTCGGCATCTACTTCACCTATTGCAACGGAGGCGCGAAGCGAGTCTATCTCGACGTGAACACGGGCAAGGTTTCCACCAATTAGAACTTAAAGGTCTGTTTGTGTCTGTGATGGAAACAACGTTATACGCTACTAGGCGTCTGCAAAGGCTCGATGTACTGGACAACAAATTTACCGAGTTCCGAAGGGACATATCCAGCTATCTTCCCTGTTGGCCTCTGTTTCCGATGGTAATTTTCAACATACCTTTCCTGCTCAGGGACGGCCGTGAGGAGGCCCATTGCAGCAAGATCGGCATACGCTAAACGGAAGTTCAAGACGCTCTGTTTTTCCACATATCGTACAGTTCCCTGAAAATTAAATACTTCAGTGGGACTCTTTAGAACGGTACGATCTGAGAATGTAGGTTGGCCAAAATGCAGGCCGTCAAAGTATCCAGCCTTGACCTCTCCGTAAGTGTAAGATCTGCGTGGCTTCACTTCCCATCGTAACCGAATGATATGATATTCCGTTAGCCGATCTATTATACCCATAGCGACGTACGCAGGAGCTCGTTCTTCCTCATCGCTCGCTATCGTTCCACGGGCCGCGACTTCTTTGAGTGCTTCTAGTTTTTCAGCGCCGCGCGAGCGAATAGCAATCTGTACGGCGTGAAGCAGGAATGCACTAATATCATCGTTCTGTACCAACGATGCAGGGTCAAACACCGCATTTTCCGCAAGTTCCTCTAGCCTATTAGCGAGATCCATCATAAAGCGATCTCGCCTTTTGACTGCCGGATCCGACACAAGAAGATCGAACAACTCCGAGGCTGTTCCCGATGCTCCTGGCGGCAGAAACTGGACAATGGACTTAGTTAAAAACTTCAGAACTTTGTAAGTGTGTTCGCCGTTTGTCGGTTGTGTCAAATCTTCCAAGTCAACCACCAATGTCTGAATAAATGCAAGTCTCACCAAATACCGGTCAAATCGCCGCGACGATGAACGATTGAATGCGACTTGCAGCCCTTTCGATTGAAGAAAACGGCTCTGTCGTCTTTTCCCGAGTAAACGATAACGTGGTCAGCTTTCAAAACAGCGTCATTGTCCGTTTTGCAAGACTTGCCGCCGCACCACATCCGCGAGTACGCTTGAACGAAGTCGAGAACATCTTGGTTGTTATCGCCTTCCCATTCTTCCGTGTACCCCAACTCCATCATGTTGTCGGAAACTTGGCTCATAGTTCTACAAGCCGAATTCGCATTGTTTGATAAGGCCATCATTGTAATGGCCGTCGATATCAATAGTTTTTTCATGTTGCCCCCTTACTGGTTCATTTCCACTTACTAGACCATTTGCGCAAAACAGCTTTGGCTTTCTCCGGCCATTCCTTGACGACCGGGAATACTTTTATCTTCTGGTCTCCTGGCTTGAAGGCTGCGTAGACCTTCTTGTCCGAATAAGACAGATAGATAATCGCTTCCTCGAATGTGCAGCTATGTGGCGTGCAGGATTGCCCTGAGTAATCGCCATTTAGATATTCGCCGCTGCCAACGCCTGTCAGGATTTCCTGATATTTATCGAAGTCGCTTCCAAGCAGTTGCTTGATTTGACCGCTTATCTCGATATTGCTGAATACATCCCACGGATAGCCAATTGCCTGCTCTCTCAGCGCATTCCAACCACTGCTATCGCTGGCCTTGAATTCAGTTGTTCCTATGCTTTTCAGACCAGCTTCGGCCGTCCATTCCCATTTGTCCTGACCTTTTCCTGGAAGGTTAGGCGTCGAAAATATGATTTTGTTGTTCTCGATATCGTGCGACACTGATGCACATGAATCTATCGGGCCGTCCAAGCGTGCTTTCCCATCAATTGGCACACTTAAAACAAAGGGGCTGCCATCGCAGGCATTACCGCCGCCTGAGCTTGAACCGATGATAATCGGAACGCCCGACACTGTCGTCAGCTCTTCGAAGAGAATGATCGCATTACGGTGCATTTCGCGACCGTCGACTTTCAGGATTTTCTCGTAGTCCTGCTCAGTCAGCGTGATCTCGTGGCCGTTTATTTTTCCGATACCGATTGCTAGTACATCAGACGTCGTACCCCACAAAGCGAATCCGCAGAATGCAACGCAAGCAAAATTTCTCATCTTCACCCTGACTATGCCAATTGCAGATCTTTCAGAAAAGGATCCTTGAAACCACTCAGCTACACAGCCCCGGATTATGACGCTGCACGGCTTGTAATATTAAAGACTGCAAGCGTGTATATGGTTCGATGTTCTTGTCTTGAAGACTGATGTTTTCTCTGACCTCATTCACCAAGTCGTATACCTGATCTGGATTGTTGACGCCGTTGCAGAGGTTTATAATTTCTTTGCCAACGTCAATGAACGCATCTTGCTCACCCTTGGTCGGAGACATCGGCCAATCGAGGATCAACTTAAAGAATCCTGCTCGCCGCGCGGTCGATGACATCAGGGTTTCATAATTGTTTATTCGATCAATAGCTTTCATGCGTTGGGTGACACCGTAATCGGTATTAGGATCCGAGGACGTATTGGCCGCCAGTACCCAGTGCGAAGCACCATATCCAATAATGACTACAGCAAAAGCTGTCAGCGCTAGATAGCCTTGCCAGCGCTCCTTCTTAGTCAACGGTTTCTGAAATTCATGGCCCGTAATGGCTACCGAGAATAGACTTTCAACATCCGTATCGATTAAGCGATCCCAATCCTGCTGTGCCTTATTCCTGCGAGCGGACGCACCCTTTTCAATCATCGCAATTGCTTGAGGATTTAAACCTTCAACGACTTCCGATGTGCTCGAATTGTTGGATGGGTCGTCGTAGTGTCCAGCTGAATGTATCCAAGCTCCTCGTGACATCATCAATAGATTGGACTTTGTGTCGCTATCGTAGTCCTGATCTTTAGATTGAATGACAGCACTGACTGCGGCCATTTGCACAGCCATGCGTGGATATGAAGTGCGCCGTTCCCGAATGTGAACGTGCTCATATTTCTTTCTCAGATCGATAACATGATGAAGATATTCGTTAATATAACTGAACGCACCGCCAGCGGCCTTTATGCGTTCATAATGCTCATCCGTTAAGGCTTTAATTTGAGCGCTTTTGTCGTCTGCCTTTGCCATCCGGTTCCCCCAACCCTAAAATTCTAATAATCACAATAAAGTCCACCGACCTTCAACCATATCCATCGGTTATACAAATTTAAAATCGACTTTCATGGTTGGTTACACGATCAAAAGCGGTAATTCCGATAGCCTCGTCGTATACCTTGGCGACCTCATTGTCGCCTTCGCTTCGAAATCTCGTTTGAAACCTTCAGAACCAAGTAACAGCGTTTTCTTGCCCCATCGGTCGTTAACTGCATCGAGCGCGGACATCAATCGTGCATCTCTCGGCCGCTCGATCTCGAACAACATCTTGGGAGCCTTGTCGGACGCGATCAGGTCATCGAGCATGACACCCGCCTTTGTGTAGGCGTACCCATTCTTCGAAGAGTCTCCCTTCCACGCCTTGCGAACGCAAAGCAAGGCAGCCTGCACGAGTTCGAACGTGTCATTGCTCATTGGCTTAAGGTGGACGGTTCTCGATACCGAGTGGCGCGGAGCGGTTGGTGAAAACAGGCTGGTGTGAAAGAAGACCGTCACCTGCCCAGCAACTAGTCCATGTTGCCTGAGCTTCTCGGCAGCGCGGGTCGCATGAGCGGTCACCGCCTGGGCGACGGCATCGAGCGACGTCATGGGCGATCCAGACGATCTGGTGACAGCCATTCCCTTGCGTTGCGGAGCCACTTCTTCGAGTTCAAGACAACGAACACCTTGCAATTCGGCAACGAGGCGCTCCAGGACAACGGTGCCTATCTTTCTGGCCTGTGGCATCGGCATATCGCGGAGTTGGGCGGCCGTGTTTATCCCAACAGCCTTCAGCTTCGCCTCTGTATTTGAACCCACGCCCCAGACCTCCCCGACATCGATCCGGTCCATGCACCAGGTGCGAACTTGTTCATCCATGAAATCGCACACTCCACCAAAAATTGGGTTCTTCTTGGCGGCGAAGTTGGCCAGCTTTGCGAGTGTCTTGGTCGGCGCTAATCCTACACAAGTGGGAATACCAGTTACGGTTTTCACCGATTTCCGCATCGTTCCCGCCAGCTTCCGATAATCTTTGAAGCCACCGAAATCGACAAACGTCTCATCAACACTATAATTCTCGATCACAGGCGAGAAACCGCCAATGGTTTCGACGACCCGCCTGCTCATATCCCCGTAGAGGCTGTAATTGGATGATAGCGTTCGAATTCCATGCCGTTTCACCAGATCGCGAATTTGGAACAGCGGGACGCCCATCTTTATGCCAAGAGATTTCGCCTCTTCGGATCGGGCAACCGCACAACCGTCGTTGTTCGAAAGCACAATAACAGGCACGCCGACCAACCGCTGATCAAAAACGCGTTCGCAGCTCACATAGAAATTATTGCAATCGATCAGGGCTATTGGCGTCGTCATTTCGTGTTATCCGACAACAGTCTGCGCTCAGGCGCTCACCTCGTCCGGCATCTCCTTGGCAACAACGGTGTCATACAGGCCATAATGCGTTAGCCCCTCGTGGCTCTCGATTCCCGTGTAGCGGAGTGAAGCATCTTCATATCGACGGAAGGCAAAAACCGCTTCATTCATGCGTTCGGTATTGAAAACGTTCAGCTTAACCAGCAGATGGAAATCCGCCACGGTTAAACCCGTGACCGTCCTGAAAAGCTCGGGCTCGATCTTTGTGATGACGTCCCGAAGAGTGTTCTCGCGGAAATCGGTCAGATACATGAAGACAGGAATACGCGTTGCGAACTTAATCAGTTTCTCCTGAACTTCCTTGCGCTTCGTTTTGTATTCCTTCTCCTCCTCAGTCAGTTCCTTCTTGTCCTTCGACGTCAATTCTCCGTCTTTGGCCTTCTGCTTAAGTTCCTTGACTTTATCACTCTTGTTGATGATCGTTTCGAGGATATTATCACCAAGATTTCTCCAGCCCTCGATACGACCCACTGCTGCCATTGCCTCGGCGTTATCGAGAATACGGCGAAGGGTGTCGTTATCGACATTCACCAGAAGAGCGGATTCCCACTTCCGGGCGAGCAATGTCGCCGAGGTGCCCGCCATCGCGATATCCAGAATGCCACCAGCATCGATCTGAGACATATTTGCGCCGTCGTAGGCAAGCACAGGCAGGAACGAAACGAGTTCCTTGACGGCATCCTCCGGGTTAGAAGCTCCAGGCGAAAGACCGATGCCATATTCCGATAGCTGGCGCAGCGCACGTGTCGGTGCGAAATCGAACACGAAGCAAACAGGCTTCAGGATTTCCTCTTCGTTTGGATTGTCTCCATTGGGATTTTTGATCGACCACGGTGACTGTACACGGAATGCTGCTTGAAAATACGTTTCTGGCGATTTCAGGTTGCGAAGCATCAGGATCGATGACCATTGCGCCACCGTAACGCCTGTCGTCAGCTTGCCGCATGAAAGTGTAATCGTTTTCGTATCAAACCCGTTGCCGACAGCAGCTCGCACAGGAGGCAGCGCATCAAGACCGATACCTGCAGATGTTCCTGCGGCCACGACGACCTTGTAGTCATGCCAGAACGTGTTGTGTTTTTCCTCCAACAGGTTCGCCATCGCGTGACAGGCGGCCACATTGGGCAGGAACCAAAAACTGTGCTGCAGGTGAGGCAGCAACCTTGTGTCCGAATAAGGCCACGGTGGAACTGTGCCCGTCTTCAGACTATCGATAGAACGGGGTGCGTCCGGCGCGTTACGGATGACGTTAAGCCATTTTTGGACTTCGTCTTTGTATTTGAATTGCGCCAGAACACCCGTTCCGTTAGCAGAGAAGAAGGTATTGAGGTCAAATTCATCAAATTCGCCGCCGCTAGCAATATGCGTTATTTCTGGCGGCATTTGATAGGTCAGCAGTCGCATTTGGGGTAATGCGCCATATGGATTGCGTTTACCTGGGTTTTCCTCAGCGAATTTTTTCTTGGCGCGTTGTTCATCCGTATAGGTCCAGTTAAATATCTGTTCTTCGATAAACTCGCCTGTCGCCAGCGCCTTGAATGGGGTTCCCGACAGATAAAGGTAGGCGCGAGTTGTTATTGGGAGGAATTCTACCTCGGCTTCCGTAAGAACATTCAGGTCGTCGTTCACCGTTTCCAATTCGGATGCATATTCAGCCTTGTCTGCAGACCGCCTGATGCTGTCATCCTCGCCTTCGAACAGCTCCTTGGCTGTGTCTCGCCATGCCCCGAAATGGTATTCATCAAAGACGACCAAATCCCAGTTGATCGCATGTAGCCATTCATTCTTGCTTTTGATGTTGCCCGTTTTATCGCGTCCTAGAAGGTCTTGGAACGAGCCGAAATAAACCAACGGCTGGGCATCATCGATCTTGCTCGGATCGCGACCTGCGTTCGCGGAAAGATATTGCCAACCTTCGAAATCAACATGGGATTCAAGGTCAGTCTGCCAGGCATCCTCAACGGCGGGCTTGAAGGTCAGAACCAGAATACGCTTGGCATTCAATTTCTTTGCAAGCTGATAAGTCGTGAACGTTTTCCCGAAACGCATTTTTGCATTCCAGAGAAAACGAGGCACAGCATTCTTATCCTGTTGCCAGCGTGACTGATAATAAAGGTATGTCAGTTCGACCGCTTCGGATTGCTCTCTGCGTGGTGGAAACGTCTCGTGACGGTTACCTGTAACCTTCTGTCCCGTATGAAGTTCCGTCAGCACGGTTTTGACGTCTTCAACCGTACATTCGACCCATTCCTGGATCGTGTTGGTGAAACCCTTGCGGCGTAGTGCATCCCGAACGGCATGATCGGTGATTACCGACCCATCCTCTCGCATGCCAGGTTCATCGAGAACGATCTCGTAGTTTTTAATGGCTGCCGTCTTCAGCTGCTCCGAAACCCGTCGCTTAACATCCCTCGTCGTCTGACCGATCTTCAGCAGTCCGTCATGAGCCGCATCAGCTATCGAATACGCATATATGCGTGGTTGGGCTTCCGGTTTGGCTGTCAGGATTTCGTCGATGGTGGGTTTATTCGCCATCGTCCAAACTCATCGCTTTGACTTGAGTTTCAATGTAGGCTTGCTCATCAGATGAAATCCCGTATTTTTCATACAGTGCTCTATCATCCCAAATTCGATCCCACGCCTGGATGGGCACCCACGTATAGGTCGAATGTAGCGCGTGTTGTGTAATTTTTCTTTGAGAAACCAGAAACCGGAAAAAGCGGCTCTGATAGTAAGACTGAATACTTTTGGCTTCATCCTCCGTATCTACGTAGAATACAAGAAATGATTGGGTGCACACAGACGGCGATGGGGCAATTACGGGTTTACCCAATATCTGATGAGGAAGCCCGTCACCTCCATTATACGCTTCTGGAACCAAAAGCTTCCACTTGTCTATTACATTGACACTCTTGGTAATCTGCTCACGCTCAATATATCCTATTCCTCGCTTCATGCGTTTAATATAGTATAGGGGTATAAAGTCTTGCTTCGGAGATGAAGAAAATTTATCGAAATTTGATGGCAGACCGAACGTAGTATCTCGCGTCAGAATAGTGTTGATAGGTGCCTCTTTTCGCTCCAGGACTTTGTGTAATACGGATATTGCTCGACCATCACGAACAAAAATATCATACTCATCAAGTTTTCGTTCGATTGGGCCGATAACCTCAGCCCCACGAATCGTCGTTACACTACAATCGCCTTGGTGTTCTTTATCCCAAAGAAAGTAGCAAACTCCGGCCTTTATTTCTACGCCAGGGAATACCTCTGCTGATGACGGAAAATCCACCAACTCACGCAGATGACCACCGCCTAAAAAAGAGCTTCGGAATTCGTCCATGCCACGACCGCCTGCCATCCAACGTGAGGGAACAACCATGCTTATAAAACGGGGTTCCAATCTCATCGCTTGTTCTACGAACAGGTGATAAATCGACGAGTCGCTCGTTCCTCCGGCTCCGCCAGTCATCTGATAGGGAGGGTTGCCAATAATTACGTCGAATTGCATATCTGCTCCAAACAGCTCAGCAACGCGAGCTTGAATGTCGTTTGCATGGATAAAAGCGTAGGCATGATTTTCCATGCCTTCATCTCTCTCGAAAATGGCGCGCGGTGCACCACAAAATTCGCATTTCGCATTTTTCCAAGAATGTTCAGTCCGCTCGTACCAAATATTCCCGGTTTCAGTTGTTAGGCTTTTGGCGACTGAATGCTCACCGTTCGCGAACTTGGAGCAATAAAGGCTTCGTCGCGCTAGCAAACTGGTCAAAGTCGTAATTCCGATGCCAAACACCTGGTTGGTCAGAATGTGATCCACCCGAGTTTGCAAATCAGGGATCTCTTTCGCAAGTCCAGCAATCAACCGCGACGTGATTTCACGCAGGAAGACGCCTGACTTCACGAACGGGTCAAGAAACCGAACTGAGCTGTTCGCCCAGATGCTTTCGCCGTTGTTTGAATCTGCCCATGCCTCAGCAAGCGTATCCAGCATTCGGTTGGCGAAATCGGGAGGAGTGAAGACCTCATCATTCGACAGATTTGCGATACAGGTCAGCACGTCGGGATTGCGCCCACGTATCGTAAATGGCACCTGTTCGTTCATAAGCCCCCTCCCCCAAACTATCCCCGCGATTGCTCAGCAAGATCGCCCATTGTCATCGGCGTGTAAACCTTCACTGGCTTAAAGATTTCGTGCGCGCCCAGGTGTGCAAACAGGGTGCCTTCAGTGCTGTAAGCTGACGATCCGGTTAGGACATCGAAGCGGAAATCTCTACGCTGGAATTTGCCATTTTGCATATAGCCCCATTCAGCAAAAACAATCGGCTGGCCAGTCTGGTCTTTCATGGTCATCGCATCGCCATGCACCAAATTCTGCGACAGCACGTAGGATGCAGCCTTGTAGCAATCGTCGTCTTCATCGATATTCAGGTATTCAGCAAGGACTTCCAACATGTTTGCACGGCATTCGGCGATATTGTCGTCGAGCAGCTCAACACCATAGGTGCACATAAGCCCATACAGGGCGTAATGGCGTTTTTCGAATTCGGATTTCCCGTATTTCAGCTCGACGGCAGCCATTTTCCGTTGCAGGACTGGCACGAGAAAGTTTCCGCTACCGCAAGCGGGTTCGAGAAAGCGTGAATCGATCCGTTCGGTCTCGCCTTTTACGAGGTGGAGCATTTTTTCCACGAGCCATGGCGGAGTAAAGACTTCTCCGTGATCGCTAACGCGCTGCTTTGATTTAATCAGGTTCATAGTATCGATTTCACATTTCCGAATGAGCAATTTTCATATCGTCAGCGGACGGATAAGTCGACATTGCAATCGGCTACATCAGCCAAAACACAGGGCTTTTCACTTAATCAAGCGTTCCAAATCAGCAATTACGGCATCAATACCTACAAATTCACCACGCGCGATCTGATCCCGGCCTTCAATGGAATTCAGGACATCCCCGCCCTCATTGAGCAGATATATCTTCAATGCTCGCGAAATCACCCAATCGACCGAATGTTCGGTTGCTTCAGAAATTGCTTCGATCTTCGAGATGACTTCTGCTGGAAGTTCAACACTGATACTCTTCGTGTCGGATTTCATATTCATCGGAAGCCCTTTCCTCTCCTTTCAATATCCCGGATTGAGCCGATAAGCAGCAGACAATCACTCGACGGCATACCTTCTGACAACGCCAGCCACTACGCCCCAGATTTCGGTGCTACCTGTGACCAGGATCGGCGTGAAGTCCCTGCCTTTCGATTTCGGATCTAGCCAGTATCGGCCGTCTCTTTTTGCCAACTTCTTAACGGTCACGTTGCCATCGACGACTGCCAGCACGATACGTCCGACGCGGCGTTTCCCAGCTCTGTCGACGGCGATCAGATCGCCATCGTGAATGCCTTCGTCCATCAGACTGTCGCCTGACACTTTCCACCAGAAGGTCGCTGACGGGTGACGAACGACCCATGCTATTGGATCGATCTCGTCTTCTTCGTGATCGGCAGTTGGCGAGGGGAAACCCGCAGGCACGCGAATTGATGCCAAGGGAAGCAATTGCTGCACGTAAGAAACCGAAACTGGCGACAAGGTAGTCATCATTCGCCGCCTTTTGCCGCTGCATAGGAGTTCTTTGAAGGCTTTTGTGGGTCGGCGACGTCCAACGGACTGCCTTTGATGGCTGCGAACCAAGCATTTTCGACAGCCTTCGCCGCTTCGCGAGGTGACGGAGCCATACCGTTGTGAATTTTGGGACGAGCAATGCCCTCACCGTGGGCAGTAAAGCTCCACGACCATTCGCCTTGCTGGGCACCGTGTTCATGGAGATAAATGCGACCGACGCTGTCCTCATACACCGGAGAACGTGCCACGAAATCGTTTTCGCGCTCTTCCCATGTCTTTGTCCACTTAAGCACCAATGCGATCTTTTCTGGTTCATCGACCATGAGAGATATCTCCTGTCTTGCTTGTCAGGAGTCATACGCTCAATGACGGAACATATCAAGAACGATACAGATTCACGATTCACAACGGTCGCGAGATGTGGATTATAGTGATACAACCTCTAACGTACTGATTTGGGCGGGAAATGACTAAGTCTCTGGAAGCGCATGATAAGCTGATTAAAGATATTTTTTCTGACGAATTTCAATTTAGAATTCCGGATTATCAACGACCATATTCATGGACGACCGAGCAAGCTGGCGAGCTTCTGAACGATCTCCTCGACGCAATGCGGGATTTCCAAACCAGCAGTTCGACGGACAACGCCTTTTATTTTCTTGGCAGCATCGTTCTGATCAAAGCAGACCGCATTGCAAATGCCGACGTCGTCGATGGCCAGCAGCGCCTAACGACGCTGACTATTCTGTTTTCCGCCCTGCGCGCCTTGCTACCGAGTAAAGCCAGAGCGTTGACGGCATTTCTATATAAAGAAGGCCTTGGCATTCGGGATGACGAGCCAAACGAATATCGACTAAGCGCATTCGATGAGGACGCCTCGTTTTTCCGTGAATTCATACAAGAACCAGGCGGAATCCAACGGTTGGTTACTTCGACTGAGAAACTCGTTGATAGCCGTCTTCGATTCAAGGAAAACGCTGCCCTCTTTTTCGAAGAGATTGGAAAGCTCACAGACGAAGAACGCGCCTCACTGCTCGGATTTCTAGCTTACAAATGCTCGATGGTGGTCATCTCGACGCCGAATTTTGAATCCGCCTATCGCATCTTTAGCGTTCTGAATGATCGCGGCCTCGATCTTTTCCCAAGTGACATCCTGAAGGCAAAGATACTGGGCGATATCCGTAAGTCAAAGGACGGTGAAGCTAAAAGCAAAGATTATGCGAAGAAATGGACGTCACTAGAACGGAAACTGGGCCGGAGTGGTTTCGTAGATCTTCTCGGCCACGTTCGCATGATATACGCAAAGAAGAAGCAGCACGCTATTCTGTCAAAGGAGTTCACAGAGTTCGTTGCAAAGGGCATGCCAGCTGAAAAACTGGTCGACGATGTCATTGAACCGTATTCGGATATCTATTCATTCCTTAAGGAAGCTAATTTCCAAGCTACCGAGGCAGCAGAAGACATCAATGAACAACTTCGGCATCTCAACCGTGTTGATTGGAAAGATTGGGTTCCGCCAGCGCTATCGTTCTTCAAAAAATTCAGAAATCAGCCTCGCCTGATAGCCGAGTTCCTGAAGCGCCTGGAAAGGCTTTCCTATTTTCTGCTTGTCACCAAAGCGGGCATCAATTCTCGTATCGAGCATTTCGTGGCTGTCATTGAAGAGATTGAAAAGGAGGGATTTGACGGTTTCAGCGAGAGCATGGCAAGCCTCGGGCTCGACGACGATGAAAAGAAATCCTTCATCGCAGCGCTCGACGGAGACATTTACAAGAAGCTGCCGAAAGCGCGCGCGGCATTGATCCTGCGCCTTGAAGCGTTGAAATCCGATGGTTCAAAGAGGCAGGAATTCACAAACGTGTCTATTGAGCACATCTTGCCACAGACCCCGTCATCGGAATCTGGATGGCTGGATATCTTTCCAGACACTGACAAGCGCGAGGATTGGACGCAACGATTGGCAAACCTGGTGCCGCTTCACATCCGCAAGAATCCAGCCGCTTCGAATTTTGATTTCGAAACGAAGAAGAATGTCTATTTTGCCGGAAATGACGGCACCGCTTCGCCGTTCGTCCTCACTCAGGAAGTCCGGTCATTGCCAGCATGGACGCCGGAGGTGCTGGAAGATCGCCAGCAAAAACTGCTCGACATCTTCAGTCGGCATTGGGGACTTCAGCTACCCCAATCAGGTGAGGAAAGCGCTTAAGGATCAGAGTTATTCTCCTCCTCATCGTAGCTGAGGAGGAGAATCCAATGCGCACAAATATACCTGTCGTCGCATTCATCGCGATGCTACCATTGCCGTTACCGAGCAACGCGGCATCATCCAAGGCAGTGGATGAGTACGGTAGCGCCTGTATTTCTGTGATCAAAAACGGCACCGAACGCGGCTACAACGGCACGCTTAAATACAATTACCGTTTCCAAAATATTTGTAGTCGCGGTTTCACAATAGCCATTCGCACAATTGCTGGCTGGGAAGGTTTAACTTCCATTGGGCCAAATGGAACCGCAAACTGGTTTTGTACAGATGGTGAAAAGTCAAGTCGAGATTGCAACGGCGGGGCTTACACCTTCGAGGTGCGAAAATGAAAAAGCTCTTACTTCATAGCGTGGCTGTGTTATTAGTATCCTGCTACTGCACCGTGAGCTTGGCAAGTTCCTTGGAGTCTTTTGCGAGATATATAAATGGTGGCATTTGTAAAATAGAAAGTAAGTATCTCAACGTTGGAAGCGGGATTGACATTAAGGAAGACCATTTAGCAATTAAAGAGGAAAGATCTATTTCTGATAAAATATATTTTATTAATAGGGATATAGACGCCCACATAACAAAGATCAAAATGCATAGATACATCACGTCGGATAGTTTATCTGTTTATACAATATCATTACATTGCGAAGGTGTTTGCGCAAAGGTTTATAAAACGGATGGAGAAAGAGGTTCTTGGAGTTTGGGTGACAGCTTTCCAATATGCATGACGTCAAGCGAGAAATTTGCCTTTGAGATGGTGAGGTCGCTATCTCAAGTCCTCCACAACGCCACAGTTTATAAAATGTATTAATCAGATTTCAGTTATTTTTCGACCGATTCTGCCTTAATTTTCGTGCATTGAAGCTCTCGCTTTATGCACGCAATCTTTGGCGTCGAGCAAACCAATGCACCGCTCTGCTGTGAACAAACGGTGCACTGATCAGTAAAGTCCATGCAGTCAGGGTTGGAGTTAGCGAAGCCCTGAAAGGATTGACTGTCTTTTGATCGTCCAGAAGCAGGCTCATCCGAAACAGCGGACGACGGAGCCAAGGCTACCGTCATCCCCGCCATGATCAATACGACTGTCTTCCTCATTCGGATTTGTTGTCCGCTGCATCCTCATCAAGCGTAACGGTGGCAATCGATCCCCACTGATATTTCGTTAGGAAGGCGGCCTTTACGTTTCCGAAGCGATGTTCAGATTCCTTACGCGGTTCTAGCTTGAGAGATGCTCCATTGTTGTCGACAGGCTCGCCATCGACAAACAAGCCGATGCTTGGATAAACCATGACATCTTTCCGAAGGTCGTTGTTTACGGTCACCTTGATTTCAACGTCATTGAGATCGATGTTTGCCATCATGTCGACGGCTCTTACTGCCTTCCGCACTTCTTCGTATTTATCGCGATCAAAGTGCGCGCTAACGTAAATACCTGGTACATCTTTACCGTCGACATTCATCGACGATTTGAAAGCGTCGAACTGGAAAAGGTATTTTCCGCTGCCAACCTGATTGGTCTCGGGCGCAGTCAAAACCGTCGTCGCTTTAATAGTCATACGATCCCGCATCGAACCCTGGATCGTTTCACAGCCCGCCAACGTCGCGGATTGGAATTGGGCCGCGACGGCTTTCACCAATTCCTGACTCTTGGGATCGTTGCATTTCTTCGCAATCCCCATTTCGTAAACGTTGATCAGGACATCGATTGGAATGTCCTTCTTGCTATCCACGACTTCCTGCAGATCCCGGACATAGATCGTACCAACGACTTCCTGCTTACACGCAGAAAGGCCTGCTGCTATGCAGCAAGTGAGAGCTATTTTCTTAAACACGGAACACCCCGCCCCAAAATCAACTTACAGTTTCACCTTAGGAAATGGCCAAACGGTCTTCAATAGAAAAAGGAGGCCGTAGCCTCCCATTTTCGCGTCCCCTGCCCCACCTGTCAGGATGCCAATTTTATCGGATCGAAATCGTCAGAATCGAAGTCGAATGCAACGTTGCTAACGAAAAGCGAGACCGTTTGCACTTTGTGCAGGAATTCCTTGTGAGACAAATAGCTTCCAAAACCACCGTTTGTCGGGGTCGCAAACTGCGCGCTCTTTGAATAGAAATCGTCATTGACGTAAACGATGCATTCCCAATAGCTGTTCTTGCGATTGACAATCAGACGAGCTGGAATTCCATCGGCCTTACGCTCGGCATCGTTTTTCGGAATGCCTTTGTATGTAATGATAGGGATACCGTAGCGGATCAGTTCGCTGTCGTCTCCCGCAACCTCCCTCACACCTTTTTCCATGTAATAAGAAAGCATGGAGTCTGCCATCCGATACGGATAAGTTTTCAGGTGCGCGCGCAGTAAGCCTGCGATTTCACGATAAATGGCTCGATACCGTTCTTGAGTTTCGGAATCGAATTGTTGGATACCTGCCAGCATGTTTGCGTGGTCTTCTCCAAGAATATCCTGGTAGTCATCGGTCAAAATAGCAACATCGCCATCCCATCCGTTGATGTCGAACGAAACTACTATATCGCACTTTTTTCGCGCAAATGGATGCTCTTCAAAGTACTGGACGTTTGAGATTTCCAAAGGAAGACCCGTGAAATCCGGCACAGTTTGCTCATCAAGCCAATATGATGCCTCTCTAAGGGCGTTAATGCTGTGAGGCTTATCTCCATTGCGTGTCGAGCCATCAGGCTTAACGATGGAACACTCGTCCTCGAAAACGGTTTCGCCGTGACGACCAGAAATCCAAACTGGTTTATTATTGTCATCCAGTCGAATGACAAAGCCGTCACCACCCAAGGTTTCACCCAGTATTACCGGATCATTGGAACGACTTCTTCCGAAACAGAGCGTATGCGGATTAATGCGATTGTCATCGTTAAGTGGTATCGTAAAATCAAAAACGTATTCGTCATCATCGTCGAAATCATTTTGTTCTGTATTTGCAAACTCTCTCATTTATATCTCCTTTTAACCTGATTGATGCAATCAGTTTGCCCCGGAGAACTGTCGGCGACAATATTTATAAAATACTACCCGGCTGTTTTACTTTTCTGTCTAGCACTAATCACTTCACGTTGATCAAGTTGCCAAAAGGTTGCCTGCACTGTCCCAGCATTTTCAACATCGAAGACACGATCCCACGAGCGATGCAGCGTATCCAACAAGTGCTGGTGATTGTTTTCATGCTTCGATTTCTCGATCAGCTCGTGGACGCCGATAAGACCAGCTTTGGCCAGCAACTCTTGAAACTCATCGTATTCGCGATCAGCGGCAGCTTCGTCGGCGGCATAGTCTGTCAACCAGGACAGGTTCAGCGGAGAATGCCATTTCATATAGTCTGTGAGCAAAACCTGATTGGCTGGCTTTCGGAATTTTAACATCCAGTTTCCAGGCTCTGAGATGCGGAACCCCTTATCCTTTCCATCTATACGAAGCCACGCCCACAGCGGCCAAGGTTTCCAGTCGCTGCTAGGCGCTGGAAGACGTTCAAGCATCTTCAATGTCAGCCATTCATATGCTGGAAGCCAGTCATGATCACCGATGAGATCGGGAGCGTTCAGCAAAATGCCATCGCGCTTCAGCACCGAATACGCTTCGTCTGTCAGCTCCATATGTAAAGTCAGGTCAGTCATCGTTTGTGCCTTGCAAAGCCAGCTTCAAAGATCGGTCAGAAACCGATTCAGGAGAGGACTTTGACATACCAGAAACCTGTAGAATTCAACGACATAATCCTGACGGACGCCAATGGTGTCGAATATCGCATACCAGCCGAATTCAGAGCGCTTGTTGCGCGATGTCTGGAACCAATCAGCGAAGCAGACCGAACAGGAAAATTGAAAGGAGAGGCTTATCTATATCAACGTTTTGAGGAGTTTGAGGACGCCATTACCGATATTCCAGATGTCCGATACGCATTGAATGAGATGTCGAGTGACGGCCAACGGCATCGCCAAATTCTACAGCTCTTTTATAACGACCTGCCAAAGTGGGCAAAATGCAGGGAAATGTTGGAAGGCAAATTCAAGGTCAGGATCACCGAACCCGAGCTGATGGTATCAAAAGGTTACTACCGTGGTGACATGGAATTCGTCACACGGCAGTTTTGACACCTTCACTCAAACGGATTCCAACAAACCACATCTAACGGCGCGAAGTGCTTCAGGTTCACCGTCAACAGTTCCAGATCGTGAGCTTTCGCCGTAGCAGCAATGAGGACGTCAGCAAGTCCAGGGTTGCGACCAATTGATGTCGCCTCGGCTTCCAGAACACCTGCAACGCGGGCAACATGAGAATCTATCGGCAGCACTTTTTCACCGAACTCGGTTAGCAGCTTTTCCAACCACTCAAGAAGATCCGATGCCCGCCGGGATCCACCTCGGTTTGCCAGCGTTAGCTTGGAAGCTCCCTTCTGGATTTCTTGCACCGTCATCGCTGACAGATAGAGACTATCGGCGTTGTCTTTGAACCACGACGCCATTTCCGGTGACAACGGCGGCCGACCAGGTGCAAAAGCCGATATGACAGACGTGTCCAGCAGATACCCGTTCAATTTGATTTCTGGCATGCTCAAAACTCGAAGTCTCTGCCTGCTGACGTATTTCTCTCGAATTCAACGCCTTCGCCTGGGAAAGACATCAGGAAGTCTGCAAAATTTGGCTTCTTCGACATCCACTTTTCAGCCAAAGCAAGTGGCACGATTACGGCTGCAGGCTTTCCATGTTTTGTAATAGTCACGCTTTCACCGTGTTGAGCCGCGTCTACCAATGCTGAAAGCTTGGTCTTCGCATCTCGAAGATTGACACTTCTCATGGCAGAGCCCTCCTGTCGGCTAATATCGAAGTGACTACATGTAACCACAATTAATGACGGTTTCAAGGCCATTGCGATTTGCAAGAATAAAATCCCTTGTGGCTTGCAAGAGACAAGAACACAATAAGGATATTCGCAATAAATATGGAGAGCGCATAAGAAAAGGAGTATTCTAAAATGCAACCCACACTGACCATTGAGCTAGATGAAAAGATCGCAAGAGAAGCTGTAAACGGTATCTTGCATCAACTATCTTATACCAGAAACCAGCTTTACAACGGTGTTCGGGTCAGGTTGAAACGTGCAACCAAGACTTTCGACATAAATATACTCCACTTCGATACGACGGCGATCACCATGGTCATGAGATCGTATGACGCTCTTGAAGATATGCTGCGCGACTACTGCCACGTCGACAGTCAGGCGGACAAAAAAGACATTTTGGACGATATCGAAGAAAGACTGATCTGCACGCCGACCTTCGGAACATACGCCGAATTCAGGGCATGGTTCATGAAGCGCGCCGACTATCGCGACATCCACCAGTCTCTTGTGAAAGACAAGCGTCTCACCACCGAATTCAAAATTATGTACTCGAACGCGATCATCATCATCACTTGGATGCTGTTGCCGAGATGGGCGCGTTCCGAAGCCAAATACAACAAAAAGTGGACGTATCTGACGGACATCGCGCCGTTTGGCCAGAACTAACCGAAACCAAAACCAATACAAGGAGAACAAAAATGAATGAGACAATGAAAGCAAGATTACAACAGCGGATAGAGATGAAGCGCGCAGAAGATCACCAGACTGATCTGAATCGTCGTCTTGAGGAATTCCTGCATGACTACGGCCTGTTCTATCTGTCGGATGAGGAAAACTCCGTTGTCTTCTATAATAAGCACACGAAGACGATGATCAGCCCATTGCAAGACATGCCGCTACAAGGTGAGGACTATGTGAATTGGCTGCGTTCTCAGAACCAGATGTTTGCCGCCTACCACGACAGAGTTGCGGTGTCGAAATTTGTTCAAGATTGGGCGTGCCTTGATCGACTGGAGCGAGTTCAGTTCCTCGCCAAGAACGTCGACAATTTCGACGGCAACCATGGCTTATGGCTGGTTTCCATGAGTGACCGCGAATGTGCAATCCTACAGAATGCCGACCCTGCCGATATCTACAATCATCTCGCGGGCACCGATTGTATCGAAGGCGTGCGAGACCTCTTTGATGCAAAGAGAGACATCCTTGAGAAGCATGGCATCGACATGAATGAGGTCTACCAACAGGGTTCGGCATCCGCGCCTGCTCCAAGACCGATGGCGAGAGCAGCTTAAGAATGGCGAAGAAGTCGAAACGCGTGGATTTCCTGACAGTTATCGTCTTGATGTCGATGCCAGCTTTCCTGCTTACGGTACTCGTGATGCTCTCGCTTGCTAAAGAAAAACCACCGGCGGCAAAAAACTCGCTTGTTGAACTCAAAAGTGGCAGTCAGACTCCAGATATCAAGAATTTCGGAGATGACGGTTTCGGTTCCTCGTCTTCGAAGCGCGGCGCTGCCATCGAGCCTTGCTCTGGGGCGACCGCGTGAATGGGAGGGGTCGATCACTTTACTCCTTTCTGTGTCGCTCCTCCCATTCATAATTGCTTTTGATGCACCCTAGGAGAACCCGATGTTTCCAATTGAAATCACTGAAGAGAAGACATTTTTCAAGCTGTTTGATGCCGATTATCTCGACTTCACATACGATGAGAAATCCAAAGTCTGGTTTGGCGACCCATCCTCTTTATTCTCGGCCTCCGAGTGGTTTGAATTGGGTGCAGCCATGGCTCAATACATGAGACAGGGATTTGCTGGTGGCGGCATTCTCATCGGCGGAATGCAAGGCCTCTGGCAAGCCACAGCAACTGAATCCGACTGTGATGGAATGATGGTGTTCGTTGATTATCCGGGAGGGGTGCAATCGATAAGAGTGAAGTCGTCGGTACTCATGCTGCTACCGCTGGATGTCGCTGAATTCTACGGCAATCCCCTACCCGGCATCGTGACCAAGCCGTTTTTCGGACGCGTGTACATCGACCATGACGACCGCAGTTGGAGCGGTTCTATCGACGCAGAAACATAATTTTTTATTTTCTGTATTGTCATATGCAACGTCGTCACACATGCTATTCCTAGTTGTTATTTATGCATAGGTCTTTTGGCCAGAAAGAGATATATGATGCAAACATATTTAGATTATTACGCACACGGTTTGACAGCAAAAATAGCTGCCGCAAAACTCAAACTGTCGAAAAAAGAATACTCGGAACAGGATTTTGAATTTTTGAAGAAAGCATGCCAATCCGATGGCTATGCTCTCCATTTCATTGCGCAGGTCGCCCACAAGCTACTGACCTCGCCGGACTTGGCTAACGAATTCAAAGGCCTGTCGGAAGAAATGATCGAGACCAATTATTTCCATGCTCGCCTCCTGCCATTCTTCAATCAGGATTCAAAACCACTCGCGCTCCAGCTCTCAAGAGAAACGGTGGCCGCATTGGCCGCAGCAGATGCCTCGAAAGATATCCGCGACCACTCATTTGGAATTCTTGAAGAGCACAAATGTGCCTATATCGACATCCCGCATAAGGACTATCGACTTCGTGATAATCTGGCATTGCGAGCCATCCTCGTTGACGTTGGCGGCATCCGCATTGAAACCAAGACAAGCAACGCTCCAGGCACGTACGACACCGTTGTGAATAACATGGGTTTCGTCATGCGCCATCGCCGTCCAGATGACAAAGTCGTCTTCACAGCGATTTTTCAGGATCTCAAGAACAACACCTACCCGCGCCTGAGCTGGGTTGAAGGCAACGACTTCTTTATGGGGCGCGGAATTAGGCAGCTTGGGATCGCACTGCATGCACCGGAGGTCATGCTGACAAACGCAGATATGCTAACCAAACGCATCATGGTGGACATCGAAAATCTGTTCTGGTTGTCGCTCGCATTCATGGAGTCCGAGGAAGAGCATGGCGGTGTCGAGTATCAGCAGTTACCGTACCTCGCCTATAATCATGTTCGACGCCAAGGTCGCAAGGCCGGACAGGTCGCGAAGAAGTTCAGCATGTTCCGCGTCAAGAAAATCACTGGTGGTCGCGATCTTGGAAGAGAGATCGAAAACAGTGGCGAATGCAGGACTTCCGGGCTTCCAGTGATTGGTAGACGACGTCATGAGGTTCGTGGGCATTTCAGACTTCAGCGCTAAGGCAAAGGTCATAAACTGACGCGCCTGCGTTGGATCAATGCCTTTGAACGCGGCAGCATAGAAGACTTGCCTCTCCATGATCTGCATATTGTCACCTCAACCGAAATCCAGCCTTTTGGCCAATAATATTCACAACCGCTTCTAAAGGAGTCGTTATAATGTTTGATTTTCTATCGCCACTACTGACACTAGAGATGGCGGCTATCGTCGTCATCTCAATGGGCATCGGGCTGATATTGTCTGATGGGACAACAAAACACACCGCGATACTCGCTGCAGGTTTCTCTTTTGCAGGCATAATGCTCTCGGTCTTTGCATCCAGGGGGCTGACATGATCACGAAACAGTTTCTCAAGGACATCGCCGATGAGATCGATGCTGGAATTGCGGGATCTGCATTTATCTTGCTGTTAGTAATGGCAATTGGAGTCTTCATACATACCACAATGTTTTTGCTATCCGAATTCCATGACATCGTGTTTTGGGTGGGCTTTTTCGGAGTTTTATTCATCTCGATCTTTGCACTCGAAACGGCTTCCGAACATATCCAGTTCGCTGCCATTCCAGCTGTTATGCCAGTTTCGATTTTAGCCTTTTTGGCAAATGGACTTTATTTCTTAGACATTGCCAGTGATTTGGTCGCCACATTCAGCGTTTTTATCTTTGGTTTTTTCGTTATTGGTTCAGTTACCTCAGCAATATTGAGGTATTTTTCACGCGAAGCTGATGTCTGCAGTGATTTTCATGGAGAGAATGTACTATTAGAAGGAGATGATTAATGGCTTCTCCCTTTATTTTTACCATTGATGTATGCGTCCTCGTTACACATAATAGGTTTAAGCCACTCGGTGGCTAATGAAAGGGGAATTTTAAATGCGAGAGATAGATGATGAAAGAAGGCATCAAGCGATGCAGAGAAAGGTTGAATTCATTCGCTTAAGCAAAATACTGAGACTGCCGCGCAAAATGATAGCTGAAATCGTGTCGGCGACAGAGCCACAAATCAAAGGCTGGCTGGATGGCCTAGAGGGTGCTGAACACTACCTCGCGACCAAAGAATGGCCGGGTGCAAATGTAAATCAGCCACAGGAGTCTGCTGTCGATGCGCTGCGCGAATTCACCATCGCCGTCGCCCACAAGGCTATTCACGATGGCCGTTCTATTGAGGGCGAAAATCCCTTCAGCAAGCAGGAATTCATCGACGCCAATCGTCAGAACGTCAAAGGCGTCATAAGTATGATTTCGGATTCAGATGAAGGCAGAATTCACAGGTTCGACATTCTCGGCCGTGTCGGTTTCATTGGCTCCGTTTCATCATCTATTGACCGCAAATTGGGATCAGTCGAAGGCGGTCATTACATACCAGATTTCGAAGCCACCGTTGCGTTCGTTGACGACATCCTGGACAACGCATGGTTCTCTTATCGCAATTGGCTCAAGCTGGCAGCTGGCAAAAAACGTACCGAGCTTGAAGAGTTCCTGTGGCAGAAAACCAGATATCGGAATTTCATCGATTTCTTTGGCTTAACGGCCGAAGCTATTGCTCTTTACGCTGGCATCCGGACGCCACAAGACGTCGCAGCAGGCAACAAGATAGGCCTTTCTGAGGCTCGTAGCTGGGCTGAGTATAGTCGTCCGGTACTTCCTCCGCTTGCCTTAGTGAATGAAATGCAGACGGCTTTTCTCGGATGGGCAAGAGATCTGTTCAACATTGTTGAGAAAGAACGAGGCAACGATGCGCGTTCAGTCGGTTTGGTGCTCCCATCGATTTCGGCATCCGAACTAGACTACCGTTTGAAAGGACTGGAATCTCGCAAAATTGTAAAAGGTGGCAACTTATCGCCTATAGCATCGCGCGAAATGAAGATTTTGCTACGTCAATCAACGGATTTCCATAAGAGCTATTCAATATTCCACATTGAGTAGCTGTATAGATTCGCCTTCTGTAACAATTCGTGATCGATAGTTTTAATTTATTTTTGCTTACTTTTAGCAAAATCGAGCAACCGCATAGTCTTGTTAACTTTCTACTAGTGTTTACATATGTGACGCCGTCACATATATTTATATTATAAAGATCAGGCATAGGGCTAATGATCTCAGGAGATTTCAAATGACTTACATTGCACAGAACATTTCAATCGAAGAACTCGCATACTTCGGATGTGATGTCTTTTCCGAAATAAAACGTCAGAAGGTCGAATACAATGCCTATGACGACGACGATGCCATGCAGTCTCTCCTTGAAGATAGAGATATTGACTACATCAGGCATTTTCATTGATCGTTTTTATGCGTTACCGTTTGGTTATTCAGTCGCTATTTTCAGGAGGAGAAATCTAATATGCTAACAGTTTACACCAAGAAAGTTTGCCCGAGCTGCACACAGCTCAAACACTACCTCGACCGCGAGGGCATCGACTATGAAACAATCGATCTCGAAGACGATGCCATAGCCTTCGATCACGTCATGTCATTGGGACATCGAGCAACGCCAGTTATCGAATTCGGGCACAGTTCAGCAGGCTTCTATCGTGGCGATCCGAAATTCAGGGAGATAATCGCTAAGGCAAAGGCCCTCCCCCATGAAGCGGGTCTGCCGAAACTTTGAGACTAACTCACCGATCAAAATCGCAATCAACATGGAGATGTCCATGCACTAAGGAAACCCGCAATGCCCGCACTACACATAGATACCGAAGCAATCTCAACCATCAATAACCGCATCCGCCCGAGCGTTGGCACCATATACGATGGCGAAACTTATTGGCCACGTCGAGTTCTTAATCAGCCGCATGAAACCGTACTACCATCTTTAAATGGCCTCGCCCGACTAATCGCAGCCGATGGCAATTTCCTTGAAGAAGTCCACCTCGGAGAGCGATACAGCCGACAACATGGCTTCTTCGGTATCGCGCAATGAAGGCACGCATCATCGACGCTATTGGCTTGTTATCGCTTCGAGAAGCCGGAGTTATCGAGGTCAAGGGATTCAGCCCTGATTTTTATATCGATGGCGGACTCTTGGGCGTCTTTCGTCTGCTTGAGCATGTATGGAACGAGCCCGGTTCAATTACTGTTGTCGGCGCTGACCGTGAGGGCGAGATCACAAAGGATCGGCTTGATGCGGTCTACCAGGTCATCCACAGGTCAGTGACTGATATCGCCGATTTAAGCACTGCTAACATTATGCTCCTGTTCGATTATGCCAATGACTACCGCAACACGACGTTAAATTACCTCGGCGAGATCCTGCAGAAATCAGACCGCGATATCTGGTGCAATTTGGGAGACCTCATCGGCATCGAAGCAGGCAGCCGTAACCTTACCCTTGTAGTCGACGGTGGTATTTTAAGGCAGCGCGCTCAGCTTGTATTTGAAGCTCACTGATAAACCGATTGTGCCTTGCAAGAGTTTGACCGACCATAAAATCACACCATCTCGAAACCGAACTTGGAGATGCGATGAACCAAAAAGGAAAAATCACATGAATACGACAAATGAACTTGAATCCAATGCTTTAGAAGAATTGAAGGCTATGAAGTATAGCGACGAAATCGGAAATCCGAATGCGACCGCGATGATCGATTACCTGCTCGAAAGACTTGAAAACCACCAAAACGCAGGCGACCAGACTGAGGTCGAAGACTGCATCGAAACGCTGGACTGGTTTTACCGTGCCTATGGTATCGTAGATGAGCAGCCATACTATGCCATTGAAATTCTCCTCAACGATGAACTCCGCGAAGCATTGATAAGAATGCTGTTTAAGAATGCCGACGATAGCAATGATAATGACGACATCGCATCCAAATTGCAAAAATGGGATGGCATGTATCCGGATGCGAAGGCCAAAATCGTATGCGGATTGATCGCCGCTTATGAGGAAGCCCTGGGTGTCGAATTTTTCATGACGCCGATGCCAGCATCCCCCCGCTTGAATTAAGGAATACGCCATGACGCATTCAAATAGTCAAAAATCCGAGGCCCAAGTAGCCAAGCAAATGGTAGCAATTAGTGAAGCGCTGCGGAATCCCTATCAGGTCATTCCGGACAGCATCATCGAGGAACTGGTAAACGAGCTCAAGACCGCTGACGTCGGATAGAGAATATCTGAGACCCCTGCCTTACCTCCTCTCAATGACGCACGGTCGCTTCGGCGGCCGTTTTATTTTGCCTTCGGATTTTAGAAAAATCGTTAGTTCCTTGCAAGCCGATATAGGACGATCTCAATGTCAGTGCGAAACGTCTGACACCAACCGAAACACCAAGTCGCGAAAGAATCGCGCATATAAGGAGTAATCTATGAATAATAAACTTACATTTGATGATATCGACGCCTACTTGGCACAGTACAAATGGAAGACCGGAGAAGGCCTAAAAAGGAATGCCGAGGCTGTTCAATGGCTAAAGGATTTCGTGAAATCCACGAGAGTAAAGCTGACGCCATTTGCTGCAATCGCAATTCTTAAAAAAATGCGAGATGTCGACCCCAAGGTCTGGGTAGCCCTGGAGGTGTATGAGCAGACACAAGAGTGGCTTCTGACAAAAGAGATAGCAACGGTGTGGGATCTTGATCGATAGTGAGCGCGACGAACATCCCACCTTTTCTTTTGTGAATGATGCCGCGAGATAAGCTCCTTCATTGATAGGAGCGGACCGGGATGATTGGAGATCGCGCTGATGCCATGCTTGAAGACATG
>Ga0182737_1001005_pt1 | contig 31232 bp, 39 predicted proteins | sample eDN5th30CBELigOP_FD_128878 | JGI IMG/M metagenome (GOLD analysis project Ga0182737, IMG submission 128878) | Enriched Organic Plus compost microbial communities from Emeryville, California, USA - eDNA 5th pass 30_C BE-Lig OP (version 2) (version 2) ... | reverse complement strand
TTTGTCGCGGCAGCGACCGTGAGCCTCGCAGAGCAAGATGCCGTCGAGCCGCAGGCGAGTAAGGGCAGGTGTTGGGCCGGTGCGCGCTTGCGCGTACCGGTACAACACACATCTTGCCGTCCTGTCTCTGCCAATTTTACGCAACTCTACGCAAGGATGCCAGAAATATCGCCTGTAGGCGATATTTCCCTTGCGCGCTTGCCTTAACTTGCCTAGAATTGCCTTCAGTTGCGCTAAATTGCCTTAACGGGCTTGCGAAATTGCCCTAAATTTACTAGAATTGCGTTGAGTTGCCTAACGCGCTATAGTGAGTCGCCACGCGGCAAAATGAGGCGCTTTATCGGAGAAACAGCAGATGACGGATAACACCAAAAAGGTGCATCGCGGCGCGGGCCGGGTCGCCTTTCTGGCCCGTCTGGCTGACTTCCAAAGGCTGCTCGACGCGGGCCACCCGATGCGGTCGATCTACGACGATCACAAGGACCAACTCGGGATCGGGTATCCGCAATTCACAAAGTATGTCGGCAGATATGTGAGGAAGGCAGACCATGACAGGCACCAAACCGGAAGCGGGCAAGGCCACGCCGCCGCCCCGCAAGTCCCCTCCCCGGCCCCAGCGACAAGCGCAGGACCGGCACAGCAACCCACCGCAGGAAGTGCCGGAGCCGCAAGCGCCGGAATTTCCCCCGGACAGCGGCCCGGCAAACCCGCCCGGCCCGGATTCCAGCACAACCCAAACAGCGGCAATGACCGCGACGATCTCATCTGAAAGGAGCGACGATTTTATGAAGCAAGTTCATTTCACCCTGCAAGGCAAAGGCGGCGTCGGCAAGTCCTTCGTGTCGAGCCTCATCACGCAATACCTGCGCGCCAAGGGCGAGCCGGTCGTTGCCGTCGATACGGACCCGGTGAACGCCACCCTTGCGGGCTATAAGGCTTTCGGCACCCAGCGCCTTGAACTGATGGAAGGCGGCTCGCTGGTCGAGCGTAACTTTGACGCGCTGATTGAGCGCGTGGTGGCCGAAGATTCGCACTTCGTCATCGACAACGGCGCGGCGAGCTTCATTCCGCTGTCCTATTACATCGCCGAAAACGACGCTATCAACGTGATTGCCGGGCACGGCAAACAGGTTGTCATCCATACCGTCATCACCGGCGGCCAAGCGATCCGCGACACGCTCGCCGGGTTCGCTTCACTGGTCGAGCAAATGCCGGAAGAAACCCGCATTGTGGTTTGGCTCAATGAGTTTTTCGGCGACATTGAAGCCGAAGGAAAAACCTTTGAGGAAATGAAGGTCTACCAGAACAACCGCGACCGCGTTCATGGCCTCGTGCGGATCGCGCGCCAAACCGGCAGCACGTTCGGCAAGGACGTGCAACTGATGCTCGATTCCAAGCTGACTTTCGATGAAGTCGCGGCCTCCCCCGATTTCGGCCTCATGGCAAAGTCCCGTCTCGCGCAGGTGAAAAAGGCGATCTTTGAACAACTGGCCGCCGTGATCTGAGGGGAGGCAGGATGATTGACTTTGATGAGCTACGGAAAACCGTCGCCATCAAGCATAACGTCCTGCTCGGGCCGGATGACCCTATCTTGGTCACGGTCACGCTGCATGATCTTGTGCTTGGCCGGTATGTCGAGGTTCTAACAGCGCAAAATGAGGGCCATCAAAAGGCCCTCGCCGCTGCGCTGCAAGAGCATGTCGAGCAATCGAAGGCGACGGCGGGGCGCGTCATCACTGACGCCGCCGATTACGTGAGCGGGCAGGTGCGGCAGGCTGTAACCGCCGCCCTGACCGAAGCGGGCGCGCAGCTTCGGCAGGACGTGGCCGAAGCTCGCGCAGCAAGCCGCGAGGCGAGCGCCGGGGTGCAGACGGCGAAGGCCGCCCGCACTACCGCCATAGCCGCGTCGGCAATCGCGGCGCTCTGCGCGCTCGTCGCGCTGGCCGCCGTGGTCGTGGTCCTTCTCAAGTAGGGAGGCGTATGGACGCACCGAAGCTATCGAATTGCGACGATGGCGTGACGTATTGGAAAAACGAGTAGCAGATAGGAGGATGAAATGACGTTGCTTGATTTGGACGTGTTTTCAGAGGACGTGTTGAAAGGTGCGCTGCGCGCGCTCCCTTATTCGTGGCTCGCTCCGCTCGCGGTTTATGTGGGCTTCGCTGCCGATCCGGCCTCGGCCAGCTTCGGCGCGCTGATCTCGTTCTATCGGGAAAGCGGGCTTCTCTGGATCGGGGCCGTTCTCTTGGCCGGGGGGCTGCTGGAAGCTCTGGCGTTCGGGCCGGTTCGTCGGGCGGCTGTGCTGGATGCTGCGCGCCGGTTGCCGCGCGTGGCGGATCGACGCCCGGTTATGGGGTATTGGCGAGGATCGCACCGGCAGGACAACTAAGGGGCTTCCCCCGTCGCCGAATCGGCGTCGGCCCTATCCGGCGCGATCTCGGCACCTTCACGCCGCCCGTTCGCGCGGCGTTTTTTTCGTCCGAGTTCTCCCAACAACAGCAACGCCAAATGCCAACATGCAAGGTCGCCGTCCCCGCGATCCTGCTCCCATTTCTTGACCGCATCCGGCGAACGGTAGACGAGCGCGGCTAGGTCGTTCTGTGTAAGGCCGTGGCGCTCGCGCAAGCGCCGCCAGTCGTCGCCGGTCGGGCGCGCTAGGACAGGGCGACGGGTCGGGTGAGGATCAGTCATCAATGCGCCTCGGCATCGGTCATTCGCGGTCCTCGCCCTCCTGCCGATACAGGTCCGCAACTGACTGCGTGACGGTCACGATCCGGGGCGGATATAGCGCCATCATCTTGCGGGCGGACTCGGTCATCACGTCCTCGGGTGACGCTGGCTTTCGCGGCTCTGCCGATCCCGTCACCAGCACGTGCGACGGGCCGTGGTCTGATACGCCGATGGCATAGCGGCCTTTCAAGCTCGGGTCGCGGCGGACAAGCTGCCGGAGGAAATCGGTTTGGTTCTTCATGTCTCGGTCCTCGTTCGGTGGGAGCCGTTGAAAGGGAGGGCAGGGGGGTTAAACCCCTGCCCCTGCTACTGGTGCGGGTCCGCCCGCGTGCGCCGGTTTGAAAGCGAGCCGCAGGCCAAGCGCCTGGGCGACTTTCAGCACCGTTGCGAGGCTCGGGTTGCCATCGCCGGAAAGGGCCTTGTCCAGCCCTTGGCGGCTCATTCCTACGTCGCGGGCAAGCTGGCTAAGGTTGCGGGCACGGGCCACGTCGCCGAGCGCCGCCGCGATCAGCGCCGGGTCGCCGTCCTCCATCACGGCATCGAGATAGGCCGCAATGTCGTCCTCGGTCTTGAGATAGTCCGCCGTATCGTAGCGGCTGAATTTGACTTCCATCGTCGTCACTCCTTCCACTGCGCTGCAATGGTCTTGGCTAGGGCAATATCCCGGTCCTGACTGCTCTTGTCGCCACCACAAAGCAGCACCACCACTAAGGGGCCGCGCCGCATGAAATAGACGCGATAGCCGGGGCCGTGGTCGATCCTCATTTCCGACAAGCCTTCGCCTACCGGCTTCACGTCGCCGGGGTTGCCAAGGCTCAAGCGGCGAATGCGCGCCTCGATCCTCGCGCGGGCCTGCCGGTCTCTAAGGCCGACAAGCCAGCGGTCGAAAAGGTCGGTTTTGATAAGCTCGATCATGTGCCAATTATAGTTGCTATTCGGGCAGGTGTCAACCGAAGTTGATAGGAAAAAGTAGCACCAAAAGGGGAGCGGGCGGCGAGGCTGGGCGCATGAAAACTTGCCTTTAGTTTCCTAAAGTTGCCCTCATTATATCATAGTTGCGCTAAATTGCCATAAGTTGCCTAATCGCTGACGGCTCCAAACCTTCCTTTTGGTGTCTGAATCGTCTTTCGGACCGCCGCTGTCCACAGCGGTGGGCCGCCAATATCTTGTATAGATTATATTAATTGAAAAAGAAGTGTCTTGGGGGAGCGGCGAGCGCGCCGAATTGGCTTTCCAAAACAGTGACTTACGGCGCTTTCTGGCGCTCATGGCGTTAGCGATTACACGCGCCAAGCGTTAGCGATTACACGTGGATAAGTCGGCGGTTTCGGTCCAAACCCCCGGAAAATGGGGCTTTCCGGGCCGTTAGCGATTACACGTGGATAACTCCGCAGGTTCACAGGCTTTTCCACAGTCCCGGCGCTCGATCTGCTGCCCTCTCTGGTCTTTGGATTGTGCAATCCAAAACCATGCCAAAAAGCACGGGCGGCAGGCTGGGGGGAGGGACGGCGATAGGAAGGCCCCGCCGTGGCCCGTGGCGGGCCGCTGGGCGCTTTTCTCGTTTGGTGCAGGGGGTAACTAGGGGGTGCGCGCCTTGCGCGCTCCACGGCGCTCCTATGGCTTAGGCCGGTGCGCCGGATCGGGGCCGGGGAGGATCAGAGAAGGCGCGGCATCGCGTCCGGGCCGGGCAGGTGCAATTGGCAGGGGGTGAGCATCAGGTGCGTGCCCTCGTCCTTCACGTGGCCGTGCGCCTCGGGATAGAACAGCAACACCTCGCGCAGCCGCTTGCGGAACTGGAAGCGGAAGGCGCGCAGCCCTTCCGGGGTGTCGGCGTAGTTGGCCCCTAGCTGCTTCATGAGGCCGACCCACGGCACGCGGGCGGCCCTCTTGCCGCTCGCGCGCAGGACGAACATGCGGTAGGTCAGCCACGTGTAAATATCCATCGCCATCGGCGATTTGCTAAGGGCGTGATAAACGCGCAAATCGACCGGCACGGGGTGCGCCTTCACCTCGTTAAAGAACTGCTCGGTAAGCTCTAGCTCGCTCTGCCAAAGCGATTGCACATTGGCGTTACGGTGCCAAAAAATCGTGTCGCTGTTGGTGATGGGGAGGCGTCGGCTTCCCTCGCCTTCGTCCGTCTCGTACTCGACCGACACCACGGCGCGAAACAGGCGCATGCACTGTTCGCGCATCCGCGCAATGTCGCGTCCGTTGCTATGTAGCTGGATCTTCTCTAGGAACTCGCGTTGCGAGTGTCCAAGCAAGAGGGTGCGGCTGTTGGTCTTGACTGCCTCGGTGCAAATCCACGCGAGAACGATTCGGGGAATGGTCCCGAACGGCACGCCGTATTTGCTCGTCGTCGGGGCGATGTTGAGCGTGAGCAAGCCTGTGCTGCGGCTGTAGAGCATTCCCGGTGGCAGCTTCGGGTCAACATGGGGGAGGGTAGCTTGCGCCATCACGCGCGTGATAACGCCAAGCGCGCCAGCCTTGCGCGCCGTCTCTTTCTCGATCTCCCAAAAGTCCTCTATGAGCTTCCTATGCCGGGCGGATAGCCCTGTCGCTTTGCTCACGTCACTGTTATCATCGTTCACTGCCACGCGGCTGGCCCTCTCCAAGTTCTTGGTCCTGCTAGTCGCTAACGAAAGCGACCATTTTTCAGGGTGCCAACGCCGAATATGTCGAAACGTGACACCAACCAAAGTAAATCAATTCCGGTGGACAAACCAGCGCCGCCGGAGCGGCTAGTTTTTGCCCGTAATTTCAAGAAAGCCCGCAAAGAGGCTCGCTTGACCCAAGAGGCGATCCGGGAAAAGACCGGCCTCGCCCAACCCTTCATCTCCGAAGTGGAAAACGGTCGCAGCACCATCAACCTCGACAACATGGCCCAACTGGCCGCCGCTGTCGGCAAGCCGTTGTGGAAGCTGCTCGTTCCCTAGCGGATTCAACCACATTCCCAAGCCCTTGTGCGGCTAAAGCCCCTTCCGGTCCGCACCCTCTTGCACTATTGGCTTTATAGTCTGTAGACTATAATATCACTGACGCAAGACTATCGGAAGGGGGCTTTATGGAAGGCTCGCAACCCGCCGTGGCCCGCCTTGGGGCGCGGGATGAGCATATTCGACGGATCACCGAGAAGCTTACGCGCGAGCTGGGGCCGGAAGTCATCGCCCTGCTGCGCGATCCGACCGTCATTGAAATCATGCTCAACCCTGACGGCACGCTATGGGTGGAACACCTCGGCCAGCCGATGCGCCAGTTTGGGCGCATGGCTGCTTCGCAGGCCGAATCGCTCATGGCTACCGTGGCCTCGACACTCAAAACGCAGATCACGGCCCACAACCCGATTCTGGAATGCGAGCTACCGCTAGACGGCTCCCGCTTCGAGGCCCTGATTCCGCCGGTCGTCTCCGGCCCAACCTTCACGATCCGAAAGAAGGCGCTCAAGGTGTTCACGCTCGCCGATTACGTCGAGCAAGGGATAATGACGCCCGGCCAAATGGAGGCCATCGCCAGCGGCGTGCGTCATCGCAAAAACATCCTCGTCGTCGGCGGCACCGGGACAGGTAAAACGACGCTCACCAATGCCATCATCCGGCACATGGTTGACGTGTCCCCGCAAGATCGCATCGCCATCATTGAGGACACCGGGGAACTGCAATGCACGGCGGAAAACGCCGTCACCATGCGCGCGGTCGAGCATGTCGATATGACCCGGCTGCTCAAGGCGACCATGCGGCTGCGCCCGGATCGCATCATTGTCGGTGAGGTCCGCGACGGCGCGGCGCTCGCCCTCCTGAAAGCATGGAACACCGGCCATCCGGGCGGTGTGGCAACGGTTCACGCTAATTCGGCACCTGCTGGGCTGATCCGCATGGAACAGCTTGTCGCTGAGGCCACGCAAGCGCCGATGAAAACGCTGATCGCTGAAGCCATCGACCTAATCATTTCGATTGAGAAGGTGGCAGGCGGTCGGCGCGTGAAAGAGGTCGTCACGGTCGAAGATCATGACGGCCATAAGTACGTCACTCAACCTATCGAGGAATGACCTTATGACTATTGCTCTTAATATGCGTGGCCTCCTGCGCAGCCCGGCTTTTTGGCTGCTTTTGGCTTTGACCATTGTTGTTTTGTTTGGTGCCGATCCCGCCCATGCGGCGGACACGACCGGCGGCGGCGGCGCGGGCCTACCGTGGGAAGGCCCGCTAGACCGCCTGCGGCAGTCGATCAGCGGCCCCGTGGCCTTCGTGATCGCGCTGCTCGGCATCATCGCGTGCGGCGCGACCCTGATTTGGGGCGGTGAAATCTCGGAGTTCACCCGCCGCATCATCTACGTGGTTCTCGTCGTCTGCTTGATCGTGTTCGCCAATACGCTGCTGACCGGCGCGCTGTTCTCCGGTGCGATGGTTCCGGCGGGCGGCCTCGCGCTCGATCCCAGCGCCGCGCACGCGGTCATCAACGGCGCGGGGGTGTCCGCCCTATGAACGATCAGGCGTTGCGGCAGACACCAATCCGCCGGGCGCTTCACCGCCCGCAACAGGTATGGGGAGGCGAGCGCGAGCTAATGCTGTTCTCCATGCTGCTTGCGGGCGGCATCATCGTGGCCGCGATGAACTTCGTGGCCACTGTGGTGGGCGTCATGCTCTGGCTGGTCTGCGTCTACGGGCTGCGCAAGATGGCAAAGGCCGATCCGGTCATGTCCAAGGTCTACCTGCGCCAGCTTAAATACCGGGACTATTACGGGCCGTATTCGCGGCCTTGGCGCGTGGCGAAATCGCCGCGCATCTATTGAGGGGTGCGCGCCATGCTTGCACTGAAAAGTTTTCGATCCAAGGCGGCGGGCCTCCCCGATCTGCTCAACTATGCCGCGCTCATTGATGAGGGCATAGTGCAGGGCAAGGATGGCTCGCTGATGGCGGGGTTCTTCTTCCGGGGAGACGATTCCGCCGTCTCTACTGAATCCGAACGCAATTACATCACGTCGATGGTCAACACCTACCTGTCGCGCTTCGGCGCGGGCTGGGCGGTGTGGACCGACGCGGCGCGTCTGGATTCACCGGGCTACCCGCCGCCGGAAGCCTCGCACTTCCCCGAACCGATTACGGCGATGATCGACGCGGAACGCCGCGCGATGTTCGAGCGCGAGAGCGCGCACTACGAAACCGAATATGGAATGGTGGTGCAGTTCTTGCCGCCGCTGCGCCGGGAATCGAAGCTCGGCGAATTGGTCTATGACGATGACGGGCGCGATCTGACCGCGCCCGGCGACCGCCAGTTGGCCGACTTCAAAAAGCGGCTGCACGATCTGGAGGACGGCCTAGCCGATCTGCTGCACATGCGGCGGATGAAAACCCTTCGCGCGGTCGCGCCGGACGGCGAGGAATACGACTCCGACGAGTTGGTGAACTACCTGCATTTCTGCCTGACCGGCGAGGCGGTCGCGCTGCGCATTCCCGATTGCCCCATGTATCTGGATGCGTGGCTTGGGACGCCGGAGCTATGGCCCGGCGACACGCCGAAGCTCGGCGGGAAGTTCATCGCCTGCGTGGCGATTGAGGGCTTTCCGGGCTTCACGATCCCCGGCCTGCTCGATCTGCTCGATGGCCTGCCGCTGTCCTATCGCTGGTCCTCGCGCTTCATCTTCCTTGAACAGCATGAGGCCGTGGCGGCGCTCAACCGCTACCGGCTGAAATGGCAACAGAAGGTGCGCGGGTTCTGGTCGCAAGTCATCAAGAGCAACAAGGGCATGATTAACACCGATGCCCTTGCGATGATGCAGGACAGCGAACAGGCGATGAATGAGGCCCGTTCGGGCCTTGTTGCTTATGGCTACTACACGCCCGTGGTGGTCCTGATGCACGAAAACCGCCAGTTCCTTGAGGAACAGGCGCGCTATGTTCGCCGCGAGGTCGAGCGCAAGGGCTTCGCCGCCCGGATCGAAACCGTCAACTGCCTTGAGGCGTGGCTTGGCTCGCTGCCGGGGCACACCTACCCGAACGTGCGGCGGCCCTTGATCCATACGCTCAATCTCGCCGATCTGCTGCCGCTGTCCAGCGTGTGGCCGGGCCTGCGGGAGAATCCTTGCGACTTCTACCCGCCCGCCTCACCGCCGCTCATGCAGACGGTGACAACCGGCGCGACCCCGTTCCGCCTCAACCTGCATGTCGGCGACGTGGGCCATACGCTCGTTTTCGGCCCGACCGGCGCGGGTAAGTCCACGCTGCTGGCGACCCTGCTTGCGCAGGCCCGGCGCTATCGCAGTCGGCCACGGCCTGACGGCTCCACGCTCCCCATGACGATCACGGCCTTTGACAAGGGCCGTTCGCTCTATGCGCTCTGCTCGGCCACGGGCGGGCTGCATTACGACATTGGAGCCGACGATAGCCGGGTGGCCGTCGCTCCGCTCGCTGACATTGACAGCGATAGCGCCATGCTGTGGGCCGAAGAATGGGCGGCGATCTGCTTTGAATTGCAGGCGGGCAAGCCGCCCAGCCCGCACCAAAAGGGCGAGATTCACCGCGCCATGACGCTGCTGCGGGAAGCTCCGCGCGAGTTCCGTTCGCTGACTGACTTCGTGACAACGGTGCAGGACGATGAAATCCGGGCGGCGCTGAACCATTACACGATCAGCGGCGCTATGGGGCATCTGCTCGATGGCAAGTCGGACTCGGTGAGCCTGTCGGCCTTCACGGTGTTTGAAATAGACGAGTTGATGAAGCTCGGCGACAAGAACGCCATTCCGGTGCTGCTCTACCTGTTCCGGCGTTTCGAGCAATCCTTGACCGGGCAACCCGCGATCCTCTCGCTTGATGAGGCGTGGGTGATGCTCGGTCATAAGGTGTTCCGCGAACGTCTGCGGGAATGGCTGAAAGAGCTTCGCAAGAAAAACTGCCTCGTCCTGCTGGCAACGCAAAGCCTGTCCGATGCGGTCGCCTCCGGCCTGCTCGACGTGCTGCTTGAACAGTGCCCGACCAAGATTCTGCTTCCGAATAAGGAGGCCGATCTGCGCGGCACCAAAGAGAACCCCGGCCCGGCAGACCTTTATCAGACCTTCGGCCTGAATGACCGGGAAATCAATCTGCTGAAAAACAGCCAGTACAAGCGCCACTATTACTACAAGTCACCACTCGGGCGGCGTCTGTTCGAGTTGGGCTTGGGGCCTCTGGCCCTAAGTTTCGTTGCGGTATCGGACAAGGAATCACTGGCCGAAATCCAATACCTGCAACAGACGCACGGGGCCGATTGGCCGTTGGCATGGTTGGACAAACGAGGAGTTAATTATGCGCAATACGTTCGTTAAGGCCCGCGTTCTTCCGCTGGCCGCCGCTCTTACTTTTGGTGTTGCTTCGTTCGTTGCCGCGCCGCCTCCGGCGCACGCGATCACGGTCTATTGCACCAACTGCTCGACCGTGTTTTCGCAGGCCACGCAGGTGGCTAAGGAAATCGAAACGGCCATCAACACGGCCCAGCAGCTACAGACGCAAATCCAGCAGTATCAGAACATGGTGACGCAGGGGCTTTCCCTGCCGTCGAGCATGTTCAACCGGATCACCGGGGATTTTCAGCGTATCCAGCAGCTTTACCAGCAAAGCAAGGCGCTGGCCGGGAACGTGGCGAATTTCGATCAGCAGTTCCGCAACCAGTTCGGCGACTACAACCGCTATCTGTCGCAGGTCGGCCAAAACCCGACCTACATGCAGGACAACTATAAGCGGTGGAACGAACAGGGTTCCGACGCCATGCGCGTTGCGATGCAGTCGGCGGGCATGAACGTGAGCGCCATCGCCGACGAGGACGCGATGATGGCCCAACTGGTCGCGCGCTCGCAGAACGCGCAAGGCCGGATGCAGGCGATACAGGCGGGCAATGAGATTGCCGCGCAGCAGGTGCAGCAATTGCAGAAGCTGCGGCAACTGCTCAATGATTCCGTGCAGTCGCAAAGCATGTGGTACGCGCAGAATATCGAGCGCCAAGCGGTCGATGACGCTTTCCGGCAGAAGTTCCGCCAAGGCCAAATCCAAAACTCGTCGGGTAAGGCGTTCTGATGATCTCCACGAAACTGCTAGTCGCCATCTTGGTGGCCGTGGTCGGCGTCATCGGCCTCACGGTCGCCATCACCATCAATGTCACCGACGACAAGGCGGCGGCGGAAGCCGCCGCCAAGCCGGAGCCGCCGCGACAAGAGCTTTCCGACAGCGACCGGAAGTTCCGCGAGGGCAAGGTGCAAAACTCACCGGGTAAGGGGTTCTGATATGCACGGGCGCGTAAGGCTCGCGCTGCTGGTCCTGTGCGCGTTCGCCGGGGCGGCGTTGTTTGCCGCCTCGGCCCATGCACAAACCAACCTGCACGACGCGAGCGGTTCATTTTCCGGGCTGCTTGAGTTGATCCAGAACAATGCGAATGGTTGGGCTGCGCGCTTGCGAGACTACGCGACCCGGCTTTTCTGGATACTGGCGACCATTCAATTGGTTTGGACGTTTTTCCCGCTCGTCATCCGCAATGCAGACTTCGGCGAAATTGTCGGCGAGCTAATCCGCTTTATCCTCGTCGTCGGGTTCTTCTACGCTCTGTTGATCTATTCGGTTGATTGGGCGACGGCGGTTGTCGATAGCTTCCGCATCGCGGGCGGCCAAGCGTCCGGCCTCGGGCGCGAGCTACGGCCCGGCGATATGTTCGGCCTCGCTGTGGAGATGGCCGACACCATCGGCGATACCGAAACATGGAACCCGCTCACGGCAACGATGATCGCCATTGCTGGCGCAATCGTTCTCCTGTGCTTCGCCTTCATCGCGGCGTTCATGGGCGTGACTCTCGTTGAGTCCTATATCGTCATCAACGCCTCTGTGCTGTTCATGGGCTTTGGCGGCGGCCAGTGGACGCGGGAATACGCCATAGCGATGGCGCGATATGCGCTCGCGGTCGGGGCCAAGCTCTTTGTCCTGACGCTCATCGTCGGCCTGATTATGCAGTCGGCCCAGCAATGGCAGGCCGCCTATAACAGCAACGCCGATGATGCCTCGATGTGGACGATGGTCGGCCTTTCGCTCGTCTGCGCCTACCTGTCGAAGCAAATTCCCGATTTGGTGCAAAGCCTCATCACGGGCACGTCGATGGGCGGCGGCGCGGCCCTCGGCAGTATGGCGATGGCTGCGGCGGCGGTTGCCACGGCAGGCGCGGCGGCAGTCGGTGCGGCGGGCGCTGCCGGGGCCGGTGCTGCTGGTGGTGCTGCTGGTGGTGCCGCTGGTGGCGCTGCGGGCGGCGCTGCCGGTTCCGGCGGTCTCGCCGGGCTTATCAATTCGAGCCTGTCAGGCGGGGCGAACATGGCCCGCTCGGCTGTCTCTGGCTTCGATGGTGTCGCCAGCCCGGCCAGCACGCTTGCGCCCCGCGTGGGCGGCGCGCCTGCCGCATCTGCGGCCCGCTCCGGCGGCGTGAACGGCTCCGGGCCGTCTGCGGCCCGAACGGCGGGCGCAGCGGCCAATGCGGGGCAGGCGCAAGGGCAGGATCAGGGAGGCGCGCAGGGCGGCCAGCAAGCGGCCTCTGGCGCGTCCGGCGGGGAAGGGGAGGGGGTAGCCCCCGCCGCCTCGCAAAGCGCCTCCACGGCCCCGGAAAGCGGCCCTACGGCGGCCCCGTCAGCGCCGCCGGAAACCGGCTCCACGGGTGCGCCGCCCTCGGCGGCCACCGGGGAGCCAGGTCAAGCGCCAGCGCCGACCGGCAACGCCGGTTCCGAAACGGCGGGGCCTGCCCCTGTCGGTGGCCTCGGCGGTCATCATGTAGCGGCGGGCGCGATCCGCACGCTCGGCGCGCTTTCGGCCATTTCGGTGCCGGGCATGGAAGGGGCCGCCGGGCTGTCCCTCGGGCCGCCGCGCCGCAACGCTGTCACCGACACGTCAGACCTGCGCGATGCGGGCAAGGAGTTCCGGCAGTCGCCGGAAAACACCATTTCGCCTGCCACCCCGCCGGTAGCGCCCTCGGCCAGCCCGCCGCCTTCATCGGCTCCGGGCACGCCACCACGGCCAAGCGCGCCGCCCGCGCCGCCGACGCCGGACGGTGAGGGGGGCCAGTCATGAACGATCTGGCCTTGGGAGTGGTGATGCTGTGCAGCTTCGCTCTTGCGGTCTACGGCGCGCACGCCCTTGTGCAGCGCCTCCGGCGGCGCGGTCATGGGGCGCGCCTCGATGCGATCCATGACGCCACGGTGAAGGCACAAGCGCGAATCCTGCGAGCTATCGGCGGCGCGTCCCGCGCGTCTCGATCAGGCCGCAACGCATCTTCGGCGGCCCCGCCGCCAGTCGATTATTCCGACACCAAACGGGACTAGGGCGAGCCTTGTTATGCGCTTGCATGAGGGGGCTTTTGTGATTCACAATATAGTCTACAGACTATAAATCTGGTAAAGGCGGAGTCCGTATGAAACTGCGAAAAGAGGCAAAAGAGGCGCAGCCGAAAGCGCCAGACACGCCGTATCTGGCGGCGCGTCGTGAATGGAATGAACGCTATGGCGATCACGTCAAATCCGCCCATCAGTGGCGGCTCGCGGCGTTCGGTTCCATCGCCATTGCGCTGGCATCGGTGGGCGGCCTTGTGGCCGTCTCGATGCAAAGCAAGGTTGTGCCCTATGCCGTCGAGCTAAACGGGCATGGTGAGGTCGTGCGGGTTCGCCGGGCCGATGTATTGGCCCGGCCCGACGCGAACCAAATTCGCGCGGCGCTCCGTAGCTGGATCATCGGCGCGCGCACGGTCTACACCGATCCGGCGGCGATGAAGGCTCTGATAGATCAGACCTACGCCGAGACATTGCCGGACAGCCCCGCCTACCAACGGCTCGCCGAGTATCACCGCGCCAACAACCCCTATCAGCGGGCCGCCAATGAGACGGTGGCGGTCGATGTGCAGGTGGCCGTGCCGGTGTCCGATAACAGTTGGCAAATCGAGTGGCGAGAAACCACGCGGCAAGCGTCTGGAAAGATCGTCAACACGGTCGATTGGCAGGCCACCGTTACTTTGACGATCTCGCCGCCGACCGACGCCCAACAAGTGATGGTCAACCCCAGCGGGGTCTACGTCCGGCAGTTCGAGTGGACTAGCCGTTTGCAAAACCGTTAATTTTCCGAGGAACCCTGACTATGAGACTTAACAAGAACTGGAAAGCCGGGCTGTTTACGGTTTCGGCCTTGGTGCCTGTCATGGTGCAGGCGCAAACGGTCCCCGCCGTCGCTGCCGACCAAACCCAGCAGGTGGCGCAGGCGCAGCCCGTCACGCAACAGCCGCTCCCCCCCGTCCGTTTGGTGTCGCCGAATCGGGTCTATCTCGATGGCAAGGAAGCCGCTGGCGTGGCGCTGGCAAACCAATGGAAAAGCCATCCCGACCGGCCCCGGCGCGGTGCTGACGGGAGCGTGGTCTACCTTTACGGCGCGACCCTCCCGACGCTCGTTTGCACGCCGCTGGAAGTGTGCGCGATCCGCCTGCAGGCGGGCGAAGTCGTCAACGATGTTCACGCGGGCGACACGGCCCGGTGGCGCATCACTCCGGCGACAAGTGGCGCGGGCGCGAACCAAACCACGCTTGTCATCGTCAAGCCGACCGATGCGGGCCTGACGACAAACCTTCTCATCGCAACGGATCGGCGGACCTATTCAATCAAGCTCGCCAGCACGCAAAAAGACTGGATTCCGATGCTGTCGTTTGACTACCCGGATGAGGTCAACGCTGCATGGGACGCTTACCGCCAGCAGCACGCCCAGCAGGTGGCCGCGACCACGCTACCGAGCGGGCAAAACCTCGCCAATCTCGATTTCGGCTTTGAGATTCGCGGCGACCGCCCGCGCTGGACGCCCCAGCGCGTCTATACCGATGGGGTCAAGACCTACATTCAATTCCCCTCGGCCAGCTTCGCCGGATCGGAAGCGCCTGCGCTCGTCTCGCTGGCGCGCGACGGCGGGCTGTTCTCGAAGCCGACGCAAGAGTTGGTCAACTATCGCGTCATCGGCGACCGCTACGTGGTCGATCAGGTGATTGACCGCGCGGCGCTGATTTCTGGCGTCGGCAGAAGCCAAGTGGAAGTCATCATTGAGCGGAGGGGGAACTAACCATGAAGCGCATAGCGATCTGCATTCTCGTGGGTTCTGCCCTCGCCGGTTGCGCCTCGGTGCGGCCTACCATGTCCTACGTCGCGCCGGAGGTCACGGCGAACGATGCAAGGGTGCTTGCAGCCGATGCAGCGGAACACCTTGCGCAGCCTCTGCCGCCCGCCCGCACGACTATCGTTCTCGATCCACCCGCCTCCCGGCAAGATGACGTGATGACCCCGGCGATGGTCGAGCAGTTGCGGGCAACCGGCTATGGTGTGGTCGAGGCCCCGCGCAATCCGGGCAAGGACGCGCCGCCGGTCGAGGGCGTTCCGCTCCGCTATTTGGTGTCGCCTCTGCAAGCGGGCGTCCTGATGCGGTTGCAGTATCAGGGCGTGGAAGCGGCGCGCTTCTATCCGCGCAGCACTGACGGCTCGTTGGTCGAGGCTGCGCCCTTCACGGTGCGCCAAGCCGGGCAACAGACAGCGGGGGTGAGCCAATGAGCGACAAAATCGAACCGACTATTGGCGATCCCGACGCCTCGCCGGACTACCTCGCCGCGCCTACGAAGCGAGGCAAGGGCGTGCGGCGGCTGAACCGCGTTCCGCTGTTCATTGTCGGCGCGCTCGTCGTCTTGGCCGTGCTGGCGATCACCTACACGTTTTTCCAGCGGCAGGCGGCGCAACGCGGCGTGGCAACGTCGCCCATTGATCCGGGCAACGTCACGGCTCCGGCGACCGCGCCGATCAGGCCGGAAACGTCGATCCCGCCCGCGCCGCCCGCGCCACCGACCGACGCGCCAGTTGTGCCGCCTATCGAGGGCGGCCAGCCTGCGCCCGCGAATGCGCCTGCGGCCACGCCGCCGGTCGATCCCGAGTTGGAAGCCCGGTTGCGCTTGATCCGCCGTGTCGAGGAAAACAGGTTTGCCGCCCATGAGGCGGCGCTTGGCGCTGACCCTAGCGTGCAGGCGTTCGCCCAGCGCGGCGCAGCGAACGGTACGGCAGCGGGAGCCGCTGCGGGCGGCCCGACGCCCGCCCAACTGGCGGGCCTCGCCGGGGCGGCGGAAGTCCTGCGCAATGCCGGCGTCGCCGGCGGCGGCGCCGGCGGCGGCCTGAACCTCGGCGGCGGTGATCTGGCTGCGCTCGGCGGACAGGGCGACCCGAACCAGCAGGATCACAAGCGGGCCTTCCTGTCGCAGTCGCCGGAGCTTGAAACCTATCTCAAGCACACGCGCACGCCGCCTGTGTCCACGATGGAGGTCAAGGCCGGGACCGTCATTCCGGGCGTGATGATTGGCGGTATCAATTCCGATCTGCCGGGCCAAATCATCGGGCAGGTGCGTGAAAACGTGTACGACACGGCGACCGGGCAATACCTGCTGATTCCTGCCGGGGCGCGCCTCGTCGGCACCTACGACAGCACCGTGACGATGGGCCAAGAGCGCGTCCTAGTCGCGTGGCGGCGCATCATCTATCCCGATGGCTCGTCGGTGTCGCTCGATCTGATGCCGGGTGCGGACACGGGCGGCTATGCCGGGTTCAATGACAAGGTGAACAACCACTATTGGCGCATCTTCGGCAATGCGCTGATGCTGTCGCTGTTCTCGGCGGGTATCCAGCTATCGCAGCCGGACGGGCCTTCCGGTCCTTATGGCGGGTACGATTCGCAGCAAATCCTTGCTGCGGAGATTGGCCGCCAGCTTGGTCAACTCGGCATGGAAATGGCGCGGCGGAATCTCTCGATCCAACCGACGCTTGAAATCCGGCCCGGCTACCGCTTCGTGGTCATGGTGACGAAAGATATTGTCCTGCCGCCTTGGCAGGGCCACCCGCTCGCCACGTCCACGGCGGGCCGTCGCTGACACCAAAAGGGGGAAGCGATGGAACGAGTGATGATGAGACCGGAAGGCTCGCGCAAGGTGGCGGTTCTCAATGGGAGCCGCCAGCTTGACAAGGTAATCGGCGGCGAGTGGGTGACGCTCAAGGTGCTGCCGGAAGCTGGCTTGCCGACCGGCGTTTATCACCTTGACGATGCGCAGCGCCCGCCCGTGCAGCGCGAGCCGGTGAGCTACACGGGGCAGGTGCTACAGGTGGACTATGAAAAGGTCTACCAACTGCACGGGCGCGGTATCGTCGTGCATGACCGTTCGGTGTTCCGCGATCTGGAAAAGGGCGGCCCCGCGCTCGCCGAAGGGCAGCGGGTCACGGTCAACTATCAGAATGGCCGGGGAGCCGCCGTAGGGCGCGAGACGGGAAGCGTAGCCCGTTCTCGAGAACGGGGCGGCGGCGTCGAACTGTAAGGGAGGAAGCGAGAACGAAAGGGCCGGGCGACCGGCCCTTTTTTCGTGCCCCGCGATCAGTGCCGCCGGGCGAGGCGGCGAAGGCCGCCGGTATAGAACCGGCGCAAGGCGATGAGCGCGACCGCGAGGGCCAGCGGCTTGCCGTAGACGGCGAAGCTCTCGGCGGTGCGCCCTGCGGCCATCGCCATTGCGAGGATCAACAGGCCATAGCCGCCGAAGATCCACGCGCCGATTCCGGCGAGGCGGTAAGTGGGGCCGTAGGCCGCGCCTAGCAGGCGGTGAAGGGCGGTATTGAACATGGTGGCACCTCCGTTTGTGAGTTGGGCCGTATGGCGATCACGTTGCACCGTGGCAAAGCGTCCTTGCACCCTTGGGCCGGAGCATCGCGGCGGACGCCTCCGGCGTTGCAAGGGCGCGGCGGTGCGATCCTGACGGCATCGCGGCCCGCAAACGGGGGCCTGTCGCTGCCATGTTACGCCCGAAACTGCCCGGCGCGAACCTCTCGACCGCCACAGGAGGCGCAGGAGCGGCTTTAGCGGGTGTCCTGGGCCTTGGATACCCCACAAGGCCCAAAGGCCGCCAGCGGCCCGGAAAACGGCCCTAGCGGGCACGTCTCCCTTTCCGGGGCGGCGTCTTGGCCGCCTTCGCCTGTTCCTCGCCCTCGGCGGCCCGTAGCGCGTCGTAAAGGGCCGTCTTGCCGATCTTGAGCGCGCCCGCCGCCTCGCGCACCGTCAACCCCTTGTCGTGCATCAGGGCCTTTGCCCGTTTCAGCACGGCAGCGGTGACAACTGGCCTTCGGCCGCCGCGTCGGCCGCGCGCGGCCGCCACGGCTAAACCGGCCTTGGTGCGCTCGCGGATTAGCTCGCGCTCGAACGCGGCCAGCGCGCCGAAGATATGGAAAATCAGCGCGCCGCTGGCCGTGGTGGTGTCCATGCCCGGATCGGTGAGCGACCGAAAGCCGATTCCTCGGCTGCGCAAGTCCTCCACCACGCCGACAAGATGCGCGAGCGACCGGCCTAGCCGGTCGATCTTCCACACCACAAGCGTGTCACCGGGGCGCAGGTAGGCCAACGCCTCGTCCAGCCCCTTGCGCTCGGCCTTCGCACCGCTCGCCACGTCCTGAAAGATGCGGGAGCAACCGGCGCGCTCTAGCGCGTCGATCTGCAAGCTCATGTCCTGCTCCGGCGTGGACACGCGGGCGTAGCCGATCCGCGCGCCCGATCCGCCGGGCAAGGTCATTTCATGGGTGCGGCCTTCGTCCGCTGGATCACGCAAAGCGCACCTCCTACTTAGCCGTGCCGCGTTTCGAGCTGGTCGGCGAGCGCGTTTGTCTCGGCCAACGCGCCCTCAAGGTTCGTGGTGTAGTCGTTGATGACGTCGAAACCCGTATTGCCGTAGATGAAGCGCACCCATCCGGCCCGCTTCATCTTCCCGTCCTCGCCGGGCGTCATGGCAAACAGATAATCCTCGTCGGTGCTGAACATGGCGGCCATGATCGCGCGCACGTCCGTGCTGGCCTCTAAGGCGATTTCCTCGCCGTCGAACACGGCCACCTTGTAGCCCGCCGCGATCAAGTCCTTGGCGGCCTTGCGCGCAATCTGGCGCTCGATGCGCTGTCGCGTCTCCACCTTCATGCTGTCGGCTCCGGCTTTGCTGCGGCGGAATTGAGCATGAGCGCCAAGTGCGGATAGCTCTCGGTGAACTCCTGCAACCGATCCAGCGTGAGCTTTTGCAGGAACGTGTTCCCCGGCTCCGGCAGGTTGTGCAACGCCTCGGCCAGCGCCAGCGCCGCCGCGCTGCCGCCCTCAACGCGCCCCTCAAGTAGATTGCGAATCGTGATGAACCCGGCTTTTGCCAAGGCGTGAGTGTTGACGGTCCGAGTCATTTTGGTGTTGCCTCCATAAGTTGGCTGCGCCGCGCGATCACCCGCACCTGTTCGGCCTCGGGGTAGATCGTTGTTGCGGTCCAGTGGTTGAGATCAACATGCACCTTGCCGTCGCGGGCAAAGCGCACCTCGCAAACGCGGTCCACGAAAGCCGCATGGCCGGGAACGCTCGTCACGATCAGGTCGCCCGCCTGCAAAGCGTCGGCCCGCTTCCACGTCACGCCTTTCATGCTTGGGCCTCCCGCGACAATTTCGCTTCGGCCAGCGCGATAGCGCGCCGGATCGGCTCGACCGCCTCGGGGGGAAGCTGGGCCGTCCAGCCGGTGCGGATCACGACATGGGAGGCCGCCCGCTGCCGGGGCATGACGGACAACAGGCCGTCATCGGAAATCGTCACCTCGCCGGGCTGGCAATCGCTGCTGCCGCTCTCATAGCTTGGCGTGTAGTTCGCCAGTTCGCCGGGCTGCTCGTCGGTCCACTCGGCATCAATGCCAACGGTGAACGTCTCCGCGTCCCGGTGCGGAAAGAAGCGCAGCCGGTAATGGTCCGGGTCCATCGCCACGATCCACGCCGCGCCCGCCTCGATCACTTCGCCGACCGTCCACGCTCCGGCCCGGTAATGCTCGATCCACTTCGATTCCGACATAACGCCTCCGATGTGTCCGCTTTCTGTCCGTTATTCTACTCTGTCCGCTTTCTCATTGCAATGGCGAGGAAAACGGACAAATGCGGAATGTCCGCTAAACGACCGTTTGACGGACAGCCCCGAAGCGGGTAGTATTTGGATTGTGCAATCCAATTTGAGGGGAATCGCCTTGGCCGCCGAAACCATCGTCATCACCAGCCCGACCGCTCAAGCCTATGCCGAACTGCAAGCCGCGTTCGATCACTACAACCGGGAGCTATTCGGCGGGGAGCTTCCCCACTGCCTCATCACCATGCAGCGCGAAAAGCGGACCTATGGCTATTTCTCATCGGAGCGGTTCGTGCATCGCCACGACCGGAGCAAGACCGACGAAATCGCCATTAACCCGTCCTATTTCGCTGTCGTGCCCCTGCTCGAAGTCCTGCAAACTTTGGTGCATGAGATGGTCCACGCTTGGCAATTCCACTTCGGCAAGCCGGGCCGTCGCGGCTATCACAACAAGGAATGGGCCGACAAAATGGAGGCCATCGGCCTGATGCCGTCCAGCACCGGCAAGCCCGGCGGCGCGCGCACGGGCGAGAAAATGGCCGACTACGCCATACCGGGCGGCCTGTTCATGCAGGCGACCGACAAGCTGCTGACGCAGGATTTCAAAATCTCATGGCTCGATCGCTTCCCGCCCATGACGACGATCGCCGCGCCGATCGCCGACACGGGCGACGATGACGGCGAGGGCGGCGACGATCTCGGCGACCTGATTTCACCACTGCCCGGCAACCGCTCGAACCGCGTCAAGTATCGCTGCCCGTCATGCGGCGCGCAGGCTTGGGGCAAGCCGTCGCTGCGGCTCCTGTGCGGCAATGAGGATTGCAACGCCGTCGCGCTCGCACCCGTCGAATAAGGAAACCGCTGATGACTAATCGGGAAATACTGGCATCCGACATGCTTGAGGTTGAAGCGCTAAACCATCGGGTTTTTGCGACTCTTGAACCGCCCGAACTTGAACTGTTCGAGCGATTTCGTCGGGAAGGTCGCAAACACCGGCTATATGTCTACCTTGAGCCGCAAGAAGAAGCGGGATCGGAATTTTGGTCGGAGCTTGAAGCCGCATCCTCCACACAAGAGGAAGATGCTATTCATCGGCGGTACGGCTCCATAGTCCGCGTTAGAGGGGCGCTATGAAAAAGGGCGGGATTCCTCCCGCCCTTCTGTCGTGTCACGGTTTGACCTGGCTGTCGGCTATTCCTGCCGCCGATACTCCATCCTTCCATCGGTCAGGTTGCCCGATTTGCCGTCGATGGCGAGCGATATAGCGCCGAATCCGACCGACACCTGTAGAACATCATCCTGCAAGGTGGCCGGTATGTTCGTGGTCCGCGTCTTGCCCGTGAACGGGCTAGGCTCGGTGTTCCGCACCATGTAGCTGTCGCCGTTTCGCTCGATCTCTAGCACGTGCTTGTCGTTCTTGACGCCGACCCATTTCCCTAGAAACTGGTCGCCTGCGCTGTCGCCGCACCCGGCAAGCAAAGTCATTGACAACAAAGCGACCCCGATAGCAGTTCTCATAAACATTCCTTTTGGTGCTGGTTGGTCTGGCGGTTAGCCCTCGGCCAGCTTCTTGCGCTTCTCGGCTCCCGGCGCTCCGTAATCGAAGGCCACGACTTCAAAGTTGTAGTCGTACCGTTCTTTGCCCTCGCCATCGGTGAAATTGTTGTTGGAAATCTTCGCCTCGATCACGAGTTGGTCGCCGGTCATCACGTTCTTGGCGAGCGTTTCGGCCATCCCGCCAAAGGCGGTGAACGGGATAGTTACCTGCTTCTCCCTGCGCTCGCCGTTCTCGTCCTTCCCGGCATAGTCGTTACGGATCAGGCGGAAGCGCGCCACCTTCGTGTCGCCGTAGGTATTGAGTTCCGGCGCGGCGGCAGCGCGCCCCGTGAAAAACAGCTTGTTCATGGTGTGTTACCTCCTTCGCAATTGACGTTTGGTGCTGCAATCGAGTGGGCGGCAGGGGCCGCCCTCCCTTCCTTCAAAGCTCTGCGCCGCGACCGCGCGCACGCTGCCGGGCGGGCTTCGCGGCCTCCCGGTCGGGTGCGGTGCGCCCGCTCTCGGTGCTGACGTTGTGGCCGTCTAGGACGGCCTGCCGCTGCTCCTTGATCTCGTCGCCCTGCTCGGCATTGGTCCGGGCCATCGTGGCGGCGACGGCGGCGACCGGGCGAGGCGCGCCCGTGGCGTTTGCCACAAGGGCGTCGGTCGCTTCGGCGCGGGCCTCGGTGCCGCCCGCAATCGCGCGGCCCATGAGGTCATGCGCGGCGGCCCGTTCGCGCGCCACAAGCGCGTCGTCGGCGCTCGTCGTCGGGTCGTCGCGGGCCTCGGCCTCGCGCTCGCGCGCAAGCATCACCATGCGCTCGGCATTCATGGCCGCTTCGGTCTTGGCCTGCGCTACCTGCCGCTCAAGCTCCTTGCGCGCGGCCTCGTCGCCGTGCTGCTGGGCGTAGTCGTTCCAGTCGGAACCCTTGTCCCGCTCGCCGAAGCTCGGCACCAGCACCGCGCCCTTGTGGTTCTCGGCGGCCTCCTGCGCCTTCTTCAACCCGACATTGACGCCCGGCTTGCCATCGGGCCGAATCTCTTTCTCGGCCCTGTGGTCGTTATCGGCGGCGATCAGCAACGGGCGATCCGGCCAGCGTTCGCGCAGGCTGCGCGCAACGGCGTCGAGGTTGCCGGAGTCGAACGCGGCCACCACGGGATGACCGCGCAAGCGCGCCACGGTGTCAGCCGTGGCGTAGCCTTCGGCCAGCACCAAAGGGGTGGTCGGGTCGTTCTCGAGAACGGCGGCGAAGCTGGAAGGATCGGCCCCGGCGACGGTGTAGAGGCCCGCCTTGCGACCGTCCTTCATGAACCCCTTGAATTGGGGATTGACGCTCTGAACGGACCATAGCTTGCCCTCGGCGTCACGCGCCGGGACAAGCAAATCCCCGGCGATGAAAACGCGGGCCTCCGGCTCGGCCTCGCGCATGGCCTTGGCCTCGCGCGGGTTCTTGGCAATGCGGACGCCCGCGGCCTTCGCCTCGTCGGACACCGCGGCGGGCACGACGCGCAAGCCGTTCTCGCCGGGGTGCGTGATGCCCTTGGCCGCGCAATAGGGGTGGTCGGCGGTCGCGGGTGCGGCCTCGTTCCAAACAGCCTGCGCGACCTTCGCCATAGCGTCGTGCTGGGCGGCTACCTCGGCGGCCCGGCGCTGGGCGCGCTCGACCGCTTCGCGGTTAAGGCGCTCGCGTTCCTCCGGGCTGATGGCGTCTACCTTGCCCTCGTACTTCCAATTGATGCGCGCGCCGGTCTTGTGGTTCTGGATGAAGCCGCCGGGCAAGCGGCCCTCCATGTGCCCGGCGTAGGAACCGCTGCGCTCCGCGCCCTTGTCGCCCGCGACGGCCACGCGATGGATTTTCCCGTCCATGACGGGCAAGCCGTCCAGTTCGAGGCCAGCGGCCCGGATCGCGTCGGCGAAAGATTCCTCCGGCGACGGCGCGCGCTCGACCTGCACTTTGGTGTTTTCGGGAAGCCAACGCGCAAGCGCGGTCTGCTTCACGTCGATGCCTTCGGGGGCAAACCACTGCTTTGCCTCCTTGTCCCATTGGAGCCGGAAACCGGCGTCAAGGGCGGCCTTCTTCGCGGTGTCCTTCTCCCGGTAGGGCACGATTAAATAGGTTCGTTGTGGGGTCATGCTGCCTACCTCCGGCGGTTCGTGCAGCACGGGCGGGCGCTGCTCGCGCTCGCGCGTGAGCGCGGTTCGTAAGTCGATGCTTTGCGATTCGTGGTCCTCGGTGATGAAGGGACTGACGCGCTCGCCGTTGACGCCAGTAAGCGCCTTGCCGTCCATGAAAATGCCGGTCGTGATGCCGCACGGCGTGCCGTCCTGATGCGTGTAGCTGACTTGGAAGTTTGCGCGATATTCGCGGGCGTCAGGATCGGGGTTCAGCCGCACGGCGGCCACAAGGCCAAGCTCGCGCGCCGTAGCCTCAAGGTTCTGCCACGTCTCCAAGGGGCTGTAGGTCGGCACGGCGTTGCGGTGCGCTTCCTCAAGCGCGGCGGCGGCCTCCGGCGTCGGCCCGGCTTCCACGCCTCGCGCCGGTAGCTGCTCGATGCTGCCGTGGTTGGTATAGACAAGCCACTCCTGTGGCTGGCCGTCCTGCGGCGCGATCTCGTCGGTTCGGATGCGGTAGCGGATATTGCCCGCCTGTGTGCGCGCCGCGTCCACTACGACGCCCTCTATCGTCATACCTCCCTGCGCGGCGCGTTCCTCGTTGGGAGTGAAGCGCGCGCGCTGGCCGATCTCGACCGCTGCCGGGGCCTCGGCCTCGGTGCTCTGCTGCTGTTCGCGGGCGCGCTCAAGCTCGAACGCCATCACATAGCTGTTGATCTTCTCGGCGTCGGCGGCGGCCCGGAAAATCTCGCGCGGATCGTCCTCAAGAACCTTGATCCACGACGCGACATAGGCCGCGTGCTGGCCGGGGTCGTGGCCGATCTCTAGGCGCTCGCCAAGCATGAGGCTGGCGATCTCGGCCCGCAATTCCTCGCGGGCGTAGCCCTCGCTGCCGAACGGGTGGGAAAGGTCGCGGTTGAGGCGGCTTTCGTGCCCGGTCCAGTGGCCTAGCTCATGCAAGGCCGTCGCATAGTAAGCGTCGGCGCTGCCGAACTGATGCCGGGCCGGTAGCGTGATGCTGTCGGTGCTGGGCCGGTAAAAGGCGCGGTCGCCCTCGACGTGGGCGATCTTCGCGCCGGAATTGGACAGGATGGCCTCGGCCCGGGCGTGCCGTTCCGGCTCCGGGCCTATCGGCTTGGCCTCCATTGGGGGCAAGCCGTCGATCTGCTGCGCGTTGAACACCACGGCGGTGAACACGCGCGGGCGTTCGAGCTCGACGCGGACTTTGCGGGGCTTGCCCTCGTCGTCCAGCACGGGCCGCCCCTGCGCGTCGGTCATGGGCTGCTCGTCGTGGAATTTCCAATAGATGATCCGCGTTCCGCGCGACCCCTTGCGGACCTGCGCGCCCGCCGCCTCGGCCTGCTTGTAGGTCATCCATCGCGGATCATCGTAGCCCTGCATGTGGAGCCAGATGGTATTCATGCCGCGATACTCTTTCCCGGTCGCGGCGTTGTAGGGCAGGCGCAATTCGCCGGGCTTCCACGGCTTTTGCCACGGGGCGGTGCCCTGCCGTAGCTGCTCGATGATCCGCCCCGCGACTTCTTCGGCATATTGTTTGTTCATGGCCGCTTCACTCCTTGGCGGCGGCCACCAGCTTGCCGCTCACCACAATGCCGGTCGCGTGCGGATCGGTCGCAAGGTCGGTGTTCGCCTCCCATGCGTCTGCCTCACTCATGGCGGTTTCCTCGAAAGCGCCGTTGCGCTCGGCCTGCTCGGCGGTCTGCTCGACCTGCACGCCGGGCGTGGTGGCGTCGGCCTCGTTCTTGCTGATGACGGGTTGCGTCGTTTCTCGGGTCATGCGCGATTCCTCCTGTTGTCGAACGAAAACCACGGTCGTGGCCGTGAACGGGTTAGGCGGCGGCGCGAAGCTGGCCGCCACGGTGCTGTTTGGTGCTGTCCGCGCCAGCACTACGGCCCCGCCGCTGGACTGGCCGCCGAAGTAGCGGGCGACATAGCCGTTGCTGAAACCGCGCGTGAAACTGCCGGTGTTGTAGGCGGACAGGGCCGCCCGCAATGCCGATTGCTCGTCGGGATAGCGGGCGCGGGCCAGCGTGTAGAAGTTCGTCAACACGGTAGAACCTGCGCGCAGGTTCTTGCACGTGTCGAACATATCTTCGACCGAATAGCCCAGCTTCGGCAGGTTGGCGCTATTCACCTGCATCAAGCCCATGTCCACCGTGTAGCCCGCCGCGATGTATTGGCGGGCGAGCGCGGCGGCGTCGGCGGCATCGCGCGGTTGCCGCGATAGGGTCGTGCCGTTGACGTTAAGAGCAAGGGGGTTCCCCTTGCTTTCCACGTCGATGATTTGCTGAACGGTCGTCGGTGCGACGGTCGGCGCGCAAGCTACGATCAGTTCAAGTCCCAGCACGGTTAGGCTCCTTCGGGCCGCCGTTGCGGGGCATGTCGGCCTTGCACGCCTTGGCCTTCTGTGGCGGGCATTCGCCGCTGTCGTGGCCCTCGGGCTTGACGATCTCCGGCCACGGGCCGGGCTTGATGATGTCGGCGTGCGCCACTCCGGCGAACGCGGACGCGGCCACGATGACGGCAGCAATCGGCTTAAAAATGGTCACTGTCGGCAACTCCCTTGGTCATGGAATCAACATCGCCTCTTACGAGGACCGGCGCGGCCCGCCCGCGCAGGTTCTTGACGGCCACCGGGCCGAAATAGCGGCTGTCGAAGCTCCCGCCGCTGTAGCTCGAAATCACCCAAAGCTCGCCGGGCTGCACCGTATAGGTGCCGGGTGTCCATGCAGGCATTCCGGCCTCCGGCGCGCTGTCCGGCACGGCCTTGCCGTTGACGATCAGCGGTGCGCCGGGCGCGACGGTCACGGTGTCGCCCGCGACGGCCACCACGGGCTTTAGCAGCGGCGTGGTGTTGGTGTCCGGGCAGTCGCCGGGATGCAGATAGCCGCGTTCGCGCATTGCCACGACGATGCCAAGCGGCGGCGGGCAAACTGACACAAGGGAGCCGCGCGCGATCTGCGCCGGGTCCACGGGCGCGATGCGCCATACCCCTGTCGGTGCGGAATCGGTGGTGTTGAGCCGGAACCCGGCGGCGGTCGCCACGGCGGCGGTGATGCCAACGGCCCCGGCCAGCGCCCAAGCGGTGAATGCAAAGCGACGTGCGTTCATTGGATGACAAAGCCCCCTTTCTCGGTGCCGCCGCTGGTTGACGTGGCGGCCTTGGGCGGCTCCGGTTGCACGCGCACGCGATCTGATTTCTTGGGCGGCGGCATCTTCGACCGCGCCGCAAAAGTCGGGTCTTGGAAGTAGAGGATTTGACGGCCCCGGATCACGGGTTGCCCGGCGACGAAAACGAGCATTTCGCCCGCCTCGATAATGTCGCCCTTGGCGTCCTTCGTCGGTCCCGGCAAGCGCATGATTTCGTCGGCGGTCATCAAGGGGCGCTGCACTTCCTGATAGCTGCGGGAAACCTGTTCCAGCACCGCGCCGAAGCGTTTGCCGCTCGTCGTGATCTGCTCTTTGATGACGGTAGTTTGCCCCGTCATCTTGCTCATCCACTCGGCGGTTTCCACCTTGTTGGGAGCATAGGCAACGCGGACGTGGCAGTTAGAAATGATGCTCTCGAAGTTCGTATATGCCTTGTAAAGCTGCTGCACGTCCTGCGTAATCAGGTAGGCTTTCATGCCGTAACCGGCGATGTAGGCCAGCGCCGATTCAAACACTTCAAGTTTCCCGAGCGTCGGAAACTCGTCGAGCATGAGCAACAGGCGGTGCTTGTGCATCGTCTTGCTGCGGCCCGCCTCGTCGTATTCCATCCGGTCGGCGAGGCTTAGGACGATCTGCGCGAGCAACAGGCGCGCGAGCGGTCGCATACGGTCGGCGTTGCGCGGCGTCGTGATGAAATAGAGCGACACCGGGCGGTCGTGGTCCATGAGGTCGGCGACCTTGAAATCAACGCGCGATGTGTTCTCGCCCACGATGGGGTCGCGGTAGAGCGACAAGGCGTTGTTAGCCGTCGAAATGATGCTGCCAAGCTCGCGGGCGGGCGTGTTCGCCATGCGGCGGCCCACGCCGCTGATAACCAGCTTGGCCTCGCGTGCCGCCGGATCGCGGGCGTCAAGCTCCACGTCGCGCATTTCGGTGAACAGGCCGGACAGGGCGCGGGGGTCGCCCTCGGGGTCGTCGGCAAGGTCGTTTTCCGTGTCCGGCGCGGCGAAGTCGCCGACGCCGGTAAGCATGTGCGCGCAGTCGTAAAGGCCGGGCAGGCGTCCGACTTTCTCGGCCTTGTAGAGCGCGTGCAGGATCAGGCCGACGAGCAATTCATAGGCGGCGCTGCGGAAGTGGTCGCCAGCGATGCCGCGCCCGTCATCGTCCACCACCATAAGGGCGATGTTCTGCGCATCGCTGACTTGGTAGCGGGTTCCGAATCGGATCTCCGCGAGCGCGTTCCAAGAGCAGCCCGCGCCCGGCTCTGCCGGATCGAAGCGCAGCACGACATTGCCCGCCTTCTCGCGCCGCCATCCGGCGGTCATGGCGTAGTTTTCGCCCTTGCGGTCCAGCACGAAAACCGAATGCGGCCAGCTTAGAAGCGTCGGGATGACAAGGCCGACGCCCTTGCCCGAACGGGTCGGCGCGAGGGCGCAAACATGCTCGGGGCCATCGTGGCGCAGATAGTGCAGGCGGCCCGATTTCGGGTCGTCGTAGCCGCCGCAATAGACGCCCTGCCCGCCTTCCTTGCCGGTCGGCAAAAGGCCGCTCGCCTGCACTTCCTCAAGCGTCGCAAAATGGGCTGTACCGTGGATGCCCTCATTGCGGCGCGAGCTTCGCGTTGAGAACCCGACATAGAGGACATAGGCGAGCATCGCCACCATGACGCCGACGGCGAAGATGACGAAAGCATAGTTATAGGTATTCTCGGCGTAGCGGTAGAAACGGAACATCCACTGCCACCACGCGAACGGCTGATAGAGCGTCCCGAAGATCGGTTGCCCTAAGCTGGGGTGATATTGCAGCCGGGCCGCAATGAACTGTGTGCAAATGCTGTTTATGGCGATCAGGGCCAGCGCCAGCAGCACGCCGCCGAGTATCCGTGCCCTCGCCACCGAAGTATTTTTATCGCTCACCTTTCAATTCCTTTGGTGTTGTCAATGAAGCGGCCTCGGGCGTCTACCGTGACGGACTGGCCGACGCGCCAGCGGGAGGCTTTCGCCACCACTCGCGGCCCTGCCGGTTTGACCAGCGTTTCATTCCCTCGTTTGAGCAACAGCACTTCGCTACCGTCCTCCATCCGGCGGCGGCCTTGGTAAGTCGCTGCTCCCGCGTCCGCGCTGGTCCATAGCCGATTATAGTCTATAGACGATATTTTGCTACGGTCGGAATTGCGTTTGTCAATCCACCGGAGAATGGCCGGGGAAACGGCCTCGTCGGGCCGCTGCGGGGCCGCTGGGCGCGGTTTCGCGCCTGCCGGGGGTTTTGCCCCGCCCTGCCCTTCGCGCGGCTCCTGTGGCCGCTCCTGCGGCTTCTCGGGGGCCGGTGGCGCTGCGGGCGCTGGCATGGCCGCCTGCCGTAGCGCCTCCATCGCCGGATCGGCGAAAGTGACGCGGATTTTGTGCATGGCGGCGAGCTGGGCCACGTCGCGCCGGAATTGCTCGGTGCCGCGAACGTCGAGGGCCTGGCCCTCGAACCGTTCGGCGGCCAGCGACAGCGCGACTAGGGCCGCGCCTGCGGTTGCGTGCTGGGCCTGCACGTGCGTGGCGCGGTCCAGCACAAGGCCGCCATCCGCCGTGCGATAGGCCATCGTGCCGTCCTTGCGGGCCTGCGGCTTCAAAGATTCCATGATGGCCGCCTTGGCGCGCTCGGCGCGTTCGGCGGTCAACAGGTCGCCGCGCATTCGTTCCTCACGCTCGGCGCGCGAACGCAGTACCGCAAGGGCGTCCACGTCGCCCGCCTCGGCCCGCTGCATGAGCCATTCATTCCAGTTCGGAAGCCCGGCCCCGCCGATCAGCGCCTTACGCTTGGCGTCCATGTTGGCCGCCAGTTCGCGGCGGGCGGCGTCGGCCTGCGCCTGCACGTTGGCATAGAGCGCCTTCCGCACCGGGCCGCGTGGCCCGGCCTTGATGATTAGGCGCTGTGTCGCCGCCCACTGGCGGATGCGCTCGGCCTCGCGCGCCCGCTCGGTCTTGAGGCTGGCAAAGCCCTGCTTGCGGCCCGCAATGGCCGCCTGCCGCTGCCGCTGATACTCGGCGAACAACGCCGCGCTCGCCGGGTGCGGTTGTCGCGGGCGCGGCTCGTATCGCCGCCTCGCCTCCTTCGCTGCGCGGCTCTTGTCGCGCTCGAACGGCCCTAGCCGGTCGGTCAGCGCCTTCATGGATAGATCGCGCCCGGCTTCGCTGGCCTTGCACCACAAGCCTAGACCGGCATCGCCGATCACAAGGCCCGCGCCGCGCGGCTTGATCTGCAAGCCATGCTCGGCGAGCGCGGCGTGTAGCTCCTGCCAACTGGTGGCCCGGCGCATGGCAGGGGCAACCTCGCGCGCGGCGTAGCCTATGAGGCTATCGACGCCCGCGTGCGCCTCCATGTCCGCCGCTTTGCCGTCTATCCCTGCTCCATCGCGGCCAGCGCCATTTCGCGCCCGTCGCACGCTGTCAGGCTGTTGGGTTCGTCCTTGCTCCACACGATCACGTGCATGACCCGGCAGTAGTTCCGAATACCGTCCCGGCCCGTGTGCCACACTGCTGCCGGACAGGTTTCGCAAACCGTTGTAGGTTTCGGCCTCTGGCCGCTCGGCAAGCGCGAGATGGTAGGACTGACGTAGGAACTCGCGGAAACGGGAGTCGTGTTGTCGCTCGGGTCCGAGTTGGATTCGATCAGGTCGGTCATAGGCTTTTCCTTCGGTTAGTCCGTGGTTGGTGCGGGTGAGGCCGTGCTTGATTTCGAGGCGTTCGCACGCCTCCATGAGCCGTTGCTTGTCAAAGAACGGCTCGATGTTTTGCAGGCCCGTGGGGTGAACCTTGTTGATGGCGACATGCACATGCAGGTGGTCGGTGTCGATATGCACGGCGCTGATGCGCTGATGGTCGGCGTAGCCGATAGCGGCGCAAAGCTCGTCCTCGATGGCGTGCAACACGTCGAGGGGCGGGCGCTCGCCCGGCGGGAAGCTGTAGACAAGGTGATAGGTCTTGTCGGCCTTCGACTTCGTGTTGGCCGCCTGTATCGCCTCAATGATGGTCGTGGCCTGCGCCGGGTCGTCGGTCCCGCAGTTCGTTACGCGATAGCTGCCGACTTTCTCGCCCTGCGTCGTCGTCGCCTTGGTATCCAGAATGTAATCGGCGGTGCGCTTCCAGCTTTCCGGCTCGATACCGCCTTGGGCCGCCACCATGTAGCGGACAAGGCGGGCCGGGCTTGATGTGCCCTTGGTTCGCGGCACTCGCTTGGCGATCATTTGAGCGCCCGCCGCATGATGGCCGATAGCTCGGTCTGCAAGGCCCGGAACTCGGTCATCATCTTCTCAACGTCGATGGGTCGCGCGCCCTGCCCGCGCCTCTCGGCCAGCCACAGCTTTAGCAGCCCGGCCACCCGGCCAAGGTCGCCATTGACCCGGCCAAGGTCGGCCACGGCCTTGAGGTCGTAGACGGAGCGGATCGGGTGGTTGAGGCCCGCCGCCCGTAGGTAGGCTGAAAGCGACAAGCCGGACTGCGCCGCTCGGTCGGCGATCTCTGCGCGCTCGTCGGGCGTCACCCATACCTCGATCCGCGTTCCGCGCGGTCGAGTGCCCCGCCCTGTTTTGGTGTCGTCTGTCATGCGCTCCTGCGCCCTCCGTTTCTGTCTTTGTCGCGGCAGCGACCGTGAGCCTCGCAGAGCAAGATGCCGTCGAGCCGCAGGCGAGTAAGGGCAGGTGTTGGGCCGGTGCGCGCTTGCGCGTACCGGTACAACACACATCTTGCCGTCCT